>Ga0209653_1000012_pt1 | contig 157887 bp, 150 predicted proteins | sample SaaInl6LU_22_DNA_FD_184644 | JGI IMG/M metagenome (GOLD analysis project Ga0209653, IMG submission 184644) | Marine microbial communities from expanding oxygen minimum zones in the Saanich Inlet - ESP_116LU_22_DNA (SPAdes) (version 2) | ecosystem: Environmental > Aquatic > Marine > Intertidal... | reverse complement strand
AACGGCATATCCTCTTCATTAAGTTCAGGTATTTCTAATCCTTTTAGAAAAGCAATATTTATTGTAGATTTGTAGATAATCCTAAACCATTCAAATGAAGTTTTATATTTCCCTTATACCTATCTACATTCTATTCCTAACACTTGTATTTAGCTGTTCAACAGAAGAAGAGGACACAACACCTCCTCCAACAGTTCAACAGCCTACTCCAGAGCCAGAACCCCCAGCACCAACACAGTATACCCTAACAGTTACAGCATCAGAAGGTGGAACGGTATCTACTGAAGGAGGGACTTATGATGAAGGTACTGAGGTTACTGTTACAGCAACTCCAGACGATGGATACGAGTTTATAGAATGGGATGGAAATGATAATCAGTCAAATAGTTTTACTGTAAGTATTAATTCTAACTTAACTATTCAGGCAAATTTTCAGATTATACAATCAAATGAAAATTACTATTCAAGCGGGGATATAATAACCATTGAGCCTGTCGTTTTTTATGACAGAGAATTAATCGTTAATGGAATCAAGCTGATTGTTGCAGGTGACATAGGAGGTCAGCTAGCTGTGCCGGATTTTTGGATATATAAAACTGCAAGGGTATTTCAATTACTTTTAGATAAAGATGCTGAAGATATTGATTCTAATTCTCAACTAAATATGATTAAAACACTTAAAGGTGAAATTGGTTGGCATCAAGGATACTCGACGGGTCAAAGAATTGCTAGAGGAGGTGGAAATGAATATTCTCCAAATTTCTTAGATGATAACCGGAATCAATCTTATCCTGGTTTAGAAGCCTTTGAGGATGCTTTAGCTTTAGATGATATGGTATGGTACAAAAATATTGATAGTCAGGGCACAGGAGATGATGATATTAATGAAATTTTGGAACATACACTTCACACTCTTCATCGTTTTGGTGTAAGAGGAGCAGTTCAAGGCTCTACTGAAGCGCTGAATATAGAGGCTGAAGAAGAAGACATTACTAATACAGATATTTTTCTTGCAATGAAAGAAGCCTACACAAATGGAGTTTTTGATATTGAAGGTTATGGTGGTGATATCAACAATCGTGATGCTTGGCCAGTTATGCTTAAAGAATACCAGTATTTATTAACCTATGGAATGTGGGATTTCAGCGAATTTTGGGAAGGAGGAAGTCTATCTCCGGAATGGAATGATAATGCAAGAACTCCAGAAGGTGTTTTAGCAAACAACCCTTTAGGTTATGAGCTATATAATACTTATTTCAAACCTGTGATTTCTATACCAAGTAAAGCTACTTTAAGAGAAATATTTCAAGACGGTGACCAAGGAGAATCAGGATATATTGTCGATTAAAATCAAATCATAGGCATGTCTTCTTCAATAGGTTAAATTTATAAATTGTAAATTGACTACTTAACCAGAAACCATAAATATGAAAAAGGCATATATTTTACTTTTAGCTGTTACCCTTATTTCGTGTGACAGTAACCCTACAAAATCACAACAAGAAATTTTAACTGAACAAACTAGAGAAATCGTTTTAAAAGCATTTAATGCTCAAATGGATGGAGAAATTGAATTAATGAAATCACTTCTTGCAGATGACTTTACTTTCACTTTAACTGGTCAATTAGATATTTCAAAAACGTATAGTTGGGATGAGTTTTTAGAGTTTGCAGGGTATTTTGGATCGCTTCTCAAAGGAGATGTTGGAGTTGAATACAAAGGTATAATTGTAGATGGAAGAACTGCAATGATTTTTGCAGAAGGAAGAATGGAAGGAGTTGGAGGAAAATATGAAAACGATTATGCCATTAAATACAGACTAAATGAAACGGGTAAGATAATTGAGCAAAAAGAATATTTAAGCGATATCTTGTTGGCAACACAACTTTATGGGCAAGAAATTTGTGGAGAGAAGAAGACCTTATAAAACAGACATATCCTCTTCATCAAGTTCAGAGACTTATTTGTATTTTGAAGTTTTTTAAATCATAACTCTTAAATAATGAGAAAAATAATTAATGTGCTATGCGTTTTTTTGCCATTAGCCTTATTCGCACAACAATGGGTAACTCCAGTAATTGATGGGTATGGAAAAATTCTTTATTCAAAAGATGTAGCAGTTCAACCAGATACAGACTTAGAATACAAAGTGGTTTACAAAATTACTACAAGCGAAACAAGAGAAGGTATCAATAAAGGGTTGAACGGGATTGCACACGCTATAAATATGCTTGGATGTAAAGATATTTCAAAAAATAATGTAAAAATTGTAGCAACGATTCAAGGTCCAGCAACCTCAATAGTGTTAAATGACGTCGCGTACAAAGAAAAATTTGGCAAAAAAAATCCAAATACTGAAGTAATTAGGCTCCTAACTGAGTATGGTGTAAAATTATTTGTTTGTTCTCAAGCTACTGCTTACAAGAAAATTGAGAATTCTCAAATAAACAAAAACGTTACCGAAGCACTATCAGGCTCAAGCGTACTTATAAATTATCAATTGAATGGATACGCTTTGATGCAGTAAAAGTCTATTTTTATAATATCCACTTCTTTAAGTTCAGAGACTAATTTGTATATTGTCGCTATTAACCATAAATCAATTGAAATGAAAAAAAATATTAGTCTTTTTATCGTTGTTGTTGCTCTAATTCTTTCTTCTTGCACACCAACCTCAAATTCCAATAAGATTGCAGATTTAGCAAAAAGCTGGGTTCTTTCTTCTTATGAAGGGAAAGATGCTGCACTTAAAATGGTTACTGAAAATATGAGTGATAATGGATATAATGTGGGCGCACGTTATATTGGATTTGGATTTAATTTTAATTCGGATGCAATGGAAGAAAACGGAATGGTAGTAACAAATGTAATCGAAGGTGGACCTTCTTCCTCAGTTTTAAAAGTTGGAGATAAATTTTTGTCAGTAAATGATGTTTTAGTAACGCAAAAATCGGTTGATGACGGTAGTCTTTCTTTTAGGGGTAAACCAGGCGTTCCAGTAAGTGCAAAAATTTTGAGAAATAAAGAAGAAATTGCAATTACTGTAGATCGGGGGATTGTAGAACCACGTTACTCAAAAGAACAAATCTTAAATAATATTTCCAATGCAGTAGCAGAAGACTGGAATAAAAATTTACTTGGTTATGAAATAAAAGAAGTTGTTTCAGATGTATCTCAAAACATAGCGTATGTAAAGATTTGGGACAAGTATCTAGATGAATTTTCAGGTCTGGAAGTAGAGGCTTACACTCTTACAAGATTTGAATTTAACGAAGAAGGAAAAGTAGTAAACGTAGGGAATATGACTGAGAATGAATTAATTTTAAGACAAACCGGTTGGTCAATTACCAGATAATAAAATAGCCCTCCCAAGCGGAGGGTTTTTTCTTTTACACCAATGGACACAATCCCAATCTCTTCTAATCGATTGCTATCACTACCTTAACCCTGAGATTCCTTTGTAGTGGTTTTTGGGGTTGTTGTTTGGGGAATGTTTGGAATGTTTTGTCAAAAGCTCCATTCTCTATATCTTAAAGGTATTATTAACCATAAATCAATTAAATGAAATCAAAATTTATATACCCTATAATTAGTATTATCCAAATTTTAATGGGTGTTGGACTATTGTTGGGCGTTTTTCTTGACCCTGTAGGTCTTATGCAACCCTTTTTTAAAGGAGAAATAACTGCTGATTTAATTTTCTTCTCACAGGGTGTTATTGATGTTACCGCAACGCATATGATTGGAGTAGGGCTTTTTGTTTTTACCTTATGGAGGTTAGCGTTCGATAATGAGTCAAACAAAAAAATATTTCTTGCTTATTCCGTCTTTGGAGGCTCTGTTTTGTTAGTCGCTCTGTTCAATCACTTATTTAGAGGTGGTGGACCGCCAATCCCTATTTTAATTCTCATAGTTTCAGCTACGGTATTAGGATTATACGGATCAAAAAAAGCGATAGATTAAATCATTGGCATATCCTGTTTCATAAGTCAAAAAAGCTGTCAGTTCCAAAATTTTTTAACTATCTTTATTAGATATGAAATTTTTTGAAAAATATTACCCTATACTTTTAGCTTTTTTAAGCTTTCTATACTCCATTTATCTTTGGTTCTCAGGACAACAACTCGAAGGTTTGTATGTCGGTCTTTGGCCCGTAACCATACTAGGCTTCGCTATAGCTATTAGACAGAGAAGGAGAAATTAAAATTAGAGAAATATGAATAACACAGCAATGTTTTTGGTTGGCAGTATCATCTTTCTGATTTACATCTTCTTTTATTTTAGAATTGTTTTGAGACAAAAATTTGGCAATAAAGATAAAACTTAAATAATAGGCATATCCTTATCATTAAGTTCAGGGACTTCTAATCCTCTTGATCGCTTTTAAAATTTTTAAGCGGTCTATTCTTTTCATTAAGTACGATTAATAAAACACTAGTTTTTACTAAATTGTCTTACAAACTATATTAAATAATGAAGAAAAAATTAGTACTTCTATTTGTCCTATTTGGATCTATTTGTATTGCACAAGAAATTGAAAATGATACAATCCAGGAAATGCATAAGCCTAAAATAATTTCCATAGGAGCTAAGGTTGGAATACCAAATCTTGCCTCTTTAAATGGAGAAATAACTTTACCCTTTCTTGATAATCATTTTGCCCCTTATATTGATTATGGAACTTTCAATTTAGACATTGAGGATACTGAATCAAACATAAACTACTCTGAATATGGGTTAAATTTTTATTTTTCCAAAAAAGGTAAAGGATTATATGCGGGCGCGGGCGTAGCAAAATTAAAAAGTGAGTTCGTTTTTAATAATTTGACTTTTCAAGAAAATGGTATATCGCAAATTGGTTCAGCAGAAACGAATTTAGACATCGACACATTTAATTTCAAATTAGGTTTTAAAACGGGTGGCACTATCTATTTTAGGTTTGAAATTGGTTATGGCGTAGGCTCTATACCAAATAGTATAGATTTCACTGCTACTTCAAATGGAATTACGGAGTCTTTTTCTGAAGATATACCTGCTATTCCCGGCTTGAGCTCAGGAGGTCTATTAATTTCCAATTTTGGATTTGGTTTATCATTTTAAAATTTGAGGAATACCAAATTAAATCTTTCTTCACTACTTAATATCAGCTTAGACTTTATAGTTCAAAATATAAATAGCGAGATAGAGCTTCAGCAGTCTTTCAGAGAAATTCTATTGACTATTAGTTCAGAAGAAATCTCTGATATACTTAAAACATCACAAACTGAGTTAAAAGATAGATTCAGTGGTTCTAAAAATTATAAAAATAAAATTAAAAATGAATTGACTAGCATACTTAAATTTGGACCCGCAGAAAATTATTTGAATCTTAAAATTAGACAAAGGTATTGGGTGATGTTTTTTATGGAGCAATTCAAAAATCAACTTGAGACTTTAGATAATTTAATATTATTAGAAATGGAGTTAAACTAAATAGGTTACTCTTTTACTCTCCATTTCATAAATATCGTGTACTACTCTAGTAAAAAAAACATCAGAAGCGCCAACTAGTATTGGATAGGTATTGATCAACAAGATATCGATGAGATTCTAGAGAAGGATGATCCAGATATTGTTATAAAAGAAGCAACAGGGAATGTCTTTAATGGAAGCGAATCTCATAAAGAACAATTGCATTTTTGGTTTGGTAGCACTAACCCAAAGTGGACGGTAAAATGGATGGTTGCTCATGCCGTTTAACAAAAAAATAGGAACTCATAACATTGGTTAACTTATGGTTAATAATCTAAGTGGATTTAAACAATGGTATAGAATTACAAAAATTATCTAAATGTAACTTTTAAGGCAAACCCCTAAAAATAAAAAACCGCCAATAAATTGGCGGTTTAAAAAAACAAATTGGTTTATGAATAACAACTTTAAAGTTCCATCTAAGTTAGTTAATTTTTAATTGCAATTAAAAATTAAATTTCTTTTTTCTAAAAATCTTATATTCTTTCTTCTTTTTTTGAATTATAATTTCCTTTTTATTCTCTCCTATCTCTTTTTCCCAGTTGGTCGTATTTTTAGAATACTTAAAATCTACGTTTTTAAGAGCCCAATTTTGAAGTTCAAAAATCACATCGTATAAATCAATTCCAGTATCGGTTAAATAATATTCTTTAATTTTTTTGTTTTTTGAATTCAGTTTATAGTTGATAATGTCCAATTCAATAAGTTTTTTTAGACGGTCTGAAAGTACGTTTGAAGCAATTCTTTCTTCTGTATTTTTATGTAAAAATTCGGAAAATGTATATCTAAGACGGAATAAGTCTCTAATAATAAGGAGAATCCATTTATCTCCAAGATAATCCAATGATACTTTACAAGCACATGATTCTTCAAAAACTGGGTATTTAATCATTAGAATGTTTTTAAATCAATTCTCTTAAATATACTTTTAAAATTTAAGCTATCCTATTTCTGAAATACTTTTCTATTCGTTTCACATCTAGGGGAAAGAATGAAAGAATTGTTACAAATTAATATATTACAGGATCGTTTTAAATGGTGCTATGATGATTACTCATTTGTTTCAATAAGTGCTATCGTTTTGTTAACTTGATTAATATATTCATCATAGTCTACCACAAAACTTGACCTTAGAATAAACACATAATTTTCAAATAAATTAATTATTTGCTTCTCAAGATTTTTATCCTTTTCCCAAAACATATATTCATTTTTAATATTTGGATTTTTATTAATCTCTTCCAAGGAATTTTCAAATGTATTCCAATTTTGAACATAATTTTCATTAAGCCATTTGAAATTGTAAAATTTATGCATCAAAGGCTGAAGATAATTTAGGAAAAACTCTTGCTCTCTTTCTTGTCTATCAATTAGTGAAATATTACTAGCTTCAATAATTCCAATTTGATAAATTAAATCTTTCTCGCCTAGATATCTCAGCGCACCAGAACTAATTATTTGTTCAATATTTGCTGTATTCGGCTTGAAATAAGTCCAACTAAAAATGGCTTTTGCAAAAAGGGTTTGCTGATCAATATTGTTTTTGTTTAAACCATTTTTTTTTACATGATGAATAAAATGATACACATCTTTTATTAAAGATTTTCTTAGCTGTGTAAATTCATTAAATCTTAATAAATCCCCTTTTAAATCTTGAAGAAGAGATGAAATTAGTTTCTCAGATTTTATTTGTTCAGAATAACCTTCTCTAAAATTTTCTACTATAAATCCCAAGCTTATTGCTAAAGATAAAATGAGCATTTCAACCAATCTTGAAATGGGGTCAATCTTTTCAAACAATAAAGATTTTTTCATACCATTTTTATAGCTGACAAGTGAAACTTATCCCGCAAAAATGTAAGCACACTTTTCGTTTTGTGCTCGCCCTAGTGCCATCACGCCAGAGGGTACTATCTTTATACCAGGCAAGATACCTTTTACCATTTCTGCATATACCTCATCAGGGTTTAGGTTCATTTTACTAGCTATTGCCGAACCGTAGACTCTGGTTGCTAAATCACATACACAAAACATCGATCCACGTTCTTGCAAATCCTTAATCCCTTGAATAGGAGGTAAAGGCATATCCCCTTCCTCAGGTTGATAAACAGTATTTCTCAAAGATGGTTTTCCTGTTTGGTTATCATTAAAAGAAACTAACTCTCCTAACTTAAATTTCTCCCATACCGAAGAATTAAATGCAAATACTATTCCTGAATGTCTTAAAACGGTCATTGCCGTCATATCGGAATCTTTTATCCCTACGGAATTGTTCGACTCCAAAAATGCCCAGTTCCAAACTATAGGCAGGGTGTTGTGAGGTTGGCTCCCATCATAAACAACACGGTGATTTCCTTTGATTTTTTTAAACCAAATAGAAATATCCTTTTGATCTATAGCAGAACTTATTTGGACAGGTTCTAGCTGATCAAACTCTTTTATAAAATTGGGGAAGGCGGTTGCTCCGACACCAAGCGCAATTGAGGTGAAAAATTTTCTACGATCGTAATTCATTTTCATTGATTTATGGTTAATGTTATTCTAAATATACAGAGAATAGATTATTTATCAAATTCTATCGTAATGTTTCAGAAAAAAAACTTTTTTCAGAAAATTATCACTTGCCCTTAGCTTTAAGAGCTGCGTTTAATTAATACTTTTCTCCAACAACAAATGAATACTTCGCAAATCCTTATCTAATCCATAGTCATCACTTCCGAACTCAAGATTTCCATAAAGTCTCCTTAATTAATCTTAATTTATGAAAAGTGAGATTAATTTTTGTCAATATTCGTATTCAATGTATATTAGTAATGTTATAATCATAAATCAATTTAAATGAAAAAAATATTTTTATTATTAGTTCTGACCTCAAGTATTTCAAATGCACAGTGGGTTCAAAAGACATCATGTAAAAAAGATTCTGAAAAAATCGTAAATGAAGCAATTGAATCGATGGCAAACCTTGAGTATTTAACTGCAAGGGGTATGGCAAAGTCAGCACTTCTATTGGATCCAAATTGCGGATGTGCTCAATTGGTATTAGCAGCCATAAGTAGCCCAAATCCTAACTGGGGTAGCCAAAAATCTAAGTTAGAAGCTATTGATGTTTCAAAATTAAGTGCTGAAGAAAAAACATGGCATGGATATCTGATGGCATCAAGGGCTGATAGACCTGCATTTGCTAAATCTGCAGCAGCCAAACATCCTCAAAGCCCTTTAATAAATTATTTTTCTACTACACCAGCTGATATAAAGACTTATAAGACCTTTGCAGATAACTTCCCAGAGCAAGCAGCTTCATCATACAATATGGTGTCTTATGGGTATTTAAGAGGTGAAATGGGAGAACCCAATCAAGAAATGGCAATGGAATATGTAAAACGCGCACAACAAATGTATGACGGACCAAATTCGTACGATTCAATGGCCGAGCATTACGCATCTTTAGGGGATTATGAAAAGGCTTTAGAAGCCGAATTGAAAGCAATAGATTATGCACAATTCGCATCTCCCTATGCTGAATTTGCTGGTATTTATTATGCAAAAGTGAATCAATCCGATTTTTCTGATCAACTCATTAAAAACCAAAAAGAGCTTCAAGACGCAATTTTAAAAGCTGACTATGAAGCGTATGCGAAGTATGAACACCCAGACATGAGTCATATCACAGGAGATTCGAATTTGACTCCTTTCTATCAGTTTGACAAAACTGCTTTTGAAGACGATCAAGGGATAGATTGGGACTCATTTGAATTTGAAAATATGGATGTCAGTTATTCTCCAAATATGAAAACTGCTGTCATTACCTTTAATGCGACTGGAAGTTATATATTTAAAGATACCAAAAAGGAAGTTCCTTACAGCACAAGAGGATCATCGGTTTGGGTAAATACAAATCAAGGATGGAAAATCATGCATAGTTCTTGGGCTCCAAGCCAGGATGGAATTGGTATTCCAAAATAACATTGCCCTAAACATAGCAATGAATTTTAAAAACCCTCCCAAGTGGAGGGTTTTTAATTTCCCTTTTGCCCCCAACCCTAAAACTCTGACCCTTATTGACTTGATTCACCTAGCCTAAGATTCCTTTGTTTTGGCGTTAGTAGAAAATTTTAGTGCGTGATAAGAAGTGCAATTTGTAATGGTCTGTGAGGTCACAATTGCTATAAACTCGCCCCATCATTCCTTGAAACCGAACGTAAAATTTGAAATGTAGCATAATATTCGGTACTTTAGGATCAACATATTTATCACCATGAAAAACATTCTTTTTTCCGCTTTATTTATACTTCTGTTTTTTAGCTACGCTCCTGCTCAAGAACAGTTAGGCTATCAACTTCCAAAAAAGGAACTCTTGGATCTTGTTGATGTAGATCTAGCGCCACAAGTGTTAAGCAATTCCAAGAATACAGTTTTGGTGTTAATCTCGAGATCCACCTACAAAAGTATTTCAGATTTATCTAAAAAAGAACTGAGAATTGCTGGTCTTCGCGTCGATCCAAAACGGTTTATCGGAAGCAGAACAACGTATTATAATAAAGTACAACTTATACAACTCGCCAAAGGTACTTCAACTATTGAAGTAAGCGGACTCCCCGAAAAGCCCCAATTAACCAACTTTAGCTGGTCACCAGATGAAAAGAAAATTGCGATGACGCATACCTCAGAAAATGGGGTGGAATTGTGGGTCCTTGACATTGAATCAAGAAAAGCAAGGAGGGTTATTGATAAGCCCATAAATGCTTCAATGGGCAGTAGCATTGCTTGGTTAAAAAATAGTAAAGCACTTTTAGTCAAATTTCTTCCAGAAAACCGAGAGGAAATAGTAAATGCCGCAACAAACATCCCTACAGGTCCAAAAATTACTGAAAATAACGGAGAAAAAGCCCAAAACAGAACTTACCAAGATCTGATTAAAAATCCTACTGATGCCAAAAACTTTACTCAAATCAGTAAATCTCAATTACGTATCGTCTCTTTAAAAGGGGATGATCAACTCTTTTTGGATTCAAAAATGTATCGTACTGTACGTTTTTCTCCAGATGGCAAATATGTGTTGGTTTCATTTGTAAAAACACCGTTTTCCTACTTGGTTCCCTACTATCGTTTTCCAACAGAAACACACGTTTATGATTTACAGGCAAATTTGATCAAAGTGATTTCTGACACACCTCTTCAAGAAGTACTGCCCAAGGGATTTGATGCTACTTCTTCAGAGAAAAGAAATATTGACTGGAGAAAAGATCTTGCTGCCTCACTGTACTACGTAAAAGCCTTGGACGAAGGCAATCCACAAGTGGATGTATCATTTAGAGATGCACTATACCAATGGGATGCACCATTTGATGAAAGCCCTAGGGAGTTGACTAAAATAAAGAATCGCTTTTCAGGGGTTTTGTGGGGAAATGAGACTACCGCAGTAGTCTATGACAGGTGGTGGAGCAATAGAAACTCCAAAACCTACCTTTTCAACCCTTCAAAACCAGGGGCTCCTGCAACCGTTATTAATGATAGGAATTATCAAGATCGTTATAGCGACCCAGGTAGTTTTGTGACTAAAAAAGGAGCTTACGGAGAAAACGTTTTGGCGATTGATGAAAATTCTGCTTTCCTAATAGGAGATGGTTTTTCAGATGAAGGTCAATTTCCTTTTTTGGATAAAATCAATTTAAACTCTTTTGAATCTAAGCGCCTTTATCAATCTACTTTCACAAATCAATACGAAAGACTATATGACTATGATCCTAGCAATGGGAAGCTAAGAGTTCAAATTGAATCCAAAAGTGAATACCCCAACTATTTTGTTCGAAATTTAAATCAAAATAAACTGGAACAGATCACTTTCTTTGAAAACCCTTTTAAGAAACTTGAAAAAGTTGAAAAAGAATTGCTTACCTACACTCGAGAAGATGGCCTTGAACTGAGTGGTGTGCTGTATACCCCAGAAGGATTCAATAAAAAAAATCCAACACCACTGCCTATGATTCTTTGGGCATATCCAAGAGAATACAAGGACAAATCTAGTGCTGCCCAAAAAACAAATAATCCCAATCGATTTATTTATCCCAATTGGGGCTCTCCTATATATTGGGTAACACAGGGATATGTGGTGTTGGACCGAGCCGCTTTTCCAATTGTAGGAGAAGGAGACAAAGAGCCTAATGACAGTTTTAGAAACCAATTGGTTGCCAATGCCAAAGCAGCAATAAACGCAGTTGTTGACAATGGCTATGCTGATCCCAATCGCGTAGCCGTTGGAGGACACAGTTATGGCGCTTTCATGGTGGCAAATCTATTGAGCCATTCGAACTTATTTGCAGCTGGGATTGCTAGAAGTGGTGCGTATAACAGAACCCTCACCCCTTTTGGTTTTCAAAGTGAATCTCGTTCTTACTGGGAAGCTCCTGAAGTGTACTATAATATGTCTCCCTTCATGCATGCCGAAAAGATGAAAACACCACTTCTCCTAGTTCATGGTGAAGCAGATAATAATTCTGGTACTTACCCCATTCAAAGTGAAAGGTATTACAATGCGTTAAAAGGACTTGGAGCAACCACTCGTTTGGTAATGTTTCCCAAAGAAAGTCATGGATATAGAGCTAAAGAAACAATATTACACTTGATTTGGGAACAGGATCAATGGTTAGAAAAACATGTGAAAAACAAACAAACAGAATTACAACGCAACACCAAAAAACCCAAAGGATAAAAACCCATTCTACTATGAATAAATTCATATCTATATTATTAAAATGTACCATCGCTTTTACGATAATCAATGTCTGGCTGTTTCGGTACGGTAAAAAAACAATGTTCAGAGGAGGAGATGCTACGGATTTAATTTCCGAATTTATAGCCTATGGCCTGTCCACAAATACAATGTACATCATAGGTGTAACTAAAGTAGTAGCAGCCGTACTTTTATTGATCAGTATATTCTACAAAAAAATTGAATTACCTCCTTTACTGCTAATTAGTGGATTGATGCTTTCGGCCCTCTATTTTCATTTTTCCATTGGAGATGGATTGATTAAATCTTTGCCTGCCGCATTGATGCTGAGTTGTTGTACTATAGTTTATTTTTTACGCTTCCCACAACAAACAGATTAAAAAAAGGATATTCCTTTCATTTGTGATGAACGAGGCAATTCTCTTCATTACGCATTTTTTTTTCAATACAATCTATGTAACTTGGGGTAAAATCAAAATTGATTCCAATGAGAAAATGTTCTGTAGTGGCCCTACTTTTTCTAATTAGTGCCCTCTCTTGTAAAAATGAAATTAAATTCCAAAAACCAAACGTTATTATCATCTATGCTGATGATTTGGGATATGGAGACGTGAGTTCCTATGGCTTAGGAACATTAACCACCCCAAATATTGATAAAATTGCCCAACTAGGAGCGCGATTCACAAGTGGGTATTCCAGTTCTGCGACCTGCAGTCCAAGTCGATATGCGCTTCTCACAGGAACCTATCCGTGGAGAAACAAACGTGCAAAAATTTTGACAGGAGCCAATCTTATCATAGATACTACAGAAATGACCTTGCCCAAAATGCTAAAAAATAAAGGCTATCAAACAGGTATTGTAGGAAAATGGCACTTAGGACTCGGAGACTCCAAAATTGATTACAACCAAAAAATTAGCCCTGGCCCTAACCAGGTGGGATTTGATCACAGTTTTATCATGCCCGATACGCAAGACCGAGTTCCTACGGTTTATATTGAGAATGGATCGGTAGTAAATTTGGACCCTGAAGATCCAATTGAAGTAAGTTTTGAAAAAAACTTTGAAGGGCAACCTACAGGCAAAGACAATCCCGAACTGCTATCCATGAAATGGCATCATGGACACAACGGATCTATCGTCAATGGAGTCCCACGAATTGGATTTATGAAAGGAGGTACAAAAGCCCAATGGAGTGATATTGATATGGCAGATGAATTTCTTCATCAAGCCAAAAAATATATCAGTACTGTAAAGGAGAAACCTTTCTTTTTATTTTACACCCTACAACAACCGCATGTCCCGAGAACACCACACCCTCGGTTTGAAGGAAAATCGGGAATGGGGCCTAGAGGTGATGCGATAATTGAGGCTGATTGGTGTATCGGACAAATTTATGCACATCTTGAAGAAAATAATTTATTGGAAAATACCATACTGATACTCTCCAGTGACAACGGCCCAGTACTCAATGACGGATATTATGATGATGCGGTTGAAAAATTAGGAGATCACACGCCCTCTGGAGATTTAAGAGGAGGAAAATACAGTCTGTTTGAAGCGGGAACACGAGTGCCTTTTATTACCTACTGGAAAGGAAAAATTAAACCTCAAGTAACTGATGCAATGGTTTCACAAATTGATTTTTTAAACTCTATCGCCTCTTTAATAGGATCTGAAATAAGATCTAAAGATGGAATGGATTTATCTGATGTGTTGTTTAAAAATTCAGGTGAAGGAAGAAATGAATTGGTGTTAGAAGCACAAACCAAAACTGCTTTTAGAAATAAAAATTGGGTCCTCATACCCCCCTATAAAGGTGCTGCAAAAAGTTTTTACACAAATGTAGAGCTTGGAAATGATGCGAATTATCAACTTTTTGATTTGCATACAGATCGGTCGCAACAAAATAACCTAGCAGAAAGTCACCCCGAAAAATTGAATGAGATGATTGAACGTTACCAAGAAATTAGAGGGAGTCAATAAGACGTATTTTTGCTAAATGATTTTCAGACTAAACTGATTTTAGCAATCCTCCGTCTATTGGAATGTTTGTTCCCGTAATATATGAGGCTTTATCAGAAGCAAGAAAACAAACAAGACTAGCATACTCTTCGGGTTGTCCCATACGTTTCATGGGTACAGCGTTTTCCATAGCCTCTCGAACTTCTGAAAGGGAAATTCCCATTTTTTCAGCTTTGTTAATGTTTAGTTGTTCGATACGTTGCGTGTCAAAATATCCTGTAAGAATTGTATTAATAGTAATCTGGTCTTTTGCGATATCAACTGACAAGCTTTTTGCCCAAGTAACAAGTGCTGCTCGCAAACTATTGGATAGCACTAAATAATTTAAAGGTTCCTTTACTGAAATAGAAGCAACATTGATAATGCGTCCCCAGCATTGTTCTTGCATATGGGATAAAGCTAAAGTCGTACAATACACCGCACACTTGAACAATAGATCAAAAGCCCTTTGGTAATCGTCAATCCCCTTTTCCAACGCACCTCCTGCAGGTGGGCCCTGTGTATTGTTTATCAAAATATCGATTCTATTTTCTGTAAAAAAAGCTTTTATTTTTTTGGAAAAAGCTTCATAATCAGAAAAATCTACTACTAGATAGTCGTGGTTTTGCCCCTGAGAATGATCCAATTGAGCAACAACCTCTTGGAGTTTTGTTTCGTCTCGCGCCATTACAACCACTTCGGCACCTGAAGCTGCAAGTTGTATCGCAATTGCCCTGCCAATCCCTTTACTACTGGCTCCTACAAGAGCTCTTTTCCCTGTCAAATCAATTTTCATGGTCTATTTGTATTCCTCGCGTGCTGGACTAAAAATGTCCATTAATGAACATGGTGTAATTGCTTTTCCTGAGTGTGGAATGTTTGAAGGGATGTGAACAATATCACCTGATTCATATAGTTGAGTTCTACCTTCAAGCGTAAATTCAAATGTGCCTTCAACCACATGCATGATTTGTTCGTGTGGGTGATGATGTTCGGGTGCTTCAGCCCCTTTTTCAACTGTCCAAAACGCCCAGGTGATCTGGTTTCCATGAACCATTTTGCCATGATATCCTGGCATTAATTCTTTACTCGGTAAATTGTTAAGATTCATCTTTTTACTGCTTTTGAGTGACTTCTAAGTTAATGCATTTGTAAGAATCGAAAGTAGATTCTCTACATTTTTAAAAAATTTAATTTGTATTTAATTCTATTTTATTAATTTTATAGACTATGTCTAAACGTGTACTTTTCTTTAACTTCCTTGAGGGCGTAAATTCTATCTTTTTAGATGGAAAAAGGTACACCCGTGCTGAATTTGAAAAAGCCAAAGCAAGAGAAAAAAGAAGAGACAAAAAAGGGCGTTTTATGAGTATTGAATAACACTTCATAAACTCCACTTTCTCAAAGTAAATTCTCCAATCCTTTTCATTTTAGTTTTTAATTTTTAACTCTTATCCCAAAATCAGAGTTTTTAATTGGTAGAGAATTGTTGACGCTACACTTTTATTATGAAATTGGTCTGACTCAAACCTAAAGTTCGATTACACTGAACGATTCAAAAATTGGCTAAAAATTCTTTCGTCTAAGAAGTTTTACTATTCACACACAATTGTATTAAAATAGTTTTCTTTGTGTAAAATTTAAATAATAATGGGACTTGAAACAATAGATATTGTAGGTTGGTTGGCTACAGCCTTTGTGATTTTTTCTTTTCTGATTAATAATATGTTGTGGCTTAGAACCGTAAACCTAGTAGGAGCTTTGTTATGGTTGGCTTACGGGATAATTGACCTTTCATACTCCATCATTTTCTTAAATGTGGTCGTTGTGAGTATTCAGACTTTTAAAATTATAGGTTTATTGCAAAAACCCAAAATCTAGATTTTTCCCTTTTTGAAAAAAAGAAGAAGAGATTTGGGTTTTTTAGAATAAAATAAATTTTTTAAATTTGTTATATCCCGTGTGGACTGGGAGAAACAATATAGTCGCGGGTGGAGAGAACGCATCCGAAAAAATCGTTACATAGGTTTAACGCTTAAAGCATCAATAAGCTGGCGAGAAGTTTATGTTCCTTTTAAAAACAAGCATTCAACTTCATTTTGCTTTTTTGGCTTTGGTATGTTTTAAGATTTTTAATTTTTTAAATAATGAAATATTATAACAAAACCCGGACGATTGAACAAAAAGTAACAGACAGAGAAATTCTAGAACTTTTGAAAAAACAGAATGAATTATTAGAGTCTATTTTAGAAAATGTAAAGAAAAACTAAAAAACGATTTGTATTGATGAAAAAAAGACTGTGTATTTCATTTTTAGTTTTGGCTTTTTTTGCGTCTTGTGGTTCGCTTCAAAAAGTGGACAATTCCCACAAAAAAAAGGAAACCACTACACTACCCCCTGATGTGGGATCCAATAAATACTCCAAAAAAAGGAACTAAAAGTCGCGTCACAGTGACATCTTATAATCCCTCTTTTCCTCAAATTTACCTTTGAGGACTTTGAGGGATTTTTTATACATGGCATTTCAAAACATTTCTCAAACACCCATGGGTAATCATTTTATCTTTTTTTTGTAATATTATTTCACTAAAGTTATCAAAACAATGAATGAGACCAAATATTTGTTGGCGTATTCCATTCCCTTATCTGCAATCATTGGAATGAAAATTGGAGGAATTTGGAGTTATACCACAGTATTCTATGCGTTTGGGTTCATCCCCATCTGGGAATCTATTTTGAAACCCAAATCTGAACCACTCAACGAAGAAAAAATTCAAAATCGATTGGCTAATCGCTTTTTTGATTTGATGCTTTACTTCAACATCATTATCGTATTTTCAATGTTATTTCTTGGAATAGATCATTTGACTTCACAATCCCTCCCGATGTATGAGCGTATCGGTCTTGTTCTTACCCTTGGAATTGTATTGGGCACCAATGGGCTTAATGTAGCCCACGAATTGGGACACCGTACCGCCCAATGGGAGCGGACGCTTTCCAAACTTCTTCTTATGCCTGCTATGTATATGCATTTTTATATCGAACATAATTTTGGTCATCATCAAAATGTGGCGACCTTAAAAGATCCTGCAACTTCTTTAAAAAATCAATCGGTTTTTTCGTTTTGGTTTAGCTCTATCATAGGACAAGTTCGCAGTGCATTTCGAATTCAAAAAAATATCCTTAAAAATAAAAAACAAGGGTTCTTTAGTTTCTACAACGACTTCTTTTTTTACCTCTTATTTCAATTAGGCTATCTAGCATTAATGGGTCTGTTTTTTGGCACAAAAGGTGTTTTGTTTTCTTTAGCAATAGCTCTAGTTGGAGTATTATTATTAGAAACCATCAATTATATTGAACACTATGGTTTATCAAGAAAGTTAGAGGGTTCAAGATACGAACGCGTCTCACCAATGCATTCGTGGAATTCCAATCATACAATCGGACGCTTGGTCCTATATGAATTGACACGCCATAGTGACCACCATCACCGCGCTTCAAAAAAATATCAAATCCTTGAAAGTATTGAGGAAAGTCCCCAATTGCCTTTTGGATATACCACCTCTATGCTTATCGCCTTTTTTCCCCCGCTTTGGTTCAAGCTTATGAATAAACGGATCCCAAAAAAAGTCTAATACTTTTTAACTAGTATTTAGGCTGCCGCATTTGGAGTAAAAGTACTGGGACGAAAATTCAATGTAAGAATGTGCATTACAAGAAATCTCATTTTTTCATTACACAGTAATTTTAAACCTTATTTAAGTCCGTTTCGCCAAAATTTGGAAAACCCATTGAAGTAGTTTGAACTACAACGCATTTTCAATGTAGGTCAAACATCGTTTGACTTCTTCTACGGCATTTGAACCTTCGGGTATATCATACTCCACTTCAATGGTGACAGGAAATTTGTAATTTTTATCTCGTATCAACCGAACGACTTCTTGTATAGGAGTATCTCCTTTACCCCACATCAAATTCCCCCCGCTGTTACTTTTCTTTTGACGGTCTTTTAAATGCATGCTCACAATCTTATCGTGTTTTTCTTCAATAAACTGAACTGGATTTTCGTTTTCTGCGGCAACATAATGACCAAAATCAAGATTCATCCGATTTGCATTGGACTGAGCCATCGCAGTGTCCCAAAGAGTAGGCGTCTGTTGTTCATGCCCGTGATAACCGATGAGAATCCCTTCCTCTTCAGCGAGTTTTGCTAATCGTGCGGTATGAGCATCATCCGAAGGATGCTCTAAGGTCACATGATTTGCCCCCAAGGCCTTTGCTGCACGCATCCCATAACGAATTGCAGTGTCAGAATCATTTTTTCCGAAAACGCCTGGCTTAAATGCAAAGATAGAAATCCCTGCTGTTGCATATAAATTTTTAAACTCTTCGAATTTACTGTAATCTACATTTTGACGCCATGTCGCTAATTCTTGTTCATATATTTTGTTGTCTTTATCAAATTGATCGGCACTCATTTGCTCCTCCTCAGTAAGCGATTCATTTCTATACCTTTTGTAAAGTACTTGCATCACTTTTGGGTCTGACATTGGACTTACAGGTGCTCCGGCAAAAGGCTCAGCATGATTGCCCATAAGCTCAACATGAGTTACCCCAGTCTGTTTTATATATTCCAAAATAGCTAATGGGCTTTGATCTTCCATTGTTCTGAAAGACCAGGTTTGAACACCTATAGTAATTTCTTGTTCATTGTTCGGACTATTATGACAGGATGCAATAAAAAAGGGAAGTGCTAAAATTCCGATAAAAAAGTTCAATATTATTTTCATGGTTTCTAATTGTTTAGGGTTGTACAATGACGTTAATTTGAGTTTTAAGTATAACTAAAAGTAATGCTATTTTTTTTGTAGGTAAAATCATTTTGTATTTCAGATATCTTATAGTAATATTGCAATATGGGAATAACTAAGACAGAAGGCTTTTCTACAAAGACCAACCAAATGGCAGAGGCGTTAAAAGTTTTAGGACATCCAGCAAGACTTTCTATCATCCAAATGCTAGCGAAAAGTACAGATTGTGTAGGAAATGAGTTTGTCGCTCAACTCCCACTGGCCCAACCCACTATCTCAAGACATTTGGCAGAACTCAAACGAGTAGACCTCATTCAGGGAAGTATCGCAGGCAATAACATTTCTTATTGCATCAATCCAAAAAAATGGAACTTGATACGTGAATTTCTACATGAAATTTCTCAAGAAATTGAATCAAAAAAAGACTGCTATTGATCTAATCCTCATTAAATCTCAAAAAATGAAACTTTCAGAAATTAAAAACCATTTAAACTTTTTAGAGAGCGTCGAATTTTCGCTTCCCGATGGAAGGCTTGTTCCTGCGCATTTTCACGTTACAGAAATTGGAAAAATCCAAAAGCAGTTTGTGGATTGTGGTGGTGAATTACGCTACACAGAAGTGATCAATTTTCAATTGTGGAGTTCAGACGATTACGACCATCGTCTGAGTGTTTCCAAGTTGCAATCGATTATTAAAATCTCTGAAGAAAAACTCGCTTTAGATAATTTGAAAATTGAAGTAGAATATCAGGATTCTACCATCGGTAAGTATCATTTGGATTTTGATGGGAAAAGATTTTTGTTAATTCCGACTCAAACTGATTGTCTTGCTAGAGACAAATGTAACGTAGAGCCTCTCAAAGAGACAGTAAATAGTCAGTGTTTACCTGGTTCAGGATGTTGTTAAATTTTTAAAAAATGATATCCACAACACCAAAGCTTCAAAAAAAAATTAAAATAGCACTCCAAAGAGAAATCTCAAAAGAGCGCAAAGAAATCCTTCAAGTACTTATAGACTACATCCAGAAAAAACGTGCAGAGAATAAAGAACCCCTACTCAACTTTATCTGTACCCACAATTCCCGCCGTAGTCAATTTTCTCAAATATGGGCATATACTGCTGCAGGGTATTACAACATAAAGATCAAGTGTTATTCTGGGGGTGTGGAAGTCACTGCATTCAATACACGTGCTGTGAATTCTATCAAACGCAGTGGGTTTATAGTGACTTCAACAGAGGGTTCCAATCCTTACTATCAGGTGACGTATAACCACGATGCTACCCCACTGGTACTCTTTTCAAAATTATTTGATCATCCTGAAAATCCTTCCGTTGACTTTGCAGCTGTAATGACTTGTGCACATGCCGATGAAAATTGTCCGATCATCCCTGGTGCAGAAGAACGAATTTCCTTACAATATGACGATCCAAAAGCGTTTGATAATACTCCTTTAGAAACTGAAAAATACGATGAACGGTCCCTACAAATTGCTTCAGAACTTTTGTATGTTTTTAAAAGTGTAGGTGAATAACCTGATCTGAATGATTTGATTTTTTTTTAAATTTGTTCGATGAATTGAAAGTCATGATAAAAAAAATATTCTATTTACCGTTTGCCCCACTATTGCTTTTGCTCTTTCCATTAGTTGCTATGCAATTTACCGATCAAGTACGTTGGAGTCTATTTGATTTTGTGATTATGGGAATCCTTTTACTTATAACAGGGTTCTGGACAAAAAAGGTCATTGATCGAGTGAAAAGCTTTCCCAAACGTGTCATTTTTATAAGCCTAGTTATTCTTCTCTTTTTATTGATTTGGGCAGAGTTAGCTGTTGGAATTTTTGGCTCACCTTTTGCTGGTAGTTAATTTTTAAGTTTCCTTAAAATAAAATCAACTGGGGTTTCTTGATAGGCTCCTGAGTATTCCAGGCCTACTTCAATTGCTTTTTTGCGAAGGTAATCTGCGTGTTTGTAGCTGTGAAAAAGAACATTAAAATCTATTGAATCGTCAGAAGTAATGACCATGTCCTCATACACGGGATTATAAACATACAAAGGAGGGTCATTTGCATCCATCTGACTGCGATAGTCTAACAATTTAGATTTTTCTTCTGTAGGAACTCCATTGTAAAACTGAATAAAAATGGTTTCAAGCTCTGTGAAGGCGGTTCGTAAAGGATCCAGAGAAAAATCAGGAAAAAGTTGCTCCCACTGATATAAGTCATAGGTGCTCTGTGCAAAGGTTGCAAAAACTCCTTGCACTTGACTATTCGTCTTCTCTCTAAACCCATTCCACTGGGCAATCCCTGCTCCTGCGGACACGCCGGCGAGAATAAGTTTGTTTGAAGGAAGGTTTAATGTTGCAGCTTTGTCTGTTATAAATTGGATGACAGCAGCACCGTCCTCAAAAGAACTCAGAACACCCTCTGCCTCAGAATCATTGATAAAAGTGTATTCTGCATTTACGACAGCTATATTTTGTTCTAAAAGTGCTCTGATGATATTCTCTTGTTCTCCTTCATAAAGATCTTCTTTGGTTCCAAACAAAAAAGCCCCTCCGTGAAAAAAGAGGACTGCTCCATTCAAAAAGTCACTTTTTGGCAAAAGAATATCTAGTCGATTTCGCTCTTTGGCTCCATACATTACGTCATTAAAGAACAAATAATCACCCTCAAAAGGTGCAGTTGAAGGCGATACACCCAAAGTGATTTCGAGGGCATTAATCTTGTCGGTATCCAATGAATTAGATTCTGAACAGGCAATGAAAATGAGCAGAACAATAATGCTCAAATTGGCAATCGATAATTTATTTTTCATAGGGCATTTTTCTTTAATACAACTCCAGACTTTGTCGGTTTGAATATTCCTTGATCCACCGTAAGCTGTCCATTTACGATAACATATTGTATGCCTTCGGAATATTGGTGAGGTTTCTCAAAGGTTGCTTTATCTATTATAGTTTCAGGATCAAAAAGGGTCAGATCTGCTTTGTACCCTTCTTGAATCAATCCGCGCTTTTTGAGCCCCATAGCCTGGGCGGGTAGGTAAGTCATTTTATAAATAGCTTCATTCAAGCTTAATACTTTTCGCTCCCTTACATAATGTCCTAGTACTCTTGGAAATGTTCCATACCAACGGGGATGAGGATGTCCATCTCCCAATTTGACCAACCTTCCGTCTGATGCAATCATCGTTTGTGGATGTTTCATAATATTGACTACATCCGCTTCGTCCATTGCGTGAAAAATACAACTTGCCCCCCCCTTGACCTGTGCTTCAATCACCAATTCAGCTCCGTTTTCGGGAGTTGGTTCAAGTCCTTTAAGCGTACACCAATACTTCAAAGTTTTTCCTTCCAATTCTGGCATCCATTTGACTTTTGCAAACTGTACCCGATCCAGATCATCTCCTCCACGATCATTTAAAATATTGAATACAATTCCTTTTTTAATACGCTCCCGAAGTTGAGCATCTTTCAAACGTTTCTCAAATGCCTCGTTTCCTCCCGCTCTTGCCCAACTTGGAATTAAAACAGAAATGCCTGTATAACTCGCGTTGTAAGGGTATTGGTCAATTTGAATATCCAAGCCTCTTGCTCGAGCTTTATCAACCAATGCTAAGGTTTCATTACTTTTCCCCCACATGGGTTTTCCAATGACTTTATGATGGGTCAAGATAACTGGGATTGCTGCTTGTTCTGAAATAGTAATGGCTTCTTCTACAGAGGCAATCACTTCCAGTCCTTCATCTCTTAAATGGGAGGTGTAAATACCCCCCTTTTGTGAAGCTTCTTTGGAAAGTTCAATAACCTCTTCCACTTTAGAAAAACTACCCGGTAGATACTTTAATCCCGTGGAGATTCCAAATGCACCCTCATCCATGGCCTTGGAAACCAAAAGTTTCATTTCCTCTAACTCTTCATCGGTTGGATCACGATTGTCTAAATTCATTACCATTCTTCTCACAGTATTGTGACCTACCAGAAAACCCACATTCATTCCTACCCCTAGTTGAGCAAGGCTATCCAGATAAGTTCCAAAGGGGATCGGGCCTCGACCATCAGGGCCTCCCAAACTAGTGGTTACCCCTTGTCGGAGGTGACTTTCACAATCCGAAAGTGAAAAAATAGGATCCAAATGGGTATGTAAGTCTATAAAACCTGGTGTGACAGCCAAACCCGCTGCATCGATTACTCGCGCAGCTATTTTATCAGACAAGCTCCCTAAAGCAACAATTTGATCTCCACGAACTCCAACATCCATTAAGGCAGGGTCATCTAGACTGCCATCATAGACAGTTCCGTTTAGAATGAGCAAATCAAAGTCTTGATTTTTGTCACAACCTATACACAGAATTAAAATTGATGCAAAAGTGATTATTTTTTTCATTTGAAAATCTTCGTTTTTTAAAAGTAAAAATTTTAAAGAGAATTTGGAGGTTATTGAAACCAAAGGATCTGTTTTTATCAAAAAATAGCACAAACTAAAGCACTTTGCCGGAAAATAAAGAAAAATACACCGGTAAACTTTCCTACCAGTTGTCTTCTTGAAAACCCTCTAAGACTTTTTTGTAAAGGGATTGAAAAAAAATCATAGCATAGTTCGTTAGCGTTTGTTGGTATTCTTTGACTACTAACGGTTGCGACTGAATGTAAATTTCTTTTTTCTTTCTGCTTGTAATCGAATAATAATCTTGACTCATTTCCAATTGCGCTTTTTTGATAATTTGCTCTAAATCAGTCTCATCAAAATCCATTTTTGCTGGAAAGGGAAGCTTGTATTCTATGAGTTGTGCATCGGAATATGTTCCATCTTCATAGCTCATCTTTATCCTATATTTTCCTTCTTTTACTTGGATGACAAGGGTGTAATTGTGACCGTAATCGATATAATCCGAAAATTCTGTATTGTTTGGGTTCATCAATTTGTAAGCATCGCGTACAGGAATAAGAGAAAGTGCCTTGACCACTATCCGTTTAGTGACATCATCCTTAAATTTAATCGCTGTATCAGAATCTTGATATATCAAGGAAAGAACATAATGTATCTCTGAAAATAAAGCTTCAGGGGATACATCGGGCACTTCGAATACTTGAGAAATCGATTTTCCCTCAATGCTTTGTGAAAATAACGAAGTACAAAGAAGAAATGAAAAAATAAAAGTTTGAATTCGTTTCATGAATACAAGGTACAATTTCCTGTTATTTTGATGAAATTCATTCAAATTTAATAAGATCTCAAATCCAACAAATAATTCTTTTAGCCTTTATGCTTTAATTGTATGGGAGTTTTTTATATTTAAAAATTATTGAGAGTAATTTTAAACATCTCTGGACTTTACACTCACAATTTTTGAAAAAAAAGCTTCTTTAAAAAATAATACAAGATTTTATGAAAGTTGAAAATACTTCTAAAATAGTAGTTCAAAACCAAAGGTCTTCTTGCCCTGTGAGTACAGTTCTTGAAATTATCGGAGACCATTGGTCTTTGATTCTCATAAGAGATCTTTTTTTACAAAGGACAACTTTTTCAGATTTTAGAAATGCACCTGAAAACATTTCCACAAATATTCTTTCTGACCGAATCCACAAGTTGTCCAGATACAATCTAATCTCTCACCGAATACACCCAAAAAATAGAAAAATAAAGCAGTACTATCTTACCGACTCCGGCATGGAATTGTATCCTATAATTTACGATTTATCCATGTGGAGTAAACATTATTTAGATATGGAATTTCATCCGCTTTCAGAAGAATGGTATAAAGACACCCATAAAGTTGCCCGTGAAAAAGTAATTGAAGACACCATTCAGAAATACAAAGATTTCAAGGAAAAACTATTGATGATTTCTTAAATCCACACCTTGAGATTAATGTTTTTTTTTACTCTTCTTGATAAAAATTTGACCCATGTCTAACGCATTACAACAGCTTGTTGAAGCGGAACAAAAAGCTGCCCATCTTTTTCGAGAAATAGAACGCCGCAATCTCATCTGTCCTGGAAAAACAGAAAGGGAAATCAACCAATTGGTTTATAACTTAGCTTTTGAGCTGTTTGGTATTAAAAAATATTGGCACAAACGTATTGTTCGCTCAGGAGAAAACACCTTATTCCCTTATGATGAAAACCCAAAAAACCTTTTGGTAAAAACAGACGATATCGTATTTCTAGATTTTGGTCCTATTTTCGAAGATTGGGAGGCAGACTATGGAAGAACTTATGTGCTAGGAGAGGATCCTTTAAAACACAAACTGGCCTCAGACATTGAAACTGCATGGCAGGAAGCAAATTCTTTTTTTCATTCTCAAAAAGAAATCAGTGGAGCAACACTTTATCAGTATTGTCAAGATTTGGCATCTGCAAAAGGATGGGAATTCGGAGGGCCTATTGCAGGCCATCTTATCGGCCATTTTCCTCACGAAAAACTAGACCAAGAAGATAAAACGAATTACATCCATCCAGAAAACCACCTCGATATGAATGCGCCGAATCAAAAAGGAGAAATCAGGCAATGGATCTTGGAAATTCATTTTGTGGATCGCACTCAAAAAATAGGTGGTTTTTTCGAACAACTATTAATTCAAACGATAACATGAAAGAATTTTGGGATGCGCGATATAAAGCAGAAAACTATGCTTATGGAAAAAATCCAAACCAGTATTTTAAAACTCAAATTGACCTCTTGCCTCCTGGCAAAATCCTTCTTCCTGCAGAGGGAGAAGGGAGAAATGCCGTATATGCAGCAAGTTTAGGGTGGGATGTGTTCGCTTACGATTTTAGTAAATATGCATACCGTAAAGCCATGGCATTGGCAAAGGAAAAGCAAGTTGAGATTAACTATCAAATTGCATCCTTGGATGAACTGAGCTTCACGGCTTCTGTTTTTGATGTAATTGGATTGATTTATGTGCACTTTCCCGATTCCATAAGAGCCTCAAACCATCGAAAACTTTCTTCGCTCCTTAAAAAAGGGGGCACAATTATTTTAGAGGCCTTTAGTACCAACCACCCAAACTACCAGAAAATAAACCCTGCAGTAGGAGGGCCCAAATTGCCGTCCCAATTATACAGCGAAGAAAAACTCAAAAACGACTTTGAGGAATTGGAGTTTAACGAGTTGAAAGAAGAAAAAATAACACTCGCAGAAGGCGCATTTCACAACGGAGATACCACGGTAATGAGGATGAACGCTGTGAAGTGATTTTTTCCGAAAGGCTTTCAAACCATTTTTTTTTTATACTTTTCACAAAAACAATTTTGGTCTTTGATTGGAATCCCGTCACCTAGGAAGATTATGTACTAGTCTTACCTTTGACAAATTCCTCCTGACCTTTCTTAAACAACGTTAACCATTTCAAAAGATGAAAAAGCTACTTTTAGGACTATTGCTACCTCTTAATCTTCTTTTTGGTCAAGAGTATTTTCCAAATAATTCAGGAGTTAAAACAACCGAACGGAACTATCAAGCTTTCCAAAATGCAACGATACACCTTTCTTCAAATCAAGTCATTGAAAACGGGACTCTGTTGGAATTGAATGGAAGAATCGTCGCAGTAGGACAAAATATAACGCTTCCAAAAAACACGCGTATTTATGACAAAACAGGACTGCATATCTACCCCTCTTTTATAGATCTCCATAGTACTTTCGGAATATCTAGTCCCAAAGGTGCTTCTTCTGGCAGGAGTGCTCAGTATGAACCCAATCGGAAAGGGTATTACTGGAATGATCATATTCTCAGTGAATACAATAGTCTGAAGGACTACCGCTACGATTTGAAAAAAGCAAAAATGTTGCGTGAAGTCGGTTTCGGAATTGTCAATACCCACAGAGCCGATGGAATTCATAGGGGAACCAGTACACTCGTTGCCTTAAGTGATGACAATTCAGAGAGCAAACGCTTAATTGCCACCGAAGCAGCAGCTCATTTTTCATTTAAAAAAAGTGTCACCTCAAATCAATCCTATCCAAGCTCTGTAATGGGAGCTATGGCGCTGATCAGACAATTTATTCATGACGCAAGGTGGTATGCAGAAGGAAATACCTCCGAAAAAGACCTATCTATCGAAGCAGCGCTAGAACACAAAAACTTACCTAATATTTTCGAAGCAAACGACAAACTCAATACCCTTCGAGCTGTTAAAGTTGGCAAAGAAATGGGGCTGAATTTTACAGTAGTAGGTAGTGGACAAGAATATGAACATCTCGAAGAATTGAAAGCAAATGATGCGCGTTTAATTTTACCACTTAATTTTCCTAAACCCTACGACGTTTCGGATCCCTTATTAATGAAAAAAATTACTTTAGGACAGTTGCGACACTGGAATCAAGCTCCAATGAATCCTGCCGCTGTAGCTAAAGCGGGCATCCCATTTGCCTTCACCACTAGCAAATTAAAATCTCCTAAGGACTTTCTCAAAAACCTAAGAAAAGCTGTGGCTTATGGCCTTTCAGAACAACAAGCCCTCAACGCATTAACTATTGTTCCCGCACAGATTTTAAAACAAGAAAGGAACTTGGGAACCCTAGAAAAAGGAAAGTATGCAAACTTCATAGTGAGTTCTGCACCACTTTTTCAAGAGGGATCTGAAATTTTCGAAAACTGGGTACAAGGAAATCTCCATAATGTAAAACAGCCCCCTTCAAAAAATATTGATGGAAACTACCAATTTGTCATTGGTGAAGAAAAAATAACCCTGGACATTTCAAACAGCCAAGAGAAAATCGAAGTAGTCGCCAAAAAAGATTCTCTAAAGTTTAAAACCAAAGTAACCTACTCCAACGATTGGTTGTACCTGACTTTAATAGATGAAAAAAATAAAACCTTTGCACAACTTGATTCCAAAATCACATCAAGTGGTATAACTCAAGGAAACGGCGTTGATTTCAATGGTGCTAAAATACAATGGACTTCTCAGGCCGGAGATAGCCAAGAACAAAAGCCCAAAAAACCAAGTCCACCGAAATACTACGATCCTGTACCGATTACCTTTCCAAACAAGGCTTTTGGTTTTTCCGAAAGACCCCAAGCGAAAAACACCTTAATTCAAAACGCAACCGTGTGGACCAACGAAGCAGAAGGCATTTTAAAAAATACGGATGTACTTGTAGTCAATGGAAAAATTGCAGCTGTAGGAAGCAATCTGAACTACGAGGGTGCCCATGTGATTGATGCTAGTGGAAAACAACTTACAACAGGAATAATAGATGAACATTCGCACTTGGGGGCTTCAAGCATCAACGAAGGAGGGCAAAACTCTTCTGCTGAAGTGACAATTGAAGACGTTATTGAACCCGATGATGTGGGGCTTTTTCGGAATCTAGCGGGAGGGGTCACTACCATTCAAATTTTACACGGATCGGCGAATCCAATTGGAGGTAGGTCTGCCATTATTAAATTAAAATGGGGAGAAACGATAAACAATATGCTGTTTAAAAACGCCGATCCCTTTATCAAATTTGCTTTGGGAGAAAACGTCAAACAATCCAACTGGTCGAGTTATAGTCGTTTTCCTCAAACCCGTATGGGAGTAGAACAGGTTTTTGTAGATTATTTTCAACGGGCAAAAGAATACGCTAAACAGTGGGAGCAATACAACGGACTCTCCAAAAAACGAAAAGCATCAACAAAAGCACCCCGTTATGACATCGAAATGGAAGTCCTTGGTCAAATTCTAAGAGGAGAACGCTTTATTTCTTGTCATTCCTATGTGCAGTCTGAAATCAATATGCTCATAAAAGTTGCTGAGCGTTTTGGTTTCCAAGTCAACACCTTCACCCACATTTTAGAAGGTTATAAAGTAGCTGATAAAATGGCAGAACACGGTGTGGGAGGATCTACCTTTTCTGATTGGTGGGCCTATAAAAATGAAGTGAAAGATGCCATTCCATACAACGGTGCCATCATGCACAACGCTGGGGTTACTGTAGCATTTAATTCAGACGATGCAGAGATGTCTCGGCGGCTCAACCAAGAGGCAGCTAAAGCTGTTAAATACGGAGGTGTTTCTGAAGAAGATGCATGGAAATTTGTAACACTAAATCCGGCCAAATTACTCCACCTCGACGATCGTATTGGGAGTATCAAAGTAGGTAAAGATGCTGACCTCGTCATTTGGTCCGATCATCCCATGTCCATCTACTCGAAAGCAGAAATGACCATGATTGAGGGAGTCGTATATTATGATTCCACCAAAGTTGAAGAACAATTAAAAGCCATGGAAGCAGAAAAAAGAAAACTGATCAGTCAAATGCTCATGGAAAAAGAAAAAGGGGTAACAACACAGTCCCCTCCAAACCAAATAAAAAGAGAATTTACTTGTGAAACTTTAGATTAAAACTTTGTGAAGCATCCCATGATGAATTGTTTTAAAATACAACCGATTGATCTTGATTTGGGTGCTCTATGTGACCTTTGAAAAACAATAAAAACAAACATATGAAAAACTATATACTACTTTTTGTTATTTGCCTAAGCCATACACTGTTGGGTCAGCAAACACCAGCAGATGAGCAAGAGCAGTCTATCCTTATCACTAATGCAGTAATACACAAGGGTGATGGCACACTACTGGAACAAGGTGCCGTAGGATTTGAAAAAGGAATTATAAGCTATGTAGGTCCCAGTAGTGAGGCACCAAACTATCAAAGAACTATTGATGGCAATGGAAAACACCTTTACCCTGGGTTTATAGCTGCCAATTCCACGCTAGGTCTTTCTGAGATTGATGCCGTTCGCGCGACAGTGGACTTTGATGAAATTGGAGATTTTTTACCTCATATTAGAACTGCTATTGCCTATGATGCCGAGTCAAAAATTGTAGAAAGTATGCGCCCCAATGGGGTACTTATTGCTCAGATTACTCCTAGAGGAGGCCTGATTTCTGGCAGCTCCTCTGTGATGCAACTTGACGCTTGGAATTGGGAAGATGCTGTAATCAAGGCAGATGAAGGCATTCACTTAAACTGGCCAAGTCCCTACACCAGAGGACGCTCATGGATCGGAGAAGATCCTGCGTTAAAGGTCAGTACAAATTATATTTCTCGTACAGAAAAGATTAAAACTTTTTTTGAAAATGCTAAGGTTTACGATTCAAATCAGGATCCTGTTCACCTACCCTATCAGGCGATGAAAGGACTTTTTCAAGGGAGTAAAACCCTCTACCTTCACGCCAAAGACGAAAAACAAATAGTTGATGGGGTTCGCTATTTAGAAAAAATAGGAATTGCTAAAATTGTTTTGGTAGGTGGAAACGAAGCCTTAGAGCAGCTGCAATTTTTGAAAGAAAAAAATATTCCTGTCATTGTCTCAAGACCTCACCGACTACCGGATAACGAAGACCACCATCCCAAAGCAGCTTTTCAACTGGCTGCTGAACTAGTAAAGGCAGGACTTATCGTAAGCATTGACGTCAGCGGAAGAATGGAACGAATGTACACAAGAAATCTGCCTTTTTATGCAGGAAGTTTTGCTGCTTATGGAATTGAAAAAGAAACCGCACTAAAGCTCATCACCTCAAATCCAGCAAAAATTTTAGGAATTGATAATCAAGTAGGGACTCTGGAAGTAGGGAAACAAGCCACTCTCTTTTTATGTGAAGGAGATGCACTTGATATGCGAACCAATAGCATTCACCACGCTTTTATTAAGGGTCGGGAAATTAGTTTGGAAACGCATCAAACTGAATTGTGGAAACGGTATTCAAATAAATATCAAAAAACAAAATAGCTTTTGTTTTTTATTTATAAAAATACCGGTACCTCTTAAACCTTTTTTATTTGATAGGGTCTAAAAAGGTGTTTACAATTTTTCTTGTAAAATTAAATCACATACCAAGTCGAATTTTTATGGTCAATCAATCTAAATAAAAGTGTTCAAGTTGAATGTGTTGAACCTGCTTCGTACAACAAGTATAGTTGTTCTTTTGTTTTTTACTTTTTTTTCTAGCGTTGCACAACAAGAAAAACGCACTGTTACAGTAAAAAAAATAAATGAGACCATTGTTTTAGACGGTGTTTTAGAGGAAGCTGTTTGGCTCAAAGCGGATAGTGCAGATAATTTTTGGCAAAAGTTTCCTACAGATTCCATTAAAGCATCCTTAAAGACTGAAGTAAAACTACTTTATTCCGATACCCATTTATATATTGGGATCACTGCCAATTCTATTGGGGGAAACTATACCATAAACTCGCTAAAGAGAGATTACAGTTCTAGAAATAACGATAATGTCACCCTTATCTTTGACACCTTCAAAGACGGTCAAAATGCTTTTCTTTTTGGTGTAAATGCTTATGGCGTACAAAGGGAAGCTTTAGTCTCCGACCGAGGTGTGGATACAAGAGGGTTTAACCTTACTTGGGATACCAAATGGCAATCAGAAAGTACTTATACAGATGATAAATATGTTTTAGAAATAGCGATTCCATTTAGTTCCTTAAAATATCCTGAAAATTCCAAAGTGTGGGGATTTCAATCCTACCGATACGATTTTCAAAGTAACGAAAGAAGTATTTGGACAAACGTTGACCAAAATCAATTCCCGATTAATATTGGATATTTTGGAGAACTCATATTTGAAGCTCCTCTCAAACAAAATAAAACTCCCCTATACCTTATCCCTTACGTTAACGGTCTAACCTCAAAGGAGTTTACAACGGAAAGTACAGATGGTTCTTTTTCAGTAGGGGGAGATTTAAAAGTTGCTCTTGGAACGGGACTAAATATGGATGTAACGCTTAACCCCGATTTTTCAAATGTAGAGGTGGATGACGTGATTACCAACCTCACGCGATTTGAAATTACTTTACCCGAAAAAAGACAATTTTTTATTGATAATGGAGACCTTTTTGGAAGCTTTGGAAGCTTTAGAGATGCCATTCCTTTTTTCTCAAGAAGAATAGGCATTCAAAAGGATGCTGAAGGGAGGACCATACAAAATGATATAATCGGGGGTGTTCGATTGAGTGGTAAGTTGGATGAAAATTGGCGATTGGGGGTTTTAAGTATTCAAAATAAAGAAGACCTGAGTAACCAGATTGCCTCCAATAATAACTCCATGTTTGCACTACAAAGAAAAGTCTTTGGAGAATCTCAAGTGGGCGTTTTTATGGTCAATCGACAAGGTTTTAAAGAATATGATTTTATAGAGGAGAATAACGCCTACAACCGAGTGATCGGTATTGATTATAACCTTGCCTCTGCCAACAACCGATGGATTGGCAAATTCTATACCCACAAATCTTTTCAACCCAACGACAACAAAGGAAATCTCTCTAGCTTCGCATCCATACTTTACAACACACGAATATGGCAATTTTACTCCAACACGGTTTACGTAGACGAGGATTTTAGGTCTGATTTAGGGTTTATCCGAAGAACAGGAATCATTAAATCTGGAAACCGATTGAGTCGAAGTTTCTATCCTACGTCGGGAAAAATAAATTCCCATAGCTTCGAACTTTTAAACCTAATGTGGTTTCAACAAAACTTAGATTATCAAAAAACCGATCATTCGTTAAGCTTTAACTACACCTTACAAACCCAGTCCCAAAACCAATTTGAATTTGAATTTAACCGCACCTATGTATATCTTTTCAATAGCTTTGATCCCAGTCGATCCGAAGGTGCAATTCCACTTCCTAGCAATTCGGAATATACCTTCAATGATTGGAGTCTAACCTATCAACTTAATTTTGCAAGTCCAATTGTGTTTTTTGCCTCAGCATCGTATGGTGGATTTTTTAATGGTAAAAAATTGTCATTAACCGGCACCACTGGCTATCGTTTTCAACCGAATGTTATAATCAGTTTACAATGGGACTATAATCATATCGAATTACCCAAACCTTATTCTTCTGCAGACTTGATATTGGTGCGTCCCAAATTTGATGTAACCTTCAATAAAAAGTTGTTTTGGTCCACCTTGATTCAATATAGTAATCAAACGAATAACTTAGGAATTAACTCGAGGTTACAATGGCGATTTGCTCCACTTTCTGACTTATATCTAGTTTACAATGATAATTATTACACACAAGAATTTGGCCCTGTTTTCCGATCGATAAATCTTAAATTAACCTACTGGCTGAGTCTGTAAGCAGAAAATCTCCTTGCAAACCTTGACCAGTTCTCTGGATCAATTGCAATTCCGAATTAGAATTTGATTTTTTTTTAACTCAACACAGTGTATCGCATTGCATTTATTTTTATCTTCTTGCTAAAATAAGTGTCAATGTCTTTTTTATATTCACTCTGGAATGAAATTTTGGGCTTCTTCGGAGTCAACCAATTCATCACTATACTCCAAAAGCAAGACTATGCACTGTTTTTAACCTACGAGGGAATTGTTGCTTTAATCATTCCTATTATTCCTTTTCTGATTTTTTTAGAACTGTTTTTAGGTTTCGTCTATAAAAACCCCCAGACTAAGGTGTATAAAGTTATTTTTTTGATTTACTTATTCAATCGGATCTTAGGGAGATTTATTGCCATTGGGATGGTAGCCTTTTGCATTGGGATGTTACAACCCTTTGCTTTGATCGAAACTTCAATGACTTGGTACTGGTTTATTTATGGATATATTATCTGGGAATTTGCGCATTTTATCTATCATTATCTTGCCCATAAGGTTCGATTGTTTTGGTGTCTTCACGCTACCCATCACAGTCCTGAAGACATGAATCTGAGTGTAACTCATGCCCATTTTTTTCTCGAAGCTCCCTATGCGGACTTTATCCGTACATCGATTTGTATTCTGATGGGGTTAGACCCTGTAATGCTTTTTACCATCATGTTTATCGATGGAACCTACGGTGCTTTTATCCACGTAGGTGAAAATCTAATCAAAGATGCGCGTTTTGGGTTTTTAAATAAGATCATGCTCACTCCCTCTCACCATCGTGTTCATCATGCGCGCAATCCTTTATATTTGGACACAAACTACTGTAATCTTTTGAATGTTTGGGATCGAATTTTTGGTACCTACCAAGAAGAAGATCCTAATCTAAATATCGATTATGGCATTACACGTCCGATCGATTCAGGTAGTTTTAAACAGGTTTATTTTGGGGAGCTTATACATTTGGCCAAAGATGTGCTTAACGCTCCAGGGATAGTCAATAAATTCCGATATATTTTTTATCCTCCAGGGTGGAGCCATGAGACAGGCTATCAAACGGCAAAAATGATCCGTGAAGCGTATTTAAAAAAATCGGTTATTAATAATTGACTAAAACGCTTATTTTTGTTGCTGTTTTGTTTTAAATAAAATTAAATTTAACTCCATTCTTAAAAATGAAAAAAACTACAAGTCACTACTTTAGATTGATTCATCGTTATTTAGGATTCTACCTTGTGGGAGTCATGGCCGTTTATGCTTTTAGTGGAACGATTATGATTTTTAGAAGAACCGATACCTTCAAAAAAGTTACCGAAGTGCAAACCCTGCTAGAACCTCAGCTAGACGAATATACCTTAGGTAAAAACCTTAGTATTAAAGACCTAAAAATCACCAAAAGTGAAGGTGCTATTTTTTACTTTGCTGACGGTCAATACAATCAATCTACAGGAGAGACGCGTTACTTGAAAAAAGAGTCACCTTATCTCATTGAGAAAATGGAAAAATTACACAAAGCTACCACAGAAAGTCCCATTTATTGGCTGAATATCTTTTTTGGTGTTTCCCTGCTATTTTTTGTCATTTCTGCCTTTTGGATGTTTTTGCCGCAAACTACAGTATTTAAAAAAGGCGTTTACTTTTCTCTAGCGGGTTTGGTGATGACCTTAATCATTCTCTTTCTTTAAATAGAAGTAAAGAATCGATTCCAGATTTTAGATGCTTTTTTACAGGAATTGGTTCATCCCAAAATAGAACTATAAATCGAATCCAGGCCAGAAACTGAATTTTTCAAAAAAACATGTTTTTTCGCTATTTTTGATCATTTTTGGCTCTTTTTTGACTCTTTTTTATTGTTTTTTGCAAATTTTAGGCGTTTTTAAATGAAATAAGATTCGCAGTATTTCCAGAAATGCAATCAACTAAAAACTCTTATGCAAAATTTTCAACCAGATAGGTGCTTCTATAAAGTTGAGTAAGATTGGGCTTATTTTAATAAGCCGTTGAAAGTAACTCTATTTACTAGTCAAAATAGGTTGCGTCCAAGCTTGTTTTGTCTCTTTCGTATTTGGAGGGCTGTCCTTGATTGCATCAGAATTTATTTTAACTCGAACAAAAAGGTCGTTCTCTTCAAAGTTGTATGTTCCTTTAGTATCAGGTACTCTTTTTAATGTTTCTACAACTTCTCCTCCATTTTTATACCCCAAAAATAAAATTTCATAATTCACGTCATGCTCTGGTCTTACCTCAATACTAATCTGATTTTTAGTGACTTCATATTTTTTAATAGTAATCCCAGTGGATGCATAAAAATCACCTTTTTCCATTGCATCAATCAAAGATCCTGTTTCAAGGGTTTTTGACTTAACCATTACCCATCCGCGACCCGTATTACTCAAATCAGCAGTAAAATTATGATAATGATGACTATCATCAGTAGCTATTCCATACAGTAAAGGTTTGCCTTGCTGTAAATAATGAATATTGATTAAATCCCACATGATTTCTGTGGAATCATATTCTTCATTTCCTGCATTGTGTACTGCAGGATGTCCATTATATACTTCAAAAAAACGTTCCCCATTCAAGTTTTTCATATCCTCGGTACTTATTCCATAACCAAAATTGGGATGATTGATATGAGCAAACATTGGGATACCAAGTCTTTTCCTTTGTGCATGAACAAGATCAAGCGTTTTTTGCATCACCTCAACTACTGAACTAGCCTTAACTGGTTCAATTTTTTCTTGGATATTGGTTACATTTATATGAATCGGTTTATTCTCGAATGATGAGGTAACCTCTTCTGATCTTATGATTAAGAAACGATCAGGTTCTTCTAACTTTGATCGATACTCATCGAATGTTTTTAATCTAACACTCAGATTCAGAGAATCTTTTTTCGTTTCAACCCAGCTTCCAAATGCATCAACATATTTTTCCAAAACTTTGTTTTCCAAGTCCTTTTTTGACAATTGATACCAACGTTTATCTTCTGCAATTGTATTGTGATCTGAAAGTGCTATAAATTGATAATCATGATTTTTATACCATTGGATTATCATTTCGGGAAAATCATTCCCATCGCTCCAAAAAGAATGTGTGTGAAGATTTCCTTTTTGCCATTGCTGATTTTCAGAATTGGAATTACAGGAAACGTATAAAAAGAAAACTATAAAGAGGGAAACTATCTTTCTCATGAGCACTTAGTTATTTCAGTTTTAAACCTAAAGTTATTTTGTAATATACAAAATCTTCTTCTCAGTTTTTTACCTCCCCCATTTACGATTGTACGTACTTCTTATTTTAGATTTGGCATACCAGAATAGAGTAGAGCTCTCATCCACATAATGATTCATTTTTAGCTAATTAGTCCTAAAAAAAGCCCTCCATTTCACTGGAAAGCTTCTCATGTTTGTTTGCATTGGCGTAAAAGAAAAACCCTCCGCTAATGAAGATTGTATTATGTCAATTTCTTGGTTTAGAAAATTGATTCATTGTAACAATTTTTCCATTTTCAAATCTGAAAGTCTCCATCCAGTTAAAGCCAGATGATGTTCCATCTTTTGATACGATATTAGCATTGTCCCACAAAAGAACCCATTCATCACCATTATCACCAGTTACTGCAAGATTTACGGCAACTTGATAATCTTGGATTTCAATTGAAGAATAACCTTCAATCATAAACTGCATACATTTTTCTTTTCCTTCCAATCTTGAACCATCTTCTAATGCAAAAACCACATCATCTGACAGATAACTTGCTGCCATTTCATAATCCTTATTAATTAAGTACTTATGCATTTGTTGGACTTTAAGAACTAACTCAGGATTTCCAATTTTAAAATCATCGAGATATGTAGCTTCAAAAATATAATCTACTTTTTTTGACTCTACCGATTCATTTTTCTGAGGCTGACCACAGGAGATAAATAAAACTATAGATATAAGTAATGCTTCTTTCATTTTAATTGATTTATGGTTAATAATGGCTTAAAAATATAGAGAATGAGATTTATTTCAAAACACACTAGAAACTTTCCCCAAACAACTCCCCCCTAAAACGACAACACAGGAATCTGAACTTAAGGCAATGTCATCAATGGATTAGAAGAGGTTTGGATTGTATCCATTGGTGTAAAAGAAAAACCCTCCTATTGGGAGGGCTTAATTTAACTACTTCCCATTTTGAATCGGATCCGTATTTTTCATTAATTTATTCAAGGTGAAATAAACAGGACAAAATTTAGTGAAAGGGCTTATAATTTGTAAAACCCCAACTGCCAAGGCAATGTAAAGAAAATCTAAATTCCCAGTTTGAAGAGTTAATCCAACGCTTATTAGATATAGAATTCCACAGATAGCATCATGCGCCCGTACTTTCATAATATTTCTAGCTACATTCATTTTAATTGATTTATGGTTAAATAATACCTCTAAGATATAGAGAATGAGATTATATATCAAATCCCATCCCTCTGTTTCAATAAAAAATCCGTTTTCTATAACCCATGCTCCTGTTTTTGGGTTAGAAGTGCCTTTGAAGTTTTGGGATTTTGAAATTAGTTTACCATACAACAAAAAAAGCCCTCCATTTCACTGGAAAGCTTCTCACTGGTTGTTACCATTGGTCTTACCCAATTTAACAACACACAACATCTTTAAAAAGTGCGGTCTGGACGGGACTCGAACCCGCGACCCCATGCGTGACAGGCATGTATTCTAACCAACTGAACTACCAGACCTCATTTGGCGTGTGCAAATATACGCTGCATTTTGAATTTGCCAAACAATTCAAGAAAAAAGAAAATCTTATAAGACAGCGTCTAGTGCTCCTGCATAAGTGGCTTTGGGAGACACACCTACATGTCTTCCTACCAATTCTCCCTTGTCAAAAACTAAAACCGTAGGAATATTGCGAACTCCGTATTTTGCAGCAAACTCTTGATTTGCATCTACATCTACTTTACCTACTACCGCTTTACCTTCATAATCTTTGCTTAGCTCTTCGATGATGGGACCGACCATACGACAAGGGCCACACCATGCTGCCCAAAAGTCAACCAATACAGGTTTTTCCGATTGTAATACAACTTCGTCGAAAGTTGAATCTGTGATTTCTAATGCCATTTTTTTAAAATTTAAAATCCAAATGTAGTTATTTTTGAATCGCTACCTTACTTACTTTAAATCAAATTTCCTTATCAAGGAATGGGTTTTTACAATAGTACTAGTTCAATTTATAAAACCAATCTTGCATCGCCAACTCGTCTAGTAAAGCAGAAGTAATCTTTACTTTTTGTGTTTTACTGTTTAGGGTAAGTTTTATCTTTTTTTCTGGGTCATAGACATTAAAAAACAACGTTTTATCTCCCTTAAAGCGCTTAAGATGACTTTGCAAAGCCCTTACCTTATCTTCATTCAGCTGATGTATATCCAACTGAAGTGTTAGCTTCTTCGCATTGTTTTCAATGGTGTTTTGCAACATTTCAAAACTCAAATACTGCATTCTTGGAGCTCCTACTTTACCCGTTTCTTTGTTTGTCCATCCTTGACGAATCATCATACGAATTCGAATAAACTGATTGACCACCAAAAAATGCCTATACTTTAAGTAGTCCTCTCCGAAAATGCGAAATTCATATTGGTCGGTAAAATCTTCTACTGTAAAACGCGCCCAACCTTTCCCATTTCGACTTTCCAAATGTTCCACATCATTGACTATACCCCCCAAACTCAATTCTCTATTGACCAAATGATCCAAATCTCCCAATCGATTTAAAGAAATATTTACAAAATATTCCATTTCATGCGTAAAATCATCCAAGGGATGTGAGGAGATATAAATTCCTACTACTTCTTTTTCTTTTTTTAAGCGAATCAAATTATTCCAAGGTTCACAAAGAGGAATGGTTAAATCTTGATAGGTTTGATCTGTTGCTTCACCAAAAAGACTAACCTGTGCAGAATTTAAATGTTCCTGATATTTCGCTCCAAATCGAATGACCTTTTCCAAAAACGTAATACCCTCTCCATCAGGATTAAAATACTGAGCCCTATGTGTTTCTCCAAAAGAGTCAAACCCCCCTGCTAGCACTAAATTTTCCATGGCTTTCTTATTCGCTGCACGCAAATCAATACGCTTGACCAAATCAAAAATAGAGTGGTATTTACCTTCTTTTCGATGCTCGATAATCGTTTCTACCGCACCTCTTCCTACTCCTTTAATAGCCCCCATCCCAAAGCGAATGGCTTGTTCATCATTGACCGCAAATTTGTAAAAAGATTCATTGACGTCAGGCCCTAAAACCTTGAGACCCATACGCCTGCACTCCTCCATAAAAAAGGTCACCTGCTTGATGTCGTTCATGTTGTTGGACAAGACTGCAGCCATGTATTCCGCAGGGTAATGTGCTTTTAGATAGGCCGTTTGAAAACCGATCCAAGCATAACAAGTAGAATGGGATTTGTTGAACGCATAGGCGGCAAAAGCTTCCCAGTCTTTCCATATTTTTTCTAAAATTTCCTCCGGATGCCCATTCGCTTTTCCTCCTTCCAAAAATTGAGGTTTTAATTTTTGTAGCAAAGCGAAAATCTTTTTCCCCATTGCCTTTCGTAGTACATCCGCATCACCTTTAGAAAATCCAGCCAATTTTTGAGACAAGAGCATCACTTGCTCCTGATAGACGGTAATTCCGTATGTCTCTTCCAAATATTCTTGCATCACTGGGAGATCATAGGAAATCTCTTCTTTACCGTTTTTCCGATCTACAAAACTGGGAATATATTCCAAAGGACCTGGCCGATACAAAGCATTCATGGCTATTAAATCAGCAAAAACAGTAGGCTTTAAATCTTTCAAATATTTCTGCATCCCAGCAGATTCGTACTGAAAAATTCCCACTGTCTCCCCTTTTTGAAAAAGCGCATAGGTTTTTGGATCGTCCAAAGGAAACTGATCCGGATCCAAATCAATGTTGTGTTTGTATTTGACTAGTTTAACTGTATCCTTGATCAAAGTCAACGTTTTTAGCCCCAAGAAATCCATCTTCAACAAACCCGCATCTTCCACTACTGAATTGTCAAACTGGGTGACATACAAATCCGAATCTTTCGCCGTAGCTACAGGAACAAATTGGGTGATATCGTCTGGGGTAATAATGACTCCACAAGCGTGGGTCCCCGTATTGCGCAAAGACCCTTCTAGAACTTTGGCCTGTTGAATGGTCTGACCAGAAATCGAATCTTCCTCGGCCAAACTTTTAATTTCGTTGACTCTAGAAATTTCTTCAGTTCGCAGACTTTCTTTCAGCTCCTCATCAGTGGAACTGAAAATTTTTCCCAACTTGATGTTGGGTAACAATTTTGCTATGCGGTCGGCTTCTCCCAAAGGCAAATCCAATACTCTTGCTGTATCACGAATAGAGGACTTGGCGGCCATGGTCCCATAGGTGATGATTTGCGCCACCTGTTTAGAGCCGTATTTTTCGATAACATAATCCATCACACGCCCACGCCCTTCATCGTCAAAATCAATATCAATATCGGGCATACTTACTCGGTCAGGATTTAAAAACCGCTCAAAAAGTAAATCGTATTCTATCGGGTCTATATTAGTGATTTTTAAACAATACGCCACCACAGATCCCGCTGCAGATCCTCGCCCTGGGCCTACTGAAACATCCATTTCTCGGGCCGCAGCAATAAAGTCTTGTACAATCAAAAAATACCCCGGATAGCCTGTATTGGCAATGACATTTAACTCAAAATCAATTCGCTCGCGAATAGCATCTGTCAATTCTTTATAACGCTTTTTGGCTCCTTCATAGGTCAAATAACGCAAGTAATTGTTTTCTCCTTTTTTCCCGTCAGAATCGTTGTCCACTTGATATTCCTCTGGGATTTCAAATTGGGGCAACAATACATCTCGTGCCAATTCAAAAGGTTCAATTTTGTCTACCAAAGCCTCTAGATTCAAAATGGCCTCAGGCACATCTTGAAACAAACGTTTCATCTCCTCGCTGGTCTTGAAATAGTATTCCTGATTGGGAAACCCATAGCGAAATCCTCTTCCCCGTCCTATTGGAGTGGCTTGCTTTTCTCCTTCTTTTACACAGAGTAAAATATCGTGGGCATTGGCCTCTTCCTTTTTGGTATAGTAGGTGTTGTTTGTCGCAACTAGGGGGATATTGTATTTGCTTGAAAATGCAATCAGTACCTCATTTGCCCGATTTTCACCTTCTTCACCATGGCGCATTAACTCAAGGTAAAAATCTTCTCCAAACTGATCATGCCACCACTGTAGCGCTTCTTCCGCTTGCCGATCGCCTACATTCAGAATTTTAGACGGTACTTCTCCATACATGTTTCCACTCAATACGATTAGGTGTTCTTTGTATTGTTCCACCAATTGCCGATCAATACGGGGAACATAGTAAAACCCATCCACATAAGCTGCAGAAGTCAGTTTGGCAAGATTGTGATAGCCTGCCTTATTTTTCGCTAAAAAAACAATTTGATACCCATCGTCTCTTCGAGTTTTGTCTTTGTGGTCATCGCACACATAAAATTCACAGCCTATGATGGGTTTGATCTTTTGATCGTCATCCACTTTGGCATTATGTCCATTTATGGCTTTGATAAAGTGAAAAGCTCCCATTAGGTTCCCATGGTCAGTAAGTGCAAGGGCAGGCATTTGATCTTCGGCCGCTGCGGAAACCAATTGATTAATTCGAGAAGTAGCCTGTAAAACTGAAAACTGGGAATGATTGTGTAAATGTACGAAAGGGGCTTCTGCCAATGCAGTACTTATACCCGCTACAGGTTGCTCCACTTCAGGAGCTACTTTTTCTTTTTTTAAACCCGCAGATGCCTCCTTTAAATTCTCATGTGAAAGCCCGATAGGTGAAAATGGGGTTCGGCGTGCTTTTATTTCAATAGTTTGTGCAGCCTGATTTTCAAACGACTTAGGATGTAATTGGTCTTTACGCAATAACTCCAGAAAAGCCCTAGAGGTTGCCTCAACATCAGCTGTAGCGTTGTGAGCTTCCTCAAAATTTTCTTGAAAGAGAAAATGATAAAGTTCACTTAAAGTCGGTAATTTAAATTTTCCTCCTCTACCTCCAGGCAACTGACATAGAGTGGCGGTTTCTTCAGTACAGGTATCGACTATGGCCTTGCCTTCCAAAACATCTTCTCGACCCGAACGGAGGTATTCTGCCCCCATAATGTTGCGGTCAAAAGAAACATTATGTCCTACCACATAGTCCACCTGATTGAGTGCTGCATCAAATTGATCCAATACCTCTACAAGCGGTGTTCCTTTAGCTTCGGCCAAAGCGGTAGAAATCCCATGTACCTGTTCCGAATCAAAAGGGATAGTAAAACCATCTGGCTGGATAAGATAATCTTCATGGGAAACCACTTCCCCCTTGGCATCGTGAATTTGCCATGCAATTTGAATACAGCGTGGCCAGTTCTCACTGTCGGTTAAAGGTGCATCCCAGCGTTTGGGCAAGCCCGTTGTTTCTGTGTCGAAGATTAAATACATTGAAACGAAAATAACAAATTATCTCAGGCGTGAGAAAAGGAGTTATTGGCATTTATCAACCAAATAATATTTTCTTGCTCTACTGTGGAGAAGGTGTTCAGATGCTGAAATAAATTCAGCACGAGAGGTTTGTTGCACTAGGTTTCGCTTCTCAAGATGACAAACTGAGCTTTCACTATTCCTTTGCTTGGGGCAGGCTCTATTTACAATGGCACGAAAAAACCGATCCGAAGATTAGGTTTAAAAAAATTGAATTATCATCTCTAAATCTAAAGCTTAGAAATGCTTTTCGTATCTTCCCCTTAAAAAGAAAAAGGAAAAATGCCATTGCTGGAGTTTACTTCCAAAGGAATTTATTGTGCTCAAGCAGACGTCTATCTGGACCCTTGGCGGGGCGTGGATAGGGCAGTTATTTCCCACGGACATTCAGATCATGCGCGCTGGGGTAGCAAACATTACATAACCCAAGAGATCAATGTACCCGTTATCCAACACCGTTTGGGAAATATCTCGGTAACAGGTAAAAAATACGGAGAACCTTTTACTGTAAATGGTGTTCAGTTTTCCTTTTACCCTGCAGGGCACGTCCCTGGCTCTGCACAAATCCGAGTGGAATACAAAGGAGAAGTTTGGGTGTTTACAGGAGATTACAAAACCCAATCCGATGGGATTTCTAACCCTTTTGAACCTGTAAAGTGTAATACTTTTATTACCGAATGTACTTTTGGTTTACCTGTCTTTCAATGGGAGGAACCTATAAAAATACACAACCGTATCAACCATTGGTGGGCGCAAAATCAAAATGAAAAAACCACTAGTTTATTAATGGGGTATTCTTTGGGAAAAATACAACGACTACTAAAACACCTCGACCCTTCCATTGGGCGAATATTCACGCACGGAGCCACAGAACAAATGACCCAAGTTTTAAGGCAATTTATCGATTTTCCTGAGACCGAACTCATCACCCGCGAGACCCCAAAAAAAGAAATCGAAGGCAATTTAGTCCTTGCTCCTCCAGCAGTTTTAGGCAGTCCTTGGGTTAAAAAATTAGGACGCCTCTCTACCGGCTATGCCTCCGGCTGGATGGCTTTCCGCGGAGCACGAAGAAGACGTGCGGTGGATCGAGCATTTGTCTTATCTGATCATGCGGACTGGAATGGGCTTTTATCCGCCATAAAAGCTACCGGCTGTGAAAACGTAATTACCACCCACGGTTATACCGATCTCTTTGCGAAATACTTGCAAGAAAATGGGTGGAATGCCCGTACCCAAAAAACCCAATACGAAACTGAAACACTAGAAACTGCTACTACAGAATGAGACGTTTTGCCGCCTTAATTGAACAATTGGACAGCACCAATAAAACCAATCAAAAGGTAGCTTCCTTAACACAGTATTTTCAAGAAGCGCCCAAAGAAGATGCTTTATGGGCGGTAGCTCTTTTATCCCACCGAAGACCTTCACGTCCTGTCACTACCACCTTGATGAGAAGCTGGGCAGCAGAACTAGCAGATCTGCCAGAATGGTTGTTTGAAGAATCGTATCATATTGTTGGGGATTTGGCAGAAACCATAGCGTTATTAGTAAAACAAGAGACTAAAGGTGTTCCTCCGTCCCTCTCCCAATGCATCTTAGAAATCATCAATCTAAAGTCCAAAGAAGTAGCCGAGAAAAAACAGTATATCCTCAAACGCTGGCAAAGTCTGACTAATTTTGAACGCTTTGTATTTAATAAAATTCTCACGGGTGGGTTTCGAATTGGAATTAGTCAAAAACTGATGACAAGAGCCTTATCAAAAGCAGTTGATATTGACGAAAATATCTTAGCCCATCGCTTGATGGGACAATGGTCTCCACAAACCACCACCTTTGACGAAATCCTGTTAAATCCCAACCCTGAAGATCAAATTTCTCAACCGTATCCATTTTTTTTAGCCTATGCTCTCGAAGACGATTTTCAGGAAAAACAAAACGTCGCAAACTGGCATATAGAGCACAAATGGGATGGGATGCGTGCACAACTCATTGTTCGAGGAGGAAAACACTTTTTATGGAGTCGAGGGGAAGAACTCATTACTGATAAATTCCCAGAACTGGATATGCTTGTCGATATTCTACCCGATGGAACCGTAGTGGACGGTGAATTGCTCCCATTCAAAAATGGAGTTATTGGAGATTTTAACGCTCTTCAAAAGCGCATTGGAAGAAAAACGGTTTCCCAAAAATTACAAAACGATATCCCCATTATGTTAATGCTTTATGACATTTTAGAATGGGAGGGAAAAGATATCCGAGAACTCCCTCTATCAAAACGCCAACACCTTTTGGCGGGACTGTATCATCAAGTAAAAGGAGCTTCTGTTCCTTTGCGCATATCAGAAGTATTCCAATTTTCTAGCTGGGAAAAAGTTGCTATGGAACGTCAAAAAGCCACCAAAAAACGCAGTGAGGGATTGATGCTTAAACATAAGAACTCTCCTTATGAGGTAGGACGTAAAAAAGGAAACTGGTGGAAATGGAAATCGGATCCCAAAACCATCGATGCAGTATTGACCTACGCCATGCGTGGCCACGGAAGGCGTACAAACCTCTACACAGACTATACTTTTGCACTCTGGCAAGAAGATCAATTGGTCACCTTTGCCAAAGCCTATTCAGGACTAACCGATGCTGAGATCAAAAAAGTAGATCAGTTTGTCAAACAAAATACCTTGGAACGATTTGGGCCCGTACGTCAAGTTAAAGCTGAATTGGTCTTTGAAATTGCTTTTGAAGGGATTGCCCCTTCTCCCCGTCATAAAAGTGGAGTCGCTGTGCGTTTTCCCCGTATCTTACGCTGGCGACATGATAAAAAAATAACTGATGCAAACCGTCTTGAGGATTTAAAACAATTGCTCCCATGACAACGGTAAGACAGTGGTTTAAGGCTCAAGGGTGGAAGCCCCAAACCTTTCAAAAAGAATGTTGGAAAGCTTATGAGGAAGGAAAAAATGGCATGCTTCATGCCCCCACTGGAAGCGGAAAAACGTATGCGCTGTGGGGTGGTATTCTACATGAGGCGCTTAAAACAAAAAAGCATGCTGTAGGGGTTCAAGCGTTATGGATTACGCCTTTACGTGCATTGGCAGTTGAGATTCAACAAGCAACTCAACGAATCACTTCAGATTTACAACCTGATCTCAAAGTAGCCTTACGTACAGGTGACACCTCCCAAAGCGAACGTGCCAAACAGAAACGAAAACCCTCTTTTGGCCTAGTCACCACCCCAGAAAGTTTACATGTTTTATTGAGTACCAAAGACCACCCAAAAAGCTTCCAACACCTCAGAGTGATTGTAGTGGATGAATGGCATGAACTACTGGGAACCAAACGTGGAGTCCAGATAGAATTGGCTATCGCTTATTTGCGATCATTCCTCCCAGAGCTCAAAGTTTGGGGTATTTCTGCCACGCTAGGCAATAAGGATTTGGCAAGAGAAATCTTGTTAGGACCTACTGAAAATCATATCACCATCAATGCCCAAATCAAAAAGAAAATCAAAGTCAAATCCCTTTTACCTAAAAACATGGAACGCTTCCCTTGGCGTGGACATTTAGGAATTCATTTGTTACCCCAGGTTTTACAATTGGTACAAAAAAATAAGTCTACTCTAATTTTTACCAACACCCGAGCGCAATGTGAAATCTGGTTTCACAGCCTCTTGGAAGCGGATCCTAACCTTGCTGGAAATATGGCTATGCATCATGGAAGTATAGACAAAAAAATTCGGTTATGGGTAGAGGAAGCCCTCAGAAAGGAAGAACTCAAAGTGGTGGTCTGTACTTCCAGTTTAGATTTAGGTGTAGATTTTAGTCCGGTAGAACACTGTGTGCAGATTGGGAGCCCAAAGGGGGTAGGACGTTTTATCCAACGTGCGGGAAGAAGCGGCCACCGACCCCAGGCAGGAAGTACCATTCACTTTCTTCCTACCCATGCTATGGAATTGATCGAATCTGTAGCGTTACAACGAGGAATCGAACAACAACAAATCGAAGATCGGATTCCTTACCTCAACACTTATGATGTCTTGCTGCAGTTTCTTATGACTCTTGCCGTAGGAAGTGGATTTAACCCAAAGACCCTCTTGGCCATCATTCAAAACACCTTTTGCTTTCAAACTCTAGATGAAATTCGTTGGCAGTGGTTGATCAATTTTCTGGTTAAAGGAAGTCAAAGTTTAGAACAGTATGATGAATACAAGAAGGTCAATGTTCTAGAAGACGGAACTCTTAAGGTACTCAATAAAGGGGTTGCAATGCGTCACCGCCTGTCCATGGGTACCATTGTGAGTGATACGACTTTAAAGATCCGTTACCAAAAAGGCGGATATTTGGGATCTGTAGAAGAATGGTTTGTTGCCAAACTCAAGCCTGGGGATGTTTTTACCTTTTCAGGTCGAAATCTGGAACTGCTCCGAATGCATAATATGGAAGTTATTGTACGTAAGTCCAAATCCAAGAAAAGTCGAATTCCCTCCTGGATGGGAGGGCGAATGAGTTTTAGTGCTCACCTGAGCGATTTGCTGAAAAAGGCTTTGTACGAAAAACGCAATCAGAATACACCAGAATTTAACGCTTTGATTCCTGTTTTTACGCAGCAACAAAAAGAGTCAATCATTCCCCAACCCAGTCAATTTTTAATCGAACGTTTTGAGACTAAAGAAGGTTTTCATACCGTATTTTATCCCTTTGAGGGTTATGCCATCCATGAAGCCATGGCAAGTTTATTGGCCTACCGAATTAGTTTATTGTCACCCATCACGTTCAGCATGTCCTTTAACGATTACGGTTTTGAATTGTTGTCCGATCAGCCTTTTTCTAAAGAAGATTTTTTAGACAATTCTCTTTTGACACTTGATCACCTACACGAAGATTTAGAACAAAGTATCAATATTTCTGAAATGGCACGGAGACGCTTTAGAGATATTGCTGTGATTTCTGGTTTGGTTTTTCAAGGCTTTCCGAATAAGCCTATTAAAACAAAGCATTTACAAAGTGGATCACAATTGTTTTATGATGTCTTTAAAGATTACGAACCCGACAACCTCCTCTACCAACAAGCCTTAGAGGAAACTTTTGACCACGGAATGGAGCGAGGACGAATGACACAAGTGTTTGAAAACATCCAAATACAAACCCTTGTTTGGCAGGATTGTACTCAACCCACCCCCTTTTCGTTTCCACTAATCACAGATCGTATTCGTTCCAAACTCTCTTCAGAAACGGTAGAGGATCGTATCAAGAAAATGTATCTTCAACTTGAAAAAGCAGCCGGATGAAGCGAATCCAAATTGAAGGTCATCATTTTGTTTTACACCCCAGTGGTGCAATTTTTTGGGAAGAAAAAAAAACTCTTTTACTGGCGGATGTACATTTGGGAAAAGTCGCTCACTTTAGAAAGAATGGGATTGCCGTTCCACGTAAAGTGGAAGGGGCCTTTTTCAAAAAAATCACTACTATTTTATTTGAATTTAACGTTGAGCGTTTTTTGTTTTTAGGGGATCTTTTCCACAGCTTTAAAAACAACGAATGGCATTTGTTTGCGGCGTGGGTCAAACAACAAAAAACTGAAATGATTTTAGTGGAAGGCAACCACGATGTAATCCCTGCTGCCCAATTTGAGGCAATAGGTCTTATTGTGGTCCGCGACTTCACCGAAGACACTTTTTACTTCTCCCATTTCCCAACAGAAAAAGTGGCACATTTCGTTTTTTGTGGTCACGTTCATCCTGGGGTCAAACTAAAAGGAGCCGGTTTGCCCCAAATGAAAGTACCCTGCTTTTATCAGTCCCCTCAACAACTCATTCTCCCTGCCTTTGGCGCTTTTACTGGCTTACATATTTTATCACCAAAAAAAGGGGATCAAGTTTTTGTGACTACAGGGAAAGAAGTCGTGGAAATTACAGAAAATAGAACCTAAGGAATTATATTTACCAAAAAAAAACAATCAATCCGTTACTAAACGTTTTTGATCCACTCGCATCACAGAAGAAACTCCTTGCCGCTTTTTCTGCAAAGCAGTGCATCCAGATCAAAGGCTTGGTTGGTTCGGGACTTTCCTTCCGCCTTGCTGCGGCCTTTCAGAAACAAAGTCATTCTGTCTTGCTCGTTCACGAAAACCCGGAGCAGGCCGCCTATTTTCTCAATGATCTAGAGCGTCTTTTGAATCCAAATGAGGTGCTTTATTTTCCTGCCAGTTACCGACAGCCGTATGCACCAGAAACGACAGACAACGCCAATATTTTACTCCGTGCAGAAGTCTTAAAGAAACTCAGTACTTCAAAAAAGCCCCGAATCGTAGTTACATATCCTCAGGCGGTTTTTGAAAAAATCATTTCTCAGCGTACCTTAAAGCGAATTGCTTTAACCCTAAAAAAAAATACAGATGTTGCCTTAGGGCATATCAACGAACGCCTTTTTGAAATGGGCTTTGAACGTGTGGACTTTGTCACTGCACCAGGTGAATTTGCAGTACGTGGAGGCATAATCGATGTTTTTTCTTTTGCTTATCAGCATCCTTATCGGATTGAATTTTTTGACGAAACAGTAGAACGCCTATCTAGTTTTGACGTGGTGACACAGCGGTCTATTACCGCTTTTGAAGAAATCGAGTTACTCCCCAACACCTCAGATCACGATTTTACAGACAAACGCAAAACCTTACTTTCATTTTTTTCGGAGAATAGCTGTTTTGTGTTTGCCGATTTAGACAAAACTACCCATAGCTTGGGACAGCTTTATGAAAAAGCAGAAAACACCTTCCGCAATTTTGACACCACCACCCAATACCCTCCTGAAACACTTTTTGTTCACCCTGAAGAATGGATTGAAGATTGTCAAAACAAATCCATTTTAGTACTTGAAAAAACCGAGCAATTAAAAATTAAAGAGCAGCTCTTTATCAAGCAAAGTCCCCAACCTCCTTTTCATAAAAAGTTTGATTTGTTGGTAGCTCACCTCAACGAAAATAAAGAAAGAGGCTATCACAACACTCTGTTTTGCAGTAACGAACAACAAGCCAAACGTTTCCATGATATTTTCGAGGAAATGGAAGAAAAGGTACATTATCAGACAAAGGTACTACCCATTTACGAAGGTTTTGAAGATTTGGAAGCGCAGTGGGCCTGTTTTTCAGATCATCAAATATTTGAGCGGTATCACAAATACCAACTAAAATCAGACCGCAGGAAAAAAGAAACATTAAGTCTTAAAGAGTTGACTCAAATGGAAGTGGGTGATTATGTAACCCATATCGATCATGGAATTGGAACTTTTGGAGGCCTTCAGCGCATTGATGTGGATGGAAAATGGCAGGAAGCCATCAAACTGATTTATGGTGAACGGGATATTCTTTATTTGAGTATCCATTCCCTACATAAAATCAGCCGTTATGCAGGAAAAGAAGGTAGTGTTCCCAAGATTTATAAACTGGGATCAAAGGCCTGGAAAGCCTTAAAACAAAAGACCAAGAAAAAAGTCAAAGAAATCGCTTTTGATTTAATTGAACTCTACGCCAAGCGCAGACAGAAAATTGGCTTTGCATTTGATCCTGATAGTTACTTGCAATGGGAATTGGAAGCCTCCTTTTTGTTTGAAGATACCCCTGACCAAGAAAAAGCAACCCAAGCCATCAAAGCCGATATGGAATCCGTACGTCCTATGGATCGTTTAATTTGTGGTGATGTAGGTTTTGGAAAAACTGAGGTGGCTATTCGCGCTGCTTTTAAAGCTGTAGATAATAGCAAGCAAGTTGTTGTTTTGGTTCCGACTACCATTTTGGCTTTTCAACATTTTAAAACGTTTTCTCAGCGCTTGAAAGACCTCCCAGTAAGGGTGGATTACCTTAATCGATTTCGGTCAACCAAAGATAAAAATCAAATCCTGAAAGATTTGGGTACGGGGAAAATTGATATCCTCATCGGTACTCATCAATTGGTAAATAAAAATGTGGTTTTTCACGATTTGGGTCTTTTGATTGTAGATGAAGAACAAAAATTTGGAGTTGCAGTTAAAGAAAGAATCCGATCCTTAAAAGCAAATATTGATGTCTTGACACTCACCGCCACACCTATTCCAAGAACTTTACAATTCAGTTTGATGGCGGCGCGGGACCTGTCAATTATTGCTACACCACCTCCCAACCGATATCCTATAGAGAGTGAGGTAGTCCGTTTTAGTGAGGTACAAATTCGGGATGGAATTCTTTATGAATTGCAACGAGGTGGGCAAGTGTTTTTTATTCATAATAGGGTGGAAAACATTATGGAAATGGCTGGTTTGTTACAACGTCTAGTTCCCGATGCACGGATTGCTGTAGGTCATGGCCAAATGGAAGGTAAAAAACTGGAACACACTTTATTGCGTTTTATGAATGGGGAATATGATATTCTTATCGCTACCACAATTATTGAAAATGGGTTGGATGTGCCCAATGCCAACACTATGTTTATCCACAATGCTCAAAATTTTGGGTTGAGTGACCTCCACCAAATGCGGGGTCGGGTTGGTAGAAGTAATAAAAAAGCCTTTTGCTATTTTATTACCCCACCTTACAGCGCCATGAGTAGCGATGCTCAAAAAAGAATCAAAACCATAGAACAATTTTCTGCGATTGGATCGGGAATACAAATTGCGATGAAAGATCTTGAAATCAGAGGTGCTGGAGATCTTCTAGGAGGGGAGCAAAGTGGATTTATTAATGAAATGGGGTTTGAAACCTATCAGAAAATTTTGCAACAGGCCATAGAAGAATTGAAAGAAAACGAATTTAAAAATTTGTATGAAACAGATTCTAGTGATCGGATAAGAAGCTATGTAAAGGAAGTACAAATAGATACAGACCTTGAAATTTACATTCCTGATGACTACATCAATATCGTGAAAGAACGTCTGGCTTTATATCAAGAACTCAGTCAATTGAAAACCGTTAAAGAGCTTCAAGAATTTGAGGCACAACTTATAGATCGGTTTGGGGTTTTACCTCGCGAAGCACAGGAATTATTAGAAAGTGTGCGTTTGAAATGGGTAGCTACCGAATTGGGTATGGAACGTCTGATCCTTAAAAAAGGAAGTTGTTTATGCTATTTCCTTTCGGATCAGCAGAGTGATTTTTTTCAAGGGCAACAGTTTCAGAATTTGTTAACCCAAATTCAAAAAAACGCAGATCGTATGGTACTCAAAGAAAAGTCTACTCCCAAAGGTCCGAGACTGATCTTGTCCATTAGTGAAATTAAAGAAGTCCGAAGTTTAACGCAATTGTTGGAACAATTGGCACACACGAACTAAAGATTTTTCAAGTCTTTGATGACCTTAAAGGCAATGTCAACTTGGTCTTCATCCATCAGAATTGTAAATTCATTAGAAGTTGAAATCACTTCTGTAATATTGACCCCCTCCCAAGATAGACGTTGAAATAAGAAGTAATAAATCCCTGGTACTTTCACATTATCTGTAGGCAATTTTATGGTTATTGAGGACAGGTTTTCTACCTTAGATTGACAAACTTCATTTTGAAAAAGTTCATCTACAAGGGGAACAATATTTTGGCTTACTACAATATTGCTTTCCGCCACTCCACGCGAAGAAGTGTAAAAAACATCTTTTTTAAATTCAATTTTTTTCAACAAGTTGGCTTGGGTCAATAACAAGGTTTCGGAAAGTAAAAACCCATAATCTACCAAGGAAGAACGTACCGTGATGTCCCCCAAATTTTTTAAAACTTTGATGATCTTTTTGGTCGCTGAATAACGGGCATCGTCAGAAACTCTTTTTAAAGACATAATGATGGCGCCTTGATTTATAGGCTTGTTCATCATGGCCTCGATATCGGGATGAATTTTTCGCGCCAAAGAAGTCAAATTAATAATTCCGTCGGAAAGGGCTGAGGCCAAATAAGGCTTGTTTTTTACGTATTGGGATACGGTGGCGGCAATTGTTTTCATGGTATCTGTTTTTACAAGTACTATTTTATTTAAAACAAAAGTAATTATTTAAAACAAAATGTTATAAATCAAACATTACTCAAAAGCATAAAAAGCGTTCTTAATGTGTTTTAATTTCCACTGATTCTGCTTTATTGTAAAAGCAATAATATCAAAACGTACTTCCAGATTCATTTCAAATGAGGAAATAAAATGGTCTACAGCTCCCACCAATAGTTTTTTTTTCTTGGAAGAGACAAATTGTTCTGGGGTACCAAAAAAGTCGGTACTCCGGGCTTTGACTTCGACACAAATTAAATTATCGTCTTTTTGCATTAACAGATCTACTTCTGCTTTTCCAAAACGATAGTTTTATTTCAACAACGTGTACCCTTGTTGCTTGAGATAGTGTAAAGCGCGTTGCTCTGCTTCTTGTCCAAAAAGATTATGCTGTGCCATGAATTCAGATTTGGTAGATTAAAGATACTTTCTTCTTCCCAAAAACATCTGGGTTTTGCTTACTTTTGAAAAAAATTGAATTTCCCGATGCCAAAGCGTTACACGATAACGGCTGCTCTTCCTTATACCAACGGACCCATTCACATAGGTCATTTAGCTGGAGTTTATGTGCCCGCAGATATCTACGCACGATACCTAAGGGGACAAGGGAAAGACGTGGCATTCATCTGCGGTAGTGACGAACACGGAGTAGCCATTTCTTTAAAAGCAAAAAAAGAGGGTAAGACACCTCAAGAGGTCATTGACCAGTACGATCAATTGATCCGTACTTCTTTTAAAAAATTCGGTATCGAGTTTGACAATTATTCTCGAACCTCCAGAGCAATTCATCACAACACCGCACAAGAAATTTTTTCAGATTTATATCAGAAAGGAATCTTTGAAGAGAAGGAAACGGAACAACTTTTTGACCCAGAAGCAAATCAATTTTTAGCAGATCGATATGTGACAGGAACCTGTCCGATCTGCCAACATCCAGAAGCCTATGGTGATCAATGTGAAAACTGTGGTAGCAGCCTCAGTGCTACAGAACTCATCAACCCCCAATCCACAATTAGCGGATCGCAACCCGAAATGCGAAAGACGAAGCATTGGTATCTACCATTGAATCAGTACGAAGCTTTTTTAAAATCGTGGATTCTCGAAGGGCATCAATCCGACTGGAAGCCCAACGTCTATGGACAAGTCAAATCATGGATTGACAATGGCTTACAGCCTCGTGCGGTGACCCGAGATTTGGACTGGGGAATTCCTGTTCCTGTATCAGACGCCAACGGGAAAGTCCTCTACGTTTGGTTTGATGCCCCCATTGGATATATTTCATCCACAAAAGAATGGGCCGCTGAAAAAGGGAAAGACTGGGAACCCTATTGGAAAGACAAAGACACCCAATTGGTTCACTTTATTGGGAAAGACAATATTGTATTTCACTGTATTATTTTTCCTGTCATGCTTCATGCTTCTGGAGATTATATTTTACCGGAAAATGTTCCTGCCAATGAATTTTTGAATCTAGAGGGACAAAAAATTTCCACTTCAAAAAACTGGGCAGTTTGGTTGCACGAGTACTTAGAAGCCTTCCCAGATCAACAAGACGTCCTCCGATATGTACTGACTGCCAATGCCCCAGAAACTAAAGACAACGATTTTACTTGGGAAGAATTTCAAGCTCGAAACAACAATGAGTTAGTCGCGATTTATGGAAACTTCATCAATCGTGTTGTAGTTCTCACACACAAATATTACGACGGAGTTGTGCCCAGTCCAGAATCCTTATTTAAAGAAGATCAGTTGGTTTTGGATGCAATGAAGCTGCTCCCCAACAAAATTGGACACGCCATCACACAGTACCGTTTTCGAGAGGCGAGTCAACTTCTCATGCAACTTGCCCGTATTGGAAACAAATACCTTGCTGATGCTGAACCTTGGAAGCAAATTAAGACTGACCCAGTACGCGTAACAACCATTATGCACACAGCACTTCAAATTTCCGCTGGCCTAGCAGTACTTAGTGAGCCTTTTTTACCTCACACAGCAAAGAAATTAACTGCCTTACTCCAGTTGGAAAAACTGCAGTTAAAATGGGATGATGTAAATCAAAAAGAGGAATTGATTCCTACGGATCATAAGATCGAAAAAGCCCAACTTTTATTTCAAAAAATTGAAGACGTTCAGATGGATGAACAGCGTGCAAAACTTGCTTCAAGTGCGAAACAAAACCAATCAGAAACACAAATTATCGCTCCATTAAAACCTCAGACTACTTTTGAAAATTTTACGGCCTTAGACTTAAAAGTTGCTCAAATCATTGAAGCAAAAAAGGTGGATAAAACAAAAAAATTGATGGAACTCAAGGTACAACTGGGCAATGAAATTCGAACTGTGGTTTCTGGAATAGCCCAAGATTTTGATGCCGCTGAACTGATTGGAAAAAAAGTAACTCTTTTAACTAATCTCGCTCCCAGAACGCTTAAAGGAATTGAAAGCAACGGTATGATTCTTTTAGGTGAAAACAAGCAAGGTCATTTTGTTTTTGTACATCCTGAAGACGAATCGGTTCAAAACGGAACTGAGATCCATTAAGTTTTGACATTCCAGATTCCCATTGCTTTTGATCATTCGTATCGCCTTCCTTTGGCAGAAAATCATAGGTTTCCTATGGAAAAATACGAGTTGCTTCCCCAACAACTTCTACTGGAAGGAACCTGTGAAACGAGTGCTTTTTTTACCCCAAAAAAAGCTACTTTGGAACAGGTACTTCGCGTGCATGATAATAACTATGTGGAGCGACTGTGTAACTTGGAGCTTTCCCAAAGTGAAATACGCAGCATCGGTTTCCCTTTGAGTGAAGACTTGGTTCAACGTGAATTTTTAATTGCCGGGGGAACGGTGATGGGAGCAGAAAAAGCCCTAACGGAGGGGATTGCGATGAATATAGCTGGTGGGACGCATCACGCTTTTCCAGATCGTGGGGAAGCCTTTTGTTTATTAAATGACCAAGCAATTGCAGCCCAACACCTCTTAGATAGTGAACAGGCAAAAAAAATTCTCATTTTAGATTTGGATGTTCACCAAGGCAATGGAACCGCAGTAATCTTCAAAGACAATTCTCGAGTTTTTACCTGTTCTGTTCACGGTGCTAAAAACTATCCCTTTAGAAAAGAAAAAAGTGATTGGGATCTCCCCCTAGAAGATCAATGTTCAGACGCAACCTATATTCATGAATTAAAGACTTTACTTCCCGAGCTTTTCGAAAAAGTACAGCCTGATTTTGTCTTCTATCTCTGTGGAGTAGATGTCCTTGGAACAGACAAGTTAGGCCGTCTAGGTTTGAGTATTGAGGGCTGCAAACACAGAGATGAACTCGTGCTTTCCTTTTGTAAAACCAACGGCATCCCAGTACAATGTAGCATGGGTGGAGGTTATTCTAAAGAGATGAAAATTATCATTGAGGCGCATGCCAATACCTATCGAATTGCCAAGTCGTTGTTTACCTAGCGTTCCAAGTTTGACTTTTCATGTTTAGGGCGGCAATCACAATGTCTTTTCGACTTACCTGGCCTACCAAACGCCCTTTTTCAAGCACGGGATAGCGTCTTCTGCTAGATTTGGAAAACATAGCTGCTGCATCAAAAACACTCATTGAAGATTCTATTGTTTCTACTTTTTCTGTCATAAAATGACCTACCGATTTATCCAAAATGGGCATGTTAAAATAGCGGCTATCAGAAATTTCTTTCATACAATCGGCTTCAGAAATAACACCTACTAGATTTCCTTTTCCATCGACCACAGGTCCTCCTGAAATACGGTGTTTAATAAAGGCTTTCATCACATCGTGAATGATTTGTTCTGGAGTGAACACGACTAACTGTATGGTCATAATATCCGATACAGTAAGCTTATTGGGAGTGACTCTTTTTTTTTGAGCCCGCTCTCCTTGAAAACTTTTTACGGGCATAATAAATGGGTTTTGATTTACACCAAGATAGTTTTTTTTGTTGAGAATTTGAAATTCTATCTAAAAAATCATTAAATCAATAGAAATATATCAGTAACATTGTCAAAACTTCATCGATGTCCACTATAGGTATTTTAGGTTGTGGTTGGCTTGGGGTTCCTTTGGGAAACCATTTGCAACAGCTGGGTCATAATGTAAGGGGTTCTCGTACTTCAGACTTGGGTGTTTTAGCACTTCAAAAAAAAGGAATTGAAGGCTACCGTGTAGTTTTAGAGGCTAACCAAGCTTCAGGATTGGACGCTTTTTTAGATGAACTGGACATAGTTATCATTTCCCTTCCACCAAAGCGGAATTCCACAGAAAATGAATATGTTCAGAAAATCCAAATACTAATTGATGCTATTTCCTCTTGTTCGATTAGGCGAATATTGTTTTTAAGTAGCACTTCAGTTTATGGCTCTGCTGCGAATATTTATGACGAGACTAGCCTCGCTCTTCCTGAAAGTATAGCGGCAAAGGCATTGCTGACTTCTGAGGAACTCCTCAGTAAACATCCTATTTCTTCTGTAATCATAAGATTGGGAGGTCTCATTGGAACTGATCGAAACCCGATTTACTCTCTTCAACAAAAAGTGATTGCGAACCCTAAAGGAAGAATCAATTTTGTGCATCAAAAAGATGCTGTTAAAGGAATTGCTGCATTGGTATCCCATTCAGCACTTCAGGGGATCTTTAATTTGGTGTCTCCACATCACCCTATAAGAGAAGAATATTACCGAGAGATGGCTCAAAAATTTAACCTCATTGAACCACAATTTAAGTCTGAAAAAGCACAAGTTCGAATTATCAAAGGCAGTAAAATCACTCAAAAAACTTCTTTTGATTATACTGTAGATAACTTGTTGATATAAATCACTTTTGTTTCCCATATCCATTTTATTTATAGACTAAATTGTAGATGAATAAAATACTTATGTCTAAGCACAATCGACATATCGCTATAATGGAAAAACTCTTAACGCACCTCAAAAATGCAAAGCTAGAGTATTTAAAGGCTGCAGACCGCGCTTCTACTTCCGCTGTCAAACGATTCTTTAATCAGCAAGCGCTTATTCGCAATCGTTTTTTTCAAGAAGTTTTAAGCGAGTTACAGTCCTTAGGTATGAGCTATGATGACCTTGTAGTAAGTAAATTTAACTTTGATCAATTATTAATTTCTACAATTGATAATCTCAAAGCTTCAGCCTTTGAAAAGTGTTTAGAGGCTGATAGAACATTATTGGGCTTGTATCAAAATCTTTTTGATCAACAATTTAAAAACTCCAAGTTGGCACAGCACCTTTCAAGCATCAAAGCGGCTTACGACCAAAGTCAAGCCATCGCAGCAGAATCCCTTCACAAAAAAGAAATCAACTCTGAATCTTAGGGGTTGTCTGGGAAACTACTGTAGATTCTTCTTCTTTTAAGATCTGCATTCTTGAAAGGAATGCATTGTAATGACTGTAAAGTGCCTTCAGGGAGGGAATTAAAGAGTCTTTTGTGTAATGTTTTGTAAAATATCGTGATTTTTGAGCTTGCATTTGCACCACCTTCAAACGGCTCCTGATCTGAGGTGTTTCAAACTCCAGCGGTAGCTTATCAGAAATTAATTTATTGATTCGAGAAGAAATCGCCATGATATTGACTTCTACATCTCGGAGATCAAGCTCTTTTAGTCGATCAAAGGAATTGTATAAATTTGTAAAGTCTTCCCATTCTTCTAACCCATTTTCCAGTAATAAAGACTCTGGAAAATCCATCAATTCCAGATTGGTTGTCAAAGGTTTATCCGTGGTCTCCTTATTTTCTAATGTACTTGAGGTTGTACCCTCTAGAGTACCTTCATTTTTACAAGCTACAATAAAAAATAGCCACAAAACAAAAAACCGAAACGAACCCATAGAAGCTGATTTAAATTCCCAAGGAATTAATTTTTAGTAAAAGTATGATGAAAAAAAGAAATTGAAGAATATATAAATGGAAAGGGAATGGACCTTCCATTTTAACTTTGGCTTTGTGAAAAATAAGTTGAAGTGGAAAAGCCACTAAGGCCCACCCAAAATAATTGTGAAAGGAAGCCAATCCTGTAGTAAAGGTCCAAAAATCTAAAACAGGGGCTACCGGCTCCATAACTAAATCAAGTGTCAACATTAACGCTGTTCCCAAAAGTGCCCTAGACCAGAGTTTATTCAAAAAAAACTGAGCAATAAAGCCCGTTATAAAAATCAAAATACACCAATTGATCCCAATCATCAAAGGGACATTCATGAATTTGATTCCCAATGCTTTACCATATGAATACTCCCCAAAAATAAATCCGTATTGAACCCCTAAAATTTCAGCTAACATTCCTGTAGCGAAGCAAAGAACCACAAGAAATAACATTTTTTTACTCCATTCTGTATTGAGTAAAAGCAAGGAGAAACTCAATAGAAGATTGACGGGTGTCCCCTTGATAAACCAAGATGCATTGCTATAAATAATTCCAATCAAACCCGAAACATGAAAAAGCCAGATCAAGGCGATCGATATGTTTTGCTTTGTTAATAAATTCCTTTGCAGCATTTTTTAAACTTTGGGAATAAGATCATCAACGATTTTAGCAGAGAGTAAACAAAGGGGAATTCCTCCTCCAGGATGTACACTTCCACCACAAAAATAGAGGTTTTTAATCCGATTAGAAAAATTAGGATGACGCAAAAAAGCGGCCATCATATCATTACTCGAGGCTCCGTATAAAGCCCCCATATACGATTGTGTTTTGGACTCAATTAGTGGAGGTGTTAGTACTTCCTCACACACAATAAATTCTTGTAGGGCAACTCCCAATCGATCTGATAATTTTTGAACTACAATAGTCCTGAGTCGATCTACCAATTGATCCCAATCCTGACCGTGTTGCGCTGGCGTATTAATCATTACAAACCAGTTTTCACAACCTTCTGGAGCATCGTTTGGCACATCTTTAGAGGTGATGTTAACATAAATAGTTGGGTCATCAGATACGGTGTGCTCTTTGAAAATCGCTTCAAATTCTCTTTGGTAGTCTTCAGAAAAAAAGATATTATGTAAGTCCAGGTTCTCAAACTGACGTGCTATTCCCCAATAGAAAATTACCGCAGAACTGGAGCGTTCTTGCTGTAATCTTTTTAATGGTGGCTTGACATAGGGTAATAGTTTTTTGTAAGTATGAAACACATCCATATTAGAAATAACAAAATCTGCTTCGAAAAAAGCGGTCTTTGTTTTTACTCCTTTTACTTGAGCTGATTCAACAACAATTTCTTCCACAGAATTTTCAAAAGCAAACTCAACCCCGAGACGTTTTGCCAAACCATAAAGTGCATCGGTAATGGACACCATTCCTTTTTTGGGAACAAATGTTCCGTACGCACTTTCTAAATGTTGAATCAAAGTCATCATTCCTGAGGTTTGATAAGGGTCAGACCCATTATACGTAGCGTATCGATCTAAAAGTTGAATAAAATGGAATGAGGAAAAAGTGTCAGAATTGGCTTGGTGTAAAGATTTTTGAAGTTCGAAAGTGCGAAGCTGAAACAAGGCTTTTAATGTATCTACAGAAAGAAAGGTCTGAAACTTATGCAACGATTTTTCTAAGAATAAAGATGCGGTTAGCTCGTATTTCTTTTTTGCTCTTTTGAAGTAGCGCTCAATATTTTCTTCGGATTCATGAAAGGTTTGGTGTGCTTGTTTTAAAAATTGCGCTTTATTTGAATGGGCTGTGAACTGAGTCCCATCTTGCCAAAAATAAGTACAGGCTACTTCTTTTTTTGAATACTCGAAGTGCTGCTCTGAGGACTCACCAGCCAATTCAAAGAGTTCGGTTATAAAGTGGGGCATTGTAAATAAGGAGGGGCCTGCATCAAATCGATATCCCTTTAGGCTGAATGAAGAAAGTTTTCCTCCAGGATAGGAATTCTGTTCAAAAACCTGCACCCGATAGCCTTTGATTGCCAAACGAATACTTGCAGCCAATCCAGCCACTCCAGCTCCTACAACAATTGCTTTTTTCATGAATGCAAAGATTTTGTAGTGTCTGAAATCAAGTAAAATCTAGAAAAAAGATCCTCTTTATACCATTTCATTTGCTTCGTTTTTTTTACGATATCGGCATGTGCTTTATCCTTATAGGCAAAGGTATTGACCGCTTCAAAATTATCCCAAATACTTATTGTCGCTTGTTGGATAAAAGGCCATTCGCCAATCCCCTTATAGTACTGAACACCTTTTGCGTTTTCAATGGCTTTACTAGCTAGTGGTACGGACTTCCAAAACGAAAACAATCGGTTCCAATGAAGAGTTGCCCTAGTAATGACTACTGCTTTCTTGATATCGGTTTGATTTGAAGTTGAAGTTTGAGGAATAAATGGATTTTGACCGCTCCACTTTCCGTGGCTTTTTATTGGCTTTAAGACCAAATCTCGTTGAACTGTTGCTTTATTTCGGTATGCTTTGAAAATCGAATGATTTTGAAGACAGTTCTCATAAAATGAAAAACTTTCCCATACCCCTAGAAACGCATAGGTGGAAAAATCAGGCTGAAGACTGAATCCCTGTCCCCCTCCTGTTCCTAAAAACTTATAGAACCTCAAGCCCTCGGTATCTTTCAACTGGAAGGGTGCTAAGCCCATTTGCTGAAAAGCCCAAAATTTGTTGGTTTTAAAAGAAAAAAGCGTGAGGGTAGTCACCTGCTGCATTGACCTAGATATATAAATTTTGTATCAATACTAAGGTAGTGTTTTAAAAAAGAAATAAAGGAAACGTCTCTGATTAGGATTTTAGAATTTGACTAATGGAAGTAATCAACAGAGACGTTTTGAAACCAAATTGAATTTAAACTTGTTTAAAGATATATATAAAAAGTTACACATAGCTCTTTTTGTTTATTTTTTTTTATTTTTTGTAAAACAAATGTTTAAACAAAATAAGTTTAGTTATTTTAACATATTGATATTCAATAATTTATATAAAATGTTAAAAAAAAGCATAAACAAAAAATAATTTACAGAATATTTTTTTTAATAAAAAACAATTCCAATCTCCTAACACAACCCCTAATTCTCTTCTATGCACTACTTTAAAAATTCGCTTTTAGAAAAGGAAGCATTCTTAAGCAGACCAAACACCCATCAAACAAAAAAAATAATTGGCTATCTTGAACTAAAAATCAAAATGATCAAGCCCATTATTACCCTAATTCTCTTTTTATTTTTTACAACCATTTGCTTTCCACAAGATGAGTTCCCAAATCTTGAAGGTAAAAAAATATTGGTTGTGTATGGAGGATGGGAAGGACATCAACCTGAAATTTTTGCTAAAAAAATCACCTCCTGGTTAAAAGAACAAAAAGCTGAAGTACAGTTGGTTAAAGGAACTGAAATCTACAGTGACAAAGCCAAAATGAAAGAATTAGATTTAACCATTCAGCATATTACAATGAGTGAAATGACCAAAAATGAATCTAAAGGTCTTGCTGAGGCAGTTGCGGGAGGAATGGGCCTTGCGGGTTGTCACGGGGGCTTAGGAGACTCCTTTAGGAGTGATACAGAATACCAATATATGGTGGGAGGACAATTTGTAAAACACCCTGGGGGACAGGTAACATACACAGTACAAATGAAACCGATTCAAGATCCGATCATTAAGGGTATTGAAAATTTTACTCTTCATTCAGAACAATATTATATGCACGTTGATCCCGCATTGGAAGTTTTGGCTACTACCCAATTTTCTGGGGTTCATGATTCTTGGATCGAAGGTGCGGTTGTCCCTGTAGTGTGGAAAAAACCTTATGGCAAGGGTCGGGTATTTTACAATTCCATTGGTCATTCAAAAGAAAATTTTGATATCCCAGAGGTGTGGAGCCTCATTACTAGAGGTGTCGCTTGGGCTGCTCAAAAAGAATAGGGTATCCTTTCCCCCAAATCATTTTTTAACGCCTCTTTTTATAATATCTTTGTGTTGCTATGAAACATCTCTGTTTGCTTTATAAGGGCAAATGTTTGACCGCTAGATGTTTCTTCTGTATGCCTTAAGAAACGGTATAAAAAAAACAGATGAAAAGAAAAATTGTTATTGTAGGCTCCGGATTTTCTTCCCTGTCCGCTGCTTCATATTTAGCTCAAAAAGGTTTTGAGGTTCATGTATATGAAAAAAATGACACCTTAGGTGGCAGAGCACGACAGCTTAAAAAAGACGGATTTACCTTTGACATGGGACCCTCTTGGTATTGGATGCCAGACGTTTTTGAATCCTTTTATAACGATTTTGGAAAAACCACTCGAGACTTTTATGAATTAGAGCGTTTAGATCCGGGCTACCAAGTAGCATTTGGCGACAATGAAAGCATTGCTATTGGAGATTCCCTAGATAAAATTTATGCTGTTTTTGAAAAAGAAGAAAAAGGCAGTAGCAAAAAACTAAAACGCTTTATCGAGCTTGCCAAAGAAAATTATGACATAGCAATCAAAGATTTGGTTTACAGACCCGGAATATCTCCCCTTGAACTTGTAACTCCCGTAACCCTAAAAAAAATCAAGTACTTCTTGAGTAATATTAAAAGAGACGTTTACAAAGACTTCAAAAGCCCCAAACTAAGGCAAATCCTCCAGTTTCCTGTTTTGTTTTTAGGTGCAAAGCCATCCAACACCCCTTCTTTTTATAATTTCATGAATTATGCTGATTTTGGCTTGGGCACTTGGCACCCAGAAAAAGGAATGTATAGTATTGTATTGGCCATGGTTGCTTTAGCAAAATCACTTGGAGTGCAGTTCTACACAGGGGCAGCAGTTGAAAAAATTTCTGTTGACAACTCGGGAAAAGCCATTGGAATAGTGGTAAACGGAAAAACTATTCAGGCAGATATTGTTCTTTCTGGAGCAGATTATCACCATTCCGAAACCTTACTAGACACTAAATATAGAGTGTATAGTGAATCCTATTGGGACAAAAAAGTTTTTGCACCTTCTTCACTTTTATTTTACATCGGATTGAACCAAAAAGTGAAAAATGTATCTCACCATACTCTGTTTTTTGATGTAGATTTTGACGTCCATGCGCGTGCCATTTACGACAATCCTGAATGGCCAGAAAAACCACTTTTTTATGCCAATTTTCCTTCGATGTCTGACCCCACTATGGCACCAAAAGGAAAAGAAGCTTGTTTTTTGTTAATCCCTATTGCACCAGGAATTGAAGATACTCCTGAACTGAGAGAACACTATCTGAATTTGGTGTTGAATCGAATGGAAAAATGGACCAAACAACCCATTAAAGACCAAATACTCTTTTGTGAGTCCTTTTGTGTAAAGGATTTTATTGAAGATTACAATTCCTACAAAGGAAATGCGTATGGTTTGGCAAACACTCTTTTACAAACCGCATTTTTGCGCCCAAAATTAATAAGTAAAAAAGTGAAAAACTTATTCTTTACTGGACAGCTCACAGTGCCCGGTCCTGGAGTCCCCCCCGCTTTAATCTCTGGAAAACTAGTTGCTAATTTAATTTCTGATGCTAATCCTTTGGATTGAGTACCCACCAAATAAATTCAAATTCACTTTCACGAACTGCTATTACAGAATCTAACATTTTTGTTCCCTCTTCTAAAGAGGTTCTATACAGCTGCAACTGCTCACTTATACTCCATTTCCAAAGATCAATTCTTTTATACAGGTTATATTTGATAAACTTGTCTTGCTGGATGTATTTCCTGTTTTCAATCCAGAATTCATTGTAATCTAAATCTACCCAGGATAAATCATAAACCCATTTATTGGCTACCCGATCAATAAACTGGTTTACATATCGCTCTTCGTTTTTTCCTGTATTTTCAATTAAATATTTAAGTTCGGTTCCGTCGTAAATATTGGTGACTTTGAGCCCCACCTCTTTGGGAAGTAATCGAAACGTTCCGTCTAATTTTATCGCATCAAAACTTACCCTAGTTGGGTCAAATGGATCTCTGTTGGGGTACATTCCCATTGGTGAAAAATAGTATTTACCATCTGGTTCGTTTTCGTCTTCCATGACATCAATAAATATACTATCATTGTCAACATCCCATTTATCGTATTGTTTCTCATACATTTCAGTAACCCAATTAATTTGCTCAATATACGCATCGGTGTAGATGATCATTTCATCTATTTCTTCTCTTAAATTGATTAGGTTTTCAATCCCATCCGCTCGGTTATCTGATTCGCCTCCTTGTTGTTCTATTCCAAAGGAAACCGTAACCCCAAACACTAGAATTATAAATTCAACGACAGACTTTTTTAATCGATCCCAAAAATCTCTAATGTCAAAGCGATCTCCTAAAGTTATTAATCTTAAAAACCAATTAAGTTTTTCTTTTTCAATTCCAGAAAGTTGTTTTCTTTTTTCAAATTCTTCCCTTGAAAGTTTCCCATCCTTATCGGTGTCTAATTCATCAAAATCGTTTTTATCACTCATTTATATAGTAAGTAGAAATAGTTGTGTAATGTAAATGTATGAAAATTGATTGAATCTACTTTTAACTGAAAAAAATGGTCTTTTTTCAATACCACTTTTCCTCAAAAGGAAGCTCTGGATCGAAAATTTCTTTAAGTAACTCGAAAAGTTCATTTTCGAAAGCACTCAATGCCTCATTTCCTATTTGTAGGAGGTGCTTTTTTCTTGTGTTTTCCTTTTGATGAATCGCTAGAAAATCATTTTTAAAGGTTTTCAAAGGGATTACCCCGGCAATTCTATCTTCATCGTTGAAATCAGTTTTTAAAAGGTAGGCGTACAATAAAACTTGAAATAATGCATTTTTTTTGGGTAGGGTACGAAGCTCCTCCCAATCATAAAAAGCTAGATCTGTACTCGTTATACTACCCGTTTTGTAATCTACAAATCTCAACGTTCCATTGTATCGGTCTATACGATCTACAGTTCCTTTAAAATTGATGTTTCGTCCTATCGTTTTAATATTAATGGACTTACTAAACTCTTTTTCTAGAGCAATAATTTGAATTTGATTGCCTTGCTGAACTTGTTCTTTTTCAGAAATTAAAAACTGCTTAATTACAGCCTCTATTATTTGATAAACCAATCGATTTTTACCAGTTTTCAGCCCTTTTCCCTTGGCAAGTCCGAAGACATTTGCTAGGATGTTTGGAAGTATTTCCAGCATCTTGTCATAATGTAGCTCTTTCATAGTCTGCGAGAGATACGGTTGGTAAAGTTGCTCCAATACTTCATGCATTATTGTTCCCTTTTCCCTAGGACTGAGAAATTCATTTATATCTATTGGGGGTTGGATTTTTAGCATTCGTTGCTCATAAAAGGCATAAGGATCTCGGATATATTGGGTAAGTGAAGAGGGTGAAAAGCCCTCTTGTCCTATCTGTTCCAGGTGTGACAAAATAGAATTGGTCTTTACTATTTTTCTTTGTTTGTTGTTTAATTTTGGAATGGGTAGTGCTACCTGATTAAATTTGAGCTTATGGGTGGGGAGTTTAAAATATTCAAGCTGGATCAAAAAACGGCTGCGTTCTCCAGAAAAAAGTCCTTCCGCAGAAGCATTATAGAGTAAAAATACTTTTTTTGCGCGTTGTAATAATCGGAAAAAATGGTAGGCATAAAGATGATCTTGTTCTACAAATGTATTCATCCCAAACTTCTTTCTTACATCAAATGGAATCCAAGAAAAAGAGGATTTTCCTAAAGGTAAAATTCCTTCATTAACATTGGTGATAACCACATTGTCAAAATCCAAAAGACGGGTTTCTAAAAGCCCCATAATTTGAACTCCATGAAAAGGATCTCCAGTAAAGTCAAAAGTTTCCTCACCTGCAAGAGACTCAAAAATCATTTTAACATCCCTTAGAGAATTCATAAAATGAAATTCTATTTGTCGCTCAACAAGGGACTCAAAAAGTTCTAAAAGACGGTCACACACTTGAACTTGAAAAGATTCATCTTTTATTTTGAGGTACTTGTTTTTTAAAGTTTGAGCGATTTTAAAAAGTCGTTGAATAAAATTATCAACGTTATCAAACTCGGCAAAGACTTGGGATTCAAGATCTCCCATTGCACACAAAGCTTCAGGACTTATGAATTCCTGCATGTTGTTGCGAATCCATTTATCAATTCGAGGTCGGGTATCCTCGAAAAGTAATTTACTTGCTGCATTTGTTGAAAATTCATACAATTCATTAAATGGAAATCCGGACGTGCCAAGATTGTCATGTAAGTCAAAATAGCGTTTAAAAAACCCGAAAAGAGCGGTGTCCTTCAGCTGATAGCCCATAGTAATGTTCCAAGGCATTTCTTTCTCTGGCAATACAGAAAGAGCAGGAAGTAACAGATTTTCATCTCCTAAAACTACTACGGTTGAATCTTGGGGGTTTTCATCATTCAATTCCCTTGCTATCTGAACTGCTGCTTTTGCTTGAATACCATTTTTTGCTGTACTTATTATTTCAATTTCTTTAGATTCAGAAAAGTGTTTTGAAAACTGAGGTTTGGCTCGTCTTTTTAAAACATTCCAATTTTTTTGATAGGTTCTTATAAAATGACCAGCACTGTGATTAGCATCTTCATAAAAAATGTGATCCAAATCCCACATAATTTCTGCTTTACCTTCTGCCATAAGTTCTTGTACGATGGCATCTTCTGCTTTTGTCAATGCATTAAATCCTACAAAAAAATGTTTTGGAAGATCTTGTTCCATATAAAAAGTCAGATTCTGAACTGCTTCTCTCAAACACAAACCAGCATAACCGCCTCCCATTTGCACCAACTTTTTGTATAGCGTTCTGTAATAAATAAAATACTGGTTCTGAATTTTATAATGCTGTTTGCTAAGCGCTCCTTTCTGCTGAACTCCCCAAGCTTCCAACTTACTAAGTTCCTTCATAAACCCAAAAAGTTCTTTAGGGTTGACAAGCTGTGCGTCAATTTCGTTAAACTCATCTAGCAAAGAGGCTCCCCATCCGAAAAACTGATGGAAGGACTCTAACTCATTTGTTGGGGTTTGTTCTTTGTATACCTCGTAAAATACATGTAACAGGTCTACTTTGGATAAACGTTGGACACCTGAGAGTGATTCAATAAATTGTGAAACACTATAAATTTCTGGAGCAACCAAAGGTGTCTTGATAGCTCTTTTAAAGGCTTCTTTTAAAAAATTTATTGCCCGATTACTAGGAACAATAATCTTGACCTGATCTATCTCACCTTGGGAGGCAATTATTTTTTTAGCAACATCATCCAAAAAAGTTTGCATCCCTAAATTTATTAAATCAGGTCAAGCTAAAGTGATTTATTTTGGTTTAAATCATTGTTCCTTATTTTATTTCTGAATATTAAATTCCACTCTACGATTTTTACGTCTTCCAGCGGCCGTTTCATTTGTATCGGCGGGACGGGTTTCTCCGTAACCTTTCGCAGAAATTCGGGAAGGCGAAATCCCTTTACCAATCAAATACTGCATTACTGCATTTGCTCTTCTTTCAGACAGAGTTTGATTGAAAGAAACTCGACCTGAAGAATCTGTATGACCTTCTACTACAACACTATAATTTGAATAGAACTGTAATGTACTGTAGACTTCATCTAAAATATTACGACTATTCTCATCCAATTCTGAGCTGTTGGTCATAAAATGGATAATTTGTCCGATCTCCTGAAGTCGCTCAATGATTTCTTGAGTAATCTCAGGACATCCGTTATTTTCTATCGTTCCAGCCTCTTCAGGGCATTGATCATCTAAATCTTTTACTCCATCTCCATCGGTATCGGGACAACCATTGAAAGCTTGAATCCCAGGAGTGTCAGGGCAATCATCTTCATTATCTTGGACACCATCGTCATCCGTATCAGGACATCCGTTGAAAGCTTCGATTCCAGGAGTGTCAGGGCATTTGTCTTCTTTATCTTGGATGCCATCTCCATCGGTATCGGGACAACCATTGAATTTGATAGTACCTGGAACCTGAGGACAAGCATCTTGACTGTCTTGAATACCATCCCCATCACTATCTGGACACCCCTCAAAAAGAGCAATTCCTGGCACATCAGGACAACTATCCTCTCGGTCTGGAATACCATCTCCATCTCGGTCTTTTATTCCTCCAAAAAGGAAGGCGAGACCCATGAGATGTTGGAAATGTTTAACCCCGTAAGTTTCTCCTGTATTTTTATATAAGGTTTCAAAAGTAAGGGCTGTTTTTTTATTTTTACCTAGCCAGAGTTCTATTCCAGCGCCCAAATTAAAATACCCAGCACCTTGTGAATCAAATATAGAATAGCCTCCTCCCAATTCAAGGAAAGGCATTAGGGTCTCTCCTTTAAATAAGGTGTTCAAGTTATAGGATACAATCCCGTCTATATTGTAATAATTATCCGATGCAAGGGGTGTCTCCATATTTTTAATGGAATTAACACTAAATCGGGTTCCAAATGAAAATCCAGCTCCTATATAATTTTTAACACCTATATAAGAGGGATAAGGCGAAATATTCCAATGTTCAAGATTGATAAATTCCTCAAAAAGGGCGCCAGAACCAGCAGCTCCTGTAGGAAATGTATCTACAGCGTTTATTCCAAAAAAGAATTGCCATGGATTATTTTCATTCTGAGCTTGGATGGAAGTGTGTGATGCTAAAAAAACAGTTATTGTAGCAACTAAAATCTCATTTCTAAATAGAGATAAAAAATTCGATAAGGAAAACATGAAAGTAAGGGTTTGGTTTATAAAGACTTTGGGTTTAGACTTAACGGGATAAATATAAGGAAATTATATTATATGAAATCAACTTTAATAACCTGTGTTTTTGGATAGAGATAAACCAAATAATTTTCTACCCTCTTGAAACCTAGTTCTTTAATTACTTGAGAGTAGGTTGTAAGTTGTATCTCATCTGCTTTTTTAGGAACTCCTGTTTTGTAATCTAAAATGGTGACTTTTCCAGAACTTGAAAAATTCATTCGGTCGGGCCTTAGAGTTGGGCCATTTGGAACAAGCAAGTCTTGTTCGCAAAGAATTCGATCTCCTTCTTCAAATAAAGACGCTATATCAGGGTGACGTACCACTTCCCACACCTTCTCTTCTACCTTATTTTTTGAATCCTCAGGGAGCGCTTTAAGCTCCAATGATTCTTTTATTACCTCTGAAATTCGGTCTGCAGTACTTACTTTTGCTAACAAATCGTGTATCAACACACCAAATGCTCGAGAATCTTCCGAAGCTTTTGTTGAAGGTAAGTTCGCTACGATTCGTCTTTTCCACGCCCTACTAAGGGGTAATGCAACGGCTCTATGTTCTTGTGTAGGTTGTATATCGGAAATATCTTCTTTCTTTTTTGATTGAAATTCGCCTATTTCAAAGGGTATTTCTTCATCTAATTTTTTGCCCTGTGTTTCCACAAAAGATTTAAATAAATGAGCATAAGTTGTATTGCCAGAATCCGCTGTTTGAGTGACAATATATAAAACTTCAACCGCTCGGGTGAGTGCAACGTATAGTACATTGAATGCATCTAACTGCTGCTCCAAACGATGTTTGCTATAAAGTTGTTCAGCTTGTAAACCACAATGTTGCAGCTCTTTTGAAAAATTAAACCAACCCCATTGAATGCTTTTTAAAGGTTCTTCAGTAAATGGAAACCAAACTTTTTCTGTGATACCTGGGTTTAGTGAGGTGTCCATGAAGGGTAAAATAACGGCAGCAAATTCTAATCCCTTTGCTTGATGTATTGTCATCACTTGAATTGCCTCTAGCGCATTCGGTAGGCTAATTTTCAATTGCTCCCCTTGTCGGTTCCAATGATTCAAATACATTCCTATAGTTGTTGATTGGGTTTTTGAGAATTCAAACACATCTTCTATCAGGGAATGGATATACGCGTCATTGTTATCGATTGAAGGCAAGCTAACAAGTACGTATTCAACCGCTTCCGCTACAGGAAGTGAAATCATGCGTTTTAAGTCAAAATCAAATTGAAATCTCTTTCCCAAATAACTTAAAAAAACAGGCGATTTTTCATGCAAAAATTGTTTCGCAAATTCGTGATATTCTTCTGTAGGATGGTTTTCTGCCTGCCAGAGAATATCTAGAATTGTTTTGTGGTATTCAGATGCATTGGGATGAATGGATAGTTGTAAAAAAGCTATGAGTAATTGAACTTTTTCTGATTGTGATACCAAAAGTGACTCTGAGGAAACTAATGTGTACCCCTCCTGGATCAGAGCGGTTCCAATGGCAGCAGCTTGTTCTTTTTTGCGCACCAAAATCGCGATTTCACCTGGATGATACCCTTTACTTAAAAGGGTATTTACTGCAGTAACTGTTTTGGCGACATAAAGGGTGTTGGTCTCTTCTTTTGTACTTCCTTTGGAAATCGCTTCAATACGAACATAGCCCCCTTCTTTTTCAGGCTGCTGTTGACTTGCTTCTCCATAGTTTTTTTGATATTCAGGCCTCTCAAAATGCTTAGAATGCATCAAAAAAAAGGCATTGTTAAATTCTACAATTGCTTTTCTCGATCTAAAATTACGCTCTAAAGAGAAGCATCTTGGCTCAATTTGGAATGGATTTTGGGTTTGGTTTATCATCGCAATAAATTGCTCCATATTCCCTCCTCTCCATCCATAAATGGCTTGCTTAGGATCTCCCACCAAAAGCAAGGATCCACTTGAATCTTTTTGTGATTCGCTTTCCAGTGCATTCCCGATTAATGGAATCAAATTGGACCATTGTAAGGTGGAAGTGTCTTGAAATTCATCTATAAAATAATGCTGATAGCGTACTCCTATTCGTTCATATATAAAAGGTGCAGGTTCTTCTTGGACCAGATCACTTATTTTTCTGTTGAATTCTCCTAGAAGTCGAACTTCCTTGTCGTTCTGGATTTCATTTAAGCGTTGTTCCATTAACTGGAGTAACATTCTTGGTGTCCAGGAGCTTAAGGTTCGCTGAATGATCAGGTAACGACCCACCTCACTTTTTACCTCATAAAAATAGGATCGCAATTTGGATTGAATTTCATCAATCATTGCTTTTTTTGAGATATCCAAAGTCTTGTTATACAGGGGTTTTTCACCATTCAAAGCAGCTTCAAGTTGATTGTCGTAGAGTTTTGAAAATCCCTCTTTTACAACATTATCAAAATGTTTATGAACTTGTTTTAATTTAAAATCATCTGCTTTTAATCCTTTTTGATCTAAAAAAGTGAGTGCTGCTGTGGCATTTTGGATGGCATTTTTTTTGGCTTCTTCCAAAGCCGTTTCCAATTGGCGCTTATCGGCTTGTAAACTTTCTAAGGTTTTGTCTTTTATGTCTGCAATCGGTTCGCGATCATTCTCATTGAGCAATAATGGAATAAAATCAAACAAATCTTTTTGAACGTCCCAATCTTTTTCTGACTTCACTTTATTTAAGCTAAAGGCCAATAATAAGTCAGAAAGTGATTTCTCTTTGCCTACTTGTGCGATAATGGAATGTACTGTTTCTTCAAATAAATAGGTCGGGTCTAACACAACCTCAAATCCATAAGGCAACTCAAAATCTCGAGCAAAAGTACGTACCAACCTGTGTGTAAACGTATCTAAGGTAATCACATCAAAACTCCCATACTCCAAAAGAATCTTTCGAAGCATCTGAGCGGATCTAACTGCGAGTTCCTTCTCCGAAATTGATAAGCCTTCACAGAGACTTTTAGCCATGTGAATTTCTTTTGAGGGAGGATGAGAGAGCGAAAAAAGGGTTTCCAAAATTCGTGCTTTCATCTCATGCACGGCTTTATTGGTGAAAGTCAACGCAAGCATGTTCCTAAAAGCATGTGTGGTTTCTTGTCGCAATAAAATTTTGAGGTATTCCAAAACTAGCGTATGGGTCTTACCAGACCCCGCAGAAGCATTGATGATATGAAAATTGGTAGTGCTCAAAATGTTAAAAAAGCGATTTAAATGTAAGGCTTTTGTAAACTTAGGCTTTCATTGACAAAAGAAATTTTAATTTTGCATAAACTTAAAATTTTAATTATGGCTTTTGAACTACCTTCCTTATCCTATGCCTACGATGCATTGGAACCAAATATTGATGCGCGTACGATGGAAATCCATCACAGCAAGCACCATAACGGATACACTACCAATCTGAACAATGCAATTGCAGACACTCCTCTAGCAGACCAGTCTATTGAAGAAATTCTGAATGGTCTAGATTTAGAAAATAAAGCTGTGCGAAATAATGGAGGGGGCTTTTACAACCATCGTTTATTTTGGGAGGTAATGTCGCCCAATGGTGGAGGGACTCCCAAAGGAGCCCTAGCAGAGGCTATTGATAGTGCTTTTGGATCATTTGAGGAGTTTAAAACTGCTTTTTCAAAGGCTGCAGCTACTCAATTTGGTTCAGGATGGGCATGGCTTTGTGTACAGAAAGGTGGCTCCGTTGAAGTCTGTGCTACTGCCAATCAAGACAATCCGTTAATGCCTGGGATAGGATGTGGCGGAACACCTATTTTAGGAATTGATGTTTGGGAACACGCCTACTATTTGAACTACCAAAATCGTCGTCCTGACTATATCAATGCCTTTTTTAACGTAATTGATTGGAATAAAGTAAGTGATCTATACACTGCTGGAGCCTAATTTTAGAACTCAATAAAAGGCTATTCTTTAATTTAGGAATAGCCTTTTATTGTCTTAATACCTTAGTAACTCTAGTTTAGTACGCTCTTTTATTATTCTTTTCCACAAAGTTGATAAACGCTTTGTTGACTACACGGCAACCCCCAGGTGTAGGATAGTCACCTGTAAAATACCAATCCCCTAGGTTTTTTGGACAGGCCTTGTGAAGTCCTTCAACCGTTTGAAAAATAACCTCAACCTCTGCCTTAATACTATCAGATTTTAGTATTTCAGATATTTTATTGGAAATTTCTATGGCACTAAAAGGTTCGTAAAGGGCTCGAACATAATTTGGGGGTACCTCAATTCCATCTTCGATACTTTTAAGACAATTTTGATAAATCTCTTGGATTATTTTTTCTTTGCTGCTTTGGTCTTCGTGAAGTGCTAGAGCAGCACGGAAGGCAATAAATTCTTCCAGCTTTGCCATATCGATACCGTAGCAATCTGGATAGCGTATTTGCGGGGCACTAGAAACCACTATAATTTTTTTAGGACCCAAACGATCTAACATTCGCAATATACTTTTTTGTAACGTTGTGCCCCGGACAATACTGTCATCAATAATCACCAGATTATCAGAATTACGCACTACACCATAAGTAATATCATATACATGTGCTACAAGATCATCCCGATCACTGTCATCTGTAATGAAGGTGCGCAATTTTGCGTCTTTTATTGCAATTTTTTCAATCCGTGGTTTGAGATTGAGCATTTTTGTAATGGCTTTCAAGTCTGGATTTTTGACTTTGGTCAATTGCTCCGTTAGTAATGTTCTTACATGATCTTGAACAGCTCCAACCATTCCATAAAAACTAGTCTCTGCTGTATTGGGAATAAAAGAGAAAACCGTGTTTTCTAAATCCCCATCTATCGATTTGTGTACCAATGGGAAAAGTGCCTTTCCCAAATCTTTACGTTCTTGATAGATTTCAGAATCTCCTCCTCTAGAAAAATAAATTCGTTCAAAAGAACAGGCTTTTTTAGTTTGGGGTTCTAGAATTTTTTTGATGCGGGTTTCGCCTCCTTTTTTAGTAATCAGGGCATGTCCAGGTTCGAGTTCCTCAATTTTTTCGTAAGCAATATTAAAAACTGTTTGTATGGCAGGTCGTTCGGAAGCCACTACCACAATTTCATCATCAGAATAATAATATACAGGTCGAATTCCAACAGGATCTCTCAACACAAAAGAGTCTCCATGACCTAAGAGCCCCGCCATAGCGTAGCCCCCATCCCAGTTCTTGGAAGCCTTCCTCAAAATTTTGGAAAGTTTCAAACGTTCTGCAATCAAAGGGGACGCTTCTGCCTTACTGTATCCTTCTTGACGTAAATTTTTATAAATTTTTGCAACGGCAGAATCTAAAAAATGTCCGATTTTTTCCATCACAGTAACCGTGTCTGCACGCTCTTTAGGATGCTGTCCAAGATCTACTAAATTGTCAAAAAGCTGGTTGACATTGGTCAAATTAAAATTTCCCGCAACGATCAGGTTACGATGCATCCAATTGTTTTGTCTAAGAAAGGGGTGAACACTCTCTATGCTATTTTTCCCAAATGTACCATACCGCACATGGCCCAACATCAGTTCTCCAACATAAGGAACTTGTTGTTTTAATTCTTCAGGGTGGGAAAGTAAATCTGGTGATAGTTCCAATTGCTTTTGGATCCTATCATTTATGGTCTTGAAAATCTTTTGAATGGGTTGTGCTTCTGCAGAACGCACCCGACTTATGTAACGTTGTCCCGGAGCTACATTGTATTTTATACTGGCAAAACCTGCACCATCTTGACCGCGATTGTGCTGTTTTTCCATTAACAAATACATCTTGTTGATTCCATAGAGTGCGCTTCCATATTTTTCCTTGAAAAAGGATAAGGGCTTTTTTAATTGTAAAAGGGCAATTCCACACTCGTGCTTTATCGCGTCACTCATTTAAATAGATGTATTATATTAATTCAATTTCAAAATCGGATAAGGATTTAAAAGCTAAAATTCGTTTTTTTAATTGTTCAAAGGATAAGCTTTCAAGACATTCTGTTCCAAATTTTTGCACAGTAAAAGAGGCCATGGCAGACCCCATGATGACTGCGGTTTTCATGTCTTCAAAGGCAATACTTCCTCGCTGAGACAAATACCCAGCAAAACCTCCAATAAAACTATCTCCCGCTCCTGTTGGATCAAAAACTTCCTCTAAAGGAAGCGCTGGAGCACAGAAAATCCTTTTTTCATGAAATAATAACGCTCCGTGTTCTCCTTTTTTTATAATTATATATTGAGGCCCTAAGGCTTGCAATTTCTGTGCAGCCTCTACCAAAGAATGGGTCTCCGTGAGTTGACGTGCTTCCTCATCATTTATTGAAAGTACATCCACACGCCGAATCATTTCATCCAGTTTTTCGCGATAACTTTCAATCCAAAAATTCATGGTGTCCATTACTACTAGTTTGGGAGCACTCATTTGGTCTAAAACTGCAGCTTGGATATTGGGGTCTAGATTTCCTAAAAGTACAATACTTGCATCCTTGAATTTTTCCGGAACCTTTGGATCAAATTTAGTCAGTACGTTAAGTTGAGTGTCTATAGTAGTTCTGGTATTGAGATCGTTGTGGTATTTTCCACTCCAAAAAAAGGTTTTTTCTCCAGGGATAGTGACTACTCCAGAGAGATCCAATCCCTTTGAACTTAATAAGTTGGTATGTGCCGTTTTGAAATCATCTCCAATTACCGATACCAAACCACATTGAATTTTGAATTGGGAAGCGGCCAAACCAATGTAAGTGGCACATCCTCCTAGTATTTTTCCCGTTTTTCCAAAGGGAGACTCTATAGCATCATAGGCCATGGTACCTAAGACTAAAAGTTTGTCATTCATAGTACAAAAGTAAAAAACTAAATGTGGCTATTTGCTTTTTGATTCAAACATTTATTGAAAGACTGTAAACAATTAGCTAGGTTTATTTTCATTTTGCTCAAAAACAATATCAGGAGGTAGATTTTTTCCTTTTGCTGCCTTTACTGCCAATTGATCACATCGCTCATTTTGGGGGTGTTGATTATGCCCTTTGACCCATTGAAAATGAACTTGATGTTTTTCGTATATTTTTAAAAAACGCCTCCATAAATCGCTGTTTTTTTTGTCTTTGAACGCTTTTTGTTTCCAGCCAAAAACCCATTTTTTTTCAACTGCATCCACAACATACTTCGAATCTGAGTAAACAATTACTTCCATTCCTGGTTTTTTGAGCAACTCCAGCCCTACGATTACAGCCAGCAATTCCATTCGATTGTTCGTGGTTCGGGCAAAACCTCCTGAAAATTCCTTGACGTAAGACATCCCCACCCATTCTAAGATAATACCATAACCCCCAGGACCAGGGTTGCCCAAAGAAGAACCATCTGTATAGAGGTAAACCGATTTGGCCTTCATGGGCGTTCTTTGTTAAGTAAGGAATTTATCACTTTTGGAAAATAGGCATACTCCAATTGATGTACTTTGGTTGCAATTGTTTCCGTGGAATCGTTCGGATGAAGACTTACTTTTTTTTGAAAAATGATCGCTCCTTCGTCATAAGCTTCGTTGACATAATGGATTGTGATACCTGTTTCAGACTCTCTATTCTCTTTAACCGCCTGGTGCACATAACCACCGTACATCCCTTTACCACCATATTTAGGTAAAAGCGCAGGGTGGATGTTGATGATTTGATTGGGAAAAGCTTGCACCCAGTCCTTAGTGATCTTCCATAAAAACCCAGCGAGCACAATTAAATCAGGCTTTAGAGATTGTATTTCGCTCAGGAGGGTTCCATCCAAAAAAGAATTTCTTTCAAAAACCTTTACTTGGATATCAAGGGGCTGAAGCCTTTGAATTACCCCAGCCTTGGGGTTGTTCGTATAAACTCCTGCAATCTCAATACTAGAGTTGGATTCAAAAAAACGACAAATATTTTCAACGTTAGACCCGTTTCCTGATGCCAATAAGACAATTCTTTGCTTCATTTAAAATTCCCAAATACAGTTGTAACCCCACACGAAAGAAGCATTACTGCTGTTATTACCCAAAATTAAGGTTAATATTCAATCTCAATCGGTTGAATTACTCTAAAGTTTTATATTTTTGTTGACAAATTTAATTTAAACAAAGATTAGTTATGTCAGACATTTCCTCAAGAGTAAAAGCCATTATAGTTGATAAACTAGGGGTTGATGAAAACGAAGTTGTGGATGGAGCAAGCTTCACAAACGACTTGGGTGCAGACTCATTGGATACCGTGGAATTGATCATGGAATTCGAAAAAGAATTTGATATCCAAATTCCAGACGACCAAGCTGAAAATATTGCTACTGTTGGTCAAGCAATCAAATTTATAGAACAAGCCAACTAACTAAGAGCATGAAACCAAGACGCGTAGTAGTTACCGGATTGGGAGCCCTTACACCAATTGGAAACACCCTCTCAGCCTATTGGGAGGGTTTATTGTCTGGTACTAGTGGGGCAGCCCCCATTACCTATTTTGATCCTGCATTATTCAAAACACAATTTGCTTGCGAACTTAAAAATTTTGATCCATTAGATCATTTTGATCGCAAAGAGGCAAGAAAATACGACCGTTTTGCGCAATACGCACTCGTAGCGGTTGCAGAAGCCCTTGAAGACGCCCAACTCCCTGTCGATACAATAGACAAAGATCGGGTAGGAGTGATATGGGGCGCTGGAATTGGAGGTCTTGAAACTTTTCAAAACGAAGTTTTGAACTTTGCTGCGGGGAATGAAAATCCAAGATTCAACCCGTTTTTTATTCCAAAAATGATTGCAGATATAGCTCCTGGGCTAATCTCAATTAAATACGGTTTTAGAGGGCCTAATTTTGCTACGGTATCTGCCTGTGCCTCCGCATCGAACGCTATGATTGATGCCTTGAACTACATTCGTCTCGGATTTGCTGATGTGATCGTTACAGGAGGTTCTGAAGCTGCTGTAACCAAAGCTGGAATAGGAGGTTTTAATGCCATGCATGCATTGTCCAAAAGAAATGACGACCCAAAAACTGCCTCACGTCCTTTTGATAAGGATAGGGATGGTTTTGTATTGGGTGAAGGTGCTGGAGCCTTAATTTTAGAATCTTACGAACACGCCGTAGCTCGAGGAGCTACCATATATGCAGAACTTGCAGGGGGGGGACTTTCCGCAGACGCACACCACATGACGGCTCCACATCCCGAAGGTTTAGGGGCTACTAAAGTTATGGAAAACTGCCTCCGAGATGCCGCATTAGAACCCACTGAGGTAGATGCCATAAACATGCACGGAACTTCAACTCCTTTGGGAGATATTGCAGAATCCAGTGCTATTGTAAAAGTATTTGGCGAGCATGCTTATTCTATGAACATCAATTCCACTAAGTCAATGACAGGACACCTTCTGGGTGCTGCTGGAGCGGTAGAAGCAATTGCATCAATACTTGCCATTAAACACAGTATTGTTCCCCCAACAATAAATCATCAAACCCCAGACGAAGAGATAGATCAAAAAATCAATTTTACTTTTGGGAAAGCTCAAAAAAGGACTGTGAACGTAGCACTATCAAACACCTTTGGCTTTGGTGGTCATAATGCCTGTGTGTTATTCAAAAAAATAAGTTAAAAAAAGGGTGTGAAGTTCCTTAAATACATACGAAATTCCCGAATGGCAACATCCGGGAATTTTTTTTCTCAAATTCAGCAAAAATTAGGAATTAAAACGTCTAATAAAGCGATTTATAAGGAAGCCTTTACCCATAGTTCCATAAATTTAAAGGATCTCGAAGGAAAAAAAATTAATTTTGAACGTCTTGAATTTCTTGGAGATGCATTACTCACTACCCTTGTTGCTGAATATTTATACCAATATTATCCTCAAGCAAAAGAAGGTGCGTTGACCAAATTGCGTGCTAAAATTGTAAGTCGTGTTAAGCTAAATCAAATCGGAAAAGAAATGGGGCTTATTGAATTGGCACAGATTTCTAAGCATAACACGAATTTTGGTGAGGACATCCACGGTAATCTACTAGAATCTTTGATTGGTGCCATGTTTGTTGATCGAGGATATGAAAAAACAAAAAGTTATGTAATCCGTAAAATCATCATCCCCTATGTAGACATGGAGCGCCTAGATAGTTTGGTGCTGAGTTACAAAGCTTTTTTGATTGAGTGGGGACAAAAACAAAAAAAAGTAATTCAAATTATCACCGAAGAAGACGAAGGAGTCCATCCCAAAATTAAATACAATGCACGAATCTTTTTAGATCAAGAGCTATTGGCGAAATCTAAGGCGTTCTCCAAAAAGAAAGCAGAGGAAAATGCTGCGCGAATTGCTGCGCGGATTTTGAAAATAAACCCCAAACCCCTACATTCCTAAAATGGGACAAAAAATACATCTTCTAGAGATCGAAGAAACCCCTATAGAGGAATATTGGATGGCTATTCATTCCCCTGTGGAGGCACACAAAATTGTCTTTTATATCAATCAAAACAGTGAAATTTTATTAAAACGCTCCAAAAAAGATATTGAAAACCAAAGGAAACAAGGGCCCTTTCTGCTTTTTGAATGGGAAGATTTTTATTCTGATATCAAATGTGTATTAATCTCCAACAAATCTGTGGAAGAAAAAGCCAGACCTCGTTCAAAAAATGATACTTTATTTGAACTTCCCGAAAGAAATGAAGTATCTTTAATTTCTGAATTTAAACACGCCGATTTTTTAATAAAATCTACGGACAAAACATTACTTACAGTCTTGCAAAATCAGTTAAAAAAATGGTCGCTGACTACAATGTGCTACCGTATTACAATAGAAAAAATCGCTGACCAATTGAATCTAATATTGGATTAATGAATTTTATCAAAAAAACAAAAATAGTCGCAACTTTAGGCCCCGCTACTTCAACAGAGGAGGTTTTAGAGAAAATGCTTTTGGCGGGTGTAAATGTGTTTCGAATCAATTTTTCACATGCCGACTACGAAGATGTATCCGAACGCATTCAAATGATTCGAAAAGTAGATCAAAAACTCAATACTAACACCGCAATTTTAGGAGATCTTCAAGGGCCCAAACTTAGAGTGGGTAAAATTGAGGAGGGTACAGTGGTAAATCCTGGTGATCATGTCTTGTTTTTAACCGATTCTCCCTTTGAAGGAAACGCCCAAAAAGCGTACATGAATTATAAAAACTTTCCTAAAGATGTTTCGCAAGGAGAACGCATTTTACTTGACGACGGAAAATTGATTTTTGAAGTTATTGAAACCAACAAAGTCAATGAAGTAAAAACCAAAGTTATTCAAGGGGGACCTTTTAAGTCCAATAAAGGAGTAAACCTACCCAACACCAAAATTTCTTTACCCGCCTTAACCGAAAAAGATGTTAAAGATGCACAGTTTATGTTTACCCAAGACATCGATTGGATTGCACTTTCTTTTGTTCGATTTAGCCAAGATATTATTGATCTTCAGGAATTGATGGCGAAACATTTGGATCGAAAAATTCCGATTATTGCAAAAATTGAAAAGCCTGAGGCTATTGAAAATATTGATAAAATCATTGCGTATTCTGACGGTCTAATGGTGGCCCGGGGTGACTTAGGAGTGGAAGTCCCTGCTCAAGAAGTCCCTTTAATTCAAAAACGGTTGGTGCATTTAGCAAAAAAAGCGAGAATCCCAATCATCATAGCAACCCAGATGATGGAAACTATGATCGACAGTTTGACCCCCACCCGCGCAGAAGTAAATGATGTTGCAAACTCTGTAATGGATGGTGCAGATGCTGTAATGCTATCTGGAGAAACCTCTGTAGGTAAGTACCCTGTGGAAGTCATCCATACTATGGCCAATATATTGCGCTCTGTAGAAAATTCTGATTTAATCAATGTCCCTCAAAGCCCTCCTAATATTCGAACAAAACGATTCATTACTAAATCCATTTGTTATCACGCTGCGCATTTAGCAAATGATATTAGTGCAAAAGCTATTTGCACATTAACCAATAGTGGATATACAGCTTTTCAAATTTCCGCTTGGCGTCCTCAGTCGCATGTTTTGGTTTTTACTTCCAATAAAATTATTCTTAACCGGTTAAACTTATTATGGGGGGTTAAAACTTTTTATTATGACAATTTAAAAAGTACAGATAAAACGGTAGTGGAAATTAACGAAATTGCTTTTGATAAAGGTTATGTCGAAAAAGAGGATTTTGTAGTAAACCTAACCGCTATGCCAATCAAATCAAGAGGAATGGTGAATACCTTACGAGTTTCGACAATTTAAAAAGGCAAGCATAGCTGAGAAGCTTCCTTTAAAGGTTTAACTTCTTGTTTTTTCTTTAGAGTATTGAGATTTGAGATCGAAATTCCGATCAATCGAACTGAATTGAGCAATTTTTCCTGATAAAGTAATTCTTTCGCCTGTTCAAAAATAAGGGCTTGAGAAGATAAATATAGCGTGCCTGTTTTACTTCGAGTTAATTGTTTAAAATCACTGTATTTGATTTTCAAGGTTATTGTTTTTCCAGCGACCTTATTTTTTGAAAGTCTTTTTTCTAAAATCGCTGCAATGTTTTGCAGTTTGTCTTCCAAAAACAATTCACTGCTTAGGTTTTTTTCAAAAGTACGTTCTGCTCCGACAGATTTGGGTGTACGATGTGGCTTAACTGGACTTAGGTGAATCCCTCGTACTACTTGATAATAATACCCTCCTGCTTTACCAAAGTGACTGGACAAGTCCTCCAGGGTCTGTGCTTTCAAATCCTTTCCAGTATAAATCCCTAGTTTATACATCTTTAGTTTTGTTTTCTTTCCAATACCGTGAAATTTTTTGACATCAAGTCTTTCCAAAAAATCCAATACTTCTTCTGGAGGAAGTGTTTTTTGACCATCAGGCTTATTCCAGTCACTTGCTATTTTAGCTAAAAACTTATTGATTGAGATTCCTGCTGAGGCACTCAAACCTGTCTTCTTTTTAATTTTTCTGCGGATTTCTTCCGCAACCAAAGTTGCTGAAGGATACTCAGAAACATCCAAATAAGCCTCATCTAAAGAAAGAGGTTCTACCAGAGGGGTGTATTCTAAAAAAATTGATCGTATTTGATTTGAAATTTCCTTGTAACGTTCAAAACGCGGTTTTACAAAAATAAGATGCGGACATAATTTTTGAGCGATCACACTACTCATTGCACTTCGGACACCAAACTTTCGTGCTTCATAACTCGCCGCGGCAACTACCCCTCGAGAACCTCCTCCAACAGCGATTGCTTTTCCGAGAAGTTTCGGATCATCCAACTCTTCAACAGAGGCAAAAAAAGCATCCATGTCGATATGAATTATCTTTCTTTTCGCCTCAAAGGTGAAATCTTCCAACATTAAGTTTTGATCTTATGCTTTGATACGCTCAATTCTATCATCGTCCAAAAGCTCTTAGCGACTCCATTACACTCTTTTTCTGAATAATTCTCTAATCTTAAAAACCTGATGTTTTCTCAAATTTCCAACCCTGTGTTTTGAAAATAAGGAATTGTTTGTATTTAGGATTGGTTAGAAAATTTAAAAAAATACCGTGTACTATTTTGAACTCACTCGTCTTGGTAAATTTTAACCTCTAGATTTCCCTCAGCATCCATGTGCGCGCGATACATTCCCGGGGTGTTCATTTCCATCATGGGATTTCCATTACGATCAATCCCCACTACACCTCCGTCTCCACCTAGTTTTGCCATTTTGTTGTGAATGACTTCGTAGGCAGCTTCTTGAATAGTCATTCCCTTGTATTCCATTAATGCAGAAATATCATAGGCAACTACTGAGCGGATAAAAAATTCACCCCACCCTGTTGCAGAAATGGCACATGTGGCATTGTTGGCATAAGTTCCTGCACCTATAATGGGCGCATCTCCTATCCGATTCCACTTTTTATTTGTCATTCCTCCTGTGGAAGTTCCTGCAGCAAGATTTCCAGACAAATCTAATGCAACACAACCCACGGTGCCATAACGTTGATTCTTTAAGAAATTTCTTTCCTCTGGAGCCCAGCTCGTTTCTTTTGCTTTAGCAGCTTCTTGAACTCGTTTTAATGAATTGATTCTTCGCTCTGTAAGGAAGTATTCGGGAGATACGATTTCCAGGCCCTGTTCAGATGCAAACTGATCTGCACCTTTTCCAGAAAGCATCACATGCGGGGAGTTTTCCATCACTTTAATAGCAGCAGAAATCGGGTGTTTTACAGTTCGTACTCCTGATATTGCCCCTGCATTTAAATCCGCTCCATTCATGAAGGAAGCGTCAAGCTCAATAGTGCCTTCAGCATTCAATACAGCACCCTTTCCAGAGTTGAAAAGTGGTGAATCTTCCATAACATGAATGGTTTTCTCTACAGCTTCTTGGCTGCTGCCTCCTGCCTTTAAAATTTGGTGTCCTACCTGAATTGCTTCTGCCAAAACGGCTCGGTATTCCGCCTCTCTTTCAGGGGTCATGTTTTTTTTCAAAATTGTTCCTGCCCCTCCGTGAATGACAATTCCAAAAGTGGGTTCTTGTTTGGGTGCTTCTTCACACCCATAAAAAACAATTAACGCTATAAAAAGGAGTTTTTTCATCTTAACCATTTGTAATTTTATCTAAAGTAAGCTTTTAAGTTGATTTTCAAAACTGCAAAATCAGATTCGGCTTATTTTACTTTGTAAGCGTGGTTCATTGAGGAAAATGAAGTATTTTTATAAAAAATAATCACATGTACGCAATAGTAAAAACAGTTCATTCCTACTGGGCTTTTTTGGTTCTGATCATCTTGGCTTTGGCCATTCTAAATGCAATTCGTGGAAAAGCTTCAGGAAAAGAATTTGGAGCAAATGATTTAAGAATCAGTCTTTTTGGACTTATATTTTCACACATTCAGTTATTGATTGGATTGGTATTATATTTTATTTCTCCTTGGTTTGATAAATGGTCTACTTTGGGCATGGGAGTCATGAAAAATGCCGAAAGTCGCTTGTACTTGGTAGAACACCCCATTACCAACATTCTTGCCATTGTATTGATCACCATGGGATGGTCGATGCACAAAAGACAAAATGCCTCCACTAAAAAATTCTTACGGATTGCCTTGTTTTACGGTTTAGGATTTGTGTTTTTACTCAGCAGAATTCCTTGGGACGTTTGGATTTAAGACACAAGAAGCTATTTGGATTTGCACGTTTTTAAATCTCTTAATATTTCCAAACAGAGTACGGATATCGCTGTAATCGGAAGTGGTAGCTGGGCTACAGCTTTGGTCAAAATTTTTACAGATGCACGGAATCACGTCCATTGGTATGTCCGGGATCCTGAAGAAGCACGTGCCATCAGATTGAAAAATAGAAATCCTAGTTATTTGTCTGAGATTAAATTTAGACCCCGAAGGATTTCAGTGAGTTCAGACATCAATGAAGTTGTGAAGGCTAGTAATTGGATTGTCTTAGCCATTCCCTCTGCTTTTTTAGATGCTACCCTTCGTCAAATTACTATTCCAATTAAAGATAAAAACGTTGTCTCTGGAGTGAAAGGAATCATCCCAGAAAGTAAATGTATTGTAGGCGATCATCTGCACCAAAATTTTGACTTACCCTGGGATCAGTTTATCGTAATTGCGGGGCCCTCACATGCCGAAGAGGTGGCACTAGAGCGTCTTTCCTACTTGACTTTGGCCAGTACTAAAAAAAGTAATGCCGTACAGTTAAAAAAGCTAATGCAGACTAAGTACATTCACGTAAAAACTTCTAAAGATGTCGTTGGAGTAGAGTATGCGGCTACGTTAAAAAATATATTTGCCTTAGCAGTGGGTATCGCTCATGGCTTAAATTATGGTGACAATTTTCAAAGTGTTCTAATGTCAAACGCCATTCGTGAAATGAACCGTTTTTTAAAAAAACTATCAAAATCTCGAAGGAACATCAATCAATCTGCCTATCTAGGTGATTTATTGGTTACTGGGTACTCAACATTTAGTAGAAACAGACGATTTGGAAATATGATTGGTAGAGGATATACTGTAAAAGGAGCCCAATTGGAAATGAATATGATTGCTGAAGGGTACTATGCCGCTCAACCTATTTATAAACGTTCTCAACAACTTCAAATCAATACCCCCATTATCGACTCAGTATATCAGATTTTATATGGACAACAAAGCCCCAAAAAAAGTTTCAAATCACTCGCTAAAAAGTTAAACTAAAGTGTGGCTTTAAACTGATTTAAAAAGCGGACATCGTTTTCAAAAAACAACCGAATATCACTTACTTGATACAACAACATCGCGATACGTTCAATACCCATTCCAAATGCAAAACCTGAATATTCTTCTGGATTGATTCCACAGTTTTCCAACACATTGGGGTCTACCATTCCACAACCCATAATCTCAAGCCAACCCGTACCTTTAGTTATTCTATAATCCGTTTCTGTCTCTAAACCCCAGTAAATATCTACCTCGGCACTAGGTTCTGTAAAAGGAAAATAAGAGGGGCGCAACCGAATTTTGGAGTTTCCGAATAGAGCTTCTGTGAAATATAAAAGGGTTTGCTTTAAATCAGCAAAAGATACATCCTTGGCAATGTAAAGCCCTTCTACTTGATGAAAAATACAATGTGCTCTGGAAGAAATAGCTTCATTTCTAAATACCCTCCCTGGAGAAATGGTCCGTATTGGTGGCTGATGGTTTTCCATATGTCGCACTTGTACAGAAGAAGTATGAGTTCTCAAAAGAATATCGGGATCGGTTTGGATAAAAAACGTGTCCTGCATATCCCGTGCAGGGTGATGAGCAGGAAGATTGAGCGCCGTAAAATTATGCCAGTCGTCTTCAATTTCGGGTCCTTCTGAAATGCTGAATCCAATTTGAGTAAAGATATCGATGATGCGATTTTTGACTATCGCCAGCGGGTGGCGATTCCCTGTTTGTATGGGAAATGCCGTTCTACTGGGGTCGCTAATGCGCATTTTGGAAGCCCCTTTTTGGGATTGAGACTGAAGTTGTTTTACCTTATTTGCTACGGCTTCTTTTAATTTATTAAGCTCTTGTCCGTAGGCTTTTTTTTCCTCTGCTGGGACTTCTCTAAATGCAGCAAAAAGGTCATTTAAAATACCTTTCTTTCCTGCATAGCTTACTCGAAAAGCTTCTGTTTCCTCGGGATTAGAACTTGAAAAAGTTTCGACTTGTTCTAAATATTCTTTTACGCGATCAATCATAGGACAAAAATAAAGGAGTTTTAACAAATGACCTCCTGCTTTAGGAAGTAATCTACAATTGCACTCTTAATTAAAAGACTTTGCTCTCCTGATTTGAGGTGAGGCAAAGCTTCTATCAGTTCAAAATGGGGCCAGCCTTGAGCATCGTAATGGTCAAAACGATAATATCCATATGGCTCTAAAACCACACAAATTCCAATGTGGATCAAATTTACATTATCCTCTTTTTTAAATCGCTCATGTGGTTTTCCAAACTCCTGAAGACCAATTAAATACAAAATCCCTTCAACATCTATCGGTGCAGCATCAGAAAATTTCTCAGTCAATAGTTCCACCAATGTATCCCAGCGTTGTTTCAACTTAGGATCTCTATTATTTTGTGCCATATGCAAAGATATTATTTCATCCCCCAATCTCGAAAAAAAAGCTTCTCCTTAGCCTAAAAAAACTGTATTTTGGCTAAGTGAATGTTTTAGATATTATTGTATTAATATTACTTGCCTATGGTCTAATCAGTGGCCTGATCAAAGGTATTGTGATAGAAGTGGCAGGATTGATCGCGCTAATCTTAGGTCTATTTGGAGCTTTTAAGTTTTCTCACCTTTTGGGTGATTTGCTGGGCAACTATGTAGATTGGAGTCCCAAAACCATACAAACGGTTTGTTTTATTCTTCTTTTTTTAATGATCATTTATGCGGTTTCTCTTTTGGCAAAATTGATCACAAAAACCTTAAAGCTTATTGCTCTTGGGTTTCTCAACAGAATTGCTGGAGGCCTTTTTGGTTTGCTAAAGTGGGGGGTCATTCTCAGTGCTTTGATATTGGTGATTGAGGAAGTCAATACTATTGTTACTCTATTTCCCAAATCGACATTAAATGCATCTAAAAGTTACCCCATTCTCTCTGAGTTCGGTAGTTTTTTATTCGAGTGGGTTACCCAGTCCGAAACCATTCAGGAGCAACAACTTATTTAGAGATTTCCTCGTCTAATCTTCTTAAAGAAGCATTTCTGATCCATCCTTCTGAACCATTAGCAATTCGGATTTTTTGCCATTCTTCCAGGTGGTCTAACAGTTGTACTTTGGTTCCTTCGTGAAGATTAAACAACAAGTCTCCTTGTTGATTGGGCTCAGACCATATATCAATCTGATCTGAAAATAAAATCGCATACTTCGTGTTCTTTTCCTTTTGATCTATTGAAAAGGTGACAAAAAAACTGGTCATAAAAACTACCAGAACCAGCAGTGCACTAAAGAAAAAGATGCGTTTTGATTGAACCGAGTTGAAAAAGAGATATGCCAAAAACAACCCTACAAAAATCCAAAGTAGAATCACCGTTAGTACGGACCAAACGGAAAAACTAAAAATTCCAAATAGGCTTTTTTGGAATTGTGCAATCTGAGACTCAGGGAGCTTTTCAATAGCATCAATCGTCATATTTTTTGCAAAAGCGCTATTGATTTGAATGTCTTCGTCTAGGGGATTGAGTTGTTTTGCTTTTTCAAAGTAGTAGATGCTTTCTGCAACCTTGTTGAGTCTGTAATAGGCATTCCCTAAATTAAAATATAAAGCGGCACTGTGCTGTCCTGTCTTCAGTGTTTGCTCGTAAAGCGAAATTGCTTTTTGATAATCTCCTTCATTATAGGCTGTATTGCCTTGATCAAATAAAGATTCCTTTGAAGCCTGAGCATATAGTATTGCGGTATTCATTAAAAGAAACACCATTAGGAGTATCGTACCTTGGACTTTAAAAAAGTTTTTGGACTGCTTCATAACTGTCGGTCTATTTGGGCGATAAGTGAACTGGCTTTTTCATAATCTCCTTGGATATTTACGGAAGAGCCTGGAGCATAGCGTGCAATCTCACAATTTTCTACTACGGTTACAAACTCGAGTGCGGTGTGCTTTGCTACCTTTTTCTGGAAGAGTAAGCTTTCAATTTTTGACTTGCTCAATTCCGTTGTTTCAATATTGAGTTTCGCTTTTAAATAATTGTGTAGGGCACGTTCCAAGGCTTCATAAAAACGGGTTTGATTGTGAAATTCTTTTTTAGCAGAACTCAAGTACTTTTTCGCTAATTGCTGTGCTCTACGTTGTTTCACACTACTTGCATCCTCTGTTTTATCTAGGACGAATAGTTTTACAATATAGGCGGCAATTAAAAGTAAAATAGGCACTAATAATAAAACCCAAAAACGATAACTCATCCAAAATGACTGCTGATTGATAGGGCTCAATGTCGTATTCAATTTGATAAAACGAAAGGCATTTTCATTTGTTGCTGCGACAACTTGTTTAGAGGTAACTCCGTTAGAGTAGGTTCCTTGAACTGCTGCTGTAGGACCATCAAATACATCCACAATTAAATCTTGAGAAGTTTGTGTCCTATAAGTTTCGGTTTTAGGATCGAAATAAGAAAATTGGATGGAGGGAATGGGATACTTCCCTTGAAACTGAGGTATGATGGTGTAGCTATCCTCAATGGTTCCCTGCATGCCTGAAAGGGTAATTTTCACTTGTTCATCGTGTTCGGGCTCATACACCTCTAGGGTGTTTGGAACACTGATGGTGGGAAGGTTAAACAGTTTTAAATTTCCATTCCCTTTGACTTTTATTTTGGCCCGGAAGGACTCAGAAGCTTTTAAAGCGTCTTTATCTAAAATGACATCAAAATCAAATTGACCTACAGCACCAGAAAAATTTTCAGGTTTATTTTTTTCAGGATGTGGTTTAACGCGAATTGTATTTTGCCCAGTAGTAATCGTTTTTTGTGACTGAGTGAGTATTCTTCTTCCAAACAAATCTCTTCGATTACTAGGCACACTCAAGTTAAGGTTTAAAGTAAGAGGGGGTAATATGAGATTTCCTGTTTTTTGAGGATAAAGAACGGCTTTCCGCCATATGACTTCGTTATAGGGCTCACCTTTGTAAGATCCTCTCATATTGATTTCTGCTCTTGGGATATTGATCAAGTGACTCCAGAAATCACCATAGGATGGGGACTCCAATTCAGAAACATCCGACACAGAAATAGGGTTCCTAAAATACAGTTTGTAGACCACCGTAATCCCTTCATTTAAATACGGATTGGTTTTTGAAATCTCTGCAACCAAATGAATGTTGTCGTCAATTAAATAATCGATATTGTTGGGGTCATTCGGTTTTTTTACAGCTTCAGTCACTTCAATTTCAACTGGGGTTGTTTTATAAACCTCACCGTTGATCGTAACTTCCGCTTGTCCTAAAATGATTTTCCCTTTCGTTTTGGGTGTCAAAAAATAGGTATAGGTTTTTGAAAAACTCTGAACTCCATTTACCCAAGAACGGCTCACCGATTGCTGAGGACCACTAACTACCTGAAAGTTGGAAAAAGCAGGAGGACTAAAATTGTCCCCGTTTTCATTCATCTCAAAATCAATTCGGAGTCGTTCATTTATGCCCAAGCGTTTTTTGCTCACCTTGGCTTCAAAGCTCACTTGTGCTTGAGGGAAAAAGGCTCCCAACAGCAAAAAACAAAACAAAAACTTTACCGAATACCGTAAAATCATAATTACCAATCTTTCTTTCCTCGTACAGGCACTCCTTTAACTTTTTTTGCGTTGACTTTATCTTGAACTTTCTTTTCTTGATTGTTCATGGCCTCCAACAGACTTTGAACCTGCTGGGGAGAAAGTTGTCCTTGTTTCGGGGCTTGTTTTTTATCCTGAGGATTATCCCCTTCTTGATTTTGCTTAGGATCTTTTTTTTGATCTCCCTCATTTTTGGGTTCTCCTTCATCTTTAGATTCCTCCCCTTCATCACCTTCTTTTTCAGGATCTTGTTCGTCTTTATTTTCTTGATCTCCTTCCTGATCTTTGTCCTGATCCTTATCCTGTTGCTCTTCTTGATCCTTTTGGTCCTTTTGGTCCTTTTTATCGTCTTGCTCTTGCTCTTCCGGTGGTTTTTCTTTTTCTAAGAGTTCTTTAGCCAAGGCGTAATTGTAACGGGTCTCCTCATCGGAAGGGTTATTTCTAAGTGCATTTTTATAAGCCTCTACAGCTTTTTGGTATTCTTTTTTTTGCATGTACACATTTCCCATATTGTGAAACGCCTTATGTTTGGTAGCTTTGTTTGCAGCAAATTTTTGAGTTTGGAAAAAACGCTGCGATGCCTCTTCATATTGTTTGTCTAAAAAATGGGTATTCCCTAAATTGTATAAGGCTTCTGCCTTTTCTGGAGCTAAGGAAAGGGCTCTTCTGTAAGATTTTTCGGCTTCTGTATAAGCTTCTGTTTCTGTTTGTTTGTTGCCCTCATAAATGTGATTGGTTATTTCTCCATTTTGAGAAAAAACAATATACCAGGGTAATACAAGTAAAAAATAAAAAACTTTAGTCTTCATTTTCATTAAATAGATTCAATTTTTGCACCCATTTTGTTTTGGTCTCAAACAAAAATAAGTCGATTAAAAGAAAAAGTAAAGCGGCACCTAAAAAAGCCTGAAAACGATCCTTATAGCTTACAAATTTTTTCGCTTCAAACTCTTTTTTATCCATTGCTTTGAGTTGTTCTGAAACAAAGTCTAGTACAGCTTGAGTGTCATTTCCATCTTGATACGCTCCTTCTGTTGCCGCAGCTATGACTTCCAAGACTTCTTGATTTCGTTTGGTAATTACCACTTCCCCATCAAAATCTTTCTTGTAGGATTCTACGACTCCGTTTCTTTTAAGAGGAATGGGAGCGCCTTGCTCTGTGCCTATTCCAAAAGTGAATATTTTTATTCCCAAATTTGCAGCTCTTGAAGCAGCATTGGCGGCATCTTCTGAATGATCTTCACCATCGGAAATTAAAAAGATCACACGATTGGTTTGATCTTCATCATCAAAAAACGTTCCAGATAAGTCAATCGCACTATCTAAAGCTGTTCCTTGTGAGGAGAGCATATCTGTGTTGAGAGATTGGAGAAACATTTTTGCCGCTCCATAATCTGTAGTGATGGGGAGTTGGGGTATCGCTTGCGCTGCATAGGCAATGATCCCCACCCGGTCACTTGCCAATTGATTCAATATAGCTGAAACCAAACGTTTTGATTTTTCAATCCGATTGGGTGCGATGTCTTCCGCTAACATACTTTTAGAAACGTCAATGGCAAAAACAATATCCACACCTTCCCGCTTTACCGTTTCTAATTGTGTTCCTATTTTAGGATTCATCAATCCAAAAATCACAAATACGATTACTAAACTCAAAAGAATCATCTTTAAGGTAGGCTTAAAATTGGAACGGTTGGGACTTAAAAGCGCCAGAAGTTCTGGACGCGCAAAAGCAGCCTGTGTCTTTCGCCTCCAACGTAAGTGCAATCCATAAAACACCCAAAGTACTGGCAAGGCACTCAGCAGATAGATGTATTCGTATGCGTCTATTTGATACATTTATATAAAACTTTTAAAAAGCGTATTTCTCCCGATCCATTCCAATGCAATTAGTCCTAAAGCCAAAAGCGCTAGGAACCTATATTTTTCTTCGTAATTGTAATATTTAAATTCCTCGATTTCTGTTTTTTCCAACTTATTGATTTCTGCATAAATTTCCTCAAGCTTTTTGTTGTCCGTTGCCCTATAATATATTCCTCCCGTTTCTTTCGCAATGTCTTTAAGTAAGTCTTCGTCAATTTCTACTTTCGTTAACCCGTATTTGAAGTTTCCATTGGGTAAAATTCCTATCGGGGCAAGTGCTGTTCCATTGCTTCCCAATCCGATTGTATAGGTTTTGATTCCAAACTCCACTGCCAACTCCGTAGCAATCTTGGGATCTATAAAACCTGAATTATTGACTCCATCGGTCAGTAAAATGATAATTTTACTTTTGGCTTTACTGTCTTTCAGTCGGTTTACCGAAGTTGCTAGTCCCATTCCGATTGCGGTTCCATCCTCTATTAGTCCTTGAAAGGAGATCTCTCTAAGAGAACCTTTGACAATCCCCTTGTCGCTTGTAATTGGTGTTTTGGTATAACTCTCCCCTGCATACACTACCAAGCCAATTCGATCTGACATTCGATCTTCTACGAAGGTTTCGGCCACCCGTTTAAGTGCAGTGAGACGATCAGGTTTTAAATCTTGAGCCAACATACTTGAAGAAACATCGATCGCCATAACAATATCAATACCCTTATTGGTCTTTGTTCGGGTAGAGACATCTACTGTTTGGGGTCTTGCAATGGCCAAAATGAGGAATCCCATAGCCAGCAAACGCAACCCGTACAAAAACGGATACAGTTTGGACCAGACCGAAGTCCCACCTTGAAAATTGGACAAACTAGGCATTTTCAAAACTGCTTGTTTTCTTTTCCAGGTAAAGAAGTGCCATACCATTGCCAAAGGCAACAATACAAGGAGCCAGAGGTAATTGGGATTTGCAAAATAAATTCCTTCAAACATATTTTAAAGTTCTTTTATCAATTCTAAACTGTTGATAATACGCTGTTCAATCTGTGGGGCATACCGATCCTCTTTTTCGTACATCATTGTTAGAATGATCGTCCCTTCTTCAAAAGTAAATAGGAGAGCGTTAAACGAACAACGCACCCTTTCAGAAGCGCCCTTTTTAGGATAATCTAAGGTTCCGTAAACCTTCGCCACAGGGGTTCCTGAGGGGACTTCTATAGCGTCATTTTTCATCAATATATTAACAGCACCTTTGGACTCAAAATTGGAAATGATGGAATTTACCAAAGCTTGTCCTTTTTCTAAATCTGCTTGCTTAGGGTCTGCGGGTGGACCTTCCTCTTTTTGAGTGTCTCTTGGAGGAAAATCGAATAATAAATCGATGTAAAACGGACTGTCAAAAGTTCCCAACCCAAATTGTTGGATTGTTTTTTCAGTTTGTTCAAAACGTTCTAAAACCTCAGGAGTTTCTATTTTTAGGGGAGGTGAACCGTATTGACTCATTACCCATTCTCCACTGTAAAGCCCTTTGGTAGGGTACCCCAAAAGGGTGTCACGGACAGGATAAAATCCATAAACAAGTATACTGATCACCAAAGCCAATAAACATAAAATTCCAACTCCAGAAAGTCCCCAGATCCACTGTTCTTTTCTTCTTTTTTTAGCAAGGTATTCTCGATAGGCAGCTTTTTCTCGCAATTCTTCTTCTGTTGGTTCAGGTAGGGCTTCTTTGGTTTCGATTACTACGTGTTCCACAACTTTTCGATCTTCACTAGCGATACGATATTCGGGCATGGATTTGGCAAACTTAACTAAGTCTGCATTCTGAAGGACGGCTCTAAGACTCATCAAAGTCTTTTGATCCAAATCTAAAGTTCCCGCATTTTTACGCATTTCTAATTTGAGCAACAACTCTTCTGATGTACTTTCCAACGCATCGATTTTTGCTTCTTCTTCCAGATAGCGTCGCACTACATCGGTCAATCTAGAGTAGTAATTTTTATATTCCTCCTGTGCACTTAGTTGTTCATTTTCTAAAGCTTTTAGTTCTTCTATCGCACGATCAAAAGGGGCAAGTTCTTTCTCTCTAAGTTCTTTTCTTCTTTTTTGAAATAAATACGTATAAAAAATTCCAATTAAGGCAAGGGCAATAACCAAACCCCAAAGAACTTGTGCAATTAACGCTTCGTAATTTTTTTCTACCTCCTGCAAGGGTTTGATGTCGTAGAGTTTTTGTTGGATGGTATCCACAACTACTGTATTGACTCGAATAGGAATGAGATCGGCGATTTTGGAAAAACCATTAACTAAAACTTGTTGTTGAGGAATGAAATAGTCTCCAGAATCAAACTGAATTAAGGCGTATTTTTTTGTGTAGAGGTAATGAGATTGGGTTTTCAAGGTGTCTACTGGACTGGCTTCAAGTAACTCAAAAGGGGCAAACAAGGGTTGCTCTGGGAAAATAACTTGGGCAGTACTATCTGCCTTAACTTGAAGTATATAATCGATTTGTTCCCCGATTTTTACTGCAGTAGAGTCTATTGCTACTAGCAATGTACCTCCTTCTTGTGACCATGAAAGCAAAGAAACAAACACTCCAAAAAAAGTAAGTATCCTTTTTATCATTTATACACGTGCTTTAAAATATCCCAATAATTTTTTTACATAACTCTCTTCCACACTACAACTCAATTTCCCTGCACCGTTTTTACTAAATACATCTTCATATGTTTGTACATGTTGTCTATATTGGATTTCATAGTTTTTCCGAACCCTTTTAGAAAAGGTACTGATCCACTGTACCGCCCCTGTTTCAGCATCTCGGATTGGTACAATTCCCAAGTTTGGAAGTTTTGTTTCCACAGGATCATAAACCCGTATCCCTGTAAGGTCATGTTTTTTGGCTGCGATGCGCAAGGTTTTCTCATAGCCCTGATCCATAAAGTCGGAGAGCATAAAAACAATAGCTTTCTTTTTCAATACTCCAGAGAGGAACTCCAGCGCATTGCCAATATTGGTTTTTAAACTTTTCGGTTCAAATTCCAACAATTCTCGAATAATTCTCAAAATATGCGAACGTCCCTTTTTGGGCGGAATAAACAATTCCACCTGATCAGAAAACAAGAGCAGCCCTACCTTATCATTGTTTTGGAGCGCTGAAAATGCAAGTGTTGCTGCAATTTCCGTTAAAATTTCTCTCTTAAATTGACCTTGGGTACCAAAGGCTTCAGATCCACTCACATCTACCACAAGCATTAGGGTCAACTCCCGCTCTTCTTCAAAAACTTTTACAAAAGGTTCGTTGTAGCGGGCGGTCACATTCCAATCTATGGAACGAACGTCATCACCATACTGGTATTGGCGCACTTCACTAAAAGTCATTCCCCGGCCCTTAAAGGTAGAATGATATTCTCCACCAAAGACATGGTCGCTTAAGCGACGGGTCTTGATTTCAATCTTGCGAACTTTTTTCAGTAGCGCTTTTGTATCCATTGCGTCCTGTCCTAGGTCTAAATAAATTGGTAGTACGGTTAAGGAACTTCGACTTCGTTGATGATCTGCGTTATCAGATCTTCTGAAGTTATATTTTCTGCTTCGGCTTCATAGGTCAACCCAATACGGTGTCTTAGGACATCGTAAATCACTGCCCGAACATCTTCAGGAATGACATACCCTCTGTGTTTTAAAAAAGCATGGCATTTTGCAGCAGTTGCAAGGTTGATACTTCCCCTCGGCGAGGCTCCAAAACTGATCAATGGCTTGATAGAGTCCAGTTTATAATTCTCAGGGTATCGCGTTGCAAAAATCAGGTTCAAAATATAGTTTTCTATTTTTTCATCCATATACACCTCCCGTACTGTTTCTTGAGCTGTAATGATCTGCTTGGTACTAATTACTGGTTTTACTAGATCCAAAGCACCATTTAAATTATTACGAACAATACGTTGTTCTTCGTCCATCTTGGGATAGTCAATAATGGTTTTAAGCATGAATCGGTCCACTTGTGCCTCGGGCAAGGGATAGGTTCCTTCCTGCTCTACAGGGTTTTGAGTGGCCATAACCAAAAAAGGTGCTTGTAATTTGAACGTACTGTCCCCAATAGTCACTTGTTTTTCTTGCATTGCTTCAAGCAAAGCGGACTGCACTTTTGCAGGAGCTCTGTTAATCTCATCTGCCAAAACAAAATTGGCAAAAATGGGTCCTTTTTTGATAGAGAAGTCGTTCTCTTTTATATTATAAATCATTGTCCCCACTACATCCGCTGGAAGTAGATCGGGAGTAAACTGAATACGGCTAAAACTCCCTTTGACTGCTTGGCTTAAAGTATTGATTGCCAGTGTTTTTGCAAGACCAGGCACTCCTTCTAGGAGAACGTGACCTTTACCCAGTAACCCAATCAACAAACGTTCTACCATGTACTTTTGACCTACAATGACCTTGTTCATTTCTAAAGTGAGCAAGTCTACAAACGCACTTTCCTTTTCAATTTTCTCATTTATGGCTTTAATATCTGCCATTTGATTTGTACTGTTTTCCATAGGAATTTTCTACAATTTTTTTGGATAGCAAATTTGAAAAATATATTGCCATTTCGTTGTTAACAATTGGTTAAAAATTGAGGGGTTTTCTGATCATTGAGACCCTCAATTGTTGCTAATTTAGAAGTTTAATTTAACATATTTGTATGGAGATCTATCCCTTTTCAAGAATAATTTCAGGAACCATGACCTGGGGCACTTGGGGGAGTCGGTTTTCTACGCACCAAATGCAAGCGCTTATGGAGGAAGCCGTCGCTTTGGGAATTTTCACCTTTGACCATGCCGATATCTATGGCGGATACACTACTGAGGCAGAATTTGGAAAGGCATTTCAAGAGAGTTCCATAGATCGCGAAGCGGTTCATTTTATTACCAAATGTGGTATCCAAATGCCCTGCAAAGCACGTCCTCTACCTATAAAACATTACGATTATAGTACAACTCATATCAGAATGAGCGTGGAAAATTCTTTACGAAACCTCCGCACGGACTATATAGATCTGCTCTTATTACACCGCCCAAGCCCACTAATGGATGCTGAAATCATTGCTGAAGAAATTCAAAAGCTTCAAAGTGAAGGAAAAATAAAACAGCTTGGCGTTTCCAACTTTACCTGCTCTCAAATAGAACTGCTCCAAAAAGAAGTATCGTTAACTTGGAATCAGTTGGAATGTTCCCTTAGCCATGAACAGCCGCTTTTTGACGGAACTTTAGATTTTATGAAAGTACATGATATAGGGGCCATGGCATGGAGTCCTTTAGGGATTTATTTTAAAGAAAATACACCCCAAAAAGAACGTGTAAAACAGGTGTTGATTCCACTCTGTGAAAAATACAATTGTGAAGAAGACCAATTGCTTCTAGCTTGGTTGCTCTATCATCCCGCATCGATTTATCCCGTAGTGGGGACTACCTCTGCCGCACGTCTTCAAAAATCCATGGAAGCCACAAAAATAAATCTAGAACTCCCCGATTGGTTTTTACTCTTAGAAGCCAGTATGGGCAAACCTTTACCTTAATCCTATGAAAAATAAAATTGTGCTAATCACTGGGGCCACAAGCGGAATTGGATGGGCAACTGCCCTAACTTTAGCAAAAGCAGGTGCTCAATTAATCCTCTGCGGAAGAAGAACTGAAAAACTGAAAGCCCTTGCCAAAGAGATAGGAGGTACTACTCAATTACTCACTTTTGATGTGCGTGATAAAGATGCTGTTTTTAAAGCAATTGCCAGTCTTCCTGATCCATGGAAATCCATTGATCTTTTAGTCAATAATGCGGGAAATGCTCACGGTCTGGATCCTGTTCAAACAGCAAGTTTGGAAGATTGGGATGCTATGATCGATGGGAACGTAAAAGGCTTGATGTATGTTACAAAAGCGGTACTCCCACATATGATTGCTGCTAAAAAGGGACAGATCATCAACCTGGGATCCATCGCCGGAAAAGAAGTCTATCCCAATGGAAGCGCATATTGTAGTAGCAAAGCTGCTGTAGATTTTTTTACCCGCGGTTTGCGTATTGACCTTAATCCACTAGGAATTCGAGTAGGTGCCATTCATCCTGGCTTGGTAGAAACGGAATTTTCTGAAATTCGCTTTAAAGGGGACCAAGCACGCGCTAAAACTGTGTATGATGGAATAGAAGCCCTTACCGCAGAAGAAGTTGCTGATGCCATCCTCTACATGGCGCAAGTACCAGAGAAAGTTACCATCGCAGATTTGGTCATTCTTCCCACACGTCAAGCCAATGCGTATGTCAACAATAGGATAAATTAGAATCACAAGATTTTTTGTATCTTGAATTTACAATTTAGTAACCCCAAAATTCTAACCCATGAGCAAAATGAACGTCAAAAAATCTTTGTTGATTCAGAAAGAAGCAAAAGACATTTTCAAATATCTGAATGACTTTCACAACTGGCCCCAATGGTCTCCCTGGCTCATAGCCGATCCCAACACTTCGCTCAATATCGATAGCGATGGAAAATTTTACTATTGGGAAGGAGCAGTTACAGGGAGTGGAGATATGAGGGTCTTGAATGAAAGAAAAAATAAGTCCCTTTCTTGTGACCTAAATTTTTACAAGCCATGGAAATCAAGAGCGAAAGTTGACTTTTATTTAGAAGAAAAAGACTATTCCGATCATTTTCCTGTATATATTGTTTTGGGTAAGGGAATACTAAATTGAATTTTATTCCTCTTCCAAAATCTCAGGATATAAAAAGTGATTGTATGGGAAACGGGTTACGTGGATTTGACGAACGGCATCATAAACTCGGTTTCGGAATTCTTTTAGGTTCTCCTTGTGTATTGCAGAAATAAACAAGGCTTGACCATTCATCTTGCTCATCCAGGTTTGTTCCCATTCCTCCAAACTGAAATGCTTTTTCCCGCGTTCTTCCACCAGTTCGGTTTCGTCCCAGGGTTGGGGAGTATAAGCGTCTATCTTATTAAAAACCATATAGGTGGGTTTGTCCAAACTTTGGATGTCTTTTAGAATCTGATTGACAGATTCGATATGCTCTTCAAAATTGGGGTGTGAAATATCCACTACATGAAGCAAAAGATCTGCTTCTTGAACTTCATCCAAAGTACTTTTAAAAGATTCTACCAATTGGGTAGGTAATTTTCGGATAAAGCCTACGGTATCACTCAACAAAAAAGGAAGGTTTCCAATGACTACTTTTCGCACTGTAGTATCGAGGGTAGCAAAGAGTTTATTTTCTGCAAATACCTCGCTTTTGGCAATGACATTCATTAATGTCGATTTTCCTACATTGGTGTATCCTACAAGTGCCACACGCACCAATGCACCACGGTTTCCGCGCTGGGTTGCCATTTGCTTGTCTATGGTTACCAACTTCTTTTTGAGCAAAGAGATTTTATCCCGTACAATTCTTCGGTCAGTTTCAATTTCTGTTTCCCCAGGTCCGCGCATTCCAATTCCTCCTTTTTGACGTTCTAAATGCGTCCACAAACCTTTAAGACGGGGTAACAAATATTGGTACTGTGCTAATTCGACTTGAGTCCGTGCGTAACTAGTCTGGGCTCGTTGGGCAAAAATATCGAGTATGAGCCCTGTTCGATCTAGAACCTTGATTTTAAGCATCTTTTCGATATTTCCCTGCTGGGCGGGAGTCAGTTCATCGTCAAAGATCACTGAAGAAATATCATGCTTTTTGACAAATTCCAGAACCTCCTGTATTTTCCCAGAACCAATAAAGGTCTTTGGATTGGGAGGATCAATTTTTTGAGTAAATCGCTCAAGGACTTGTCCTCCTGCGGTATAGGTCAGGAATTCCAATTCATCCATATATTCTTTGGATTGATTTTCATCCTGGCGGGAATTGACAACTCCCACAAGTACTGCATTTTCAAGGGTAAGTGATTTTTCCTCAATCATATTAGTGGATTTCCCATTTTTTGAGTTCAAGCAGGTTTCCGTCAAACACAGCATAGGTAAAATGTGTAACCCAGTCACCAAGATTGATGTATTTTGAATCTGCAGTCAGGTCAATTTCCATAGGAATATGACGATGACCAAAAACAAAATAATCACGGTGTTTTTGTTCCAATTTTCGTTTGGCATAACGTGCCAACCATTCGTTCTCCTCTCCTAAAAAAACTGCGTCTTCTTTTCCAGAAATCAATTTATTTTTTACTGAAAGATAGTGCCCTAAACGCATTCCTATGTCTGGGTGTAGGGCTTGAAAAAGTCGTTGTGCCACAGGATTGGTAAACAACTTTTTCATTCTTTTGTACCCTTTGTCATGAGGTCCCAAACCATCTCCATGTCCAATAAAAAAGGTGGTTTTGTTAAAGGTGAATTCTTGAGGTTTATGATATACGGGAATGTGAAGTTCTGTTTCAAAATAATCTTTCATCCATAAGTCGTGATTTCCGACAAAATAATGGATGGGAATTCCCCGATCTGAGAGGGCAGCTAATTTTCCCAATATACGGACGAAGCCTTTGGGAACTACCTTCTTGTATTCAAACCAAAAATCAAACAAGTCGCCCAATAAAAATAAAGCTGCAGCATTTTTTTCAATTTCGTTTAGCCAACGCAAAAAATATTCCTCCCGAACTTTACTCAACGTAGGGGTGGGTGCTCCGAAGTGTTGGTCGGAGGCAAAGTAAATTTTTTTGTTTTTGGGAAGTTCCATGAAGGGCAATTAACCGATCGCTTGTTCTAAATCAGCGATTAAATCTCGTACATCTTCTATTCCTACACTGAGTCGGATGAGTGCATCAACCACTCCGCTTTTCTCTCTAAGCTCTTTGGGAATGGAAGCATGAGTCATGCTTGCAGGATGTCCTGCCAAGCTTTCTACTCCCCCTAGCGATTCAGCAAGTGTAAAAAGTTTTAACCGTTCTACTATTTTGATGGCCGCAGCATAATCTGCCCCTTGAGTTACAAAAGAGAGCATTCCACCAAAATCGTTCATTTGTTTTTTTGCTACGTGGTGATTGGGGTGAAATTCAAAACCAGGCCAATATACTTTTTCAATTTTAGGATTGTCATTTAAAAAATGTGCAATGGTCGCTGCATTTTCACAATGACGCTGCATACGGACGTGTAAAGTTTTGATTCCTCTAAGGGTTAAAAAACTATCCATAGGACCACATATGGCACCACTTGCATTTTGAATAAACCCTATCCGGTCTGCAAGCTGGGCATCATTTACTACCAATGCTCCTAAAACTACATCGGAATGACCCGCTAGGTATTTGGTAGCAGAGTGCATTACAATATCGGCTCCCATCGTCAAAGGCTGCTGAATGTATGAAGAAGCAAACGTATTGTCCACAGCAACTAAAATGTCTTTGTCTCTTGCCAATTCCACCACTGCTTTGATATCGATGACATTCATCATGGGATTGGTTGGAGTTTCTACCCATATCAATTTTGTTTTTTCCGAAATTGTCTGTGCAATTGCGTCGGTGTGGGACATGGGTACGAAGTGAAACTTCAATCCAAAATCCTCGAAAATTTTAGTAAACAAACGATAAGATCCACCATAAAGATCATCTGTAGATATGATTTCGTCTCCAGGTTTAAGTAGTTTTAAAACTGCGTCCATTGCTGCCAGCCCCGATCCAAAAGCAAATCCGTATTTTCCAGCTTCAATACTTGCCAATGATTTTTCTAAGGCTTGGCGTGTAGGGTTGTGGGTTCGGCTATATTCGAAACCTTGATGCCCTCCTGGAGTAGTTTGGGCATAGGTAGAAGTTTGATAAATGGGTGGCATTACTGCGCCATAACCCTTATCGGGAGCCTGGCCTCCATGGATCGTGGTACTATTGAAATGGAGTTTGTCTTTCATGTCATCAAGATTTTCCGTTGTAAAGGTATTTGATTTTAAGCAAAACCTCTGTGGTTCCACAAAAATGATTTTTCTTTGTAATCCTAAAGCGATTTCCATGCGTCTATTTTATTATTTAAGTAGTTGTGATACTTGTAAACGAATCCTAAAAGAGCTCAAGCTAAAAGATACGATTACCCAAATTGACATCAAGAAAAATCCCCTTACAGAGGCTCAAGTAGAGGCTCTGTATCAAAAGGTGGAAAGTTATGAAGACTTAATCAATAAACGAGCACAGCTTTACAAACAGCGCAACTTAAAAGAGAAAAATCTCAGTGAAGAGGACTATAAAAATTTATTGCTAGAGCATTATACTTTTTTAAAACGTCCTGTTCTGCTCTATGACGAACACATTTTTGTGGGAAATTCTCCTAAGACTGTAGCTGATGCTAAATCTTTTTTAGATGAATAGTAGGGCTTTAGCATTGCTTGCTGCTTTCGGCGCAACGACCATATACGGCCTAAATCATACCATTGCCAAGGTAGTAATGCCGCATTACATAGGCCCTTTTGGGTTTATTATGCTTCGGGTGGTGGGCGCCAGTGTGTTGTTTTGGACAGTAAGTCTTTTTGTCCCCAAAGAGACTATTGAACCGAAAGATTATTTGAGAATAGCAGGAGCAGCTTTCTTGGGAATGTGTATCAATATGTTGATGTTTTTCAAAGGACTACAACTTTCCACACCCATCAATAGCGGTGTGATTGTAACCCTTACCCCCATTATCATTCTCATCCTTTCTGCCTTTTTTTTAAAAGAAAAACTTACCCTTTTTAAATTCTTAGGTATTGTGCTGGGATTTACAGGCGCTATTATTCTGATACTCTACGGCAATACCACCCAAGTCCTCAATGCACCAAATATACCTTTGGGCAATACCATGCTCCTGGTGAATGCCATTAGTTTTGGTGCCTATCTGGTGATCGTAAAACCCTTGACAAAAAAATACAGTACAATTACGTTGATGAAGTGGATGTTCCTACTTGGAGTCTTCTACACCTTTCCAGTAACCTATACAGAGTTTATGGAGGTGTCTTGGAGTGCTCTTCCTTTCGAAGCCATTTGGCGTATGGGTTTTGTCATTGTAGGAACCACATTTTTGACTTATATGTTTAATGTTTACGCCTTGCAAACCTTACCCCCCACAACCATAGGAGCATTTACTTACCTCCAGCCTTTGATAACCATCGTTTATGCGGTGATTACGGGAAATGATATTTTTGATGGAGTTAAGATTCTAGCCTGCTTTTTGGTATTTGCCGGTGTTTATTTGGTTTCAAAGAAGGTAAAAGCTGAAAAGTAGGTGTTTTCTAAACAATCCCCTTTTCATTCCCCATCAATACGAGGTCTATTTTTCTCCACCTCTTTGCGCAGTCGCAAACTCACTTTGTTTTTTTTCGCAAAGCTAGGAAAGGAATCCATTATAGATTTCACTTTTTCGAAAATCTTTTTTCGCCTTTTGATGTTAAACTTTTCACCCACAACCATTAAATCGGAATAGGTGATTTGTTTTCTTTTATTATTGATTGTCATATTGTGTCCGTTTACCCAATCATTGGCACTGTCGTAAGAATAGCACAAATCAAAAGCGGGACTCAAAGACCATACACCTCTCCTGTTCATTTGAAAAGAAAAGTTTTTGGTATGGTCGTCACAATTGTGAGCCAGTACGTTGAATACCATTCTTCTAAACATTTCTTCTAGTGCATCTTGACCCAAACCCAACTTTCGAGCCACCATAAAATATTGTTCATAAGAATAGCTCCCTACATTATGGTAATCCAGACCCAAGAGTCCACACAAGGAATGGATATGAATCTTTTCTCCTTTATGGTCTCGATCAAACCGTTGGGTTAAAAAATGCACGTCCGCATAAAGATGACTTTTCATCATTGCTATTCCACAATCTACAGCCATTTGATAATAGGTATATTCCAAGCGACCGTAGCCGCTAGGTTCTCCCAGCTCTTTTTTGTTGGCACCGTCAATTTTGATAATACAATAATCATAATCAGAGCCCAAGGGCAATTGTCCCGACTTGATCTGTCCGTTTTGTTTGTGAATGGCGATCAAGGCTTTGGCACGGGCACCTCCGGCAGAGGTTCCAATATGCAATACTTGGAGTAATGCATCTTTGGCTTTTAGATTGGTTTTGAGCGCTTTTTTCCCTTCGGTGCTCAACACAGAAATTTTTTCAATTTCTTCCAATGATATGGTTGCCTCGGTTTGTTTGATTTCTGCCGCAGGTTTAAATTCCAAGGCACCCATCCCCCTTTTACCAATGTATTGAAGTTTGGCAAAAACATCAATGTCTTTTTCTGTAAGTCCTTTATCGTTAAAATAAGTTTCCAGTAAATCGTTCCCAAATGCATCGGGTAGTGAATCGTACAAAAGACCAGGAATTCGTTCTGTAGCCTTCCAATTGGGTTCGTTTTTATAAATTTCTTTTCCTTCAAGAGGAAGAGTGATAGGAGAAAGATCAAGTCCCGATTTTTTAAATTCTGGATCGTATTGAAAAGCAATTCCGTCAGACAGCCGCACCAAAACACCCACACGCATTCCCCATATAAAAACCTCTATACCCATCAGTTTCTAGCTCTTTTTCTTTTTTTCTTTTCTATTTCGACCATTTCCAAAGGGCTTACCAAGGGGATTTCAGGAAGCAATAGCTCCAAATGATCCAATAGTTGTAAACCTCTCAACAATTCAATCAAGGTCACCAATGAAATATTTTTTTCGCCTCGTTCAAATCCCGTAAGCGTTCGCTCACTTACACCGCTGCGAACGGACAACTCCTTGGCGGTAAGGTTTTGATTTAAACGGTGTTGTTTTAATCTATTTCCCAAATCTTTTAGGATGTCTTTATTTAAATAAGAAGCGTATTTCATAAGCACTATATTGCTTTTTATTGCAAATATAGTGTTTATTTAGCAATATATTGCTTTTTTAATGCTTGCCCATAAAGACTATTTAAATTAGAACAAAATGTTCAATCCATCCCTGCTTCAGACAACAAGATCAAGAGTGCCAATTGAATCGCCTTATGCCCTTCTTCATTGATCCACCACTCGTCCAGCGAATGTGCTTTGCCTCCATTCCCTCCTCGCCCTATGGTGACAGCGGGAATTCCTTTTGAAATTGGAATATTGGAATTTGTCGATCCTCGAGTCAAGTATGGAGTGGTTCCAAAATAGGTAGTAGCTGCAAGAGTACGTTGGACAAGGGGAAGTGTGCTAGTGAGTTCTCCAGAAGGACGGTTTCCAATTTTATCTAACTCCAAAGTAAGATTTGGACCTCTTCTCTTAATCCCATTTTGGTGATTTAGTGCCTTCTTGGTGGCCTCTTCTAAAAGTGCCTCCATCTCATCCAATCGTGAAGGTTCTACCGAACGAATGTCAATCTGCATCGATGACTCAAAAGGAACTGAGTTGATCGAAGTTCCTCCGGATATAACGCCCACATTATAGCTAGTTTTCGGGCCCTCTGCTGTGTACTGATCTGCAACCCCTACAAAGTTACTTATGGCCTCTCCTAGCGCGTGGTGTGGATTTGCCAATCCAAAAGCACCCCAAGAGTGTCCTCCTGGACCCTTGAAGGTAACCCGATAACGATAAGACCCCAAAGCTTTGTTATTTACTCTTCCAATGGATCCGCCATCAATAGCAATCCAACTGTCAATTTTTGGTCCTCCGTCCCGAAAAAGGTGTTTGACACCACGTAGGTCACCTAGACCTTCTTCGCCTACGGAACCTACAAAAAGAATATTGTGTTTGGGTTGGATTTGATTTGTTTTTAGGGTCTCTAATAGGGTCAACAGCATGGTCAAGCCTCGAGTATCATCCCCTATTCCTGGAGCGTACAGTGTATCATTTTTAATTTTCACTTTCACATCAGTACCTTCGGGAAAAACGGTATCCAAGTGAGCGTCTAGCGCTACTGTCTGTAGTCCTTCACTCCCTTTATACATTCCCAAAACATTTCCTACAGAATCGATCCAAACTGAATCCATTCCCAATTGGTTAAAATAGTCTGCAAAGGCAGCTGCACGCTTGTTTTCTTTAAATGGTGGAGCCTCAATTTCTGTAAGCTTTATGTGACGCTCCATGGTCTTGGACTCAAGTTGTTCAATTGTAGCGAAAGCGGAATTTAGTTTTTTATTTTTAGCCAGACGCTCTATTGCTTTGGTATATTTTTTTTCGATTTCTATTGATTCCTGTGCAAAGAGTAGATGTACTCCAAGACAAAAGATTATTGATAGGGTATTTTTGAATTTCATAGCTGATAAATTAAGTTAAATTTTTTGGTTTTTGGTTCCATCTGCGGGTATCCTCAGAGGTGATTACTCGATAAGAATCTGTTTTGATAGCGCTTTGAAATTTATTACTCATTTCCTCAGGCAAAGCGGTAAGTTTTCTTGTTTTCAAATCCATCCAGGCTCCCATCATCTCACAACGGGCTACGTTTTCTCCGGATCTGTTGAAAAAGTTGTGTTCGAATTCGAAAAAAGTTCCCTCTTTACTCATCGCAGCCAATTCGAAAGAGACGCGAATCTTGTCATCGGGTAAGACTTCTTTAAAGTAAAAAAGTCGTTCGTTAAAAACCACAGGGCCGATTGACAATTGAAGTAAACTGGCGTGCGAAATGCCAAGTTTTTGCATGAATGCCATTCGTGTCTCGCCTGCATAACTCAAATAGGAAATATTTGCTAGGTGTCTGTTGGCATCCAAATCATTCCATCGGATTTCAAATTCTTTTAAAAACATAGATTCAATTCTTTTCTATAAAACTATTCTTTTTCTATTTTTGAGGAAATTAATCTCATGAAAAATATCGTTGTGTTGATAACTCTTTCGCTTTTTGTAAGTTGTGGGAGTTCTGAAAAAAAGAAAAAAGGGTTTGAATACAACCGAACTCAAAAAGAAGAAAAGAAAAACACCACTGCAGATGTTTCTGAGGTTCCCATAGATCTAAACAACAAAGGAATTGGCCCTGTAAAAAGTTTGACTTTTGAAGAGGCAATTAATCAAGATATGGCTGAGAAAGGAGAAGCTGCCTTTAAGCAAAAATGTACGGCTTGTCATATGGTAGATCGAAAATTGATTGGCCCTTCTATGAAAGGAATCTATGAAAGAAGAAGCCCAGAATGGGTTGTCAATTTTTTACTAAACCCTACAGAAATGTTACAGCAAGATCCTATTGCCAAAGCCTTGCTTAAACAATACAATAACGTGATGATGCTCAATCAGAACCTCTCTGAGGAGGAAGCACGCGCTATTACTGAATACCTAAGAACTTTATAAAGACCACGCTTTTCCTCCAGTGGTTTCTTGAAGGTCCACACATCCTTTATAATCTCCTGGTATAGGAGCGTAAGCCAATACATTTTCGCCAATATATTCATTGGTTTTATAGGCATTGACTGTGAGTCCTCTCAACTGATTTGCAAAGGTCATAGCAACTTCTTCGTCTGCTGAGGGAGTACTCTCTGATTTCAGATATTTAGCGAGTTGGGTGTCCCATTCTTCTGAGGTTAGCTGATTTATTTTTTCTTTCCCCGAAGCTTTCAGCGCACCCGTTTTAAAAGCGGTCCATCCTGTTGTAAATTCCTCCTGATTTTCTTGACTCCAAACCTCATCTACGTAAGCATCTAAAAATTCAGGTAATTTAAGCTCGATCGCTCCAGGCGTATCCGTGGCTGGAATAATCAATTCCATTATATTGGACAGCGCCTCAAAATCTTCTTGAGCCACAAATGCTGGGGTGTACCCCGTTGCTGTTTGGCAACTTTGAAAAAGACTTACTACGGTTGGAGTTACTGCGATAGCACCCATTCCAGTTCCTATGTTTTTTAACGCTTTTCTTCTATCCATGTTTAATTGGTATTAAAGGTTCATTTTTTTCAATTCTTCTACTGCGTGATTTGCAGCACGGGCAGATAATGCCATATAAGTTAATGAAGGGTTGACATTACTGGCAGAGGTCATCCCAGATCCATCGGTAACAAATACATTGGGGACATCGTGAATTTGGTTGTATTTGTTCAGTACTGAGGTTTTGGAATCATGACCCATTCGGGCAGTACCCATTTCGTGAATCCCAAGACCTAAGGCGTATTCTCCATCATAGCCTCTTACATTTTTAAACCCTGCGTTTTCTAGCATTTCAACTGCTTGTTGTTGCATGTCTTTCCGCATATTAAGCTCGTTTTCTTTGATAGAAGCATCAAAGGTAACCGTTGGTAAACCCCACTTATCGAGTTTTTCATAGTTTAGAGTCATTCTGTTGTCTTCATAAGGCAACACCTCTCCAAAACCACCCAAACCAATACTCCAACTTCCTGGTTTAAGTACTTCTTCTTTAAACTGGGCTCCATAGCCCATTTCAGCAACTTTAGAAGTCCAGCCTCCACGGGAGCCTCCTCCTTGATATCCATAACCTCTCAAGAAGTCTTTTCGATTGGTATCCCCACCTATGTTTCTAAATCGGGGAATATAAATCCCGTTGTTTCTTCTTCCAAAATAATATTTGTCTTTGAAATCATCTGTGGAAGCAGAAGCACCCACTCCAAGATGGTGATCCATGATGTTTCTACCGAGTTGGTCAGAAACATTTCCCATTCCGTTCGGAAAAGCATCAGATTTTGATTGCATTAGAATAGAAGTCGAAGGAACCGTAGAGGCACAAAGGAAAATTACTTTGGCTTTAAATTCATAAACTTCTTTAGTTTCTGTATCAATCACCCGTACACCAGTGGCTCTTTTTTGATCTGCATCATAAATCACTTCATTGACAATTGAGTTAGGACGTAAGGTCATATTTCCAGTCTTTTCAGCAGCAGGAAGTGTGGAAGAGTTGCTGCTAAAGTAGGCTCCGAAGGGACAACCTCTCATACATCGCGATCTATATTGACATGTAGATCTACCCAATCCAGGTTTGGTACCCTCAGTAATGATAGCGGTTCTCCCGATGGTTAATAATCGGTCATTGTATTTTTCACTAATGGAACCTTGTAGATGGTCTTCAACACAATTCAATTCCATAGGCTTTAAATAATTGCCATCTGGAAATTGGGGAAGCCCAACATTTTGACCACTAACGCCAATATACCCTTCTACATAGTCGTACCAGGGTGCTAAATCTTTATAACGAATAGGCCAATCCACCGCAATACCATCTTTCAAATTGGCTTCAAAATCAAAATCGGTAAGACGATAAGACTGACGTCCCCACGTGAGGGATCTTCCTCCTACATGGTATCCTCGCATCCAGTCAAAACGCTGACTTTCATTGTAGGGATGCTCTAAGTCATTGACAAAAAAATGCTTTCTTGATTCTGTCGTTGTATATCTGGTTCGACTTTGTTTTCCTTGGACTTTCTTTGTTTCATTTGTAATCACATCCCCTGTTTTATAATCCCAGGGGTCGTCATTTATTGTAGGATAGTCTTCGATGTGTTTGACCATTCGACCGCGTTCCAAGACCAGGGTTTTCAGTCCTTTTTCACAAAGTTCTTTTGCAGCCCATCCGCCGCTTACTCCTGTTCCAACAACGATTGCGTCATATTGTGTTTCCATCTAAATTTTTTGTTTGATTTTTGAAGTGAGACACTCAAATATAAAAATTTTATTCTTCGAAGTTTGATTATTTAACTAAATTTAGAATCATTATCACAAAAATTTTAATTGAAATCAGAGATATGAAACCAAATTTAATTACCCAAGTCGTCACATTTACCCTAAGCTTAATTTTATTATCGGGAACCATTTCCTGTAAAAACGAAACTAAAAAATCAGAGCCGGTTGAAGCCTCCGCTGAGTTGTTTTTTGATCTCTCCCTTGCACAGTGGTCATTGCACAAAGCCATTCGCTCGGGAGCTATGTCTCCATATGACTTTGCAAAAGTTGCTAGTGAACTCGGCTTTAAAGGGCTAGAGTATGTCAACCAATTGTATCCAGATGTTACTAAAAGCGAAGACAAAACCGCAGCAATTCAAACCTTTGTTGAAAAAAATAATGCACTCACAAAACAATACAACCTAAAAAACGTCCTTATCATGATCGATGGAGAAGGAGATTTATCGAGTTCGGACGAACAAGAGCGAATAAACGCCCAAGAAAATCATAAACTTTGGATCGATGCAGCCCATCAAATGGGTTGTACCGCAATTCGATTAAATCTCAATGGAGAAAAAGAAGAAGCTCTATGGATCAAAAATTCGATTGAAAGCCTAAGTATTCTTTCTGAATACGCAGCGCCACTCAACATTAATGTTATTGTAGAAAATCATGGGGGAAAATCATCAAATGCCAAGCTATTGATGCAAGTTATAAATCAAGTGAAATTCAGTAATTGTGGTACACTCCCAGATTTTGGAAACTTTTGTATGAGTGAAGATTGGGGGTCGTTAAAGGACAACAAATGCAATGCGCCTTACGATCCGTATTTAGGCGTGTCTGAGATGCTTCCAAAAGCCTTTGGAATGAGTGCAAAATCTTATGAATTTGATGCCCAAGGTGACGAAACTATTTTGGACTATTACAAAATGCTTTCTATAGTAAAAAAAGGAGGCTACACTGGATTTATTGGAGTTGAATACGAAGGGGATATTCTTCCTGAAAAAGAAGGCATCCTAGCAACAAAACGTCTCCTTGAGAAAGCTGCTGCGAAACTTTAATAATGAAATTCCAAACGCGTTTCCAACTCTCTTTTTTATTTTTTCTTGAATTTTTTATTTGGGGAAGTTGGTTTGTGACCATGGGAACCTTTCTTTCACAAGAGTTTAGTGCTAGTGGAAGTCAGTTGGCACAAGCCTATGAAACACAATCGATCGGAGCCATTATCGCGCCCTTTGTTATTGGATTGATCGCCGACCGTTATTTTGCTGCACAAAAAATTTTAGGAATCTTGCATCTCATGGGCGCTGCATTACTTTTTATCATGAGTCACGCAGAACACTTTGAAAACTTTTATCCATATATTTTCATTTATATGCTGTTGTATATGCCCACTTTGGCATTGGCCAATGCTGTAGCATTCAACCAAATGAAAGATCCGTCCAAACAATTTGCATCCATTAGAGTGCTGGGAAGTGTTGGGTGGATCGTTGCAGGATTTACAATTGGGACACTCGGGTGGGAAGGGACACAAACCTTGAAATATACTTTTTATATGGCGTCAGGAGCTTCTGCTTTGTTGGGAGTGTACAGTTTTTTTCTTCCTAAAACTCCGCCTAGATTGAGTTCCAATGAAAAAATATCCTTACGAGAAATTTTAGGCCTTGATGCACTGGCAATGCTTAAAGATCGGGGCTTTTTGTTTTTCTTCATCGCTTCGATTTTAATTTGTATTCCACTCGCATTTTATTATCAACACGCCAACCCTTTTTTAAATGAAGTGGGTATGGAGGCTGCAGCTTCAAAAATGATCTTAGGTCAAATCTCAGAAGTACTATTTTTACTACTTCTTCCACTATTCATCAAGCGATATGGAATCAAAAATGCACTTGTAGTGGGTATTCTTGCCTGGGGAGTTCGTTATCTTTTATTTGCATATGGAGATACCGGAGCCCAAACTTGGATGTTGATTTTTGGAATTCTTCTACACGGGGTATGCTACGATTTCTTTTTTGTTTCGGGACAAATTTACACCGACTATAAAGCAGGGGAAACCTTCAAGAGCTCTGCACAAGGATTGATTACCCTGGCAACTTACGGTTTAGGAATGCTCATCGGATTCCGCTTTGCGGGATGGCTTACGGATCAATATGTAACAGACACTGGACATTTATGGAGTAATATTTGGGTACACCCCGCAATTTTTTCTTTTCTTGTATTAATCTTATTTTTAATCTTTTTTAAAAACGAAACCATTAAATTTAGAACACTATGAGCAAAATTAGATTGGGTATATTGGGAGGTGGTGGCGATTCCTTGATTGGAGTTTTGCACCGGATTGCATCTCATATGTACGACCGCTTCGAAATCACAGGAGGAGTATTCAATCCCAACTACAAAGAAAACGTCCAATTTGCCAATCAGATTGGAGTGAATACAGATCGGGTTTATGTTGATTTTGACACATTTATTGCAGAGGAAATAAAACTGCCTAAGGAAGAGCGTATTGAAGTGGTTTCGGTACTCACTCCAAATTTTTTACACTATCCTATGGCAAAAAAGCTCTTAGAAAATGGGTTTCATGTCATCTGTGAAAAACCATTGACCACTAGTTATGCCGAAGCTTTAGAATTAGAAGCACTTCAAAAAAAACACAAGGCCGTTTTTGCGGTAACCTACACCTATACTGGTTACCCCATGGTACGCCATATGAAACACAAAATCGCTTCTGGAGAGTTGGGTGACATTCAAAAAGTAGATGTTCAGTACTACCAAGGATGGATCAATCCGGTGATTCACGATCCTGAGGTTCGAAAAACTGTATGGCGTTTGGATCCCAAAAAAGCAGGAATTAGTTCCTGCATTGGAGATATTGGAACACATGCCTTTCAAATGACAGAATACCTTACAGGAATGGAGGTCAAGTCCATCCTTTCCGATCTCAACATGCTATATGAAGACAATTCACTCGATATAGATGGGACTGTTCTGGTACGTTTTTCAGAAACCGTAAAAGGAGTTATACGCGCAAGCCAAATCGCTACTGGAGAAGAAAATGGATTAACCGTTGCCATTTATGGGAAAAAAGGAGCTTTTAAATGGGAACAAGAAAATCCCAACGTCCTATACCACATCAAAGACGACGAACCTAAAGCAATAATCAAACCTGGTCATGCCTATGTGTCTGACGTCGCCGCAGATGGAACAAAACTTCCTGGCGGACATCCCGAAGGTATCTTTGACGCCATGGGGAATATTTATAAAGGAGTCGCCAAAGCCTTGAGAGGGGAAACCGCATTTGATGGAGAATACCCCACTATGAATGACGGAATAAGAGGCATGCTCTTTATTGAAAAAGTTGTAGAATCACATAAAAAAGGAAACGTATGGCTCAGCATGGAAAAACAATGAAAACCGTAAAAGGGCCGGGAATTTTCCTCGCCCAATTTGTTGACAGCAAAGCTCCATTTAACAGCTTGGACGGTATGTGTAAATGGGCTGCAGATCTAGGCTACAAAGGAATTCAAATCCCTACATGGGAGTCTTTCTTGATTGATTTGGATCAGGCAGCAGCAAGCCAAACCTACTGCGATGAACTCAAAGGGAAAATCAATTCTTACGGTTTGGAAATCACGGAACTCTCTACACATCTTCAAGGACAACTAGTTGCAGTTCATCCCGCATATGACTTGATGTTTGACAACTTTGCCCCAGATGCCTTAAAAAACAATCCCAAAGCGAGAACAGCATGGGCTATAGAAACCGTAAAAAAAGCGGCAATCGCTAGTAAACGTTTGGGCCTTAACACCCATGCTACTTTTTCTGGTGCTTTGCTCTGGCACACTTGGCACCCTTGGCCTCAACGGCCAGAAGGTTTGGTAGAACTAGGCTTTTCTGAACTTGCCAAACGTTGGAAACCCATCCTAGATGTTTTTGATGAAAACGGAGTAGATGTGTGTTATGAAATACATCCTGGAGAAGACCTTCATGATGGAGTCACTTTTGAACGCTTTTTGGAAGCTACAAATCATCATAAGCGCGTCAATATCCTTTACGACCCTAGTCATTTTGTATTACAACAACTAGACTATATAGAATATATCGACCACTATCATGAGTTTATCAAATCGTTCCATGTCAAAGATTCTGAATTTAAACCCAATGGGAAAAAAGGAGCCTTTGGAGGGTATGGCGATTGGATCGACCGAGCAGGACGTTATCGTTCCCCTGGGGACGGTCAAATAGACTTTAAAACCATCTTTACCAAGCTTACCGAATACGGTTGTGATCTTTGGGCGGTAATGGAATGGGAATGCTGCATCAAAAGTCCCGAACAAGGGGCGAGAGAAGGGGCTCCCTTTATCCAAAACCACATCATTGAAGCCACTCAAAAAACCTTTGATGACTTTGCAGGAGGAGACATCGATGAACAATTTTTAAAAAATATATTAAACCTTTAAACACATGAAAAAATTACTAATTGCAACATTAATACTTACAATTTTTACAAGTAGTGCTCCGCTAAAAGGAGAAAAAAATACAAATCCCGAAGCCGAATGGCAAACCCTTTTTGACGGAGAAACTCTTAACGGATGGCATCGTTTTAACAGAAAAGGAGTACAGCCAATTTGGAAAGCCGAAAACGGAGTCTTAATTTTTGATCCCACTTTACGCCCTGAAGGGGATTACGTTCACGATATCGTTACTGATGAAGAATTTAAGAGCTTCCAACTCTCTATTGAATGGAATATTGCAGAAGGAGGAAATAGTGGTATTTTTTGGGGTGTTCAAGAAGGAGGAGCGCACGAAAGACCCTATTCTACAGGACCTGAAATTCAAGTTTTAGACAACGAACGGCACCCCGATGCAAAGGCAAATCCAAAATACCATCAGGCAGGAGCTCTTTACGACCTCGTACAGCCTTCAAAAGATGTATGCAAACCTGCTGGAGAATGGAATCATATACTTTTAACCATAGACCACAACAAGAACGAAGGAAGTGTTGAACTTAATGGTACTAAAATCGTCGAATTTCCATTGAAAGGAGACGCTTGGGATACGATGGTGGCCAATTCCAAATTTAAAGACCAATGCGCTTTTAGAAATTTTGGTAAGTATGACACTGGTAAAATTGGCCTACAAGATCACGGAGATGTGGTTTCGTTTCGCAACATTAAAATTCGCAAACTCTAAATACTAATTTATGATTCTGTCCATGACGGGTTTTGGTAAAAAAGAAACCCAATATGAGGACAAACACATCAGTATTGAGGTGCGTTCTTTAAACAGCAAAAGTGCTGACATCAATCTTCGAACTCCATCCTACCTAAGGGAATTGGATCCAGAGTTTCGAAAACGCCTGTCTCAAAAAATGTACAGGGGTAAAATTGATGTAAACATCTATGTCGAATTTAATGGGGAGGCCGCCCCTTCTTCGATCAATACGGGAGTCGTCAAAGCTTATATGGCTCAATTGGAGCAAATTGGGACGGCTACAGAGAGTGAACGCATGGCTTTGGCCATTCGCTTGCCAGATACTCTATCTTCAGAAAGAGAAACCCTTAAAGAAGATGAAAAAAAGATGTTTTTTACATTACTGGATACTGTAATACAAGATATTGACTCCTTTCGAAAAGATGAAGGAAAGGAACTGGGAAAAGACCTCCAATTGCGTTTGGATTTGATAGAATCCCATTTGCAAAAAGTAATTCAAATTGATCCCGAACGCAATCAGAAAATCGAAGAAAAACTGCGCAACGCATTGGAGGAGCTCAAAATAGAAGTCGACGCCAATCGCTTTGAACAGGAGCTGATTTTCTACCTTGAAAAATTTGATATTACCGAAGAAAAAGTGCGCTTACAAAATCATCTCCACTATTTTAAAGAGGTAATGGAAAATGATTTTCCAAATGGAAAAAAATTGGGTTTTATTGCACAAGAAATCGGAAGGGAAGTCAATACAATGGGCTCCAAAGCTAACCATGCCCAGATGCAAAAAATTGTGGTTCAAATGAAAGACGAACTGGAGAAAATAAAAGAGCAATTACTAAACGTTCTCTAAAGTGAAAACCGGTAAACTTATCGTCTTTTCGGCACCTTCTGGAAGCGGTAAAACCACTTTAGTAAATCATCTTTTACAGCAAGATCTCCCTCTTGGCTTTTCTGTTTCTGCCACCTCTAGAGCTCCTCGTGGCACAGAAGTGGACGGGAAAGCCTATCACTTTTTGAGTGTCTCAGAATTTCGTCAAAAAATTGAGGAAAATGCCTTTATAGAGTATGAAGAAGTTTACAAAGGTGCTTATTATGGAACCTTGAAATCCGAACTCCATCGACTTTGGGATTCTGGAAAACACGTTTTATTTGATATTGATGTCAAAGGTGGTCTCAATATCAAGGCTCAGTATCCTGAAAATACCCTTGCTATTTTTGTACAGCCCCCCTCTTTGAAAGAATTGGAAAATCGCCTTCGTGAACGCGGGACCGAAAGTGAAGATAAAATTCAGCAACGCTTGGATAAATCCGCAATGGAACTGACCTTTTCCCAAGATTTTGATATTATTTTAATAAATGACGACTTAATCCAGGCGAAGCGTGAAGCCGTTCGTTTGGTCAAACAATTCTTACATTCTTAACCAATTACCTACCTTTGCCACATGCAAAAAATAGGTTTGTTTTTTGGTACATTTGATCCCATTCATAATGGGCATTTACAACTGGCTAAATATTTTGTGGAACAAACAGATTTAGAAGGAGTTTGGTTTGTCATTACCCCGCAAAATCCTTTTAAACAAAACATTGAAATCCTTCCCAATTTGAACCGCTTGGAATTGGTCTCCCTCGCGATTCAAAACCATCCCAAACTGGAAATCAGTACTGTAGAATTTGACTTGCCTCAGCCCAATTATACCTACCATACCCTAAATGAATTAAAAAAACAGCATCCCCAATATCACTTTGTACTCCTCTTGGGCGCGGATAATATGACCGCTTTTGACCAATGGAAAGCCTACGATAAAATCTTGAACGATTTTGACCTTTATGTCTACCCCAGAAAACTTAAAAAACCCATTCCCGAACAGTTTCAAAACCATCCTAAAATTCACTGGACTGACGCTCCTTTTGTTGAAATTTCTGCTACAGATATTCGTGAAGGAATTCGCCGTGGGGAGGATATGAGTGCTTGGGTTCCCCAACCGAGTTGGAACTACCTTACAGAAAAAAAACTTTACCTGTAAATTGAATCTTTAGCTTAACAATACATAAAAAAGGAAACGGCACTTAGTGTATATACCTTACTTTGGTTGAAAGCAAAACAGCATTCCAACTAGTGAACTAATACATGAATTTGTTATGAACAAACCTTCCGGTTGTCAACTTTTACAGCAGCATCACAGAACCTCATTTACCAAACGCTTAGTCAAAGCCGCTCTGCTCCATTCTTCTAATTGAGGGGTTTTATTTTTAGGTTGTTTTTTTTGTTCAAGCATACCCTTAATGTAGCGTTTCATAGTGGTCGTATCTTCTTCTTCTACCATCCACGCTTGGGATCCTTGGGATAAAAATTGAGCAGCGGTTGAGGTTGGATCGCCTAGGGAAAGGATGGGTACTTCTGTAGCCATATATTCCAATAATTTTCCTGAGATCATTTGGGTTTCTGCCCCTTTAAAAATAAAATTCAGTAAAAGATTTGCACTTTTCATCAGGGCAATGGCTTGTGCATGGGGTAGGTATCCATGGTACTCGACCTCCACTTTAGGTAAACTCTTTTTTATTTCAGCAATAAGAGAGGGATTGATATTTCCTGCAAGGGAAAAGTGAAGGATATGGCCTTGGGACAATTCTTGGAGAACTTCCACCACCCTTGCATAGGCTTGGTTTCGGGTTAAGAGGCCTGTAAATACAATATGAAACCCTTTTTTCTTGGGAGCCGCTTCGGTGTTTCGCATCAATTCCGCGTCATAGCCATTGGGAAGTGCAATAAAAGTTTGCTCTGGTGCTTTTTGTTGTAATCTTTGGTGCAATTCTCCCGCTGTAGTAGTAATCACACCTTTGGCATTTTGAAGAATCCTCTTTTCTAATGCAGCGTCTTTGGCTTGACTTTTATGAGTACGGCGCATCTGTTTGTTATAAAAAATATCCGTCCAGGGATCGCGAAAATCTACCCACCACTTGAGTTCAAATTGCGAGGCCAATTGCAAACCAGCTAGATGTGTAGAATGAGGTGGCCCAGTGGTGATTAGGCATTGAATTTTTTCCTGCCTCAAAACCTTTTGTGCCGCTCTTACAGCAAAGGGAATCCATCCTTTTCTTGCATCGGGAATAAAAAAATTCCCCCGGATGTAGGTGGCGACTTTTCCAAAAATACTTGAGGTTTGAATCTCCCCTTGAGGAATGCCCTTTTGTGGGTTTCCAGAAATCAAACGAGAGTACCACCGTAAAGGTTCTCTCGTTTTGGTTTTGATGATCCGTATTCCTTCCACCTCTTTCATCAAACTAAGATCCAGAACTGGGTAAGAGGCTTGAGTTTCATTTACTGTAATCACTATAGGCTCATAGCCTAACAGCTTTAAATGTTTGGCAAAGTACATCCAACGTTGCACTCCCGATCCTCCTGAAGGGGGCCAATAATACGTAATAATTAAAATCTTTTTAGGAGATGGATTCACTGCACTTTTTTTGCCTTCCATAAAGGTACGGAAGAACAAGCTTCCCCGTAAAATAAACTTTTGGCTACAGTTTGAATACGTTGCACCAATTGTATATATGCCCCTTCAGGGATGGAAGGATCGGAACAGCCTTTGATCATTATTGGCTTGTCTTTAAATGGGCTGAGATCTAGTTGGTTTATCGCAGTTGAAAAGAGTTGTTTTTCTAAATCATTCAAACTCCCCAAGACCACAGTTTTAGCAAAAGGACTTAGATAGGTCGTGATTAAAAGAGTGGCCCAAGCGGGTAAAATTGCCTCTGAAGAACAAGTCAAAGCAATGTGGTGATCTGTGTACTGTGACCAGTTGTGCTCTTTAAGTAAGACTCTGAAGGGTTTTTCCCGAAGAATAAAACCTTCCTCCAACCATTGCGCTACATCAATAAAATTTCGGATACCCGATGTTTTGTAGTCTTCCAAATCTACAGTAACTAAAGGGCTTTGTGCTACTTTATTGACAATGGAGTCCGACATTACTAAAGCATTCCTAATTCAAGTTTCGCCTCTTCACTCATCAAATCCTGAGTCCAAGGGGGATCAAATGTGATTTCTACCTCAGCAGATTTGACCTCGTCCAAAGATTTGACTTTTTCTTCCACCTCCATTGGAAGGGATTCTGCCACAGGGCAATTGGGAGTGGTCAAGGTCATCAAAATCTTGACATCAGAATCTTCATTGACAAAAACGTCATAGATCAGTCCCAATTCATAAATATCTACGGGGATTTCTGGATCAAAAATTGTTTTTAAAACACCGACGATTTTATCACCAAGGTTAGTGGTATCCATTGCTTCTGACATAATTAGTTCAATTGAGTTTGATAAGCCACCGCATACATTTTTATTTGTTTGATCATAGAGACTAAGCCATTGGCACGGGTGGGAGATAAATGTTCTTTGAGTCCTATCTTATCGATAAAATCGGTATTGGCTTCTAAGATAGCTTTAGGAGGTTGATTTGAAAATACACGAATCAAAATCGCTATAATTCCTTTGGTAATAATCGCGTCGCTATCAGCGGTAAATTGAATAAGGTCTTCCTTTAAATCTGCATGAACCCATACTTTACTTTGACAGCCTTTGATGATATGATCCTCGTTTTTATAGGCAGCATCTATCAAAGGAAGGGATTTGCCTAAATCAATCATATACTCATAACGCTGCATCCAGTCTTCAAAGAGGGAAAACTCTTCAATAAGTTCTTCTTGTATAGCTTCTATTGTTTTCACGCTTAAAAGTATAAAATTAATGTAACATTAACACCGCTTTGCGGACACCCGCAACCAAACGGTCAACTTCTTCAAAAGTGTTATAAAAAGAAAAAGAGGCGCGAACGGTACCGGGTATTTCAAAAAAATCCATAATGGGTTGTGCACAATGATGTCCTGTTCGAACTGCGATTCCCATTTGATCCAAAATACTCCCTAAATCATATGGGTGTAGGCTCCCCACATTAAAAGATATGACCGCCGTTTTCTCTATTGCTTCTCCAAAAATTTTTAGCCCTTCAATCTTTTTAAGTTCCGCAGTAGCATAGTCTAAGAGTTCCGCCTCATATCTTGCGATGGTATCCATACCTATCCCATTCATATAATCCAAGGCTGCCCCAAAAGCAATTCCTCCTGCAATATTTGGAGTTCCTGCTTCAAATTTATGAGGCAAGTCCGCATAGGTCGTTTTTTCAAAGGTTACTGTAGCAATCATTTCACCACCTCCTTGATAAGGGGGTAAGGTCTCTAGCAATTCTGACTTGCCGTAGAGCATTCCCACTCCTGTGGGACCACAAAGTTTGTGAGCTGAGGCCACATAAAAATCTACATCTAAAGCTTGAACATCCGGTTTGATATGCGGACAAGCTTGTGCACCATCTAGTAAAACCTTGGCATTGTACGCATGGGCTTTGTTGATAATCTCTTCAATCGGATTTACTGTACCCAAGGCGTTAGAAACATGGTTTACAAAGACCAATTTTGTCTTTGAGTTCAACATGTTTTCATAAGCCTCCATGTCTAAGGTTCCATTTAAAGTCATGGGAATGACTTTCAATTCAGCTCCTGTTTTTTCACAAAGCATTTGCCAAGGCACGATATTGGAATGGTGTTCTAAGGCGGAAATGATCAGTTGGTCTCCTGCTTCTAGAAGAGTACTATAGCCCGAAGCAATAAGATTGATGCTTTCTGTAGTTCCCGAGGTGAGAATGATTTCGTAAGGCTGCGCTGCATTAAAATGCTTTTGAATTGTTACACGTGCTTGTTCATACGCATCAGTGGCTTCTTGACTGAGTCTGTGTACTCCACGGTGAATATTGGCATTCAAACGGCTGTAGTAATCTACGATCACATCAATGACCTGTTGAGGGGTTTGTGAGGTAGCGGCATTGTCAAAATACACTAAGTCCTGACCGTTTACTTTTCGGGAAAGAATTGGAAAATCAGCGCGTATTTTTTTGATATCTAGCATTAAAGTTCAAAACCGAGGTTTACTCCGAGTTTTCTGGCAATCTGTCCATTAATCCTTTTTTTCAATGAAGGGAGCTGTACACTTTCCAATACATTGTTGGCGAAAGCATACGTCATCAAGGCTTTAGCTTCTTTTTTAGGAATGCCTCGAGAACGGAGGTAAAACAATGCCTGTTCATCCATTTGACCAATGGTACAACCATGCGAACATTTGACATCATCTGCAAAAATTTCAAGCTGAGGCTTACTATTTACAGTAGCCTTATCATCTAAAAGTATATTGTTATTTTGTTGAAAGGCATTGGTTTTTTGGGCAATTTTATCAACTAAAATTTGACCATTGAAAACCCCTTCGGAACGTTCTGAAAAAATACCTTTATAGTCTTGATGACTCTCACAGTTTGGCTGAGAATGGTGCACCAAAGTGGAATGGTCCACGTGTTGTTTACCTTCTAGTATGGTAACTCCTTTTAATGTGGAAAGAATGTGTTCCCCTTTATGAAAGAATCTTAAATTATTGCGAATTAACTTTCCTCCTAAGGTAAACGTATGCACACTCGCGTGACTGTTTTGTTCTTGTGTGATATAGGTATTGTCAATCAAAGAAGCAGAAGGTAAATCATTTTGCAGTTTGTAATAATCTGCAAAAGCCTCTTCATGTACATAAAGCTCTGTGACACTATTGGTCACTACTGGATGTTCATTTAAACTTTGATGACGTTCAATGATCTGCACTTGAGAATTTTTATCGACTACAATCAGATTTCGAGGTTGTAGCCATAATGCTTCTTCAATTCCAGAAGAAAAGTGAATGATTTCAATAGGTTTTTCTGCAACTACATTTTTGGGAATGTACACGAAGGCACCCTCTTTTGCATAGGAAGTATTTAATGCTGTAAGGCTGTCATCTGAAGGTGCTATTTTATTGAAATAGGTGTTGATTAAATCTCTGTACTTTGGTTTGGTCAATGCTGCAGACATTAAGCAAACATCCAAGCCATCATGTGTGGTATTGGATAAAAAAGGACTGTATACCCCGTCGATAAAAATTACCTTGTACGTATCGGTATCATACAAAAAGTATTTCTTTACATCTTTGAGTTCAATGTTTGCGTAGGATTTAGGAAATAAAGCATAGTCCACACGGATCAAAGCTTCTAGGGAGGTATATTTCCACGCTTCATCTCGTTTTGTAGGAAAGCCTTTCTCTTCAAATACTTTCAGCGCTTCAGCGCGCGTATCATGTACACTGTCTGAGAGGTCTAAATCCTCTTCAAATGCCAAATAATAAGAAATTAATTTTTCTTTAAATTCCATTTATGCCAATTCTTTGATCCAGTCATACCCTTTCCTCTCTAACTCATGTGCTAACTCTTTAGTGCCCGATTTTACAATTTTACCTTCGTAAAGTACATGCACAAAATCAGGAACGATATAGTCTAATAAACGCTGATAGTGAGTAATTAACACTACGGCATTATCTTTACCTTTAAGCTTATTTACGCCATTAGCAACTATTTTTAAGGCATCGATGTCCAATCCAGAGTCCGTCTCATCTAATATTGCCAGCGCAGGTTCCAACATGGCCATTTGAAAAACTTCATTTCGCTTTTTTTCTCCCCCTGAAAATCCCTCGTTAAGAGAACGAGACAAAAATTTGGAATCAATCTCCAGTAGTTTTGCCTTTTCCCGTATTTTTTTTAAGAGGTCACTTGCAGGCATCTCACCCAAGCCTTGAGCTTTACGGTTCGCGTTAATTGCGGTTTTGATAAAGTTGGTGACCGTAACCCCTGGTATTTCAACAGGATATTGAAATGAAAGAAAAACGCCCAAATGCGCCCTTTCTTCTGCATCTAATTCTGATAGGTCATTTCCTTTGAGTAAGATTTTACCTTGTGTTACCTCATAATCTTCATTCCCTGCAATGACCGAGGATAAGGTGCTCTTCCCAGAACCATTTGGTCCCATAATGGCATGAACCTCTCCTGCTTTTACATCTAGGTCAATTCCGTTTAATATGGCTTTGCCCTCTACCTGGGCATGTAAATTTTCTATCGTTAACATGTTTTCTTTTTTTATCCCACGGATCCTTCGAGGGAAATTTCTAACAATTTTTGTGCTTCAACTGCAAATTCCATTGGAAGTTTGTTCAGTACTTCTTTGCTAAATCCATTGACAATTAAGGCAATTGCTTTTTCAGTATCAATTCCCCTTTGATTGCAATAAAAAATTTGATCTTCTCCAATTTTACTGGTGGTAGCTTCGTGTTCTATCTGGGCAGAATTACTTTTTGCTTCGATATAAGGGAAGGTGTGTGCACCACAATCGTTCCCCATCAGTAAGGAATCACATTGAGAAAAATTTCTGGCATTTTTAGCTCGTGCCCCCACTTGTACCAACCCGCGATAGCTGTTCTGTGATTTCCCAGCAGAAATTCCTTTTGAGATAATCGTACTTCGAGTATTTTTCCCCAAATGCACCATCTTGGTTCCCGTATCGGCTTGTTGATAGTTGTTCGTGACTGCAATGGAATAAAACTCTCCAATGGAGTAATCTCCTTTTAGAATACAAGAAGGATATTTCCATGTCACTGCAGAACCCGTTTCCACCTGTGTCCATGAAATTTTGGATCGGGTGTGGCAAATTCCTCTTTTGGTTACAAAATTAAAGACGCCTCCCTTACCTTCTTTGTCTCCAGGATACCAATTTTGGACCGTGGAATATTTGATTTCAGCAGCATCCATGGCAATAAGCTCTACCACAGCAGCGTGTAATTGATTTTCATCTCTTGAAGGAGCTGTGCAGCCTTCCAGATAACTCACATAACTAGATTCATCTGCAATAACCAACGTGCGTTCAAACTGTCCTGTACCAGCTTGATTGATTCTAAAGTAAGTGGACAGTTCCATTGGACAACGAACTCCTTTTGGAATATAACAGAAAGACCCATCTGTAAATACTGCGCTATTCAGAGCAGCGTAGTAATTATCTTTCGGTGGGATCACAGTTCCGATGTATTTTTTTACCAATTCGGGGTGTTTTTGAATTGCCTCAGAGATGGAGCAAAAAATAATCCCTTTTTCTGCTAGGGTTTCCTTGAATGTGGTAGCTACAGAAACTGAATCCATGACAATATCCACGGCAACCCCAGCAAGTTTTTTTTGTTCTTCAAGTGAAATTCCAAGCTTGTCGAAAGTTTTCAATAACTCTGGATCCACTTCATTTAGACTGTCATACTTGGGTTTTTGTTTAGGCGCTGAGTAATAGGAAATTGCCTGTAAATCGGGCTTTTTATAATTGACATTAGCCCACTCGGGCTCGGTCATTTCTTTGAAACTTTCATAGGCCTCCAGACGCCATTGCGTCATCCACTCAGGCTCTTCCTTTTTTTCTGAAATCTTGCGAATAACTTTTTCATTCAATCCCACTGGAAAAGTGTCCGACTCAATATCTGTATAGAAACCGTATTCGTATTCTTTGGTTTCTAGTTCTTTTTTTAATTCTTCTTCTGTATAAGCCATTTTCTTTTTTTATAGCGAAAAACTCTCCCCACACCCACAAGTTCTCTGGGCGTTTGGATTATTAAACACAAAACCTTTACCATTCAGTCCACCGGAGTACTCCAAGATGGTTCCTACTAGATAGAGCAGACTTTTCTTATCGACCAAAATCCTTACTTGATTGTCTTCAAAAAGTTTGTCATTTTCCTGAAGGTCATTGTCAAATTTTAACTCGTAGGACAATCCTGAACAGCCTCCGCTTTTGACCCCCACACGAACATAATCGTTGATTGGATCAAAACCCTCTTCTTTCATAAGAACAGCTACTTTTTCTTTAGCGGTTTCAGCAACTTTAATCATTCTAATAAAGAATTAATCTAAATAATACGCAAATATACAGTATTTCAACGGATTTTACAGAATTCTCTATTGATTTAGACTATAGGAAAATCAGCTGCTTTAATGCCAAAAAGCAACGAAAATGTCCTTTTCTCCACGGGTGTAGGCAAAGTCTCCCGCATTGCTTTCTGTACTTCCCACTACAATCACTTTTCCTTCCCTTGTCAAAATAAGGTCGTTGCCCTCATCCAAACCAGGTCCGGCGAGGCTAGTTGTATTGATCAGGCTACCATTGGGTAGGGTATAATACAAAGCCACATCGTTGTCCAGTATGACATCAGTCGAAATATTTCTCTGAGGACTCTTGTTTCCAATGATTATCAGAGTACCATCAGTTCGTTGCTCTAGTGCTAAAGCCGTTTCGAATCCTGCTCCTCCAAATGTTTTTAAGGCTAGTAATTGTCCTGTAGCAGAGAGTGTCGCCAATACAATGTCAGAAGATCCAGCAGCTGCCTTTATGTCCCCATCACTGCTGAAACTTTGCCCTACAACAAGATAGGATCCATTGGGCGTTTCAATCACTGCATTTCCTTTGTCATACCCTGAGCCTCCGATAGATTTTTCCCAAAGTAAATTTCCCTTCGCATCGATTTTAATCACCCAAATATCATAACTCCCCCTAGGATTTAGGATATCTACATCTTGACTTTCCGAGCTCCCTACCAACACAAAGTCACCATTTTGGGTTTCTATGGCATCATAAGATCTGTCATTACTAGTTCCTCCAAAGTATTTCCGCCATTCTAAATTTCCATTCAGGTCTACTTTATGAGCCCAAAATTCTCCTACGCCATGGCGTGCAGAAAAATGAGCTTCTTTCTTGTCCTGACCCAAACCATTTGAAGCTGTAACGTCCAAAAATCCATTAAAAAAAAGTCCCCCATCAGAGGTAGTGATTATATTGTAGGCGTGGTCGTGACCTAAAAAACCGAAACTCTTTTCCCACAAAAGGGTTCCACTGGCATCAGTGCGAAATACCCAATTGTCATGTTGTCCCTTGTTTACGGAAGCATCACCGTCACTACTTTTACTATACCCTACTACCGCAAAACCCCCATCGGGAAGTTGAACTAAGTCATGACCGCGGTCATCTTCACTGCCTCCATAAGTTCGTGTCCACTCTAGAGTTCCAATTTCAGTAAACTTCATTAAAAACAAATCGCTCCCCACCCGAATTTTTTCTGAAAAATCACCATCCGTACTTTGAGTATTTCCTACGATTGCAAATCCACCGTCATTAGTGCTTATGATTGCATGGGCAATATCCTCTGCACTACCTCCATAGGTTTTAACAGTATCCCAACTGTTTTCTACAGCAGGTAAGAAAGACCAATTGGTCTCAGAAACAGGGCTACAAGCAATAAAAAAAAACAATACACAAATACCACAGTGGATTTTCATTTTATTCTGCTGCTTTAACTAAAAATAAACCGTTATCAATATCATGAATTGCGATGACTCCACTTTCAAAAAAGGGGTATACATTCCAAACTCCATTGAATTTGGCAATATTATCGGTAGGATAGGTGTCAAAAAATCCTTTTTCAGTTATCTTTTTATTTGCTACTTCACTAATGTCTAAAACGCGAAGACCTGCAGTATAGTTAGCTAGATAAAACTTGTCTCCTTTTACATATCCGTTGTGGTCTATTGCGCTTACTCCCCAAAAGTAATTTAAATGTATGATGGGATTTGAAAGACTCTTTAAGTCAAAAATACGGGTTTGAGTAGGCCCTCCATAGCGGAGTTCGTCCAATTCATCTCCGAGAAAAAAATACTCGTGGTCTTCCGTTAAAAACCCTTGGTGTGTGTAACCTCCATTGGAGTAGGTTATCGAGCTGATCTTTTCTGGGTTTGCTTTATCCGTTACATCTACAATAATAATTTGATTGTTTTCTCCGCCATCACTATTACTCCCAAATAAAATTTCACGGTCATGAAATTGACTGTCTGGTCCATTGTAATTTACAACTTGTACATCGTGACTGTAGGAATCCTTTTCATATCCTCCTTCAAGTATTGGGTTTTTTGGGTTTGAAATATTGATAAAAGCGGGGCCTCCTTGAAATAATTCAGACCCGATAACATAAGCATAACCACTGGATTCATTGATCCAAATATTGTGTGCATTTCCAAAAGCGGACAACCTTGCATCTTCAGTGAAAGTTTGTGCAGATGTGACCTCCCTCAGTCGAGTTAAATCGAATACTTGCAAGCCGTGATTTTGTGCTTCACTGACAATAAAAGCATGGTCTTTATATACTTTAATATCGCGCCACCAACTGGATTCGCTTGCTGTAGGTAATTTTCCCAAAATTACAGGATTTTCAGGGTCGCTAATGTCCACAAATACAGTTCCGTCATCCAACCCTGCCAGCACATACTCCTTCCCAGTTTCAGGATCTGTCCATCCCCAATTATCGTTTCCGGCTTCGCTTCCAAAAGATTGAATAGAAATATTTGACAATAGGTCATAACCGGAGCAAGGGTAGGCCCCTGCCATGCCATTTTCACAGGGAATTGCCCCTTGTTCTGTGACTAAAGGAGGATCAGGTGTGGGGGTTGTCAAATCCGGTTCTTGTGGTTCATCTGAAACAGGTTCTACTGCACATGAAGCTACTAAAAGTGCGATAAGTAAGGGGTAGTATTTCATGTGTTTAAAGGTAATAAAAAACAAGAAGAAGTTTAATATTTAACATTTCTATAGGATGCGTACTTTTGTGGCATGTTAGAAGATAAAAATCCATCCAAAACTTCCTTAGGGGATCTCGGCGAATTTGCTTTGATAGACCATTTGACCAAATCCTTTTCGCTTGAAAACCCCTCTAGTCTTTTGGGTCCTGGTGATGATGCAGCAGTACTTAATCACGGGAAAAATCCCACACTTATCAGTACCGATTTGTTGATTGAAGGCATCCATTTTGATTTAACCTACATGCCTTTAAAACACTTGGGATACAAAGCAGTAATGGTCAACCTTTCTGACCTTTATGCGATGAACGCACGTCCACAACAAATAACAGTTTCCATTGCTGTGTCCAATCGATTTACCCTGGAAGCGGTAGAGGAATTATATCAGGGTATTGCCCTGGCCTGTAAAAACTATAAAATAGATTTAATTGGAGGAGATACAACCAGCAGTACAACAGGTTTGATCCTCTCCATTTCCGTTTTGGGCAGTGCTTCTGAAAAGAAAATTGTCCAACGCCAAGGCGCTAAAGAAAACGACCTTTTGGTAGTCAGTGGCGACTTGGGAGCGGCCTATGCAGGACTTCAGGTTTTAGAACGCGAGAAGGCTGTGTTTAAGGTAAACCCCAATACCCAACCCGATTTGAGCAACTATACCTACAGCATTGAAAGACAACTCAAGCCCGAGGCACGTAAGGATGTCATTGATTTACTTGAAGAACTTGAAATAATACCGACTTCTATGATTGATATCAGTGATGGTTTGTCTTCAGAAATCTTACATTTATCAAAAGCATCAAAAGTAGGATTTCATCTTTTTGAAGAAAAAATCCCTATCGATCCTGAGGTAAATTTAATTTGCGAAGAATTTAAATTAAACAGCACAACGGTAGCACTCAATGGAGGCGAGGATTATGAATTGCTTTTTACCGTAAGACAAAAGGAGTTTGAAAAAATCAAATCACATCCTTTCCTTACAGTCATCGGTCATGCGTGTGAAAGTAATGCAGGCTGTCAGTTGATAACAGGTTTGGGACACCAAATTGAGCTTACAGCACAAGGGTGGCAATCGTTTTCTGAAAATGAACTATCCTAAGGCAACGTCTAACGTCATCATAACAATAAAACCTCCTATAAATCCTAAAGTAGCAATATCTGTATAACGATCTTGTTGGGTTTCGGGAATGACTTCTTCAACCACTACAAAAATCATGGCTCCAGCAGCAAAAGCTAATGCATAAGGAAGTATTGGGGTAAAAAAGGTTACTGCCAAAGCTCCGATTACTGCCGCAAAGGGTTCTACCACAGCAGACAATTGACCGTACCAAAAACTTTTAAATCGAGAAACACCTTGTCTTCTCAATGGCATAGATACAGCTATCCCTTCAGGGAAATTTTGAATTCCAATTCCCAAAGCAAGTGCTACGGCTCCAGCTATAGAAGCTTCTGGAATTCCAGCAGCTACCCCTCCAAATAAGACCCCTACAGCAAGCCCTTCTGGAATGTTGTGTAAGGTAATCGCCAACACTAAAAGCGTGGTGCGATGCCAGGGGGTTTTTATCCCTTCCGATTCTTTAAAATTAATGTGAATATGAGGAAGTACTTTATCCAGACCAAAGATAAATAAAGCCCCCAATCCAAACCCTACTGCGGCTGGAATGACCTTTACAAATCCTTCTCCTGGACTCATCTCTATGCCTGGAGCTAAGAGGCTCCAAAAGCTTGCAGCAACCATCACCCCTCCAGTAAAACCCAGCATACCATCCAGTACAGCACGATTCATCTCTTTGACAAAAAAAACCAATGAAGCTCCTATTGCAGTAAGTCCCCATGTAAATAAGGTGGCATACAGAGCTCCTAAAACAGGGTCTGTATCTTTAAAAAACTCAATAATTACATTCATAACCTGTATGTTTTAGCAAAAATAAACTGTTTCATGAAGTTTTTGTGCTTTTAGAGTTACTTTTACATCTCGGCTATGAAACGAAACTATTTTGACTTTATTATTTGTGGTGGAGGCGCTTCTGGGATATTATTGCTCAAAGCACTTCAAGAAGATGCTTACTTTAGTCAGTATTCCATCCTCCTAATAGAAAAAGAAGTCAAAAATTCAAATGATCGGACTTGGTGTTTTTGGGAGGCTTCCTCGAGTGATTTTGAACCTTTACTTTCAAAAACATGGGATCACGCTCAATTTTGTTCTAAAGGAATCCATCTGGAGTTTACTTTAGCCCCTTTCCAATATAAAATGCTGCGTTCTGCAGGGGTTTACCAAACGTTTTACAAACAGGCGCAACAAGCAAAAAATATTACTTTTTTACAGGCAGAAGTCCAAGATGTTCAAACTCTTGATGACTTCACAGAAATTGTTACATCGGAAGGAAAATTTCAATCCAAACGCGTTTTCAATAGTCTTTTCAATCCCAAACTACTTTGGAATCAAAAAAAATACCCTGTATTGCAACAACACTTTGTGGGGTGGTTTATAAAGACCTCACAACCTGTTTTTGATCCCGATAAAATCCTTTTTATGGATTTTGACATTCCCCAAGAAAAGGAAACCCGTTTTCTCTATGTACTCCCACAAGATCCCTATACTGCTTTGGTAGAATACACCCTTTTTTCAGAACAACTGTTAGAATTTAAGGATTACGAAAAAGGAATACGATCCTATTTAAAAACGAAAGGAATCACCGATTATGTCATTGAAGAAAAAGAACAAGGTAACATTCCTATGACCTGCTTCCCTTTTGAACAATTCAATACTTCGAGTTTACTCCACATTGGTACCGCTGGAGGATGGACCAAGGCTAGCACAGGATTTACTTTTATGAATACCAGAAGAAACATTAAGCGCTTACTGCCTTTTTTAAAAAAAGAAAAGCCCTTAAGTTCCTTTACGGTTAAGAATCGCTTTCGATTTTACGATTTGTTATTTCTTGATGTTTTGACTCGTCACAATGCCCATGGTAGCGAGCTTTTTTCTCGTATGTTTGAAAAAAACCATCCAGTACGAATTTTTCGTTTTTTAGATGAAAAAACAAACTTTTGGGAAGAGCTTAAAATTCTCGCGTCTTTTACTTTCAATCAAAAAATTTGGTTTTTAAGAGCACTTTATCAAAGACTTTTTTAAAACTTACGCTCCATCAATTGAGTTCCAAAAGCTTTAAATAACTCCTTTCCCCGCTCATTGATTTTTAAGAACTCTAACTTTTCAAAGGCAGCTTGGGTATATTGACTGACTAATTTACGGCTTGATTTATGAGCCCCAGTAATGTCAAAAAGTGCTTTTACAGCTTCAATTTTTTTATTTTCCGCATTCAGTTTTATTTCACTAGTAAACCAAGCTTTTAGTTTCTTTTGTTCTTCTGGCGAACCTTTAGATATCGCTTGATGATACAAAATGGTCTTTTTGTTTTCAATTATGTCTCCTCCTATTTGTTTTCCAAATGAGGCTGGATCACCAAAGGCATCTAAATAATCATCTTGGATTTGGAACGCCATCCCCAAAAGCACACCAAAATCATAAATCAATTGAGCATCGTGATCCTCAGCACCACCAATCCACGCGCCCATTTTTAAAGCACATCCCACCAGAACCGCTGTTTTTAAACGAATCATTTCCAAATATTGCTCTTGGCTGACCTCCTGTTCCGACTCAAAATCCAAATCAAATTGCTGTCCCTCACAAACTTCAATTGCCGTCTTACTCAACAAACGAGTCAACTTACCAAACAATGAATTATTATAACTTTCCAGCGCCTGATAGGATTGAATCATCATGGCATCTCCCGATAGTATGGCTGTATTGATATTCCATTTTTGATGTACTGTGTCAGCGCCCCTTCTCAATGGGGCTTCGTCCATGATGTCGTCATGCATCAAGGTAAAATTGTGAAAAATTTCAACGGCTAAAGCAGCAGGTAGAGCCTCCTTTTTTTGACTACCAAAGGCCTCGGCGGCCATTAAAACCAAAATGGGACGCAAACGCTTTCCGCCTAGCTCCAATAAATATTGAATTGGAAGATATAGCCCCTCTGGTGAACCTACTGAAACAGTCTCATTTAAATAGGTTTCAAAGGAATCTTGATATGCTTTAAGCCCAGTCATTCTTTTTTTACAAAAATAGGATTTTATCTATTATGATTCGGGGTGTAAACTTTGGAAACTTTTTTTGTTTTGGAAGTTTCCTTGACTTATATTTGCAAAAAAAATTATGAGAGAGGCCATCATTATTGAGGCAATTCCCATGTTCTTGCAGTACGGTTTTAAAAGTGTTACCGTGGACGACATTGCTCTAAAAATGAGTGTCTCCAAAAAAACAATCTACACCCATTTTCCAAAAAAAGAACAACTCGTTGAAACAAGCGTGATGAGGCATTTTGAGGTGGTCATGGATAAAATTCTATCCATTTCACAACACTCCAAAGACCCCATCATTGAATTATACCTCATAAAAAAAGAAGCCTTAAATCATCTTTCTAATGAAAAAAATTCTCCAGTATATCAACTTCAAAAGTATTACAAAACCATATATCAAAAACTGAAAGAAAAGGAGTTTAAAGTATTGGGAAACCTCTTTTCTAAAAGCATAAAGAAGGGAATTGAAACGGGTCTTTTTCGCCCGGAAATTGATATTGATTTTGTAACGCGAATCTTTTTTAATGGTATCCGGGGCATCCAAGACATTACATTATTTCCTATCAGTGAGTACAAAATCGATCAGTTGCTTCTTCATTTTTCTGAGTATCACTTGCGTGCGATTTGCTCTCCATATGGAATAGAAAAACTTAATAAATATAAAAAAGAATTGAACCTATGACCTCAAAAGCCTCTTTCATCCTGAGTATTTTCTTCGGATTACAGTCTGTTTTTGCTCAAAACCTTCCAGAGGTAGTTTCCTTGGAGGAAGCCATTGCCTTTGGAGAACAAAACAACAGAAATGTGCAAACTGCAAATATGGAAGTTCAGAAAGCCTATAAGGAAAAGTGGAGTACCATTGCTATCGGTCTTCCACAAATCAGTGCCAATGCGAACTATCAAAATTTTATTGAATTACCCACTTCGTTAATCCCTGCTCAATTTTTTGGCGGGAATGAGGGGGAGTTTGCCGAAGTCCAATTTGGAACACCACAAATTATGGATGCAGGAGTGACCGTACAACAGTTGATTTTCGACGGTTCTTATATTGTCGGATTAGAGGCCTCTCGTGTGTTCTTGACCATTTCCAAAAATATTTTTGAAAAAACCTTACTCGAAGTTCGTAAAAATATTGTCAACACCTATTCTTCTGTATTATTGGTACGAGAAAACATCCTCTTTCTAGAAAAAAACAAACAAAATCTCACCAATACCCTTGAAGAGTTGAACCAGTTGTTTCGCAATGGTTTTGAAGAAGAAGAAAGTGTCGAACAACTTCGTCTCACGCTTTCAGGCGTAGAAACCCAATTGCGTTATGCTCAAAACCTTGAGCGCATTACCCTCAACATGCTCAAGCTGTTGATGGGATTTCCATCTCAATCTCCATTATTATTATCGGACACTTTGGACAAACTAACCAACGAGAGCCTTTTCAATCTTCAAATTCCAGAAGAGCACAACCTCGACAATAATGTTGACATCAAAATCGCAGAAAACAATCTTCTTTCAGAAACACTGCTCTACAGATATGAGCGTTCCAAAAGTCTTCCCCGTTTATCTGCTTTTTTAAATGGAAACTACACCGGCAATAGTGAAACGTTTTCCTTTACCGAATCAAGTCAAAAATGGTTTGGAGCGGCTTTGTTTGGCGTCAACCTTCAAGTTCCCATTTTCAGTTCCTTACAACGACGTGCCAATTCACAAAAAGCAAAAATTGCCGTATCACAAGCAGAAAAAAATCTAACCGAAACTCAGGAACGCATTTTTATCGAAGTACAAGCTGCAGAAAATGAATATCAATTGGCAGTAGAAAATTACTTTACCAACAAAGAAAATTTAGACCTTGCTTCTCGGATTGAAACAAAAAATCAAACCAAGTACTTTGAAGGAGTAGCAAGTTCTTTTGAGCTACGTGAAGCCCAATTACAGCTTTACAGCGCCCAAAACAATTACATTAAATCCATACAAAACGTCATTCAGAAAAAACTAATCTTAGAAACCCTCCTTAATACTCCACAACAATAAAATCATGAAAAAATCATTTTATTTCCTAGGACTTGCCCTTGCCTTAGCAGGCTGTTCTCAAGAAACTTCAGAATCTTCGGAAACGATTGCTACTGACAACAATAGTCTTGAAGAGCTTAATGCTCAAAAGGCAATATACACCCAACAAATTGATTCGCTTAGCTTGAAATTAGAAACTGTCAATTCTGCGATCGCCTCTTTGGGAGGATCTGAAAAACGCGCTTTAATAACCGCTTTTAATGCAAAAACGACTCTTTTTGAGCATAATATCGAAGTACAGGCCAATATTAAAACACGTCAAAATGTAATGATGTATCCTGAATTTGCAGGACGTTTAATCAAACTTTACGTAGCTGAAGGACAGTCGGTAAAAAAAGGAGCACTTCTCGCTGTTATAGACGATGCTGGTATTCAAGATCAATTGGAACAAATGAACCTCCAACTCGAATTGGCGAAAACCACTTTTGAGAGAACCCAACGCCTTTGGGAACAAAAAATTGGTTCAGAAATGATGTTTTTAGAAGCACAAACCCGTTACAAAGCCGCCCAAAAACAGGTCGATCAAATGACACAACAATTGGCAAGAACAAAAATCTATGCCCCTTTTAATGGTATTATTGACGAAATCCCCGCAAAACTAGGAAGCAACCTAGCGCCTGGAGTTACACCCATATTGAGAATTGTAAATCTGAACAGTATGTATGCCGAAGCAGACGTCCCAGAAACCTATCTCCCCAATATCACCAAAGGAAGTAAAGCAACGGTAACCATTCCTGTATTGAATCAAATACAAACCACAACAATTCATCAAACGGGAAACTTTATTGCTCCGAGCAACAGAACTTTTCGCGTGGAAGCAACTTTAGAAAATCCAGAAAAATTGATCAAACCCAACCTCAATGCGCGTCTGAGTGTAGTGGACTATATCAATCCCGAAGCCATTATGGTTCCTCTACGCGTAGTCCGAGAAAGCGCCAACGGAACTTCCTATGTTTTTGTCTTAACACAACCTGAAGCCAACTACGGCTATACTACTGAAAAAAGAATCGTGAAGCTTGGGAAAAGCAAAAGTGAGTTAATAGAGGTTCTCTCTGGCATTAGTTCTGGAGAACTCATTGTAGATGAAGGTGTAAGCACTCTGGTAGCAGATCAAAAAGTTAAAAGAATACTCGAGTAATGACAAAGCAAAAGCACACCCCAAAAATTAAGGAATTTTTATTCTCTTCTTGGGCCATAGAACACCGTACGGTAATCTACGTAATCATGACCCTATTTTTTATCTTGGGCATCTCTTCCTATTTTTCTATGCCCAGAGAAGCCTTTCCAGAAATTAACGACACGAAAGTTTTTGTAAGTACTGTGTATCCTGGGAATACGGCAGAGGACATTGAACGTATCGTAACCGATCCTCTAGAAGAGGCGTTAAAAGGGGTTCCCAATATGGTTGAAATTCGTTCCACATCTTCGGAAGACTTTTCCGTAATAGACGTAGAATTTGACGAAAATATTACCATAGATGATGCCAAACAGAAAGTTAAAGATTTGGTGGATGGTGTGACAAGTGGTCCCGATTGGCCAGTATTCAACAACGCCAAAGTAGAACCCAATGTCTTTGAACTTGACTTTTCGGAATTGCAACCTATTCTCAACATCAGTTTGATCGGAGATTATCCCATAGAACAACTCAAAATCTACGCTGAACGTTTGGAAAGTAGAATTGAACAATTGCCTCAGATCAAGGAAGTCAACATCCGCGGTATTCAAGTTTTTGAGGTAGAAGTTGCTGTTGATGTTTATAAAATGACCGCCGCCCGAGTGTCATTTAATGATATTTTAGGTGCTATTTCTCAAGAAAATTCTACCATCTCCAGTGGCAACATCGTTATGGGAGGACAACGTAGAAACATTCGTTTAACTGGAGAAATTAGTGACCCCAAGGAGCTGAACAGCTTTGTAGTTAAAACCGATGGAGGTCCTGTTTACCTAGGAGATATTGCCGAAATTGCTTTCAAAGAAAAAGAAACCACCTCCTTCGCACGTTCCTTTGGAGAAAAAGCGGTTTTGTTGGACGTGGTAAAAAGAGGAGGGAAAAACCTCATCTTAGCGTCTCAAGACATCCGCAAAATTACAGATCAACCTGAAGCAATTGGCTTGCCTGCTGACTTAGAAATAACAATTTCCAACGACCAATCCAGTATGACCCTAAATCAAGTTAGTGAATTGGTCAACAGCATCATCTTCGGAATTTTACTTGTAGTTACCGTACTGATGTTCTTTTTAGGTTTTCGCAATGCGTTGTTTGTAGGCTTTGCCATTCCAATGTCCATGTTTATGTCTTTTATGGTGCTTTCCGCATTGGGCTATACCATGAATACTATGGTTTTGTTTGGGCTAGTCATGGGACTGGGAATGCTGGTGGACAACGGTATTGTGGTAGTTGAAAATGTGTATCGTTTGATGGAAAAAGAAGGGATGTCTCGAATTGCTGCTGCAAAAGCAGGAATCGGAGAAATTGCATTCCCCATCATTGTCTCCACAGCCACAACAATTGCAGCTTTTGTACCCCTAGGTGCTTGGCCAGGTTTGATGGGGGAATTTATGATCTATTTTCCGATCACCCTTTCTGTAGTGTTGGGATCTTCACTTGTTGTTGCGATCTTCTTTAACTCCATGCTGGTCTCTCAGTTTATGGAAATCTCAGATCGTGAAATTAGTACCAAATCCCTTTGGCGTTTGACTTTTATAATGGGGGGACTTGGAGTTCTTTTACTTTTTGGAAATCCCAACGTTCGGGTTTTTGGAAATCTAATGGTATTAACACCTCTTTTATTTTGGTTGTACAAATTATTTATCAAAAAGTGGGCGCAGATTTTTCAAAACACCTTTTTGGTCCGTGTAGAAAATGGGTATCGCAAGTTTTTAGGGTTTGCGTTAAGCGGATACAAACCTGGGTTTTTCCTTGGAGGAACTTTTCTTCTACTCTTTACCTCATTTGCGCTAATGGGAATTTTCCCTCCCAGTGTAGAATTTTTTCCTGAAAATCAGCCAAAGCAAATTTTAGTATTCATCGAGTATCCTGAAGGAACTGCTATTAAAAAAACAAATGCAACCACCCAACGTATAGAATCTGAGATCTACAAAGTTATTGAACGTCCCGAATACAATAACGGAACATTCAACTTGTTGGTAGAATCGGGGGTAGCACAGGTGGGTGAAGGAGCGGGAAATCCATTTATCGATAATGGAAACACCAACGAGCTTCCCCACAAAGGAAAAATTACATTGACCATGCGTGAATTTAAAATGCGCGAGGGGGTCTCCAGTGAAGCTTTACGGATTGATATACAAAAGCAATTGGAAGGTAAATTTCCAGGTGTTGCCATTTCTGTTGAAAAAGATGCGAATGGTCCACCTGCGGGATATCCCATCACTATTGAAATCACTGGGGCAGATTATTTAGGACTGATTCAAACCGCCGAAAAAATGAAAGACCACCTGAACCGTATCAATGTGGAAGGGGTGGAAGAACTAAAAATTGATGTCAATAAAAATAAACCGGGAATCCAACTCAATATTGATCGTGAAAAAGCGGGTGAACTTGGTGTCTCTACTTCTCAAGTAGGACAATTACTCAGAACTTCCCTTTTTGGATCCAAAGCAGGCGTCTTCAAAAAGGACGGAGATGACTATGATATCAATGTACGATTTAACAAAGCCAACCGCTACGATGACAACGCCCTTTACAATCAAAATATCATTTTTAGGGATCCTGCCAATGGTCAAATTAAAGAAATTCCAGTAACCGCACTTATTGAACGGGAAAATAGCACCAGTTTCAATGCCATCAAACACCGCCAACTCAATAGGGTGGTGACCCTATACTCTCCCGTTCTGGCAGGGTACAATGCCAATGCGGTAGTGGATCAAGTAAAAAATGTATTGTCCAATTATGAACTGCCTCAAGGGGTGCGTTTTAAGTTTTCTGGAGAAATTGAAGAACAAGAGAAAAACATGTCCTTCCTTTCCAATGCATTGTTAGCTGCCTTAGGGTTGATATTGTTACTTTTAGTCTTCCAGTTCAATTCGATTTCAAAACCACTCATCATTTTATTGTCCATCTTTTTGAGTTTTACAGGGGTTTTTCTTGGTTTGATTGCTTTTCAGATGCCTTTCGTCATTTTGATGACTATGATGGGAATTATTGCCTTGGCTGGAATTGTTGTAAACAATGGTGTGGTACTTTTGGATTACACCCAACTTTTAATCGATCGAAAAAGTGCAGAGCTTAATCTAAGTCCAGGAACACTTCTAGAAAAAAATGAAGCAACCCTAGCAATCATTGAAGGGGGAACAGCCCGTTTGCGGCCTGTAATTCTTACAGCAATCACCACTGTTTTAGGGTTGATTCCTCTAGCGATAGGACTTAATATTGACTTTTTCTCACTTTTCTCTGAATGGGATCCCAAGATTTATGTAGGAGGAGACAATGTAATTTTCTGGGGACCGCTTGCCTGGACCGTCATCTTTGGGTTGACCTTTGCCACCTTCTTGACTCTAGTAATTGTTCCTGCCACCTTCACCATTATTTATTCAATTAAACTTTGGGTAAAGAAGATCATATAAAGTAAGTCAAATCCTGAGGTTCACACTTCAGGATTTTTTAATTTTACCACAACAGTAGAACTTATGTATAGAACACATGACTGCGGAGGGCTCCGTATTGAAGACTTAAATCAAAGCGTAACCCTATCGGGATGGGTGCAAAAAAGCAGAAATAAAGGCTTTATCGTATGGGTAGATATAAGGGACCGTTACGGCATCACCCAATTAGTATTTGATGAAGAACGCACCCCAAAAGCAGTGTTTGAAAAAGCGCAAAATTTAGGGCGAGAATTTGTGATTCAAATTCAAGGTACCGTAATTGAAAGGGAATCTAAAAATCCCAATCTTAATACCGGTGCCATTGAGGTATTGGTTGAAGATCTAACAATTTTGAACGAAGCCAAAACCCCACCTTTTACGATCGAAGATCAAACCGACGGCGGCGAAGAGTTGCGGATGCAATACCGATACCTTGACCTGCGAAGAAATCCAGTCAAAGAAAATTTACTCTTCCGCTCACAAGTATCGATGGCCGTTCGCAAGTATTTGACCGATGCCGGATTTATTGATGTTGAAACACCTTATTTAATAAAATCGACCCCGGAGGGAGCTCGAGATTTTGTGGTGCCTTCTCGGATGAATGAAGGACAGTTTTATGCCTTACCCCAATCTCCCCAAACCTTTAAACAGTTGTTGATGGTGGGTGGTTTGGATAAGTATTTCCAGATCGTAAAATGTTTTCGAGATGAAGACCTGCGTGCAGACAGGCAGCCCGAATTTACCCAAATTGACTGTGAGATGACCTTTGTGGATCAAGAAGATATTTTAACCCAATTTGAAGGCTTGACCCGACATTTACTCAAAGAAATTAATGGAATTGAAGTAGGGGATTTTCCTCGAATGAGCTACGATGAAGCAATGAAAACCTATGGGAACGACAAACCCGATATCCGCTTTGGAATGACCTTTACAGAACTGAACGATTCTGCTCAAGGTAAGGGTTTTGGAGTTTTTGATAGCCAAGAGTTGGTGGTTGGAATTGCAGTACCCGGTGCCGCTTCTTACAGCCGTAAAGAAATAGATGCGTTGATTGACTGGGTCAAGCGTCCACAGATTGGAGCCAAAGGTTTGGTTTATGTCAAGTGCAATGCGGACGGGACTTTTAAATCTTCTGTAGATAAATTCTTTGGTCCAGACGATCTTAAAGTATGGGCTGAAAAAGCAGGGGCTCAAGCTGGCGACTTACTGCTGATCCTTTCTGGAGAAGCACACAGTACCCGAACCCAACTCAGTGCCTTGCGCATGGAACTGGCAGAACGCATGGATTTGCGTGATCCCAAAGTCTTTGCTCCCTTGTGGATTACCGATTTTCCTCTGTTGGAATGGGATGAAGACACCCAACGTTACCACGCCATGCACCACCCCTTTACGGCTCCCAAGCCCGAGGATTTGGAAAAATTAGCTACCGATCCTGCTGCCGTTAAAGCCAATGCGTATGACTTGGTGTTAAATGGAAATGAAATCGGAGGAGGATCCATTCGAATTCATGATCAAAAGCTCCAAGCCCAAATGTTTGACCTCCTTGGTTTTACAAAAGAAGAGGCTCAAGCCCAGTTTGGCTTTTTGATGGATGCCTTCCAATACGGGGCTCCTCCCCATGGAGGAATTGCCTTTGGACTGGATCGACTCGTGGCCATTTTAGGAGGTCAGGAGACTATACGGGACTTTATTGCTTTCCCTAAAAACAACAGTGGTCGCGATGTCATGATTGATGCTCCTGCAGCCATAGACAATGCCCAGTTGGAAGAACTCGCACTTCAATCCCTAGCAAAACCCAAATCGTGAAAACTGTCCTCCGCTTGTTGTTTGCCTTACTGCTGGGTACCCTTGCCTATGGGTTGTACCACAAAAGCCAAATAGACTTTGCCACAGGAGAACGAATTATTGGTTTTACCGTTTTAGGGGGTACCTTTCTTTTCTTACCCCTTTTTCTGTACCACCGCTGGAAAGGTAAACGACTAAAAGATTATACCCTAAGTGAGGAAAACCTCAAAAAAATGAAAGGGAAAGGCTAATTCAAAACTATCAAGGTTCATTACACCTTATTCATTTACTTAGAGGCATTTATAATATATTCCCCGAATGATTAGGAGTTTTAAACAAGGAATGGTGATTTTTGAGATTTAAGAGGAGGTATCGGATAGGTTTTTAATGAAAATAATTGAAAATCAATCACTTTGATATGAAAAAAGTGTTAAAAAAAGAGGTTGGCCGAATAATAAGACTACCTTTGTACATAATTTTTTAAATACAAACATGACTGGTACAGTTAAATTTTTCAATGAAGCCAAAGGATTTGGTTTCATTACCAACGATGAATCTGGAGAAGACGTATTCGTTCACATTTCAGCCCTAAACGGCGTAACCCTTAGAGAAGGGGCTAAAGTAGAGTATGTAGAAGAAGACGGTAAAAAGGGGAAGCAAGCTTCCAACATTACCGTATTATAAGTTTATATATTATTACTAGGTATCAAGCATCTTGGAAACAAGATGCTTTTTTTATTTCCTTTTTTTAGCAAAGAAATGATCGAGCAAGGCTTTTGATTCTTCATGAAGAATACCAGGTGTAACTTTCGTTTTGGGATGTAGCGCTATCGCGGCTTGAAGAAACCCTCTCTTCGGATCTGAAGCACCAAAGACCACTCGATGCAATTGGCTCCATGCCAAGGCACCTGCGCACATGATACAGGGTTCCAGAGTAACGTACAGAGTACATCCTACCAGATATTTTCCATTTAAAAAATTTGCCGCAGAAGTAATGGCTTGCATTTCAGCATGGGCAGTTACATCATGTAGTCGTTCCGTCAGATTATGTGTTCGTGCAATCACCCTTTGATTTACAACCACTACAGCGCCTACAGGAACCTCACCCAATGCTGCGGCCTTATCAGCCTCTTGCAACGCAAGTTTCATAAAATAAACATCATCTAATTCCATCCAATAAAAATACACATTCTGGGACGTTGTCTCTTGAAAATGTTTTGCCTTACCTTTACCCCATGGCTACAAACCACTTCAAAGAGATTCAAAGTCCTGCAGATTTGCGCAAACTTTCCCCAGAAGTCCTTCAGAGTTTTGCGGAAGCATTGCGTCAAGAAATCATCCATGCTTTGGCCAAGGGGGAAGGACATTTAGGATCTAGCCTAGGAACTGTAGAACTCACCATAGCTTTACACTATTGCTTTAATACACCTGAAGATTTGTTACTTTGGGATGTAGGTCATCAAGCCTACGGTCATAAGATGCTCACTGGGCGGAGAAAAGCCTTTCAAAAACTAAGACAACGAGAGGGAATTAGTGGTTTCCCAAAACGAGAAGAAAGCCCCTATGATGTCTTTGGTACAGGACATGCAGGTACGGCTATTTCTGCTGCACTAGGTATGGCACTTAGTGCTCAACTTCAAAATCAAAGTCGCCTTCATATCGCAGTCGTGGGTGACGCATCAATTGCCAATGGCATGGCTTTTGAAGCGCTAAATCATTTAGGAACCACCCAAGCGAATGTACTTGTACTCTTGAATGACAACAGCATGGGTATTGACCCCAGTGTAGGAGCTTTAAAAACCTATTTTGATACAGTCAAAGAAAAAACACCCTCTACCCCCAACTTCTTTCAATCATTAAATCTTCCGTATCACGGTCCTATCAATGGGCATGATATCAACGCACTATGTGCCACTTTTGAAAACCAAAAAAAATTAAACGGGCCTCGTGTGATTCACATTGTCACTACCAAAGGAAAGGGACTAACTTCTGCGGAAGAAGCTCAGGTAACCTATCACGCCCCAGGAAAGTTTGATCCCATGACAGGCAAACTCAATCCTTCTCCAAAAAATAAAACTCTTAAATTTCAGGAGGTTTTTGGGGCTACACTTCTTCAACTTGCCCTAAAAAATAAAAAAATTGTAGCCATTACCCCAGCCATGCCTACGGGTAGTGGTTTGGTTGAAATGATGCACAGCTTACCCCAACAATGCATTGATGTAGGTATTGCAGAACAGCATGCTGTAACCCTTGCTGCGGGTATGGCAACTCAAGGGATTATCCCCTTCTGTGTTATTTATTCTACTTTTTTGCAGCGTGCTTACGATCAAATCATTCACGATGTAGCCCTGCAGAAACTTCCCGTAATTTTTTGTATTGACAGAGCTGGAATCGTAGGTCACGATGGACCAACCCACCACGGTCTTTTTGATATTGCTTATTTGCGTTGCATTCCTAATATTGAAATTGCTGCACCTAGAGATGCGAAAGCACTACAAAACTTGCTTTATACAGCTCAGTTTGGAATTGACACCCCCCTAGCCATTCGCTACCCCAGGGGCTACAGCGAAATTGAAAAGTGCTCATTTGCGTTTAAAAAAGTCCCTTGGGGAAAAGGAGAACAATTAAAAGAAGGAAACGAAGTCGCTATTTTGTCATTGGGAACATTCGCCAAAACAATTCAATTAGCACTGGAAAATGGAAAGCAAGCTGAGGCTTTCGCCCACTTTGATTTGTGTTTTGCAAAACCCCTGGATGAGGCATTATTACATCGCATATTTAAAAATTATAAAGCCGTTATTGTTTTTGAAGAGGGAGTAAAGAAAGGGGGGGTGGGAAGTGCTGTGCTTGAATTTGCCGCCCAACATTCGTATCAGACCCCCGTAGTTGTAGAAGGTGTGGATGATGCGTTTGTGCCCCATGGAAAAAGTAGCACCCTACTCCAAGAAATCGGCTTGGATTCAGGAAATGTTGTAAAAAAGCTTACGTTGTTATTAAATAAAATCAAGGGATAAGGTGCGGAGCCGTTTAGTTTTTTAAATTTATCCCAAACGAATCCATGAGTACTCAAAAACGTCTTTTTTTACTCGATGCTTACGCATTAATTTTTAGGGGCTACTACGCCTTCATTAAAAATCCAAGAATCAACTCCAAGGGTATGGATACCTCTGCCATCATGGGTTTTACCAATTCTCTCTTAGATGTCATTAAACGAGAACGTCCGGATCATCTCGCCGTATGCTTTGACAAAGGAGGGTCTCAACTTCGCAACGAGCTTTACCCTGAATACAAGGCTAATCGTGATGAAACTCCTGAGGCCATAAGGCTTGCTGTGCCTTATATTCAGCAAATTTTGGAAGCCATGCATATTCCTGTAGTAGTCAAAGAGGGCTATGAAGCCGATGACATCATAGGAACCCTTGCCAAACAAGCAGAAAAGGAAGGCTATCAAGTATTTATGGTCACTCCAGATAAAGATTTTGCACAATTGGTTTCGGAGAATATTTTTATGTATCGCCCCGCACGTATGGGAAATGGTATTGAAATTTGGGGCATTCCAGAAGTACAGAAAAAATTCGAAGTTGAACGTCCAGAGCAAGTCATCGATTATCTTGGGATGATGGGTGATGCCGTGGATAACATTCCAGGGCTTCCTGGCGTAGGCGATAAAACTGCAAAAAAATTACTCCATACTTACGGTAGCATGGAAGCTTTATTAGAAAATGCGCACGAAGTCAAGGGCAAATTGGGAGAAAAAATTCAAACTCACAAAGAGCAAGGAATTTTATCAAAAGAATTGGCCACCATTCTTCTTGACGTTCCCGTAACCTTTGAAGCAGAAAATTATATCCTTAGTGAACCCGACCAATCCAAAGTGAATGTGCTTTTTGAGGAACTTGAGTTTCGAAGAATGGCCGAAAATTTTAGAAAGATTTTTAACCCTTCCACAGAACCCTCTTCTTCGGATATAGAAAAGCCTAAAGATCAAGCTCGTCCGCAGGAGGGGCAACAATTCGACTTGTTTGCTGCACCAGGGAGTGGAAGCTCAAGTGAAGGAGATGCTTCACAACGAAAAAATTTAAACGCTCAAGACCACTGGTACCAACTAGTGGATAGTGAAAAAGCACGGGAACTTTTATTACAAAAACTTCTTCTACAAACCCAAGTGTGTTTTGATACAGAAACCACCTCACTCAATGCATTAGAAGCCGATCTAGTTGGAATTGCTTTTTCTTGGACAGCTGGGCAAGGCTATTATTTACACCTTCCTGAGGATCCTAATCAAGTTCTTAAAATATTAGCTCCATTTAAGGTCTTTTTTGAACATCCAGAAATCGAAAAAATAGGACATAACTTAAAATACGATCTCAAGGTTTTACGGAATTATGGAATCGTTGTACAAGCCCCCCTATTTGACACTATGGTAGCCCATTACCTCATCAATCCAGACATGCGCCACAATATGGACGTGTTGGCAGAAACCTATCTAAACTATAGCCCACAACCCATCACCGAACTCATTGGCAAAAAAGGAAAAAATCAAGGCAGTATGCGAGAGGTTCCTTTAGTACTTCAAACCGAGTATGCCGTTGAAGATGCAGACATTACTCTACAACTAAAACAGCATTTTGAAAAAGAAATGGCTGCAACAAATACCCTGTCTTTATATAAAGAGGTGGAGCTTCCCTTGGTGGAAGTCCTTACAGACATGGAATGTGAGGGAATCAATCTTGATACAAAATTCTTAAGCGAACTTTCTAAAGGACTATCTAGTGACATCCAAATATTAGAAAAAGCGATTTTTGAAGCGGCTGGAGAAACTTTTAATCTTGCCTCACCAAAACAATTAGGTCCCATATTATTTGATAAACTCAAACTGGTGGATAAGCCCAAAAAAACAAAAACAGGACAATACTCTACCGCCGAAGATGTACTTTCCTACCTGGCAAAAGATCATCCTATTGTTTCCGATATATTGGACTGGAGGTCACTTCAAAAACTACAAAACACCTATGTTGAAGCCCTCCCCAGAGAAATTAATCCCAAAACAGGGCGTGTACACACCATTTACAACCAAGCAGTTGCTGCTACAGGACGCTTGAGCAGTAACAACCCCAACTTGCAAAACATTCCTATTCGAACCGAACGTGGCCAACAAGTCCGAAAAGCTTTTATCCCTCGAGATGAAAATCACATTCTCATGGCTGCCGATTATTCTCAAATCGAATTGCGAATCATAGCAGCACTTAGTAAAGATGAAGGCATGGTCAGTGCATTCCAGAACAACGAAGATATTCACGCCGCTACAGCGGCTAAGGTTTTTAATGTCCCACTTGAAAAAGTGACACGCGAACAACGCAGTAATGCCAAAACGGTAAATTTTGGAATCATTTATGGGGTTTCTGCTTTTGGATTGAGTCAGCAAACCAGTTTAAATCGGACTGAATCCAAGGAACTGATTGAAACCTATTATGCTACCTACCCCAAGTTACGCGCTTATATTCAAGATCAAATTGACTTTGCGCGTGATCATGGCTATGTAGCTACAGTGCTCGGCAGAAGACGCTACCTTAAAGACATTAATTCTCAAAATGCGGTGGTTCGCGGTGCTGCAGAGCGCAATGCGGTCAATGCACCCATACAAGGGAGCGCTGCAGACATCATCAAGTTGGCCATGATTGCCATTCAAAAAAGACTTCACAAGGAAAAATGGAACTCCAAAATGTTACTTCAAGTTCACGATGAACTGGTTTTTGACGTCCCAAAGGAAGAAGTAGAAGCACTAGAAAAGATGGTCAAAACCGAAATGGAAAACGCTTTTCAACTGGAAGTACCTTTGGTGGTGGATATTGGAATTGGAACCCATTGGCTAGAAGCACATTAATCTAAATTTTGTTGTACATCGCTTTAGTAAGAAATTTCAATAAAAAATTTTCCCTAAATAATATATAATTGTACATTTGCAGCCCGTTGGAGCAATTTTCGAGCGGTTAAAACAAATTATTGTGAATACACTGAGTTATAAAACGATTTCAGCAAACGCAAATACAGCCAACAAAGAATGGGTTGTTGTTGACGTAAAAGACCTGCCTTTAGGAAGGGTTTCTACTGTTATTGCAAATTTTTTGCGTGGTAAATATAAAACGAATTATACCCCTCATGTTGATTGTGGTGACAACGTTATTGTAGTCAACGCTTCTACCGTAACTCTAAGCGGAAACAAATGGGAGCAAAAAGAATATGTTCGACATACAGGTTATCCTGGAGGGCAACGCATTTTGAACGCTACACAGCTTCACAACAAAAAAGACACCCGGCTTGTTGAAAACGCAGTGCGTGGAATGTTGCCAAAAAATAAATTAGGTGCTGACCTTTTCAGAAACCTACGTGTTTATGGAGGTGCTGACCATAGCCAAGAAGCACAAAATCCAAAAACCATTAACATAAACGATTACTTATAATGGATACTATTCATACTATTGGCCGTCGTAAAACCTCTGTCGCTAGAATTTTTGTAAGCGATGGTAAAGGTGCGATAACGGTCAACAAGAAAAAATATACAGACTACTTTCCTACACCAAGTTTACAATACAAAATCCAACAACCCTTTATATTGACCAATACCGAAGGGAACTATGATTTGAATGTAACTGTAAAAGGAGGAGGAAGCAACGGACAAGCGGAAGCCGTTCGTTTGGCAATTTCCAGAGCGCTATGTAAAATCAACGAAGAATTTCGAGCAGAATTAAAGCCCGAAGGTTTGTTGACTAGAGACCCACGAATGGTAGAGCGTAAAAAGTTCGGTCAGAAAAAAGCAAGAAAAAAATTCCAATTCTCAAAACGTTAATTGGTATCGTTTTGTTTCGGCAAAACAAAGTTCATTCATTTATCAATCAAAACCTGTTGCTTAAACCGCCAAGGCGGATGTTAGTTTAGCATCTAAACAAGTTTTACACTTGTTGCTAATCAAAAGGAACGTAAACTAAAACACAATGGCAAAACCAGAAGTAAATGACCTGCTCAAAGCAGGCGTCCACTTTGGACACTTAACCCGTAAATGGAATCCGAATATGGCTCCCTATATCTATATGGAGCGCAATGGGATTCATATTATCAACCTTTACAAGACCGCTGCTAAGATCGAAGAAAGTAACGCAGCGTTAAAGAAAATTGCAGCTTCAGGCCGTAAAATTCTTTTTGTCGCAACCAAAAAACAAGCGAAAGACATCGTGGCTGAAAAAGCCAAGGCAGTACACATGCCGTATATCACAGAGCGCTGGCCTGGGGGTATGTTGACCAACTTTGTAACCATTCGAAAAGCCGTAAAGAAAATGGCGGCAATTGACCGAATGAAAAAGGATGGTACTTTCGAAACCCTATCGAAAAAAGAACGTCTTCAAGTAGATCGCCTTCGTGCAAAACTCGAAAAGAATTTAGGATCCATCACAGATATGACTCGTTTACCTGGGGCTATTTTTATTGTGGATACCACTCGCGAACACATTGCAGTGAAAGAAGCGCAAAAATTAAAGATTCCCATTTTTGCAATGGTCGATACCAACTCAGACCCTAGAGATGTGGAGTATGTAATTCCTTCAAATGATGATGCTTCGAAATCTATCGATAAAATTATGGATTTAGTTACTGCTGCAGTTGCAGAAGGACTACAAGAGCGAAAAAATGAAAAAGAGGGTACTGCAGAGGACGATGCAAGTAAAATGGAAGCCGCTGCAAAAGAAGAAGTAAAAGACCAAACCGAGGAAACTTCAAATGAAGAAGTAACTGTAGCAGCGACTCCAGAAGAAACAACTGCTGCGGAGGAGACTACAAAAGAAACTCCTGCTGAAGAAGAAAAGGACTCGAAAGAAAAAGACGCATAACCAATTAAATAAAAGAACTGTGAAAATTACTGCATCTGAAGTAAACAAACTCCGCCAAGCCACTGGGGCGGGAATGATGGATTGTAAAAAAGCACTTGTCGAAGCCGAGGGTGATTTTGATAAAGCCGTAGAAAACCTGCGTAAAAAAGGTCAAAAAGTGGCTGCCAACCGAGCAGATCGTGAATCTTCTGAAGGAGCTGTACTTGCAAAAGTAAATGCAGATAACACCTCAGGAGTAATTGTGTCTTTGAATTGTGAAACTGATTTTGTTGCTAAAAACGAGACTTATCTCGCACTAGCGGAAGAGCTTACCCAATTGGCACTAGAACATAAAACTTTAGAAAGTTTCTTAGCTGCAGAATTCAAAGGGATGACCGTTGCAGAAAAACTTACAGAACAAACGGGAGTCATCGGAGAGAAAATTGAAATTGGTGGTTTTAAAACATTAGAAGCGGCCTATGTAGGTTCTTACATACACGCTGGGAATAAGATCGCCACTCTTGTAGGTCTTGCTGATGTGGTAGACAATGCAGCTGAAGTTTCCAAAAATGTAGCGATGCAAGCTGCTGCAATGAACCCCATCGCCCTGAATGAAGAAGGTGTAGACGCCTCCGTAATTGAAAAAGAAATTGAAATCGCAAAAGATCAATTGCGACAAGAAGGCAAGCCTGAAGCCATGCTAGACAACATTGCCAAAGGAAAACTAAAACGATTCTTTAAAGACAATACCCTAGTCAATCAAGACTTTATTAAAGACAATAAAGTTTCCGTTGCAAACTACGTCAAGTCTGAATCAGGGACTGAAGTAACTGGTTTTGAACGTGTGGCTCTAGTATAATAGAACCCTTACAAACTGTTAAAAAGCACCTTTACAAGGTGCTTTTTTTATACCTTAACTTCATGCAAAAAAATCGATGTGGCTGGTGCCTAGGCAATGCACTCTATGAAAAATATCATGATCAGGAATGGGGGGTCCCTATTTTTGAGGACCGTCTTTTGTTTGAATTTTTAGTGCTTGAAACATTTCAAGCAGGCTTAAGTTGGATCACCGTTCTTAAAAAACGGGAATATTTTAGAAAAGCTTTTGACCATTTTGACTATTCCAAAATTGCTACTTACGGCGTTCATAAAGAAGATGATCTCCTTTCTAATCCGGGAATCATTCGTAATCGATTGAAAATAGCCGCGACCATTCACAATGCTAAAGCATTTATGGAAATCCAAAAAGAAAGAGGCAGTTTTTCGAATTATATTTGGGACTTTGTTTCAGGAAAACCCTTAATAAATCACTACAAAAAACTAGAAGAAATACCTGCTTTTACCCCTTTAGCAGAAAAAATAAGCAAAGATCTTAAGCAAAGGGGGTTTAAGTTTGTGGGACCCACCGTGGTCTATGCACATATGCAAGCTACCGGAATGGTCAATGACCATCTGACAGCTTGTTTTCGTCATTCCCAAGTGGGATTAGAAAGGTAAATCGTCATCTACCTCTTTGGCGTCACCTTCAGCAGGTTCAAATGCGGAGGGAGGAGGCATAGGAGGCATTTCAGAAGGAGCTGATGCTTCTAGGGCTTCAATTCTCCAGCCTTGAATGGAATTAAAATACTTGGTTTCACCTTGGGGATTGACCCATTCCCGACCCCGTAAATTGATTCCTATTTTCACGTTCTGAGCGACTTGGAAGGAATTGAGTAAGTCGCATTTATCTTGAACAAATTCCACCAGTATGTGTTGTGGATATTGTTCTTCAGTTGTGACGACAACTTCTCTTTTCCGAAAACCATTACTCCCATACGTTTTCGTTTCATCAATCCATTTTATTTTTCCAGATAACTCCATAATTTTTTTGTGCTTACTACAAAAATAACAAAAGTTTTTAGGGCTTCCCTTTGCTTTTTATCTAATTTATTAAATTGGAGTATCTTCGTTTGGAACTTCTTGTTATGAAGCTACTTAGCGCCTTAAAAAAAGCCTTTAAAAACAGCTGGCTCCTCTTTGCCTTTGCGATTGTGGTGTTGATTTTATGGAATACAAATATCCTCTTTAAAAGCCTCAGTATCCAAGAACGCACGAAGATGGAGCTTTGGGCAATGGCTCAAGAAGAGTACATCAAAAATCCCAGCTTAAGCAATCTCACTTTTGAAGTATTGCAGCGAACGGGAAATAACCCCATGATTCAGGTGGATGCATTGGATAAGATCATCGAAATCCGAAATATCAATTGGGATAGTGAAAAACAAGATTCCACTGCACTGTACGACAAATTGGCTCGAATAAAAGAAGAGAACGACCCTATACTCATCCAATATCGAGATGAAAAGGGGATACTGCTAGTAAATCAAAAACTGTATTATGGCGATTCTGCCATGCTAAAAAAGCTTCAATACTATCCCCTAGCGCTATTGTTAATTATTCTACTGTTTGGAGCGGTTCTATATTTTGTGTTTAAAACAGCTCGTATTGCGGAGCAGAATAGACTTTGGGCTGCCATGGCAAAAGAGACTGCACACCAAATAGGAACACCCCTAACCTCTATGATGGGGTGGATCACACTGCTGAAAGAGAAACACTCCCATTCGACTCCTCTACTTGAAATTGAAAAAGATATAGAACGTCTAAATTTGATTACGGATCGTTTTTCGAAAGTAGGCTCTGTTCCCGAGCTTACTCCTTTGGATCTTGTTAAGGCGATTCAACACACTGTGAGCTACCTACAAAAAAGAAGTTCTGAGCATGTGAAATTTGAAATTGACCTTCCTGAAAAAGAAATTATAGTGCCCTTCAATCCCCAGTTGATCAGTTGGACACTTGAAAATTTAATCAAAAATGGTATTGATGCTATGAAAGGTAAAGGTACACTCAGCGTTCAGTTGACCGAGCATACAAAACAAATTGAGATTTTGATTTCGGATACAGGATCGGGGATGAAAAAAGAAATTGCCTCAAAAATATTTAAGCCTGGGTTTACCACAAAAAACAGAGGGTGGGGTCTGGGTCTGTCACTTGCTAAAAGAATTGTAGAAGACTTTCATTTGGGTAAAATTGGGGTTCTCAAAACGGTTATTGGAAAAGGAACTAGCTTTCAGATTCTGTTAAACAAAAGCCTTTAATCTCTAATTAAGCATCAAAAAAAGAGGCTATGGTGTTCGCGGTTTCTTGCATTACTTCCGGATTCAATTCTACCTTTTTTTGAAAACTAATATCTTCGATTGATTCTAGTGGAATAAGATGTACATGGGCATGGGGTACTTCAAGTCCCACTACAGATATTCCTATACGTTTGCATGGAACTGCTTTTCTCAAAGCCAAAGCTACTTTCCTAGAAAAAGTCATCAAACGATTGTAGTCTTTTTCTGACAAGTCAAATAATTTATCTGTGGGGTTTTTGGGGACACACAACACGTGCCCTTTGGTGTTGGGGTGGATGTCCAGAAAGGCAAAACAATAAGCATCTTCAGCTACTTTGTAGCATGGAATTTTACCCGCTATAATTTTACTAAATAGGGTTTCCATCAGTTTCGAGCTATGGAAAGTATTTCCAATTCAATTTTTCCGTTGGGAACTGAAATTACTGCTGATTCTCCTACTTTTTTTCCTAAAAGTCCCTTACCAATGGGGGAATCTACTGAAATTTTACCTGTTTTTAAATCTGCTTCGCTTTGCGCTACCAAGGTATATTTCATTTTTGCTCCGTTGGCCTTATTTTTTACCTCTACCGTAGAGAGCACAAGTACTTTAGAAGTATCCAATTCCGACTCGTTAATGATCCGAGCGTTAGATAATGTGTTTTCGAGTTTTGCAATTTGCATCTCTAGCATTCCCTGTGCTTCTTTTGCCGCATCATATTCCGCGTTTTCACTTAAATCTCCCTTGTCTCGAGCTTCAGCAATAGCTTGAGAGGCTTTGGGGCGCTCCACGTCTTTGAGTTGATTTAACTCTGCACGTAACTTTTTTAAGCCTTCTTCAGTGTAATAAGATACTTTACTCATGATTTATACGTTTTATAAAAAACAAAAAATCCTCCCAAAGGTGGATTAATAAGCAAAGATACAAATTTGAGACTAGGCACTAAAAAATTTAGAAAGTTCTACCTGCTAAATCTAGGGATTTTAATGGGAATCCTAAGTTGTGGCAAAGAACCTCTGCAACGAAACCCTTACCTTGTTGATATTCGTTTTCAACGTGAAATCAATTTATCACTCCCATTGTACAACGGGTTAAATTTTGTAGGCAACAGTCTTTTAGTTCCCGATTTGGGTATCAATGGAGTCATTGTATTTAATCTTAATGGAAATACCTTTCTTGCTTGGGAAGCTACTTGTCCCAACCACACTCCCAAAGCCTGTTCTTCTCTTACCATCACTGGAGTTTTGGCTGTCTGTGGCTGTGAGGATTTTCAATACAGTCTAGCTACGGGGCAAATTTTGAATCCCAGTGAAGACTTGGACCCTCCCCAAGGTTTGCTATTTTATCAAATTCAAGATTTAAATGGTACTTTAAGAATATCCAATTAACTAAAATCTTATGTTTTCAAAAGTGGTTATTTTGGTAAAAAAGAAACTCTTCCTGATCGGGTTTTTACTGATTAGTCCTTTTGGTTTTGGGCAGTTGTTTGAAATTGACTATACCCAAGGCAAACGGGAGGAAAGTAATTTTCGAATTCAGTTGATCCGAACAGGAATTGTAGGGGTGAGTAGTTTAAAACATGTGGACATTACGATAGAAGCCGCCAAATTCCAATACGATGGAAAAAACGGAAATCATTTCGCCTTTACCTTATACGGAACTCAAACACTTTGGAGGGGAAATCGAGTAGATGCACTAAATACTTTTGATTTTTTAATGCACCCCATAGGAGGAACTATCAATGGCAATTTTTTCTTTAGTTTCCCTCTTTCTCAAAGACAACTTCAGCACACTAAAATTGCACTAAGTGTGGGCAAAAAATGGATACAAGGACAGCCTTTACCTTATTTTCAAAGTACTTCCTTTTTTGACAATTATAGCCGCTTGGGATGGGTGTACCAAAAAACTTTAGCCGATGATGCCTTAACCAATAGCAGCTTGTATTTTTGGACCTTCCCAAGTCTAATTGCACATCAAAGTACAGAAAAAAGCAGAACACAGTTTTTTAACGATCAGCTAAGTCCATTTGCCTTTGGTTATGCCTTAGAACTGGGTTTGGAATACAACACTCAACTAAAAATCACCCTTATCGGACAACAATTGCTGAACAATGATCCTGAGGGCGATTTTGGTCGTTTTGTTACTCGACTAATTGTAGGTTATCGATTTTAAAACCGCAGCATTACACCTGTTATAAAATTAATTCCAGCCTGAGGATAATAGCCTGTACCTTCAATAGTAGTAACCTGATCTGGTACAGACCATGTGTCATTAAAAGTATAAAAATACCCATTGGATTCGTACTGTTTGTTCAAAAGGTTATTGACCACTAGAGACCATTGAATTTCCTTAATCCATTTATTGGGTTGCCAAGAATACACTGCATTGAGGTCATTGACAAAATAGGATGCTAATATTGAATTTTCAGAATCAATATTTCCCATATACTGTTTCCCTACAAATTTTGATAATAAACCGATTTGGAAACGAGTTGAAGGCACAAACATCAATGCACTTCCTGCAACGATATTGGGAGAATAGGCAAGTTGTGTTTTCCCTAAATTTTCTAAAATTCCATTTCGTTCAAAATAAAAATCTAAATTTTGATTGCTACTCAGTGCAATATTGGGTTGCCACAGCCATTGTGAGTGGAGATTCATTTTCAGTTCAACTTCAACCCCTATACGTCTGCTTTTTCCTACATTTTGACGAATCGGTGCCCCTACCTCATCGAGGGCTCCCGTCAATACCAATTGATCTTTATATGCCATCCAATACACATTTGTTTGCGCCTGAATTTTAGGGGTCTTGATACGCCATCCCAACTCAAAATCATTTAATTTTTCGGGTTTTGGCGCACCGTTTTCATAATCGGTCCGATTGGGTTCACGCTGTACTTTGGCATAAGAAACATATAGCTTTTGTCCAGGGGTGAGTGTATAGGTAAAACCTCCTTTAGGGTTAAAGAACAAAAAACTATCTGAAACAGAAAAAGAGGATGGGCCTGCTATCTGACCCATAACTTTATAATCTATAGCACGGATTTGAAGATCTAAAAACCCCGAAAGGGATTGAGAAAAATTTTGGGTTATTTTGGCAAAGAAACTACCTTCAGTTTTAGTGCCTTCATTGAAATAAAATTGATGATTCGGGGATACTTCCCCTATAGTTTCACCCCAAATGAGCTTCCCAAAATGAGCTCCTATATAACGGCTCAAAAGCGCGCCAAAGTTTAAGCGTGTCTCTTTCTTTTCAAAATTCAAACCAAAGGTCAGCACATAGTAATCATTGTCCAACCACTTTTGGGTGATATTCTCACTATTGCGAATTATAGATTCTCCCACTTGAAAGGGTGTAAGTTGAAGATATTCAAAGCTCGTATTTTCCCCAAAACTTATATTTTGATTGTACCACAAGTCATTATATTCTTCATAAAAACCACTTCCGTGGGTATAATTGAATCCCAGTGCAAGGTTCCAATTTAAGTTCAAGCGCTCGTTCCAATGAAATTGGTAGTGTTCTTGGGAGTAATCATCTACTTGATTGTCATAAAAGGCAATACGATTACCCACATTGTCATAAATTTCTCCTGCTGGATTGTACCTTCGATTGGCTTTTAAGGTCGCAGGATCTAGCCCATACCAAGACTGATAAGTAATTTCCTGACCCCCAAAAACAAGAGCTTTAAGTAATGTGTTTTCGTCTTTAAACGTTCCTTGTAAATAATATGCATCCAGGTTTGATGCTGCACGATCTACATAGCCATCAGAATTGATTTGGGATAATCTTCCTGAAATAGTAACACCTTCATTGAGGGTTCCTGAAGAAAATTTCAACGTATTTTTAATGGTATTAAAACTTCCAATACTGGTGGCCAAGGATGCATAGGCTTCATCCTGAACCGCATCAGTTTCTATATTTAAACTGGCTCCAAAAGCAGCGGAGCCGTTGGTTGAAGTTCCAACGCCTCGTTGTAACTGAATTGCTTCTACTGAAGAAGCAAAATCGGGCAAATTTACCCAGAACGTACCTTGAGATTCCGCATCGTTGTAAGGAATTCCATTGATGGTTACGTTGACTCGAGTAGCATCACTGCCCCGAACTCGAATACCTGTATATCCTATTCCTGTACCTGCATCACTTGTTGTCACTACGCCTGGTAGATAATTCAGTAAAATGGGAATGTCTTGTCCTAAATTTCGAGCTGCGAGGTCTTGACGTGTTACATTAGTATAAGTAACTGGGGTGTCATCCTTTGCCCGTATTCCCATTAGCAATACCTCATCTAAACTAATGGATGAAAGAGAGTCTTTCTCAATTTTAGAAAGGGGGGTTTGTGCTAAAAGTAACAGCGCTTGAAGTGAAAATAAAATACTTAATGGTAACGTTTTCATTCGAATAGATCTATTCAAATAAAAGGGGTACTTATTCGCTATTAATACTTGTTAAATGTTCCCTTAGCAGCATTACCTGCTCAGGTTCAATGGGTATGATCTCAGCCGTAAAAACGGCACCCCTATGAGATTGGGTACAAAGTTACTTAAAAATAATTATCGAACTAAATCTATTACTGATTTTACAGGGTGAAAGGTTTCCGCAGGAAGCTCAATAAATATCGAATTCCATTCTGCCATACCCCCATTCCACAGTCCAGGCCATTCTAAAATAGTAATGGTTTCGTTTTTGTTGATTTTTTTACTCACCATAAAACGTTTTTCGTCTCTGAAGTCATAAAGGGAAAATTTTTCGCCACGGTGATCCGTGATTCCACAAACCATCATGACAGGATTGAAATGAGTACTTGCCACAATAGCTTTTGAATGCTCTTCGATATTGGAATCGAGTTCCACTCCTTCAATAATCTGTAGACTTTGTCCCCGGACCACTTTTTTCCAGAAAGGACCTCCTCCTGTATCCCCTTCATTGGGAATCATTCCACAGACACGCAAGGGTCGGTGTAAATAATCAAAAAGTACCTCATGAGACATTTTACTTTCAGCCTTCAAATTAAAACTAGGATCAAAATGAGTTTGAATAAAAGTAATAATCGGGTGAAAAGGGGTATTGGCTTTTTGTTGTTCTAAAGTATCCAAATGTTCATAAATGACCTCTTGAATGGCAAGTAGTTTCCCTGCCAAAATTTTCATCCATTTTTCTCCAATAGCATTGGCTTTTCCGAGTAAAATATTATCAATATTTTTAATCCAAATACAGTCTGCATCCAGATGGTTTAGATTTTCAAGTAATGCGCCGTGTCCTCCTTTTCGGAAAGCAATTCCTCCTTTTTCATCACGAACCCACAGTTTTTTTTCATCGATAAAAGGCGTATCTGTCAACCGATGTTGGTGGGAATAATCTACACTAAAGGAAGTCTGCCCCATGCCACCAATTTTTTCTTTAAAAGACTCTAATGTTTTGTCAAATAATTTTCGATGGTTTTTATCTATGGTCAAATGGAGAGGTATCGTACTCTTCTGTTTTCCCAGCTCTATTACTTCAATCAATTGGGCTTCAAAAGGGGTCCATTCCTGACCCTTCTCATCAGTAAAAAAGGGAATCAACCCTTTTGGATAGGTCTCAAATTGAGATACGATTTTACGAATAAAATTGATAAAATAAGCTTCTGGCTCATCCAATTTGGCTTGCCTATCTTCGTTTAGTATCGCATGAATAGAACCAAAAAAAGGAAGGTTTTTTAACGTTTGTTTCAACTCATTTATCATAACCCCGTCAGAAGTTTCCCAAAAATCGGAACGGTTTTTTTTGTCTTTTTGTTTGACTGTTTCCAAAAACGCATTTAAGGGAGCAACCATTCTGCTAGCGGCTCCAGATGCAGGGACAAATTTCATCCAGCGTTTTGAATCTGCTTGGTTATTGAAATTCTCTAAGGCCTGTTTTTCTTGAGTCTCATCCAACCGAAGAATCCCATCTCCAATTACTGCAGGACGAATTCCCGAAATAAGGTTTTGCTTAGCGGTCAAAATTTCATACTGCCTTTGTATGAGTTCTGTGGACCTTCCACTAGCCTGTATTTGTTTGTAGTCTTGCTCTGATATCATTTTAACTCTTGAGTAAATTTAATACTTCTTTGGCTTGTTGGATTCGCTGTTCATAGTCACCTGTTAAAATGGTGTAAGCTGCATTTTTCTCTTTTAACAAATTTTCGAAATGAGAAAACATTTCCTTTCTGTTATTTGGGCGATCTCTTAAATCGTCTGCTTTCCAAGGAACATCAATTTGAGTCAAAAAATAATGGTCGTAATGAAGTGTGTCTACAAGTGCTTGAATTTCAGGAGCACAATAGCCCTCAAAATGAGTTTCTGACCACGCTTTCGTAACTAAAATATTGGTGTCACAAAAAACAACATTGTTAGCCATTTTAACAGCTTCGTTTTCTAACTTTATCTGGCCTTTTGCGATGATCCACAAATCATTCAAATCACACACTTCTTTTTTATGATCCCATTTTTCTTGTAAATACGTTCTTGCAAATTCAGGCACCCAAGTCGTTTGATATATTTCAGCTAAGCCTTTTGCTAGGGTTGTTTTTCCGGTAGATTCCGGGCCATACAAAACAATCCTTAAGCAGTTAGTTGCTCTTTGTTGTATATTTTTTTCCATTGAATGTATCCCAAAATTGCAATAAAAGTAAAGATAAGGTATTGAATACTAGTAAGGCCTAGGCCTTTGTATAGATATAAGGGAACAGAAATTACATCTCCCACAATCCAAAAAATCCAATGTGCTATTTTTCTTCTCGCCATCAGCCACATCCCTACAAAAAAGAGAGCCGTGGTAAAGGTGTCTACGGGTGCCGTCCAACTGTCCCACTTTCCGGAAAATCCGTACAATCCACCAACAAAAAGTAAGGAACACATGAAAAGGTAAAAACTCCATTTTTTTTCTGTAACGTTCATTTTATCAATTTTATGCAACTCCATCCCTTCTTTTTGGCGAGTCCAAAATACCCAACCGTA
>Ga0209653_1000010_pt1 | contig 186730 bp, 210 predicted proteins | sample SaaInl6LU_22_DNA_FD_184644 | JGI IMG/M metagenome (GOLD analysis project Ga0209653, IMG submission 184644) | Marine microbial communities from expanding oxygen minimum zones in the Saanich Inlet - ESP_116LU_22_DNA (SPAdes) (version 2) | ecosystem: Environmental > Aquatic > Marine > Intertidal... | reverse complement strand
TTTTTAGGGGTAATTTTTAGGGGTAAATATTTCATATATTTGGGGCTATTTCTTCTCTCAATATATAGCTGAGAAAATAATTCACCTGAGATTTTGCGCAACACCCAGGCCACGACATGCGTTATATGCGTTTCTCGTGGATTGGTAAGGTTTTGGTAACAATATACGAATATTCTATATGCGTTTCTCGTGGATTGGTAAGGTTTTGGTAACATTCGCGGCCATGACCGGAGCGTAGCGACACTTGACTTCTTAAAACTTCTTAAAACTTCTAAAAACTTTTATAAATCCATGACACTTTCTTTCGATTAAAGTATCCGTGAAATTTAAAAATAATTTTACATGCCTTCACGACATACCGGAGCGACACTTGACTTCTTAAAAACTTTTATAAATCCATGACACTTTCTTTCGATTAAAGTATCCGTGAAATTTAAAAATAATTTTACATGCCGGAGCGACACTTGACTTCTTAAAAACTTTTATAAATCCATGACACTTTCTTTCGATTAAAGTATCCGTGAAATTTAAAAATAATTTGGTAACATTCGCGGCCGTGACCGGAGCGTAGCGACACTTGACTTCTAAAAACTTTTATAAATCCGTGACACTTTCTTTCGATCAAAGTATCCGTGAAATTTAAAAATAATTTGTGTAAACTTTACCAACCCTGAGGAGTTGGTAGAACCTACGTTCTATTCTATAACGCGTAACATGTTGAACAAATTCCATAATAGCACCTTGTGCCTGCACGCCTCCATGAGATGAAACGAACTCGCGATGAACATGATCAGACCGTTGTCGTCACCCGATGCGTCGCTGGTGTATCCCGCCTCCATTTCACTCACACCACGCCGAGATGAACGCCCTACACGAATATAGTCTGCCACTACATACACGACAGCGTCTAGAAACTCTTCACGCGCCATATCCAACCACGAATTTACCCGTGTACCCCACGAGCGTGTATCATCATCTACTCTCACACCATGCCCATACTTTTTGATACCCAAGTCAAGCCGTGCAGCTACTTCAGATTCCATTACATAACGTACGTGCACGACCTTTATGTTATTTAACGCATACACGCCCTGTTCTACTGCCACATTACGGGAGTTTGTACTTTAATTTTATATCATTTACCATAGCACTAATCTTCGTACCCGATTTGATATGGAAGTACCCGTGTTGATCAATTGCTACAGCGTCTTGTGGAAGTTCTTGTGCTATGACACCAACATCATCACCGCGCAAACCATATTTAGACGTGGCGATGTTATTCCACGTCCAAGAATAGACGTTGAAGCCACTCTCAACACCAATCTTCTTTATATTATCCTTCAAACGTTTATCAGACCTAGACGCTTTTAAAGACGGGTCTGCTACATTATGATAATCGAAATAACCCTTTACAAGGGTGCCGAATACCGAGGGCCCCCCGCTCGACTTCGACTCCCGCTTCGACTTCGACTTCGACTTCCGCTTCGGCTTCGGCTTCGGCTTCGACTTCATTTTCGTTAGCCCCGTCGATAAACGTTTTACAGAAGCCCTGGCCTGTGCTGGGCTCATCTCCCCCTTGGACCTAGCACGCCCAATTCTCTTTGCAGTCCTCCTTACCCGAGCCCGCTTCGAGCCCCTAAACTTCCGGGGTCTCCGGGGTCTCCGGGGTCTCCGGGGTCTCCCGAATCTCCGGGGTCTCTTGGGTCTCCCTGGTCTCCCTGGCCTCCCTGGTCTCCCTGGTCTCCCTGGTCTCCCTGGTCTCCCTGGTCTCCTAGATCCCCGGGGTCTCCTGGGTCTCCGGGGTCTCCGGGGTCTCCGGGGTCTCTTGGGTCTCCCTGGTCTCCTGGGTCTCCCTGGTCTCCCTGGTCTCCCCGGTCTCCCTGGTCTCCCTAGTCTCCTAGATCTCCTAGATCTCCTCATGCGTTTCCTTATCTTCCGCGCCCTATTGATCATTTTCACCCTAGCGCGCACACGCTTAATAGATTTCTTTGCTTGTTCCGAACTTATTTTCCCCTGCGCTTTAGCTTTCTTAACTTTATTCGCAATTTTCTTCATCCCTTCAACAACCACGGGCTTCTTCATCAGAGTACCCACTTTTTTCGTCCCTTTAACAACCGTGGGCTTCTTCATCTGAGTACCCACTTTTTTCGTCCCTTCAACAACCGTGGGCTTCTTCATCTGAGTACCCACTTTTTTCGCCCCTTCAACAATCGCGGGCTTCTTCATCTGAGTATCCGCTTTTTTCACCTCTTCAACAACCGCGGGCTTCTCCGGTACCTTTTTAACAGGGTCTTGGATAGTTTTTTCGACGACTTCCACTTTCTTCGTCGGCTTTTTATTCATCATAAACATGGCAATACCTACACCGAATACGATTATTATGACTGCACCTATATATAAATAAGGTGGTTTTTTAACCACCACCGCGTTTACCGGAGGTGGGTTATCCATATTTATATAGAGTTATTTTAATTAATCACAAGTTATAGCATATTACATGGGGCTAGGGGCGATCATCATATCACCCTCGTCACCAGACTCGTCGTCGGATTCATCGTCAGAATCGTCAGCGTCCGAGTCATCAGCGTCAGAATCTTCGTCGAGTTCTTCGAGCAGTTTATCAATCTCCGCCTGTATCTCGTCACCAGATTCATACTTCTCGGTCATCTTAAGCTGACCGGTAATAAAAAGGAGGGTGAAAGCGATGACAGCCCCGAGTACAACATACTTCAGGATTTCCATGCGGTTTTTCATTTTGTAGTATAACAATATTTTTTTTCTGCGAATATATCAATGAAATACCGACCTATAAAAGATATTTTGACAGAAGCAATTATAATAGGTATAATGAACGTAGCGTTATTTTATGCCATAACGGGTTTATCTAAAAAAATTACCACCCCTGTCGTCGCCCTAATAGCGGGTATGACAATCCATATAATGTTCGAGTATACTGGGGGTAATCAATGGTGGTGCACACAAACCTATAAATTATAACGAGTGCGTAAAAAATGTTGCCGGCGTTCGATGCTCGTTATTACTTCCTGGAGTTCCTGATCAATTTGTAAATATTGCTCACGCGTATACGCCATTCGTTCATTTTCATATTCGACGTAGCTTTTATAAAAGTCTCTTTCGTTTACAAACACCAATAAAGGAATTTTGGAGCATAATTCTTCGAACGTCGCGGTCGTGAGAGTCACCCCTTCAATTCGAGCTTTCTCACGGACGGCCCTCTCCCTGACGACACGCGTGATGTTTCTGCGTACCCGGAGCTTTGAAAGTTCTACCCTGACAGTTTTTTGTTCTTCGATATGTTGTTGTAGTTCAATACGATTACTCGTATACTCATCATATATAGCGGGTTCGTACCCATCAGTGAGATCTACATATTCAGGTACAACGGGCTGAAACGGTACACGTGGTACCAAACTCCTAGTATCCAAAACAGGTGGATCATCATTACGGGGCATGGTGTCATGTAATTTTTTAATTTTATCACACATTTCCAAGTAAGTGCCTTCAGGAATTACCTTGGAAATGTCGTCCACACATTGCATCAAGTCGCGGAGATTTTCCATTATGCATGGTTTCGCCCTGTATCTGGGTACACTTAGGTGCTATTTACTTTTACCTCTTTTTATCTTATTTATTAGATTCTGGGTAAGGTTATAACCGGTAAGGTTTTTAAACGTTTTAGAATTACCACGCACTGCTGATAGTCTGGCTTTAGTCGCCGAGGGTGCATTATTTGTTCTAGACAACGTGACCTTATCAAACGGTAGAAACCCGAATGACTTACCTCTATCTTCACCTACTACCATAACAGACGTTTTTGTAAAAGTTTCTGTTATTTTGGCAATACTTTTATTTTTAGAAGAAGACATAAAATTAACTGCAGGAAACCAACCTTTCAGTATTTTTATTTTTTCATTAACATTCATGGGATTTTTTTCAGTTCCCGTGGAGTGAGACACGACGACAACTGGTTTTTTATTTAACTTCTTCGCGAGTTTGACAATACGTTCTATCATCATTTTGTGACCTTTATGAGGGGGGTTAAATCTCCCGTATGTAAACACCGTATTCATTTTATTACTTGGATATATTTTATCATGATACACATATGTACGATAGGTCGGAATGCCAAACTGGTATAATCCATATAGGCTACGGTAATTTTCATAAAGCACACCAGGCTGTATACATAGACGAATACATGAACAAGACAAGAGACCTCAGGTGGGGTATAGTAGCCGTAAATCTCCGGAATGAGGGGTTTCGAGAAATTGATGACTATATAGTTAGAACGCCAACTACGTATAAACGAGTAAGAGCACATCTCGACTATATCGATTGGACCAAAAATAGGACTATAGCTAAACACATGCTGACTTTACCAAGTGTACATCTAATAACGATAACCGTAACAGAAAGTGGGTACGCTCCTGGATCACCCCTGTACGAATATCTCGCATGTGGACTCAGAAACCGGAAAACGCCCGTGACTGTCATGTGCTGTGACAATATTCGACAAAATGGTATCGTCCTCGAAACACAATTCCTAGCATATCTATATCACACAAACCAACACGAACTCGCAAGCTGGGTCAAAGATAATGTAAAGTTTCCATCGTGTATGGTCGATCGCATAACTCCTAGAAGAACCGATTCAATTTATTGGGAAGTCGAAAATCGTTTTAAGGGATATGGGTCTACTGCCGTACAAACTGAAGATTATACACAATGGGTCATCGAAGATAAGTTTGCATCAGACTTCCCCGACTTGACAAAGGTCGGTGTCATTATCACGGATAATATCGAACCCTACGAAGAGACTAAAATACGCATTTTAAATGGGGGGCATACATCACTGGCGTATATAGGTGTTCTATCGGGTTTACATTCGTTTGACCAGGTAATGAATAATAGTAAGCATAGGGAACATTTTAATAACCTTCAGCGAGAAGAGATCGCCCCTTCAATCGACATAGATCTCCCATTTAACATATACGATTACATAGACGAAGTCGAAGAAAGATTTTCTAATACAACAAACAATGATGAGCTTGATAGAATATGCATGGACGGTTTCACAAAGTTTCATACATTTGTGGTCCCATCACTGCGTTCTTGTCTAGAAAAAGGTAAATATCCGAAACACATTTATAAAAGTATCGTGGCATGGTATATTTATTCTCGACGGTTTGCCAGGGGTTGCACAAAAATTAAGTACAATGAACCGAATTGGATATTACTAGAACCACTGTTGAAAGATGGAGCCGTAGACGCTTTCGTGAATTCTGAGCGTCTATGGGGAGATATACCAAAATTATACAGTACATTCACACGGGACCTAAAAACTATGTTATTGTCACATACATACGAACGTGAAATTGATTTGCTCACATATGATTAACAAAAGTGTGCGCGTAACTTGTCGACGCGGTCAATCACAGTCCCCTCGTCGTCCTCGTCATCTTCACACGCTTGACAATATGCGTCAAACATGTGACAAATGTGTTCACCGTTTTCAACCATCTCGCGAACATCGGGGTCGTTCATGATATCATCATCGTCATCGTCAGGTGGATCCAGTACAACTTCTTCATAATCGACGCGTGTGACCTTTTGGGACTCGAGTTCTTTGACACGCTGCCGAAGTCTCTTGATTTCTTCAATGAGTTCTTCTTTGGTAGGAGGCATTTCAACGAAAATTCCGGGAGGGAGTGGGTGGCTTCGGGAAGATCCCATATTTTAGATGAAAAATACAGATATTCTTACAAACTTAGGTGCTATTTATTTAACGGCGTCGTTCGACCCGCGCCTCCCACCCGTTGTCCACCATTCGCCCCTCATCATTCGCCCAAAAATCATGGGTTTCCGCGATCCAGTTATCGCGGGCATATACAGGAGCATCAAGTTCCCTCAACTTGTTTTCCTGTTCCCTTGCCGCCATCTCCCACTTTTGCATCAATTCTTTATGTTTGCGAACATTCGCATTCGCATTTTCGATGAAGGTGTCGTCTATACTACGCAAATAGTTGCATTCGCCCTTGAAGTCGTCATAAATCTTCTTCTCAAACGCAGGAAGTTTTTGGATCGTTGTAAGAGAAAGTTCATCGTAGTAGACGAAATCCGATACCTTCTCCTCCTCGGTTCCAATTTCCATCACGATTACTCGAAGACCGTTTTCCACCAGGTTTTTCCAAGTCCAGAAGTTATCCCCAGTGACGATGGGACCACATCCAACGAGTTCCCCAGCCTCACCACCAGTAGCCCAACGGACGTTCTTTTCACACCATCTCTGAATAGCCCGCTTCTTCCGCGCCATGGTCATACGTGTGATAAGTGGTCGAGCTCGTGCTTGCTCTTTCTTCACCTCCTTTTCCCACTTCTGAACCTCTGCCCATGTGTGGTGCATACTCTTCACATTATCCAGAAGCTGGTTTCTGATGAGTTCAATCGCGACCCCTCGGCGTGCTCGCTCGTTGTAATCGGAGTCGCTGTCCGAGTCATCATCACTTTCAAGATCAGAATCACTGTCACTGTAGTAGAACGTGTCTTCATGGAACGGTTTGTTACCTTTCATATGGTCATGAACGCGTTTCATTTTATCGGCCATCTCCAGATAGAGGCCATCAGGGATCTTACTGGAGATGTCGTCAAGGCAGGTCATAAGGCTTTGGAGGTCTTCCATGTTGATTGTTTACATGAAAATTACAAGGTTTTGATTCTACTTAGGCGTAGTTTTTACACGCTTAGCATTTACCCCATTGTTATTGATTCTGGGACGTTTTGTAATTCTGTTATTGTTATTGTTCGAGTTCGAGTTAGAATTGGCGTTACGGTTACCTCGTGATGATCTACCAGTGTGTACCCACGCAAGAACATCTTCGAGAGACCATGATGGATCAATTTTATCATACCCTTTCCAACTCATACTCACTAGCTTAGTGTTGAACTCCCCGTCATTATCAGGAAGCTGGGCAACCCCTTTCCATAATCTAAGAGACTTTCCAGTCTTTGATTGAGTGGTCAAGATATACGGGAAGGTTTTTGAAAAATACTTCCATTTCGCGGTCCTGCGTTTAGTTTTAGGTGTGTACTTATGAATCATACCCCAAATAAACTTCTTAATGAAAGCAAGACGTTTACGAGGATCATTGGGTCCGGGATTATTCGTCAGACCAACCGCTAACATCATAGCGTAAATAGATTCCATATAACAGAAATGGTGCTGGGACATTTCGTCGAATTGTGAAAGCCTGTATGCCCCCCTTGCGACTGTTTCGCCATATTCCCTTTTAATCCGTATTCCATAACCATTCTCATTTTCGTTCAAAAAGTTTCTATAGTTTGTTGCCACGAAACCACCCGTAGGTTGTACCTGTAACTTCCTGGTCTTCCCCAAAAAACCGTCTGTGACTTTTGCTTTACATCCAAGGATAGACCTTACTTTAGGGAAATTCCAAGCGCGAGCCTGTGGTGCCCATCTTGCCGCGACAATTTCAAAATTAGAAAAACCCGAATCATACATAGAATCGTATACATTCACCTGACCGTTTTTATGCTTTAAGTGAATGAGACCGTAGTGCCCCGTTCCATTACCAAACTTTTGATCAACTAAGACGAAGTTCTCTTGGGCCCCAGACTTTCTCTGTATATTGAGGTTGTTCTTACTGGAACTGACTTGATAAGTCATATTTTCACGGGTTCCGATGATATCTTTCATGATTTTCTCGAACATACCTGTAGCATGAAGATAAGTCTTGGCAACTTCGGAGGCGTTCTCAATAGCGAGAAGGGTAATCGTACTGTGTCCCATCTGACCTTCCTCCGCCATCTGTTCCGCCCGTCTTTCTATGTAATCACTCTTATCAAACCTGACAGTGTTCTCACTGATATCTCGCAGGAGCTGGGTACGATTTGAACCCGCTGGTAAAAGTTTTACTGGCACTGGTCTGTTGTTCATATTATTTTACTGTTATTTTTATCGAGAATAAAATTTCTAAACTTGACTTAGGCATGGAACATGTACGAAAGATCATGGAGATAATGGACGATGAAATGTTCCCGACAAAAAGGGAGTGGGCATATATCAAAATCTGTAATGAACTTAAACAAATTCACATTGAACTACAAGAACTCGCGAGACTAAAACATCTACATGCACCCGGGTTGATAGATCCCTCAGCGCGTGTCGAAGTACGTTCACTCGCTAGACCTGACCCCTCCGCACCACCCCACCATAATACCTGAAATCACGCCGTGCGAGTGTTCCTCTGTGTACAAACCACATAAGTTCCTCGTATCCACTCGTTTGGTTAAGTTCTCTCCAATAAAGGTTAGATGCTTCTCTTACCTGTTTATATATGGCCAATTTTACTTTATGTGTTGGGTCTGCTTCATGTTCTTCGAAGGCGTCTCGGAGAGCTTCCGTACTTCTGATCCATGTATAACATTTATTGAATGCATCTGATGTTATGATGAAATCTTCACCAACCACATCAGGTGTGACAAGTATTCGATCCTTGGTTTTATACATTTCTTTCAGTAATCGACACATTCGGATATAATCACCTTCGGGTATTTTATGGGAGTTTTTATCGATGAGACTCATAAGTTCTTCCATTGTTTCTTAAAAATTACAAATATTTCTATTCACTTAGGCCGACTTCAACAACCGATGTACTATCTCTCGACGGAGAAGAAAAACCCTCTGGTTCACCTGATCCATCATGTTCCGTTGCAACCCAATCATCATGCAATTCTTGTAAAAACGCAGTTAGGCCCGGGTACATAACCTCTTCATCAAGTTCTCTCCACCGTTGATGAAGTTGTTCCCGTGCTCGCTGAGTAGCCGTATCGGGATCGGATGGTAATGAATCCTCAATCCATTCGGGTGGTTGACCGGCAGTCACTGGTACAGTGGGTTCGTAGACCGGAGCTTCACGACCCAACCAAAGTGGCTGATTTTGATCAAGGAGAAATGAAGGTGGTTTTACTTGTTCTCGTAATTCTTGAATTGTGTCACATAACTCTAGATAGTCCCCCTCGGGGATCTTCTCCGCGTTCCGGTCAATGAGGTCAATAAGCTTGTGAAAAAGATCCATCTTGGAAAAGTGAATTATTTCAAGTCACTTAGGTTAATAAAAGATTTAGAAGATTTCTTGAGTTTACTTTCAATTAATTCAAACTCCTCGTACAAATAACTTATATCATCATTCGTATATAATTTCTGACGCACATTTTCATATAATTCGATAACATTTAGCAAAACACGCGATTCGTGATTAGTCTTCGTTACGAAAGTCATCAAACGTTTGCATTTCGTAAGGAGGATTTCAATATATTCACGTCTATCGTATGTGGGTCTGGATATTTCGATGTAACGTTCTTCTCCACAATCATTTACAGCTTTAATCAGTCGAACAGTTTTCGGGGTAAAGAATGAGGTAACCGCTTGTAAGATATTTTGCATTTCTTTGGCGCCCCAGGGGCTTCAATAGGTTGTGTACAATGAATAACTTCCTCCCAAATGAGACGCTGAACGTCAGGGCAAAGAGGTGCGGTAGATTGACAAAAGGCAATACGCAGCTCGTCAGTCACGAGGGGAATAATATACTCTTTCATGTTGTTTTTGAATCATCACTCATTTCACTTAGGCTGAGTTCACGTTCAATAGCAACCTTTTCGAGTTCTACATCCAGGTAAACCCTATACGGGGCGTCCCAAACAGCTGTTTTTACCCAATCACATACATTCAAAAAATATTGAGAGCCATTAGAAACGATAGTCCGGTAGAATGCGTGTGCGTACATATATGTATTCATTGCATCTTCTTTTTATATGTCTGCATTGTTCTAACAAAATCAACGACACATGCCACTGCGAGTGTCCCTGTAAATAATACAGTATTTATAGCAATTCTCGGAATCATACTATTCATAAGATAGTTTTAATTTCGCGACCAACGCGTACATCGGTATTCACGTGAATAGCAATACCAGCGGCGTTTGCGTTCATACAAAACGCCTCCGTTTCGGTTGGTACATGCAACAACGTTTTATCATCTTCACCTGGAATTTCAATCGTTTGATGTCTGAAATATGGGTATTCAAGTTTTTCAAAAATCTCACGCTTACACGCGAAAATTCCCAATTCTGTGTGCTTAACAGGAATATGTTTCATGTTGGGGTTTACAGATTCAGCATCAATGAATTCATATCCACCATTCTTCTTAAAAAAATCTTGGTCATCGGCCACCCTGAATGACATAGTCTTAGTACTACCCATTCTATGTACTCCAGCGATGATAGGGTATTTATCCGTATCTTCAATAAGTTCTATGACCTGCTTGGGTGTAAAAATCATATCCATATCGATAGAAATAAATACATCATAATCAGAATTACCATTGAAAGGTTTCTGTTCTTTACCAAACAAAGTTCCACAACCTAGTGACGCAATACGAGCATTCAACAGATTCTTAGAAACTCCAGTTGAAACTCCGATAGAATATCCTTGTTTATTCAGTTCAAGGATAGTTTCACTCCATTGCATCAGAAACGTGGTCGAACACTCACTACCGACGAGACCTAAAATAACGCGCTTAGATGGTGTAGCCATTATATATTTCATTACAACGCACATCTTTAATATTTTGAATCAGAAGTATCTCTCATATCAACCTTGTAAACATTCACATTCACGTCTCCAAAATACACACAATCGTCTACACGCCAAACCTTCTCACGGACTTGTTTACGCGCGTAAGATATCGCTTCTTTGGAGTCGAAGAACACATTCCGGTCAAGAATGTGGTCACCGACGCATACGTGAACGATAGAATAGTACATTTTTATATTTAGTTTGAAACAAGTTCGTGAAAATAACTACAGAAATTCTTCAACTTAGGAAGAATATCAGCGTCCCACTTCACCTTATCCCTCGAAAGTAAATGTGTACACGTTTTATCATTATATTTTTCAATGAGTTTACATGTGTCGAGGTTTAACATCTCCATATACGTTTGACATTGGATATTCTCGTAGTCTCGGACTGTTTTGAATAGACGATTCGCACGGTTTTTAATCTCGATAATCGTAGAAGAGTCTTCGGAAATTCTGTCTATTCTTCCAACGATTACATATTCCGTTCCCCGAATCTTACATACGGGGTATGTATAAAACGTCTCATCTGTCTTAAGCGTGGGATCCATTTCGGCAGTCGCATCTTCGTGACGAATACCATGGTTTGTGTACAACGTCTTACGAATATGATCCTTCGCCGCTTCCATCTCTTCGTGTGCGAGTTCACTCTGTACCGATAACTGATTCGTGACGGCTCTGTATTTTTGCTCGAGAGATGTACTGTCAGTCGACTTAAACTTTACAGCGTCTTCGAGTAATTGAGTCGCGATCGAACAATTACTTATAGCCGCACCCGCAATCTGATCTTTTGTCTGCCCCTTGAACGTTTCGGGTACATATTTACACCACAGATTCATGATCACCTCTTCAGGTGGTTTATACCTATTCTTATCAATCATACTCGCAACATCTGACGCTTTTAACACGACGCGATCTATCCCGATACGATTATGAACACGTTTCTTATCCCTGAGAAATGGGTAAATTACACCACACGCACGTGAATCTGCGAGTGCGTTGTGTGCATCGTCGAGTGTTTTACCTGTCAATTCGTTATATATAATGACAAGTTTTTTAGGCTTGAGATACCATTGATGAACCAACTTATGAGTACATGCGAAAGTAATATCTTTAAATGGGTCAAGGCTCACACCGCGGCGGTAGCATTCGGAGAATAACACGTTCTCGTCAAAAGCAGAGTTGTGCGCGACAAGTGTCTTGCAACCACCTATGAACTTTACGAACGTGTCGTACACTTCTTGGAACGGTGCACCGTTCTCAACGGCTTGTTCATGTGTGATACCATGAATATGCGTCGCTTCCACTTTGAACGTATCGGGTTTCACTAACATATATTGCGCATCTAGTTCTTTACCAGAAGCGTCATATTTGACAAAAGCGATCGAGACCATTCGACATTTGTCAAATACATGTGTATTGTCTGCAGTCGCAGATTGACGAGTCATGGGGAGACCCGTCGTTTCTGTATCCCATGCGATGTACGACATATTTAAATATACTTTTTACTCTTTAATCACTTTACCAAAAGCCGGTCGTACGCGACTTGATAGGCAGTTTATTGTTGTTATTAGCCAATTGACTTAAGTCCAAAACGTGTTTCATTCCGTATAATTTAGACCTTTGTTCTATTGATTTTACAAACCATAACCTATTTTTAGTTTTTGTAATGTCACAAATATAAGAATACATAGCTCCACACATGGCGTCACCTGTTCCTAATACGTATATGTACCCCGGTTTAGTATTATTTTTGTTTAATGCGACAGTAGTTAATATTTGCATGAAATCACCCAAAAATTTAGAAATTTTGTCATTGATAGTCGCAGTAGCTTTTCTGGCCGCAGGTGCCGTTATACCACCGGGTACCGTCACTTTACCCTTACTATTAGTTATATCTATTACGTACTTAAGTGTCGAGTCATCTAGGCGATATTCCAAAGTGGTATTGCCGATTTTGAACACTGGTTTACTGTAATTCCATGAAAGTGTCGTAGTAGGGGTTTCCTTCATAACATATTGGGAATCTTTCTTAGCACTATCCATTTGCATGTCATGTCCGGGGTCCACTAAGTTCGCAATCGACACAGTATTATAAAATGGTTTTGTTTCACTAGTTCTAGCAGTTTCTGCTATTCTGGAAATTTTATCCAAAACGTATGAATATGGGTACGACACGCGCCTTTGTGCGTTTGATATTGTACTCGCTTCATCTTCTTGATCAAATAGTAAGCAAGTGTCCGTACCACTTTTAAACATATCAGAGGTTATCTGTCTATTACTCAATTCTACAACTTCACCCATATTAAATAGTGTTTCATATTTTCCCTTAATAACAGATTCATAACCTTTATTCGGTAAATTTAAAAGATTTTTATATAACTTTGTATTTATATTTTTATTAATTTTAGTGTATTCACTTCCAAAAAATGTTTTAATAATGTCACTTTCAATAAACATATCAAATGACATATCGATAATGCCGTCATGACTCATATCCAAATACATTAAATACGCAAGTTCGGTGATTTTAGTCGCGTCTAACTGTATAGTTAAATTTAAATTACTCCCACGTGATCGTTTCTGGAATAACTTATAGTGTTTAAATATCAGTCTGACCGCTTGCTTTACCGTTTTTCCACCAAATAACGCTTTAGTTCTATCATCTGTCGATTTCTGAATATACATGTAAATCAAAAAATCTTTAAGATCCGCGTGACTCGAGGGCAGTGTTGTAGCTTTTATTATTTTAACCAACTTAGGGGTGTAGGCACTTTTAGTCACTGGTAAATTTTTTATTTCTGGAAACATTTTACTAATACGTTCGGCATCTGCTTCCACTTTTGGGTCGCTATTTTTAGGACCGTTATTCACACGCGCGACAGTTTTCGCGGATTTAGCACGTACCGTCGTTTTGGGTGCGGACATCTTGACGGATTTAGCACGTACTGTCGTTTTGGGTGCGGACATCTTGACGGATTTAGCACGTACCGTCGTTTTGGGTGCTGACATCTTGACGGATTTAGCACGCGTCGAACGTCTAACAGTTTTAGCTTTAGTAGACTTGTCATTAGCAGCGGCCCGTGCAGCCAAAAACGCTCTATTATTCACATTTTCAAGCTTTTTCGTCCCACGTCGACCAGGTGTAACGCCTAGTACGCGTTTCTGGATTGAGCGTGGGGGTGTAGTTTTTTTAACGGACGCGACTTTCGTGACAGGGACCGCTCTTGCACTGGTATTCATGTTTGCAACGGGGTCGGATTTGTTCCGAATAGAGGTGATGACTGCGGAATTCGCTTTTTTATTTGAAGTTGCGTTATTATAAGAATTACGAGAGTTATTCATCGCTGAGTTGTTACTGAATGATCTATTCTGGGCTGTTCCGACCCTTTTTGTGGCAGGTTTAGTCATCGCACGCTGAGCTGCGACTGCGGCTGTTAGTAACGGAATTTTCATACGCTTAGATGATGGTACATTTTCGGGATCAGCAGGTGACCTGACCCTACTCGACATCTTATCATCATACAATAATTTATTTTGAAAGTGGAATGTCACAAGACCCTACCAGTTCGTACACGAGTACACCATCAACAATTTCTTCAGCAATCAAGATATCTTTCAATTGTTCAAGTTTAATTTTATTAAGTTTCAAAAGATCGAAAACCTCGTGATAGCACTCGTCGACGATCACTCTCATTTCAGCTTCAACGGCGTGAGATGTCCGACTCGACATCATCTGTTCGTTAATGTTCATCTTGCCGATGACGTCACTAAATCCACAACTCGTGATCATTTGACGAGCGATCGAGTACACTTGAGAAAGGTCACTGGTCGCACCCGTAGATACCTGGTTTCGGCCATACACGAGTTCCTCAGCCGCGTGTCCACCGAGAGCCACTTTAATCTGACTCAGTAGATAATCCTTCGTGAACATACCCTGTTCGTCGGTAGCTGGCTGAAAAAACGTGATTCCGCCAGCATCGCCTCGGGGAATGATACTCACTTTACGAACCTCGTCATAATCTGACATGAGCGCGCCGATGATCGCGTGTCCAGCTTCGTGATACGCGACACGCGTTTTGCGCTTATCCGACATTTTACGACTTCCACGGGCACCCACTACAACGCGCTGGTATGCGTTCTCGATAATATCGGGTGTGATTTCCTTTCCTTCTTTAACAGAACGAATGGCCGATTCGTTCATTAGACTTGCGAGATCTGCACCGGAAAACCCAGTAGTTTGACGCGCGATATCGCGCAGGGATACATCGTCAGATAAATTTTTATTTTTTGTGTGAACCTCTAGAATCTTCTCACGTCCGTGGACATCTGGGAGATTTACCTGAATTTTACGGTCGAACCTCCCAGGGCGTAGGAGTGCATCGTCGAGAATATCTACACGGTTTGTTGCAGCGATGACAACAATTTGTGACGTATCGTCAAATCCGTCCATCTCGGTAAGTAGTTGGTTGATGGTTTGCTCCCGCTCATCATTACCTGGCATATTTCCAGCTGAACGTTTCTTACCGATCGCGTCAATTTCATCGATGAAGATAATGCACGGTTGATTTTTTCGGGCATATGCAAATATATCGCGCACCCGTTTCGCACCAACTCCAACAAACATCTCGACAAATGCCGAGCCACTGCATTGAATAAATGGTACCGAGGACTCACCCGCAATTGCACGGGCTAGAAGTGTCTTTCCCGTACCAGGCTTTCCAGTGAGCAGTGCACCCTTCGGAATCTTTGCACCCGAGAGCATGTACTTCGTGGGAGATTTCAAGAAATCGACAATTTCAGTGAGTTCGTCTTTGGCAGAGTCGATACCTTGTACATCTTCAAATCGCGTGGTGATATATTTCTCAACCTCGAGTTCAGTTTTATTCATGTTAAATGGGTCTTGACCACCACCGCGTGTCTGTGATAATATCATTCGAATAATGGCATATGTCAAGACAGCCGTAAAAAGACCCGAAGACAAGTCAGATGCCGTAAACGGAATGGTCGTGTCCACGTCATAAGAGATTGGGCTATCCATGATAATCTTCCATAGTTCGGGTGTATTTTCGTATGTAGTGACATTTACAGAGCCGTCATTCTCGGAATAATAAATCTTACGTTGATTCGTCTTGATGACTGCCTCCTCTACGTTTTTCTTTTTCACCCCGTATACAAACTCATTCAGGCGCCTCTTCTGGAATTGGGGATTCACGGGTAATGAAGGCGCTTGTAAGGGTTTACTGATACTAAACATATTATATACATAGTCACTACACCTTTTAAACACGTTAATCAATGTCATTCGGTTCCGTATCATCTATAAATTCTTCATCTGCATCTTCTTCATCTTCCACAATAGCTTCATCTTCTTCCGGTCGTACATCGTCGTCATCTTCATCTTCATTCTTATCGTCTTCGGGGGGATCGTCAAATTCATCTTCAGGGGCATCGAGTTTTTTATGTTCTTTTTTCGGAACAATGCTAACCTTTTTCTTTGGCGCCTTCTCGAAAATTCGTACTATGAGTTCATCAATTTTTACCTTCATCGCCTTCTTTTTTTCAAATTGTTTTTTAATATTATTAATAAATGTTTCAGAATACCCCATCTGTTTGTATGTCGAAATTACCGATTTAGGGGGAGGTGTTTTCGATTTACTGTAATACTTTTCCCATAAAGTTACCATCGAAGTGAGCACCTTCACTCGAACAATACCAGATTTGAGTACAATCAACTTTATGACCACTCTGTCAGGATATTCAATATAATTATCAATTTGTGTAGATCTTACACACTTTTCAGGGGGGTCGGAAACCTGCGGTTTTTTAAACGGGACATTATAATACTCATAATTTCTTTTGAGAAGTTTAAGGTACAATTCGGAATTCTGGTAATAAAAACGCTTTTCCTTTTCAATTATAGGACGCTCGGGTGGATGTAAAATGTCATATACAACACCGTGTGTGATATCGTTACACGGCGTTGTATCGAGGTTGATTTTTTTACGTATCGAAGGTTTCTTAAACATCTTGTTTTGTATTTACATTATTTTTTTACAACTTAGGTCGAGTTCGCATTCCAAAATATGATGTGCTTGAAAGTTTTGGAGGGACGAATACGGACCCCATAGTTCGATAACTTTACGTTTCTTATCATACCAGAGATACGACAAATCTAAATATCTGGTAAGCCAATAAAATTTCTTTCCACCCTTTCCGACGAACTTGAAAATGTCATTTTCGTCATAGGACGAAACGTCAAATTGGCTATAGTGTGTGACGGGTGGTAAATATGGCGCCATTATATATCTTATGTGTATATAACTTGTACCTTTTAAGTTATTTTCTTTTTGTTACAACCACAACCAGATTTATTCTTCGAACCCGTGATGATTTTGAGAAGTATTATCGTGAAAAGTAAAGCCAGCGCGAGAAACAGCGAATTCATTTTATATAAACCGACATTTTATTCGAGATCTTCTTCACAAAGACTGACTTCCGAATCACTTTCAGATTCATCAGACGAATTGTACATCACATCCGGATCGCTTTCGTCTATTTGCTCATAATACACATCGTCGTATTTCATATACAGACCTGTATCCTCTAGTGACTGGGTATCGTAAAATCCGGAGATGGATTCCCTGGGAACTGCGATCGTCTCTTCACTGAATTTAAAAAGACCGCATCGCCTGTCATAATGTAAAATGCGTACAATGTAGTCATCACCAGTGCTCGATATGATACGTGCGATTTCAGTCGACCCGTCTTGGTATTCTATGTCAACAATTTGTCGTTCCATTAAGAATGACACGTGTAAAATTTTTATATATGTAATTGTAATGAATATCAAGAAAGCTAAAAAGAATGAGGCCGCGATGTTTGACATAGATGATACATTGATATCTTCTAAAACCGGTAGGCGAAAGGAGGTTGTGTATAAACTGTATACTTTATTACAACGTCAGGGGTATAAGATGATCATTGTAACAGCTAGACCCGGGTTTGCTAAAAATGTCAAATGGACCGAGAACGAATTGGCTTCACACGGTATCACATACGATAAGCTCGTTTTCACACCCGCGAACAACAAGGGGAATTATAAGAAAAAATCGGGATATAAGTATATTTTTTCAGTCGGGGACCTTGACACAGATCTCACACATAGTAAATACGCTGTCAAGATTTCCAGGTAGTCTTACATATATGACACGTGACGAACACGGTCATGGGTTCGTCAGCACTGCGTGTCTGCATCTCGTAATATGTCGTTTTACTCTGTCTACATTTATTACACCTGAAGATACCGACATAATTCGGTTCATTGGCAATAGAATATTCCTTTTGAGCACTTTTACTAGCATTACGCGCACACTCTTGTGCGTATGGCCCTTCTGGCCACATCGACACGAGGGACATATTCAGCGCATCTTCACTTTTAACTTCCCCATTTCTAATAGATTCCCTGAACGATTTCGAACATAATAAATTTTTCTGAATCTCGAGAAATTTGTGTTTGTATCTATCCATGTGATACCTGTTATCACTCGCAGGAGTATCACCCATATTAATTGTTTTCTTAACCGCCCAATTATGTGTAGACTTCTCGAGATTTATACATATTTTATGATCTTCTGGAATTTCAAGAAGAGACGCATATTTTTGAACGACGTATTCTCGAATTCCCATTTTGAATTACTGATATTTAATACCTACTTAGGTTGGGAAATGCAATCTTAGCACATGCACTGTATGATTCAGGGGAACATGTATTGAATGGGTCCGATACACGCGTAGGTTTATTACGTGTTTCTCGCCAATTTTTATCGAGGAACAAAGTCCTAGAAGATGAGAGGGAATATAATTCGAACCGCCTGAGAAGCGCGTATGCGAGTAGTAGAGCTACGGCCAAAGCGACATATGTGTTCATTTATTAAAAACAACTATTTTATTTGTATACAACAAATGACAATATCAGTTTTAATACATGAACGCATGGATCATATAGAAGAGATAGAAGTTGATATAGATCCAATTAAGAATGAAATATTTAAAATTTTGGGGAGTAGGCAAACATTTATAGGACAATGGGAAGAATTGGACGTGGTGATTATGAAGCCTGAAGATGGTGATGTCTTTAACATGAACACATTACCATATCCATTTGATAATGAAGAAGTGAATGGTAAGATCCTGCTGATGCGTATGGATGAGAATTCAGAGCCACAAGATTTTACATTGGAAGAATATCGATCATTTCTTTCGAGGAATGAACGCGTCGCTGTTTAGTACAGCATTAGCATATTTCATACACAACTGAAAGTGTACATACGCCCAGTCCGTAGGAATGTCTACAGTTGGTTTTCCTGGTAGTGGATTGTTGTTAACTGTAGCGATCACGTCAATTTTTTCACCGGAAATAGATTTAACTGTGACATTACCGACATCCCTCAACCATAATACATGGTGTTCATTATTACAGTCGAAACTTCTAATGAAGTGTGCCATTTAATGTAATATGTCAGTTATTCTTTAAACTATAATCGAGACGCTCCTTGTATAAAATTTTGTCTACATGTCCGTCGACTTCCTGTCCACTCATAGATAAACTAAACAGATTATCATATGTAAACTTATGACAGTAAAAATAAGAAATACCAGTGGCGAACGACATATTATCTAAATCGTCTACCGTTTTCAGTTTAATTTCCAGTAAATCTTCGTAAATATTCGGGTCCCCTTCTTTATGGTTTGGTAAAATGTTAACCTTTGTAATCGGTGACGATAAATCAATACCAGGCCACGTCCCATATTTAGCTTTGTGTTTACATATATACTTAATATATACACGGGCCGTTTTAGGTTCTTTAAAACAAATGAATCTAGGTTTCGAATGTACATCTATAATGGTAGCCGCACCGCCAGATTTAATTCCAATGAAGTGAAATTCCATTTTGTTTTATTATCGTTATTAAAACCTTAAATACTTATATATGATTTTCCCTGTTACACCCGGACAATGTACATACGTCAGACTTGTTCAGTCTAAGAAACCGATTCTTATAGCGACCGGTCCAGCCGGAAGTGGCAAAACTATGCTCGCATGTCATGAAGCGTGTATGAAATTACATAAACGGGAAATATCTAAAATTATATTTACGAGGCCGATTGTTGCAGCCGATGAGGACATGGGGTATTTACCTGGTGAAATGGAGAGGAAGATGGAACCGTGGGCTAAACCCATGACTGAAATCATGGAAAAGCACTTATCTAAAAATCAGATAGAATCCCGTGTATTCATCGAACCACTTGGATTTATGAGAGGGAGGACGTTCACCGACGCTTTCATCATAGCTGACGAAATGCAGAACAGTACACCCAATCAAATGCGTATGTTACTTACGCGTTTGGGCGAAAATTCAAAATTAATAGTCACAGGCGACATTGAACAAAGTGATCTTGATAAACGGAACGGGCTCGAAGATATTCTCGAAAAAATTGACTGTGCCGATCTGGATTATGTCGACTATACAACTTTAAAAATGTGTGATGTCATTCGACATCCGGCAGTTACAGAAATACTCTCATTGTATTATAAATGATAGGTGTAAGAAGATTACCACGGTCTCAGCAGTTCATCATCGATACACTCGTATCAAGAATCAGAGGACTTCGTAAAACAAACGCGAATGTAAATATAATGTCAACCAATAATTCGTATAGAAATATACGGGGATTTGTTGAAGAATTGTCGAGGGTATTCGCGACGAGTTTACCTTATAATCACCGAAAAGATGTCACCTCGTATAGAATATATTTGCGGCAGATAGCTGACATAGCCGCGAGTAATTACGCCGGTCGTCAACGTTTTCACGTGAACGAATCGAGGTCACCCACGAAAGGAAAAGCCTTTCTCCAATTCATTTATTTCGTAGAAACCCCAAAACGTGACGGTAAAAACGCACCCATAGAAGACCGTGGCACGTTACTCTTGGTATCTTCAGATGGTAAAGTGCGGGAGGTTGTACCAGAACAGGGTAAATTTGTGTTTTTTTCCCCGGACGATACGTATCACGAGGTCGCTAAACAAGAAAACCCTGACATGGGAAGTGTCTCGAGAAATATGATCATCGGCATGCTGTACAGGCGTTCTCCTAATACACAAACCGTCAATCGCCAAATACGTATGAGCTCCCCCCGGGCTAGGACTTCTCGTGCGATAGCTGGAAGAGTACTACTCAATAGTAATACTGGAACCGCGACAAATACAAACGTTCTGACATCACTCGTTAAACGGTTACAGATTAAGCCCACCAAAAAAAAGGTTGCCACTCCAAAACGAACATCCATAAAATCGAAGAGACCTTCTAAACCCAGATCTTCGAAAAGTAGACGCTTAACAAAAATCACAGAAAGACGCGGAATTTAAACCTAAGTAACAAACGAATAGTGTGTTTTGTATATTCACTTTCACCATGAACTCCACTTCCATCACCGATTACATCCTCAAGCTCGAGAAGCTCAACGAAGAGTCTCACACCAAGATTGAACAGCTCAAGGAACTCTACAAGAGGTCCGAAGAAGAGCGAGTCGCCACTCTCGAGAAACTCAACTCGAAGCTTCTCGATGAATCAATTCAGAGGGTTGGAACCGTCCTCAACGAGGCTTCACTCTATGAGACGACTGCACGAACCAAGACGCATGCTCTAAACAAAGAGATTGCTGATCACCTCCGGAAACTTGGTGAGATGACCTCAGACTTTTTCAAGACTGGGGCTTACAACACAGCTGCGGACATCATCACCACTCTCGACTTTGAGGTGCAGAACGGTGAGAGCCTCCTCGATATTAAGGGTATCGGAAAGGGTATCGCCTCCAAGGTTGACCACTTCCTCGACGAGTACTTTGAGGATGCTGAATCTGTCGCCTCCAACGAGGGGCAGATTCTTGAAGAGGAGTCTTCCGACGAGTCCGACGAGTCCGACGAGTCCGACGAGTCCGACGAGTCCGACGGTGAGTGTGACTTTTTCGTCTCCTACAACAGTGAACTTGCTGATGTGTTCGATGAGCTCGCTTACTACGAAACGGACGAGCAAAAGAGTAAGGCGTATGATAACGCCGCACAGATCATTGACAGACTCCCATTCAAGGTGACCAGTGGCAAAGAACTTGCGAAGGGTCCCAAGAAGGTCGCAGGTATCGGAAAGAGTATCGCCAATGTCATCGACGAGTTCCTCTCGACTGGCAAGGTGAAGAAGCTCGAGAAGGGTGTATCCACCAACGACGAGATTGCTGAAATGCTCTGCTGCCTCGCTGAGGATTCGTATGATGACAAATTCAAACAGAGTGCATACATTCGCGCGGCCCGTGAAATCAAAAAACTTCCTTTTGAAGTGACGAGTGGTGAGGAACTTGCGAAGGGTCCCAAGAAGGTCAAGGGTATTGGGAAGTCTATCGCGAACAAGATTGACAAGTTCCTTCAGACTGGGGATATGAATTAAATCCATCGAGCCTTGGCATTGACTTTTTTCCATTTGGGTTTCTTTGAAAGGCGTGAGAGTAGATATACGTAGAAGAGTAGGACACCCATCTTCCTTTTAATAAAGATTGAAAATTTTCTTGACCAATTACAAACAATGACTCCAGTACTCGTATCTGTAGACAAGGCGGGTGATCTCAAGCTCGGTGCGAAAAAGTGCCGTCTCTACAAAAAGGATGAGGTGGTGAAGGTTGCCAAGAAGTATGGTATCAAAACTGAGAAGAAGACTGTCAAGCAGCTCTGTGGTTCCATCAAGGCGAAGGCGAAGAACAGCATGAACAACGTACCTCTCGCCAAGCTGTACCCCGAGGCTGCGAAGAAGCGTGCGGCTGCGAAGAAGAAGGTGTCCCCTTCCCGGAAGGCTGCGATTGACAAAAAGATTGTGACCAGTTTTATGAAGAATATGGTGACCACGAATGCCAACATCAAAAAACTCCGGGAACTGAATGAAAAACCTTCCAAGATTCCCGCACCCAAACCCAGGCCACGTAGCCCCAACCCAGCCGCCGTTGCGCGTGCCAGGGCTAATGTTAAAAATGTGATAAATAAACGTGTTTCTTATATGAATTCGGATTCCCAGAAGATGATCAACCAAGCGTCTCCTCGTGCGGTGATGCGTATTGCTCGGGAACTTCGTCGTCTTCGCTAAGATCGTTATATACTTTTTCATCTGTGTCGTAGAAGGCTTCACTATCCCCGATCATCATCTCCCTCACGGTTTGGTACAACACGGTCGAGAGGGCAAACTTATAAGCGAGGAACCCCACGAAAGTAGCTCCATAATCAAAGTCAAACGCGAAAGGTGCGTTATTCCACGATACTTCAAAAGCAGCGGTACCGAGAGGTGCCAAAAACTCCTTTTGAATTACCGAATTTTCAAACTTGTCAACCCTATCTGAGAGAAGGGTCACATACGCGTACGACGCGGCGGCTCCCAGAGTTGCTGAAACGCCTTGGTCAGCACCTTGTGTGATGAAATATGACGCACTGAGAGCCGTGCCATACCCAATTGTAGATTTCTTTAGGGTTGTCTTGAGGCGGGAATACTCGGTGGGGACGATCGGCTTGACAAAGGCGTAAGTGAAGGACATTCTACATGAAAAACGCTTAAAATCTTTATCCGAATTATTATTAGTAATGCCGTGCCAACGCTGTAGGAAGAAGTGTGGTGTCCCCATCGATTGTAATTATTGCGAAGGCAGCTTTTGTCCGAGCTGTATCAATTTGATGAAACACGATTGTCAGGGTGCAGATATCAAGAAGATGAAGCAGCGTAAAGAATTAAAAGAAAACATAGATTTTACACCTGAACCAAAATTAGCTAAAATATAATTACCGTCCACCACACGCCGAGCAATACTTCTCGGCCTTTTTCTTGGGAGTCATCATCACACCCTGAAGAACTATCAAGGCGAGAAGAGCGATCAAAACTATACCGATGTTCTTCGTGGTGTTACGTACACCTTTATTCATTGTATAATACATAAACATTTTTTTTTATCAGGGCATCAGAATAAATTCTTGCAATACTATAAACATGTCAGGTGTTCAAGTAGACTATAAACTTATCGGAATTACTTCGGTGCTCGGTATAATTTATACGGCGATAGCTTCTGTCGGTATTAAACGCTTTAACGACTGCAAAGAGATACAGGGTGTATCCAAGTATGCTAACCGTAAGATGTTTCTTTCTCATACACTCACTGGTCTCATCGCGGTACCTGTCGCGTTTCTCATGCTGAAGTTTGGTTCCGTCACACCTAACGCGACTGGATTTATGGTGATGCTTTCGGGTGTTCTCGGTATTATCGCGTCTGTATTCGCATTCCAGATCCAAAAAGCGTCCGAATGTACGAAAACTGCTAAAAAGAGTGACAAAAATTTTATAATCATGGCCATCACCGCGTCGGTTCTGATGACACTCGGTGGTATCGCTATGATCGCGATGACCAATAAGGATAAAATACTCGCGGCTCGCAATTATGCCAAGGCTAAATATAACACGATGCGAACTCCCGCAGCGACTCCTGCCCCTGCTCCTGCCCCTACTCCTACCGCGAATGCTTCAGCGACAAATTTGACGAATACAAATGCTCGCCCTTAATATGGAACCTCACGAAGCCGTGTATATCACATGTATTCTTATTTTACATGTCATACATCGGGTTGGGCGCATGACGATGGAAGAGAAAGTTCATATTCTTCACTGTGTATCCCGTTTAGTCTTAAGTTTGGATACGACTCGGTGTAAGATATACAATTGTGAAAGTAAAGCCATCGATGTATATATCGATGAATAGTTCGCACCTGTTCTATATTGTACAGTCAGCCATAACACACTAGCTACTATACCAGCTGTGAGATATGGAATCGAAAATGCACTCACATCATCTTTCTCATACACCCATTTCATACTCATTGCCATCTGAGTTACACCGAGTGACAATGCCAGACCCGCTAATGCATCATTAGTGGTAATCACCTTCATTTATATATTTAGAGAATTTAATATTACAATATATAAATGGATGTCATTTTGAAGGCGTATGTCACCGACACTACCAACACTAAACCCTTCACAGACCGTCTAACGATGTTAGTTAATAAATATACAAAGTCGGGGATTACTCGCGAGAATATCCCGGTACTTGTTGGGTCCCTTGTCATGGAAGTCAAAAGTCTCAAAAGACTTACGGGCCCAGAGAAGAAGGAACTCGTTTTAGATCTCATTCACATGATGATCGAAAAGATCGACGAAGGAGATGAGGATACTGAATTTGAAAAAATATTGAAGGCAATGGTTCCACCCATGATCGATAGTTTTGCCCTAATGCTAAAGGTAAATAAGGGTTGTGGTTGTTTAAAATAATAATGAAGTTCCCTTCACTTGAAACGATGGTACGATATGGTATTTATACTGTTCAGGACCTGGTCATGTTTTCGCAGAATAAATTACAGCGAAGAAATATCAAAACGTTAAACGAATGTGATATTTGTTCGTTTGTATACCCTGGACATATATGTGATAATTGTTCTATGGCTTCTGCTTGATAACAAGCCCCAATACAGATTCTAGATTATTTTGGTCCCTCTTCAGGGGCTTCGCTCGTTTGAGACGTAACGCCTCATTCGTACCAGACGCACCCTTGATTTCATACATCTTAGACGTGTTTAGTACGGGTTTGATAACTATTTCGGGCTCGGGGACTGTCGGAACTTGTTTCGGTTCTGTATCGTCTACTAGGGTATTAGTCCTAAATTCATCTATATCCATCGTACCACCGAATTCTTTTAGATGTAGACGACTGAGAGCCGGGGTGATACGACCAACTTTACCATACATCCTCTTTCGCATCAACGTCATATTTCCTATTATTATTCCACCTCGACTCAGGCCATACTTGTCGACTGCATACGTTTTCATACAACTCCAGGAACAAAATTTTCCACATGTTGTAAATTTGTCGCGCCGTTGGTCATATCTTGTGGGGATTTGTAAAGGTGTCGTGTCGAATGTATGACAACACCACCAACACCACATGTCATACAATCGTGAAATTACCTTTAAGTTTTTTTATATTTCTTATATTAAGAGATGATTATTGTGAGTATCTTATTATTCATAGTTGGATTGGTGGGTTATCTTGTAATAAAAGGTCGTGTGGTGCGCCCGGTCGTTACCAGTTTGGTAACGACAGATAAAGAGCGCGCAGATCTTGTCGCCGATGCACAAAAATCGGAAAAAGATATTAAGAAGGACGTATCCGATTCTGTGGCTGAAAAAGCTGATAAACTTGATAAAGCGGGTATATCTTCACCGAAAGAAGTCAAAAAAGAACTTGATACTGAAATGAAAAAAATACAGGAATCAAATCTTAAGTGCGCTATAAAGCCTGCCCCCAACGTAGGCTGCGGCGAAAAATTTATTCTTAACGTCGAAACAGGTTGTTGTGACCTTAAAGATGGTAAAAAGCCAAGTTCGACCGACGTGAAAATAGCTATGGCTAAGACGATCGGTACAGAGATCATAGTGGGTGCCATAGCCGGCGAAATCATAGAGAAAATGATATTGAAAGGTCCGAAATTTGCGAGATTAGGTGCGAAACTGGCAGCGAAACTATTGGCCAAACTCGCACCCAAACTTGCTGCAAAATTAGCCGCCGTGGGGGCGAAACACGCCGCACTCGCGGGCTCGGGGCCGGCCGGGTGGATAGTCAGTGCTGTCATGATGGCGTTTGACGCGATTTCGTTGACATTAGATCTCCTCGATGTAGATGGTTACAACTCCTACACATCTAACGACGTAATTGAAAATATGCGTAAAATGATTGATTTCTCGATGTGGAAGTCGTTACAGGATGCGGGACAAGATTATCCCATGTTATTCCCACTCGCCGAGATATACCCAAGCGAGTTCGAGGCTGCACAAAATTTCATGGGTGGTGAAATGTTTAACAAATTCGTCATGAAAGAAATACAAAATACACCCGATATGAAAGCAATCTGGGACGGTTTCTTAGTAAAGGCGGTAGAAAATCCAGAAGAACAATTACCCAGTCAAATAACCGATTTCACCGTCAAAACTATTGCGAAGTACCACAAAGAACGTGATCTCGTCATTTTCACGAAAATGCAGGAACTTTTAGGTTCCAAGAAAAATGATATCCAACTCTACGACTTCATGAGTACGAGTTCTCGTATAGGTATTTCACTTTCGAGAGAAGCCGCTCAGGAATGGAACACTAAACAGCGCCCAACTTGGTTCAAAAATAACGATATATTTAAACCACCTAAAAAGGCTGTAGATTACGTCGACCCCACAGCAGCGTTGTACACAGACACGTATTATGTTCTCGATGTCGCCAATCCGGGTACGAATGATAAACCGAATATGATACCCAAAAAATTACCTCAGAAGGCTGTACTTGGCTGTGGGTATGGTATCGTAGTAACGTTTTGCGAAAAGCGTCGTCAAATAAAGGGTATATCAGACGCTGTAGACCCCCGTAAGCTAGGGGTGAAATTCAATATGGAAACTGGTATATGCGATTTCACTAAAAAGTTCTGCATACGATACGGTATGGAATTTAAAAATAATAACTGTAAACTCAGACCCGGGCAGGCTGCAGCGGAAATGATTTTGGGGCCGACGGTTACTCGCGCATCTGTCCGAGAATGGGAAGATCGCAAGGCTGCGTTTGCTTCGGGTGACCCTAAAAAGGTCGCGCTTGCTGTATGGAAAACGACGGTCGACCCAACGGGTCTCGGCACGGCATCTGTTAAAAGACTCATAAAGGAAATAAACGAAACGAAAGCCAAAAAAACGAAGCCGGCGAAAAAGATTCCGTGTCCACCCGGTATGCGCGATGATGGTACGAGCTGCTGGGTAGATACACTCCCGAAAAAATCAAGACCGGCGAAGAAAAAGCCGTGTCCACCTGGTATGCGCGACGATAAAACGAGCTGCTGGAAAGATACACTCCCGAAAAAATCGAGCCCGGCGAAGAAAAAGCCGTGTCCACCCGGTATGCGCGACGATAAAACGAGCTGCTGGAAAGATACACTCCCGAAAAAATCGAGCCCGGCGAAGAAAAAGCGGTGCCCACCCGGCATGCGTGATGATGGTACGAGCTGCTGGTTAGATGCAAAGGGGCGAGGTGCTGGTACAATTCCGAAAACAAGGGGTGGAAAATGTACCGGTGGTGGCTGTAAAAATTGGGGGAAGTGTTCTAAAATTAAATGTTCTAAAATTAAATCATATTGCCCAAGCAGCCGCCCCGAAAATAGCTCTGGGTTGTGTTACAAGCGATGTCCACCGGGGTACAGGGGTGTCGGACCTATGTGTCACCCTAAGAGTGGTGCCGGTATTAAAGTCGACGTGTTCAAACGTTACTATTGCCCACCAGGGCAGAGAAATGTCGCTGGTGTCTGCTGGACTTCGTGTCCATCAGGATACAAAGATATCGGTGCTCTCTGCCACCCCCCGGGTGGACCGGGTATTAAAGTCGACGTGTTCAAACGTTACTATTGCCCACCAGGGCAGAGAAATGTCGCTGGTGTCTGCTGGACTTCGTGTCCATCGGGATACAAAGATATCGGTGCTCTCTGCCACCCCAAGGGTGGGCCGGGTATCAAGGTAGATTTGTTTAAGCGTTATTATTGCCCACCAGGGCAGAAAAATATTGCTGGTATCTGCTGGTCGAAGTGTCCTTCGGGATACAAAGATATCGGCGCCCTTTGCCACCCCAAGGGTGGGCCGGGTATCAGAAAAAACTTATGGAAACGTCAATCGTGTCCAACAGGGTACAAAAACGTTGGTGGTGTCTGCTGGTCGAAATGCCCCCCAGGGTACCGCGATGACGGTGCACTGTGCAACAAAAATTAAATCTTGATATATTATAAAATATGGCTAAAAGTGCCGCTAAATTTGCAAAAGGTGCTGGGGGTGCCGGTGCTGCTGCCGCCGCCGCCGCTGCCTCTGCGGCCAAAGCTGCTAAAGGTGCGGCCGGTGCTGCCGCTGCCGCCGCTGCTAAGGCTGCTAAGGCTGCTGGTAAATCGGCTGGTGAAGCCGCTGCCGCCGCTGCCAAATCCGCTAAAAAAGCCGCCGGCTCTGCGGGAGATTTAGGAAAACTTGGTAAGAAAGCTGGTAAGAACGCAGATTCGGCGGGTGACCTGGCCAAGGCTGGTAAAAAGGTTGGTAAAAACGCTGATTCGGCGGGTGACCTGGCCAAGGCTGGTAAAAAATCGAGTAAACTTGGAAAGGGTGCCAAAAAGGCTGCACCGCTACTCGCCGCCGCTGGCTTGGTGGGTGGTGTCATGTACATAGATAAGAAACTGTCGAAGGAGAGTGAAGCTGTTCAGGGGTGTACGACCGCGTGCTTACCGAGCAACTACGACCAGATGGTTTATGGTGATTTGACTAAAGATAAGTTAAAATACAAAACCTTAGCGGAGCTGAAAAAAGCAGATCCTAAGACACCTGAAGATCAACCACTCTGTAATGACAAGGTCTCCGACTGTGGTAAATATTGCACGGATAAATGTAAAGAGAAGCACCAATCTGAGATACCAGGTTCTAGTATTTTATCTCGGGGTGCGGACGCTGCCGGAGACGTATTTAAAAAAATAAACGAAACTCTCAACCCATTCGCTGGACCGGAAGGTAAAAAGAGAATGATAATCGCGGGTGTTATTTTATTCCTCATATTATTCGGCCCATTAGTTTTCAAAATGATGTTTTAAACAAATGTAGTTAAAGGTATATTATCTTTATGTATGTAGATGATACTCAGCATTGACGTTGGTATCAGGAATCTCGCTATGTGTCAGTTCGATGAAGCGTCGAATCTTGTCACTGAATGGGACGTATCGGGTGTACCCCCCGAACATAAAGATGGTTTATTCGTTTCTTTGAGGAAACACTTAGATGAACGCCCATGGGTGCTCACATCTGATACCATTCTTATCGAAAAGCAACCCGATAAGAATAAAAAAATGAAGATGGTCGAACATTTTCTACACGCGTATTTCGTAATTCGAGCACCAAATGCTGAAACGATTATTTACGACGCGCGGTTTAAAATTCCTGACGTATCAGGTCCCGGTAAAGCGCAGTATATGAAACGAAAAAAGGTTTCTATCGAACGATGCAGAGCATTCATTGAAGCGAATGAAAACAATGCCCATTGGTTACCCATTTTCGATGCATCTAAGAAAAAAGATGATCTCGCCGACACTGTCATGCAAGCGATAAGCTTTACGAAACGTATCGAGCCTAAACAGAAAGTAAAGGCGAACAAAAAGATTGTACCTAGAAAACCGAATGAAAATCAAAAGAATACAAGATATTCTTTATCAAATCTCGCATGGATTCTAAAAAATAAACCGGAATGTGAATACCTTGAAAATAATAAACGGTTCATGAAAGATTTGAAAAGATATTACAAAACGTTAGACGAATTTATATGTGATCAAAAAAGAATGTAAGTACGTAACGGACTCCCGACGTGATGGGTAAAACGCCATGATCATAAATACGCCCTTGATAATTTATCATGTCACCCTGCTTCATATACACGACCGGTAGATCTTCCATATTTTTCAACATTTCATGCTGCTTTTTTATGGTAGATACACTGTGTACCTGTTTAACACGCGAATCCTTTGGATCTTCAAACAAGTAAAATTCACCCCCTTTGTAATCGTTGGGGTTAGATAGCAGTATGTTTATAGTCGACTTTGACAAATCTACATGCATGGGTATATTAGTTCTTTCACCGGGCGCGTAGCGCTTTAAAAATATATAATTTAGATCACCTTTCTGTTTAGGTAAATGTCTTTTGTATAACTCTAAACACTTGAAATATAATTCGGGGTGATTGACAGATTTGTCTGGATCTAAAATTTCAATCTGGTATACGGGTTCATTATCTACTGGATCCGGTGTCGTGAGAAATTCAATTTTTTTTGCCATGGAAATGAATTTTTCACATTCAGATTTCGATAAAACATTTTTTAGTGTGTATACATTTTTCTTCCGTGTATAAAAGAAATAAAATACAAGTAAAAATATTAACAATATAACTATCATCATTTTATTATTTCATATAGAATATAATCCGTGATATTTATGCAATGCATTCTCTAAATTCCAATTTTCATCAATCTTATCTTCGTTTTCATTTGGTATACAACACTGTGATTTAAACATGTCAGGTGTAACGCCCTTCATTTCCCAAAACATCTCACACATAAATTCACCTACATGCTTCGTGACTACAGTAGTATCAATGAGTAGTGGGACATAGTCTCTCAAAACTTTTTCTGGAAATTCTTTGGAAGCAAAGATGTTCGTGTAAATATAATCGTCACGCATTTTAGTTATAGGTACTAAACCAGATGGTAGAATATAAAAAAAATACCACCCGTCCAATTTCTTGAATACTTCTTGTATATCCAAACCTTCTTTTCTATAAAAATTATCATATTCAAATTGAATCATATCTACATCAATGTCACCGAGTCCATTTAATACTGGTAAATCGTGACCATCTGTATCAATTTTCAAAAAATCGATGTGTTTTATGTTACGTTGTTTGCAGTAGTCGTTAATTGTTTTATCCGTATCATTTAACCCATATTTATTCACATGCACATTTGGTACGTCATAATTAACGTGTTCTTTATACATAACATACGTCGTATCATCGACAAAAGCGTTTCCGGACGGTTTGAATGCGGGGTCGAACAAATGAACTGATGTATCTGAGTCGATTTCATTTGGTATTTGTGATCCGGTCGCACCAACATCGAAAATCGTCGCATTGGGTACGTTCTTGACTATAGACCTTAACAGAGAGAGTTCGCCATTAATTTTTTGATTACAACATATACGATACGAGAAATATGGTACGTTAAACTTTTTAGTTTCATCTTGGACCGTGATCCAAGTATCTAATAATGGCTCCATTATATACACTTGGGATATACCTTTTATATACCATTAAAGATTTGAAGCCATGTACATTTATAATGCAAAAGGTTCTCGATCATGGATTCGTTCGTCTCGTGGATCACATGCCTCAGAAAGACTTGGATTCGTCCATCGTCCAGTCAGCTCGAGTCTCCTACGGTGACGGTACCAAAACCTCTCGTGGAGACCGTGGTCTCATTCGTTACCTCCTACGCCATTGGCACACAACCCCTTTTGAAATGGTCGACTTCAAATTTCACATCAAGATGCCCATATACATCGCTCGACAACACCTTCGTCACCGCACCGCCAGCGTAAATGAGTTGTCTGCTCGGTACTCAGTGGTTCCCAGAGAGTATTATGAACCGGATACGTATCGTGGACAATCCGAAGTGAATCATCAGGGTTCTGAGGGTGTCGTAGAACTTGGGGGAAACCTAGACGACAAGGTGTCTCATCAGTTGAGTACATCGTTCGACGTCTACGATGAACTCTTGGAAAATGGGTGTTGTCGTGAACAGGCTCGTGGTACCCTCCCACAGTCTACTTATACCGAATTTTACTGGAAAATTAACCTTCACAACCTCCTTCATTACCTCCACCTTCGAATGGACGACCATGCTCAGAAGGAGATTCGGGATTATGCCACAGCCATCTTTGAATTGGTGAAGCCCCTCGTCCCCATCACGATGGAGGCGTTCATGGACTTCAGGGTGAATGCGATGCAGCTCACGGGTCCCGAGATTGAGGCTATCGCTGGTGGGAAACAGATTGAGTCCCCGGGAGAGCTTAGAGAATTTAAGGAAAAGTTGAAGCGCTTAAAAATAAAATCCCCAGAATGAGTACCTTATAAGATGAACAATATGTGCGCTATCCACCCCACCCCGGCCTTGTGCCTCTTTGAATTGTCCAGACGTCCCGTGCTTGCCCGTAAATTAGGGTATGTTCAGGTGATTGAACATACCAAATCAAAAGACGAATTAGCACTTAACTACAGAGACACACTAGCCGCGAAGATGGAAGAGGCTCGTCAGCCCAGACGTGTCGCCAGACTGAAGAAACTTAAAAATTTAAATGTCGATACAAAGTAAATGCTTGCCGTTACAAACACGTTCACGGTATTCGCCGCTAACAAAAAAAATAAGGGTTTCAAGAGATTGAGTAAGAAGATCCAAAAGGAACGTGACACTGACGTGGAAAAGATTAAGGAGAAGTTCTCTGATATTTTCCGTGATGAACAGCGTCGTCTGAAGGGGTACTTTGAGGAGCACAACAAGTTAATCAAGAAGACTGACAAGCCCACCAAGAGTGGTAAGAAGTCTATCGACTTTTACGAAAAGTAAACCACAGGGTACACAAAACAAAAAACATCGCTAGGGGTGGATTGTCGCCGAATCTCTCAGCCAATAGAGCGCACACCACGCTGTATTGGACGAGCCTAATTTCCTGTTGTGTTTTGACCATCGATCGTTTCATAGACCCTCTCGACTTCTGAAGACCTGACACGGCTGTATTTATCTTACTGATTGTCCCAGGTATTTCCGTCGTCTTCATGAATATGTCACCAACATCCACAGACTCTATTATTTGTTGTTGGATGAGGGGTTCCAGGTATGTGAAATAGTTGAAGTCTGGATCAAGTTTGAGACATATACCCTCTATAGTGGAGAAGGCTTTGGCGAGGTACACAAAACTGCTGGGTACGACGAATGGTTTTTCCATAGCGAGCTGTGCGGCCAGATCATCATTTACGATTCCAGAACCGTCCAGTGTTTCCAAGTATCCTAAAATAGTTTCGAAGAAGAGTTCTATGTCCGAAACATCTGAAGATGTTGGAACGATCACACCCAACTTGACCAGGGTGTCGACTATACCGGCAGTGTCCCTCATGATTATGAAACCGAAGAGTTTAGTGAACCCATCTCGGAGTTCTTCCGATATTGGTACGAGTAATCCAAAATCATAAAATACAAGTTTCCCCCTGGTTGAGAATCCCAAGTTCCCGGGGTGTGGGTCCGCGTGGAAGAGACCGTTGTCCATAGTTTGAATAACATACGAATTGATCAGCGCTTCACAAATCTTCTTCTTGTTTACTTTGGGATCTGTGATTTCAGTCAGTTTGGTGGAGGGTACGTATTCCATGACAATCATCTCATCGTTGGAATATTTTTTGTAGACCTTTGGAACTTTCACCCAATCCACATCCTTCATACTCTTCTTGAACTTTATGGCGTTGTTAATTTCCTGTTGGTAATCCGCCTCCCCCAATAAATACTCGATGGACTCATCAAGAACTGAACCAGAACTGTTCCCTGTGTCGATACCCATGCGTTCTAAAAAGTGTACAATGTCGCGTATGGTATCGGTATCCTCTTTCATGATATCCAGGATCCCCGGGCGCTTTAATTTTACAACAACTTTTTGACCGTTTTGAAGTACAGCCATGTGGACCTGGCCGATACTCGCAGATTTAAATGGTACAGGGTCGAATTCATTGAAAATATCATAATTTACATTGGTATCGAGTTCCACGGGAGGGACGTCATCTTGTAATGATTCCAACTCTTTTGTAAATTCTGGTGGATAGAGATCCCCTCTCGTCGATGCGATTTGACCTAATTTTACAAATGTTGGTCCAAGTTCCAGGAGTTCCCCCTTCGTCCAACGACCCAATTCAGATTTATTTTGTACAGTGGCGTTTTTCCATAAGAACTTACCGGCAAACTTCCATGTTTTCAACTTCCTGGAAGTTGGGATTGACACGTTTCCTATACATAGTGCCATTTCTACATTATAATATTGTTTTAAATTAATATGAAAATACATATAATAGGTTCGGGTCCCACGGGTATTTCAATCGCCTGGGAACTTTCTAGATTTACAGACCATGAAATTATTATGTATGATAAAAAACCGTCTATCGGGGGGTCCTGGTGGGAACCGGATGGTAAAAGGCGTGACGTACACGCGCACAGAGCCCTATTCGATAAAGCGTTCGTAAACACGCAGAATTTATTTTCAGAAATGGGTATCTCGTGGGACGACATGTTTGTGCCCGAAAACCACGAATACGTAGATATGGAGGGTGGGCGTTTAAAATTAAAAGATTACATGTCATTAGCCTCCCTGGCGTCACGTGTTTTACTGTTTCCAGAAAAATACAAACGCAAAACCGTCAAGGATAGTATTGGTGAACTTTCACCGCATGGTAAGAATTTCGTCACAACAATCACTTATGTGATGGACGGTGTTGGGTGGGACGTCATGACTGCGTATGAATTCATTCAAAACGCGAATCATATAGGATTATCTGAAATGTATACACAGCGTGGGTCTGGTACTAAGATGAATGAAGCTATGTTCCGAGCGCTAAAAAAAGGCGGTGTGAAATTTATCGGAAATAAGACAATGAAAAAAATTGAATATTATGATAAAGGATATGTTGGTACGTTTAACGACGGAACTATCATAAACGACGGTATGTTAGTTTTGTGTTTAGACAATTCAAGTGCTCTTAAGTTAATCGAGAATAATTGGGAAGGTGCTCGTAACAAGATGTTTACGAGCACCTACGGTAGTTTGACACTCATGCTAGATTACGATACACCGATCGTTCTCCCAAAGGAACACCATGTCGCCATGAATACAAAATGGAATCTCATACCGGAGAAACTAGAAGGAAGTAATACTGTCGCGTGCGTGATGTGTAACTTATCTGAAGAAATTCTAACCACACCACCCGAAAAATTAAAAATAGAAGTCGTTAAACAATTATCTAAATTAGGAATTCGAGTACCTAACGATATCCGCGTCGCGTGGGGGTCACACTGGAGTGGTCGTAAATGGGAATTTACACAGTCTTCGGGTGTTCTCAGCGTAAATGGTCAAGTCCCATTTTTCGGTAAATCTAGAGATGTAGCCTTATGTGGTATGATGTCCGAGAGGCACACACCATATTCGAGTATAGAAGCTGCTATCGAAGTTGGTCGATCTTTTTGTAAACAAAAATTCAAAACGAGGGGACCACTAAAACCGATATTGATCACAGACATTTTAATCGTGCTTATAGTTTTAATTCTACTAATGATATATATGCGATGATTATCGATGGAACGGTTTATGAACCAATGTTTGAACATAACGGTAAATATTACCTGCGTGTCACGTTAGATGAAGTGGTTACTCGCCGTGTTAAATACATGCAATCTAAAAATACTTTAGACACAAAACATAAAGATGATCCACTTATTGGAAATGTCCTCACTGTAAAAGTACCTTATAGATACAACCGTGTCATGTGTAAATTCGAAGGTGCACCGGTTCAATCTCTTAAGCGAGGGGACGTGGTCAAGTTAGATATATTATTTATGGGACGATGGTTTGTAGGTGAATATAGTGGGTACACGTGGAAAATGACATATATAAAGTTATTAAACTCTAGTACTACATGACTCTCACGAGATCTGGATACATAGTACCAGATACGCAAGAGACGAAAAATGCGTTAACGGTCCGCCCTATCGTTAACACAGATTTTGGAGTAGCACCCCCGTCATTCAAAGTATTCCGAAAAGCGAAAACGGGTCTATGTGTACCGAGATTTTACGCAGAAGAACGATTCGGAATTCCTGAAAAGGATACGAGACCCGAACCTCAAAAAATGAAAATACCTTTCAAGGGGAAATTACGAGATGAAACGTTTCAAAATGTAGCGCTTTCAAAAGCTATCGAAGCTGGACATGGTATCTTATCACTTCCATGTGGGTTTGGGAAAACGACTGTATCGTTAGCTATCGCATGTAAACTCGGTTACAGAACAATGATTGTCGTCCACAAAGAATTTTTGGCAAATCAATGGAAGGAACGTATTCAACAATTTTGCCCGGGTGCGACGATCGGTGTCGTACAGCAGAATAAAAAGGAGACGAACTGCGATTTTGTGATCGCCATGCTTCAATCACTCTCTCTTAAAGAGTATTCATACGAAGACTTTGACAGTATTGGAACTCTCATAGTTGACGAGGCGCATCATATCTGTGCGAAGGTATTTTCTCAATCACTATTTAAACTGTGCCCGAAACATACATTCGGCCTATCAGCTACACCTAACCGTAAAGATGGACTCACGAAGGTATTGCACTGGTTCATGGGTCCTACATTTTTTGCAGTCGAACGTGAAAATCAGGCACAGGTGAACGTATACCCACTCGAATTTTCGTGTAAACGTTACGAAGATCCACCGCCGTGTACGCGTTTCGGGAAATTATCACTAGCGACGATGATCACAGAATTGACAGAAATACCTGAACGGAATCATCTCATATTAGCGACTGTGAAAAAACTCACAAAAACGACAAGACAAATTTTAGTTTTAAGTGACCGACGATTTCATTGTGAATATCTTCATTCTAAATTTAAAACAACTTCAGGATTATACATGGGTGGAATGAAAGAGGTCGATCTCGCAGAATCCAGTAAAAAACAAATCATATTTGCAACTTTCAGTCAAGCACATGAAGGTCTTGACATTCCAAGTCTTGACACAGTTATTCTCGCGACACCCAAATCGGATATCGTTCAATCCATCGGACGTATCATGAGAGAGACGGTGGGAAAGAAGAATAACCCACACATCTATGATATTTTGGATCATTGGTCTGTTTTCTACGCGATGTATAATAAGAGATTGCGCGTGTATAAACAGGGTGGATTTAACATTCCAGACCAAAAGAACGAACCAGAGGATTTTCCAAGTGGAAAATGTCTCGTACATATATAAGATGACCAGGTGTTCAGTCGGTAGGGCCACACAAAAATATTCGAGTGGTAGCGGTGCGGACTTAAGTTCTATACTCGAAGCACAAGGTGACATCATATATGCAGATGAAAATATAGATGCTAATAATTTGACTATAGGCGACACGACCGGTCACGTGTTAACAGTAACCGCACCCGGAGTACTGGGATGGCAAGCGATCACTCTTACCGGTGGACAAGTGGGTAACTTACAACAAGTCACCGTAAATGGACCCACTACAGACCAATCGATACAATTTTTAAACACTATGACATCTTTAAGCGCGAGTGGTAATGTACTTGTCACGGGAAATGTGACAGCTCAAAAGTTTTATGGTGACGGTACAACTCTAAGCGGCGTCGCTTTAAGTAGCGATATGGCATCTAACGCTCTACGCGTTTCGAATCTCGAGGCTTCTAATATAAACATCTGGTCTAACTTGGCGTCGAATGTTACACGTATTGGAAATCTCGAAATTGACATGTCATCTAACGCAGCTCGAATCCAGACAATCGAAGATAATAAAATTGTCGATAGTTCGGGAGGTATCACCGGATTTACTACGGGTGATATTATTTATGCTTCCGGTACAAATTCACTCACAAATCTCGGAATAGGTGGGTCTGGTCAGATACTCGCTGTATCCGGAAATACTCCCGCATGGGTTAACGCACCAATAAGTTCCCTCTGGCAAGAGTCTAACGGAAAACTGTATTATACCGCAGGTAACGTTGGTATAGGTTTAGGTGCGGAAACGCCGACGGCTACGTTACAGGTTGGGTCAAATGTGCACGTTCACGATACGCTAAATGATAAACTACAAGTAACTGGAAATGTGTACATTTCCAGGAACTTAAAAGTGGTTGACGCCATAGACACGTTTAAGATTACAGCTACACAATTATTTGTCAGGGAGGTTGAAGTTACTGCCGAGCGACCGACGAAAAGTGTAACAATTTAAATGTAAGTACATTTAAATGAGTGAGTTCCCGGGTGGACCGTTTTATTATCAATATGAAGGCGTACGAAAACTACCCACTATAGAATATGATCAATATGGGTATCAATACGACCCAACACAAAGTTCGACATACAATAAATACCGCCGACTCGTATCCCAGAAAGAACCGGTTTCTATGAGTTGTAGTTTTGATGATAGTATACTCGTAGTTGGTCGACCAGATCGCGCTAACGAGGTGCGAATATACGAATATATATCAACATCTGGTAGTTGGACGTCACCAGTTGTGTTATCCAATCCAGGAACAAGTACTTCACTGTTTGGATATTCAGTGAGTATTAATTGGGACGGGGACAGATTGGTCGTTGGTTCACCTGGTGATAACAAGATGTATATTTATGATAAAAATCCATCTACCGGCGCCTGGTCGTATAATAGTAACGTGATAACTGGCAGTACTACACCTGGTGTAGAGTTTGGATTTTCTGTTAGTATAGCTCGAAGTTCCAGTGATACTATAGGGGTAGGCGCCCCAGGTTCAGCAGTTGGTGGATCTATTATTTACGTATACGAGTTAATCAATAACTCATGGACACAAACGTTTTCAGACACGTCAACTGATGTAGATGCATTAGTTCCCATAGACGAGACGACGAATCTAATAGTCAATAACAACCTGAATCGTTATGGTCATTCGGTTGCGATGACGTATGACGGCGAGCATATCATAGCCGGTGCTCCCGGGACATCAAATATATGGACATTCGATTCGACAAACACAAATCTAACGTCTGGCTCATATGAGAATAAACTATCCACAACAATATGGTATTCGGGATACACGTACACCACGAATTATAATGTAGAACCACCAACCAGTAATTTTTCACCAAATGGAATGCCCGGTTGGGCGCGTGTATACACGCGTGGGGACGCTGCCACGTGGCAGGGAAACGCGTTTCAATTAGGAGGTTTAATACGAGGTGTAAATAAATGGACGCTCACGACAAAACCGATTGGTGATGATGATCGGGGTTGGGGGTGGGCGCGTTGTGGGTGGGATGTAGATATTGTTAGAAAGTCTCAAACATCGTCATATGACGCGGATATACGATTAGCTATATCGTCACCCGGGCAATCTGGTGTGAATCGGTATCTTACATATTCTTCACAGACTGGTTCGGTAGAGACGTATAGCTATGATACATTCAATGATACATGGGTTCTTGAAGCAACATTATATGGTAGTCAAAGACGAGAAGAATTTGGTAACAGTATATCGTTAGATTATTCGGGGAATCGTATAGCTATAACTACATCGGGTGTAACTGAAAGTACACACTATCTATCTACTAGACTTACCTTGGAAACTTCTGCGGTTTCTATTCTTGAATGGAACGGTGATTCATGGTGGGAAGCATCACCTACTATATATCTAAACGGTGCGTCATATCCAACTGCGCTTTATAACCCCGGTTTTGATAATGTACAAGTTACACTCACTAGCGGTAAAAATACATTCGTATCTTCCCCCTTATATGGTAACATTTACGCGCAACACGTTACGTTAACGCAGCAGTTTTTGGGAAACAGTTTATTTGAAGGATACGTGGCCGCGAACAAGCTTTATGTAGGGTCGAATGATCCTGCACAAAACTCTACAAGTACAAAGGGTACTAAAACCATTGAATTTGGGGGATTTTATGGTGACGCTTCGTACGAACTTACCGCAATCGAAAATAGACTGTATGAAGAAAGCCCAGACGGACTTACGGATAGTAGTGGCGCGCGTACTGGACGATCTGAATTATTAATAAGTAAACTTTCAGGAAAGCAAGGAATAGATGCAGTCCGTGTAATTTCCGGTGAAGTTATTCTTGGAAATAGTAGTCAACCAAATGGGTCTGTAGATGCTAGAAAAGATTCATTGACGGGATATACAACAAGTTATGATTGGGTAAATAATATAGACTGGTACGAAAGTTTCGAGTATGATAAATATACCCGTCTAATGTCGAATTTCGGGTTAGACAATAGACTCAATGTAGTGGTTTCTCCAAATTTGAAACGACCCACCTCTTTATATAATAACGGTAATTATGGTCAGGCTCTTAACGGGTACTTGACGGATGCTGGGACGTTTTATGGTAAGGCGGGTCTCGATGTGAATAATGATTGTTTCGTTGCGAGTAGTTTAATGATATCTAACATTGACGCTGCACAAACAAAGGGGTATGGCCGAGAACCACCCGACTTAGGGTTTGATACACGTAATTACGATATTTTAGATGTCTCTACTACCCCGAACCGAGTAACGATGATACCTGTTAAACAGACACGTGGTGATATTCAGACAAGGTTAAGAATAGATTATGGGACGTTACATGGCAATGTTTCGCTTCATAAAAAGGAGAAAGCGTTTTATTTTTCGTCTTCAGCGGGGGCAGCTTATGTAGATTGTATACAACAGCAAGCGAGTAATAACGGTAATCAAAGGACGGGTATAAGTTTGTGGATTCGTATGGATACCCCATCAAATAGTGGTGTCATTTGGGCAAATGATAATACTAGATTTGGTTATATAAGTGGGATCGGGTTTGAAATAACATTCGGGTGGCGTACACTCGGTACATCCAGTTATAGTTGTTCGTGGGTTGGCCAACCTCCATACACGGCTGGAACTTGGTACCATGTTCTTCTCTCTATGCCTGGTGGTAGTGGTAGTAGCCCTTCACAGGTAGCACCAACTTCGGCTAATACCCAATTATGGATAAATAATATTCTAATGGGGTCTCATACGAATGTAACTGCGGTTGGTTACCAGGGATATGGGGGGGTATCGTCTTATTGGCGCGGACAAGCCCGGTTTCGAATAGGTGATGAAAATACCCCCTTACGAAACTCGTACGTGGGTATGTTAAAAGTTTATATAGGGTTTTCCCAAAAAAGTCAAACTCCAACTGTCGAGGATTTATATAATAATGGGGCACCCCCAGACGTATTAAACGTGTGTGGTGGGGCTATAGTAGACGGTGATATAAACCTCACGGGTGATATATACCAAAATGGGGTTTTGTTTAGTGGTGGTGGTGGGGGTACTTCATTTACTGAAATAAATGTAATTTCTCATAATGCAGTTTCTGGAACGTGGAATCAAGCTAATAGTACTTCTTGGGGGGTACCCAAGTTTAATGTGACACACAACGCGTATGCATACAATGACGCACCGGGCTATAAACAATGGAATATACCGGCTGGTCATAAATCGGCTTATATTTCACAATTGTGCTGGAGTTCTGGTGGGTACGCAGATATTCATGGCGTTCGGAGCGATGGCGCTCTTGTGTTCCTAAAAAGGATTAACACTCGTCAAGCTGTTGAAAACTCGAGTCATGGTGGTCAACACGACGGAAGTACAATCACATTTATTGGGACCGCTCTCGATTCCTTTTCGGCGATACGTATTACGAATAAATTGGGTAGAATCCACCTGACTGGCTTGGCTTTCACCACGGGCTATAACGTTGGAACAGAGGGTGTTGGTATGATCCATTCTTCGCAAATATCAGATCTCAGTTCAGTGAGTAGTGTCCCCGGTCCCACGGGTCCCCCTGGTACTGCTGGTCCCGCTGGCCCCCCTGGTCCTGCTGGTCCCACTGGCCCCGCCGGCCCCCCTGGTTCCACTGGCCCCCCTGGTCCTGCTGGTGGTCCTCCGGGTCCTACGGGTCCTCCGGGTCCTCCGGGTAGTGGTACTGAATTTACTAACCCGGTCGCTATCGGGTCTGGGTCGGGAGCGACTAATCAGGACACACGCTCGACCGCTATAGGGTATTATGCGGGTCAAACTAATCAATCATATGATTCTGTTGCAATTGGAAGCCGTGCCGGTAACAGTGACCAAGGTTTGCGAGCTGTTGCTATCGGTAATCACGCGGGTGGTAGTACCCAGGGAAACTACACGGTAGCAATAGGATACACAGCTGGTAGGTATGATCAATACAGTGATGGTATTGCCATAGGATCGGCGGCGGGGCAAGATGGTCAGAGAAATAATGGAATTGCCATAGGTAGCGTAGCTGGTTATATCAGTCAACAACTTGAAGCAATCGCTATAGGAAGATATGCCGGGCAAAATAATCAGGGATTTCAAGCAATCGCGATTGGGAGTTATGCTGGTAGAACGAATCAACCCGGCAATTCGTTTTATGTAAGTACAAATAGCGTTCGGACAGGTAGTGGAAGCACAATGTACTATAACAGCAGTACGGGTGAAGTATACCGTGCTTCATCTGATGATCGTGTCAAACACGACGAAACTTACATCGCGAGTGCCACGAACAGTCTTTGTAAATTGAAACCACAGGAATACCTCAAACGCCAAAAGTTGGATATTAACGACCCAGAACAAGAATGGACGTATGAGGCCGGTCTCATGGCACAAGAAATCTATTATAGTGCCCCGGAACTCCGACACATTGTCAACGTACCCGACGAAGCTGGTGATATTGATAACTATACACCACCACCGAGTGATGATCCCACACAAGATCCGGATTATTCTGCGTGGGGAGATGCTGTGGCGTCGGTTGACTATATTCAACTCATACCATACCTCGTAAAAGCTACTCAAGAAATTGTCACAGAACTTCCAAGATCGAAGACTACCGTTTCAAACACGTGGAATCAATTAATTACGGGGTTTGTCGTGAGTGCAAATACAGATACACATAAAGCAGATGGAACCCCCATCGTGACACTCAGTAATGTAGCCATGGATAAGTCGTGGTACGGTATTGTTTCATGTAAGGTCACTGATACGAATGACTACGATACACTCATAGATACTAAAGGTGATACGCGGGTGTGGGTCACGGATGTAAATGGACCTCTCGAACCCGGAGATCTCTTAACCACCTCGAATGTCGCAGTAGGTCACGTTCAGAAACAGAGTGATGATATTATTCGAAGTTATACAGTTGCTAAGATTACCCAAACGTGTGACTTTACAGAACCCATACACCGACCCAAGAAAATTCCTAGACGTGAACTTTCAAACGTAACATATTACACGAAGGATACATCATATCAAATAGGTGTCGACAAGTATGAAACTGTACCATCGTCTAAGACACGTGTAGTCGAAAATGATATGTATTTCAAAGAAGATGAATATGCTTCTATAACTTATTATCACGGTGATTTAGAAATCAGTGAGAGTAAGTATAATACACTCACAGATGATGTTAGATCGACTAGACAGTTATCAGAAATCACGGTTGACGCGTATGATCTTCTCACAGAAGAAGAAAAGGCGGTATACTTCCCGGGTGTAAAACGAACGTATTTCATGATAAGCGAATCTAGATCAAAAACACAGATACCACAACACGATACACAAATTGTGGTTCAGGAAATGGTTGACGTACTCGACGAAAATGGTCAAATTGTGTGGGAAGAAACAACTATAACAGAGCCTGTATACACTCTTGTTGATCATGGGGCATATAAAGCGGCTCTCGTAACATGTAAAATTGTTTGATGCTTAAAGAGTGTACAATCTATACAATCATGGATAATCTTATTCAAATCATTCCAGTTCTCAATGAAGATGAAGTAAATGCTTTGAATACGTATACAGATAAAAACCTTACATTTACTCGAAGTACAACGTTCAACGGTGAAGTTACAAAAATAGATTCGGGTCGAACGAGTACTGAATGTACTCTACCTGAAAACGAAGCTATTACCAAAACGGTGCATGGGAAATTAAATGCAGCTCTCGATGAATATAAAAGAAAAATACTCCAAATACATTCAGGTTATAATAAACACCCACTACCTGGAGCCAATGACACGTCATCGTGGCGAGAAGATATACGGATAATTCAATACACGAAGGGGCAGCATTACGGGTTTCATCACGATCAGGGAACGTTACAGGCGAGGGGTGAGTATCACAGACAAATTTCAATCATTTTATATTTAACAGACGATTTTGAAGGTGGTGGAACGGCGTTTACACATAAAACATTTAAACCGAAAAAGGGAGAGGCAATCATATTCCCATCGAACTGGTGCTATCTTCATCAAGGAAATCCGGTAACCAGTGGGACGAAACGTGTGTTAGTTACCTGGTATTATGTAGATTCACGCGTATAAAATGTAACACGTGATGTTGTCACGTGGTACATTCATGATACTTACTTCTTAACAGAGTCCATCGCAGCGAGAGCAATCACGCCTACTATGAAGAACATGACCACGTAATTACATTCCGTGGAATCCTCCATGATAGCAGGCGCCTGCTGTTTCTTCTTAGACGCGACATCGACCATCTTCTTCTGATTAGAAGATGGCGGGGGGTCATCATCAAAATCAATGGGACTGTACCCTATCATTTATTCTATGTTTACAAATTAATTTCAACCTTCTTCTTACGCCCACCGCCACGCTTAGACTTTGTCGCGGGCATTTTCACTTGTTTCACTTCACTCTCCTCTTCGACCGTCTCCGCACCCTGAACGGAAACGATGTCCGATATATCATCTTCGTCGTCATCTTCGGGGGCCGGGGGGTTAAGTGTCGTAGTACTCATGGCGGGTTGGGGTGGCATCATGATGTTTCCCATGAGGCTCGAAATGTCGAGCCCGGGTCCCTTCATTTCGTGACGACCACCACTTCCCTCGCTATTCTCAGAAATGGAAGGTTGTTTACCATTAGCCATCGTCGTCTGAACCGCGCTCATCATATTCTGAACGAGATCGGGGTTCTGTTTCATGACATCATTCATGTTGGGTATGACCTGTTTGAACATACTATTCGTGAGATGGAACATCATCGCACTTCCACCGAGCATCATCACCAGCTTAATCTCTGGCGCGACGTGCATCTTTGTTCGGTACTTTACGTACAATTCCTCAAACACTTCATCGTAGTCGTCTACATTTTCCATGATATTCTCTGACCAACCTTCGAGTTGAATGTCCAGGGGGTTGTACCTTTTATTCATGAATTCAAGACCGGTGACACATGCGATGAGCATACGCCTGGAAAACTTTACGGATTTATCAACGTCTATGCTGTACGTGATACGTTTAACCTCCGTGCGCAAATCGTCTACGTTAGAGTATACGTTCAAGCGTTTATTAACAGCGAACCCCTTCTTTTCCAAACGCCCGAGTTTGTTTACAAGGTCAGCCTTTTCCTCGTCAATCGTTTTGTACCCCGGAGACGGCTGTTCAGAATCCTCTTCCGGAGCGAAACCGCCGCCTCCGTAACCCATATCGTCGTTTCCCATCTGGGGTTCTTCACTATATTCCCCATAGTCTATAGGCTCTTCAGGTTGGGGTGGCGATGGCGCAGACGTCTTATTAGGGTTGGCGAACGAATCGATATCTTCCTGAGTTTCTGGATAGTATTGAGGCTGTGAACGAGAAACCTGCCTCGTGTTCTGTACAGTTTCCGGAGACCTGCGCATAACCTGCGGCTTTGGGAAGTCGAGCTGGATTTCATTCAACATGGCCATCTCGTTTTCATCGAGTTTCACGACGGAATTATCATTTCTATCGATAACAATCTCACCGTCCATTACTATCTATATTGAAACTAATCTTTTTTCTTTAACGCACTTTATAAAAAAAATGTCAGTAGATAATAAATGAAACTCAATAACACTGATCGTATGACTCTCAAAGTAATTTTAGGTGTTCTTGTTCTTCTCACTATCATATCCCTGATGATGCCAGCTACGAGCATGTATCAACCCAAAACGATTTCTATCACGTCGGCTGGTCAGGGTGGTTCCCTTTTCGACTTAAAGCGTGACACCGAATGCCTTCCTGGTTCGGGAAAAACCTCCGATGCCTATACAATTGATAATGTCGGTATATGTGACGGACAAAAGTTTGCGAGAGATGCTGCCAGCTATAAAATTTCCGACGGAATCGGTGGCGTTTTAATCTAAGCTATTATAAATGGCTCTCGTCACATCGAATTCTTTAATTCCCGATCTCGAACAAGAATATCATACAGTTCTCGTGGACACGGTCGGACAGTCGAATAAAAGTACATTCACGGTGCATCTTCAGCAGGAGCTTGAAAATGTTGTACAGGTTCGATTGCTCGCAGCTCAAGTGAGGCCTACGTCAGAATCAAACGTGTGTTCCATTTCTGTTCAAGAATTAGACACCCAATTTACACAACGTGCAACGAATGAACCAGACGGTCAATCGTCTCTATCAACTCTCAACAGGGCGTTCGCTACCATCATAGATGATGGAGCCGGAAAATTTAATTTCAGGGATCAGTACCCGATTGTTCAGCAGTACATAACACCCATTCGTAAAATATCTAGACTTAATATCATTATCCGCGATCAAACAGGTCAGCCGATTTCCGGTACACTTGATAACTATTTTATTTTTAAGTTCACGTGCAAGAATAAAAACCTTCCAGGCCGTTAAAAGAGGTTTAAATTTTACCTCGCAGTATTATAAATGTCCTCTGGCATTGTTCAACTGATCGCTGTAGGTGCCCAAGATGAACATATAATCGGTGAACCTGAAATTTCTTTTTTCACGTCGACTTTTAAGAGGCATTCTAACTTTTCACAATCTCTCGAAAAACAAACTATACAGGGACTTGTGAAAGGTAATTCCATGTCAACCATTCGGTTTGAACGAAACGGTGACATGCTCGGCTATACATATTTCACCGTCGATGACAACTCGAAGGCTGTAGATATTCAAAAATGGCGTACGATCGTCGACAAAGTGGAATTGCTCATAGGTGGTCAAGTCATAGACTCGCAGGACGTTTATTTCACCGAGAAGATTGCAATCGATACGTGTGCACAAAATGTGTCAAAGAGTTCCAACGGACCTCATCCCGGTTCGAGCGCTCGTTCTTACTTTTACCCTCTTCGCTTCTTCTTCTGCGAAGGTCCTCAATCTGCTATCCCCTTGGTAGCTCTACAGTACCATAACGTAGAATTGCGTATATATTGGGGGGCGAATGCTGGACTTTATAACGTCGAAGCGTATACGAATTATTACTATCTGGATAACGAAGAACGTGGAATCATGGCATCTCGTCAACATGACATTCTCATCACACAAGTTCAGAAAAGTATCCCTTCCGGTGAACTTACACAGGAACTCACGTTTAATCATCCGGTAAAGTACATAGCCGGTTCGAATACCAACTCCGAGAGTACACTCACATCCATCGATAATAAGATTAAATTGAGTGTAAATGGTACGGATTTAAGCCCATTCAAATGGGCGAAACCGCACTTTGTTGATATCATGAGTTATTATCATACAAATTTTGTAACGTCTCCGGATTGCTTCCTGTACCCCTTTTGTCTTAACACAAGTTCCATTCAACCCAGTGGGTCACTCAATTTTAGCAGGTTAGAATCTGTTAAAATTCATAGTGAGACTAAACCGATCATAGACCCCGTATATGCTGTAAACTATAATATTCTCAGGGTGAATAACGGTATGGCGGGTCTTATGTATGCGAATTAAAATGCGGTACTATATTAAATGCCCAAGAACTTGAGTACAATCGGTGGCGCCACGGAGCTCCGATTCGGTAAAAATTGTAGGGAAGATCAAGCGGATAACTCGATCGTTATAAATGCGAGTAACGAAAAAATAGACGCGACGAAAGCGGGTGGTGTGTACATCACACCTCTTGAATTAGCGACCGATTTTTCGGGTGTCGGTACGGACGATGCGACCAATACGTTCGTGGCCTATAATCAGAGTACGCATCAACTTTTTAGAACCCACATTCCATTGACACTTGCTGGTATTTCCGAAAGTGGGGTGGAATTTTCGAACACGGTAAGCTTTACCAACTCGACGACAGGTCTCACGGTCGATTCGAACATCGTCGTGTCTGGAAACGTGACATGCACAGACCTCATCGTCACTGGAAACGTCACGACCCTCGGCGATGTGAATCAAGTTTTGACGACGAATTCCCTTTTTACGGATCCTATCGTAGAACTGGGCGCGAACAACATAGCTACCGACGATTTATACAAGGATTTAGGTCACCTTTTGCGTCGCCCGGATGGGTTTTCGAATGTTGGTGTGTATTATGATGAAAGTGAAAACAAACTTGTAATGGCGTACACGAATAGTGATGCGAGTGTATACGAAATAACTCCGACTACCGAAACCATGAATGTACACGTGTACGGTAAACTGTTTACCGAATCGAATGTCGGGGTGATCAACACTGCACCTGTACACACGTTATCTGTAGGTGATTCGGTATTCATCGATGATGGAAACCACTCTAATGTCATAGAAGCGAGGGGGAATGTTTACACTACCGGGAACGTTTTCATAGAGGGCGGTCTCGTGACGCACATGGGTGGTGTAAATAAAAAGACATACAGTCACGCTTCATCGTTTGTACAAGGAACGACGATAAACGATTCTAAAATTACGTTGACGTTCACGCAGCACGTTTTTTGTGCAAAAATTATGGCGCAATTGATCGACGACCAAAACGATGAAGTGAGTACGATGTCTATCGAAATAGGTGGTGGGAATCGCGCGGGTAACGTCGACGGACTCAACATTTCACTCGGTCAAGTGTCTATTTTCGGGGGTACGAACACCAACCCATGGTCGACGAATATCGTCACCACGCCCACGACATTACAAATTCAACCTACGAACGCGTTCACAAATGGTGCGGGGAACTATTCCATCTTTATCGAATACATTTCAGCCTACACAGGTGGAAAACTCCAAGGCGTGACGAGTGTCGCCGGTGACTCTGCTACCTTCGGATACTAAATACACACTCTCTCCAAATGACCTGTTCGTCATTTGCAAAGATGTTTTTTATATAAGCTACATATAGATGGCGACCAACACAAACATTCAGATTGTTCGAGGCAATCTTATGTTAGGTGGTGATATTACAACAGACGAAGTAACTCCCACGTTCTCCGTAGATCGCCAAAATGCTCGCGTTGCCATAGGTACAGATGCTTCAAGTGTATCCGACCCATACACCATGTATGTTTCGGGTGAAATGTACGCCACACGTCTTCACGGTGATGGCAGTCAACTCACGGGATTAACAGATTCAGCGTGGGGACCTATAGGTGATGATATCAGTTATGTGGATGGTGATGTCTCTATCGGTATTACAGAATCAAACGGAAAAAGATTACGTGTACACGAGAGTGGAAATGATGTACTTGTTGTGGATGGTGCTAATCTACGCGTTGGCGTAGCGACAGGTTCACCCAACGCTAACCTCCACGTCGAAGGTAACGTCTATGTGTCCTCGAACCTCGAAGTCAGTAACATCAACTTTACGGGGTCCTTCAACCAGAATGGAACACCCTTCGAGTCCTCTCCGTGGACAACCACAGGGGATGACCTTTCCTATACGACTGGAAAGGTTGGTGTAGGTAACCTCCACGTCGAGGGTAACGCGTATGTGTCCTCGAACCTTGAAGTGGGTAATAGTGTACTTCCTACCTGGTTTCAAACAATACCAGGAACGTCAACTGATACGGGGTATGATATGGCAGTCGATTCGGGGGGGAATATATACGTGACCGGATACTATCGGTCTACAACTCCAGTTTCCTTAGGTCCTGGCCTCGATTTACCTGTTTCGACTGGAGACGACGCATTTATAGTTAAATACGATACATCAGGAACTGCACAGTGGTTTCAAACAATACGAGGAACGTCAACTGATAGGGGGAATGCTGTAGCGGTCGATTTGGGGGGGAATGTATACGTGACCGGATACTATCGGTCTACAACTCCAGTTTCCTTAGGTAATGGCCTCGATTTACCTGTTTCGTCTGGAGACGATGCATTTATAGTTAAATACAATTCATCTGGAACTGCACAGTGGTTTCAAACAATATCAGGAACGTCAACTGATGAAGCACGTAGTATAGCAGTCGATTCGGGGGGGAATATATACGTGACTGGTACGTATATTTCTACAATTGCAGTTTCCTTAGGTAATGGCCTCGATTTACCTGTTTCGTCTGGAGGATACGACGCATTTATAGTTAAATACAATTCATCTGGAACTGCACAGTGGTATAAAACAATATCAGGAACGTTGTCTGAAATACCACGTGCTATAGCAGTCGATTCGAGTGGGAATATATACATGTTCGGATACTATCGGTCTACAACTCCACTTTCCTTAGGTAATGGCCTCGATTTACCTGTTTCGACTGGAGACGATGTATTTATAGTTAAATACGATACATATGGAACTGCACAGTGGTATAAAACAATACGAGGAACGTCAACTGATAGGGGGTATGATATGGCAGTCGATTCGAGTGGGAATATATACGTGACCGGATACTATCGGTCTACAACTCCAGTTTCCTTAGGTAATGGCCTCAATTTACCTGTTTCGACTGGAGAAGATGTATTTATAGTTAAATACAATTCATCTGGAACTGCACAGTGGTTTCAAACAATATCAGGAACGTCGTATGATGCAGGGAATGCTATAGCGGTCGATTCGGGGGGGAATGTATACGTGACCGGATACTATTATTCTGCAACTCCAGTTTCCTTAGGTAATGGCCTCAATTTACCTGTTCCGACTATATACGACGCATTTATAGTTAAATACAATTCATCTGGAACTGCACAGTGGTATAAAACAATATCAGGAACGTCGTCTGATGCAGGGAATGCTATAGCGGTCGATTCGAGTGGGAATATATACGTGTTCGGATACTATCAGTCTACAACTGCAGTTTCCTTAGGTAATAACCTCATTTTACCTGTTCCGTCTGGAAGAGATGTATTTATAGTTAAATACAACTCCAACCCTATTATTTTTATAGATGCGACCACGGCAAGGGTTGGTATCGGAACATCCACACCCGGGTACACTCTAGATGTTCAAGGTGACCTAAATGTTTTTGGAGCCACGACGTCTAATTCGGATAAAAGATTGAAGTCCAACGTACACGTGATTGAGAATGCACTTGAAAAGGTTGGTAAACTCTCGGGGTACACGTTTACGATGAACAATAAACAAAACGCCGGTGTGATTGCTCAGGAAGTTTTGGAAGTGTTACCAGAAGTTGTGGGTGGTTCAGAAGAGACGACATATTCCGTTGCGTATGGGAATATGGCGAGTCTTTTCATCGAAGCGATTAAGGAACTCGAGCGTAAGGTTGAAACCTTGGAAAATAGAATCTGAGTTAATATAAATGGTGCAGACGACGAGCCATATCTTTACAGGAAGAGTGGAAGTGGAGAGTAACCTACGAGTTGGGACATCTCACCTATTTGTCGACACCGCGAATCACCGCGTTGGTATAAACGAACATGACCCAGATGCGAATCTGCATGTAAACGGAAACGCATACATAAGTTCCGATTTAACTGTAGGGACCAATATACACGCATCTGGAAATGTCGTCGCCGCCTCGTTCGAAGGAGACGGCTCACTTCTCACAGGTATAGCGTCTAATCTAGAACAAATTGTGAATAACGGTAATGTTACATCCAACACAGTTCAGTTTACAAATTCGGATACGAGTATCGTGACTTCGGGAAACGTTGAAGTCGGGGGTAAACTTTCGGTCAATAGTCTCACACCCGGGACTGTACCATATGTCGATGGAAATAAAACGCTCGTCGATTCTCGTATCACACATGGAATAGACACAGTCACGATAACTTCAAACCTCGAAGTGACTGGAAATATCCTCATGGCAGGTGAATCGTATAAGATTGATTCACAATCTCTCGAGGTCAAAGATCGAATTATAGGAATAGCATACAATAACACACTGAGTGGAGCTGATACAGGTATTCTCATGGAGTACCCGACAAAAAATGTAGCGCTCGTCCACCACGGCGCTTCGGGGAACCCTTATGCACAAGAGTTTACGATAGGGTACACGCAGAATACGGCAACCGATTCCACGATCGTGAATGACACGACGAATGTGATCACTGTGAACGTCCTCGGTGACCTCCACACACAAAATAATATGACTGTCGATTCAGGTGGGAGTTATTTCGGAGATGGTACGACCCTCACGGGTGTTGCCCTAGAGACTGATATGACAAGTAATGCTGCGCGCATCGCAAATATTGAAACTGTAAACGGGACACAAACTGGATTAATAACGGGTTTACGAACCGATATGACTTCCAACGCTGCTAGAGTTTCGACACTCGAAGACGCGAACACGGTCCAAGCGGGGTTGATCACCACTTTAACGAATGACCTTTCGGATAACGTCGGGCGTATTACGACCCTCGAAGCGGCGAATACAGTTCAAGCGGGGTTGATCACCACTTTAACGAATGACCTTTCGGATAACGCCGGGCGTATTACGACCCTCGAAGCGGCGAATACAGTTCAAGCAGGGTTAATCACTGCCATAGAAACCGATGTGACTGGTAACGCTGCGCGTATCACAACCCTCGAAGCGGCGAATACGGTTCAAGCAGGGTTAATCACTGCCATAGAAACCGACGTGACTGATAACGCTGCACGTATCACAACCCTTGAAGATGCGAACACGGTTCAGGCGGGTTTGATAACCGCTATAGAAACCGACGTGACTGATAACGCTGCACGTATCACAACCCTTGAAGATGCGAACACGGTTCAGGCGGGTTTGATAACCACTATAGAAACCGATATTGCGGATAACGCCGCACGTATTACGAACCTCGATACAGATCTCAGTGATAACGCCTCTCGCGTGTCCGTGTTAGAAGCCACTGATGCAGTCTATGCCGGTCTACTCATGGGTCTCCGTACGGACGTGGACGATAACGATTCTCGCATTTCAAATTTAACGTTTAACGATGTAGTAAACGTGAATAATGCTACCTCAAATACGGTTCAGTTCACAAACCCGACTACAGCTTTGACGACCGACCTCATTTCGAACGTCGGCATAAAAGTCGACCAATTACATAACGTCAATCTCGTCGGACCACTGGCTGACCAGTTACTCGTCTATGACGGTACGGATTGGGTGAACGATTATCCAAGGCACACGTACATTCAAATTAGAAACGACACAACCGGTTCAATCGATGCGGGTGACGCAGTTTATGTGAAGGGTACACATAATGCTAATATTTTGAACGTGGGTCTGGCAGATTCGAGCGACCCCACTAAGATGCCGTCTGTTGGTCTATCGAATCAGCTCCTCACACCCGGTCAGCAAGGAACAGCCGTAGCCTACGGTAAAGCCCTCAGTGTCGCTACAGGGACGTTCGTCGAAGGTGAGACTGTGTATGTGAGTAACACAGTTCCAGGTGGTTTATCTAATGTAAAACCATTCAATAACGATCTCATTCAAAACATTGGCTTGGTTACAAAAATACACCCTACTAACGGTGCCGTGTTTGTCACTGGTATCGGTCGCGCGAACGATGTTCCCAACGCTCAAATCGTTCTCGACGAGGATGCCATCAACTATGTGTACGTGAACAACGTAAACAACGATTTCAAAAAGATTGAACCCTCCAATTTGTTGACCCAACTCCAAACGTTCGAACAAGTTTCCGCCGCCGGTAACGTCGTCTCGAATACCATGGAGTTTAATAACGTGACGACCGGTCTCGTGACCGTCGCCAACGTCGAAGTAGGATCGAACCTTTCCATCGCCGGTATAACGGATCCCGTGAACAAACATCTTCCCATGGTGGGTCTCGATGGGTATTTGGAGAAGTCTCCCATCTATTTCGCACCTGATGGTACGTATGTAGTGTCCGCAGCCGAAGCTGAGTTTACAGGTAATCTCACACTTTCCGGTAATACGACGATCGTATCGTCTACGAGTGTAACAATCGAAGATCGCATATTCGGTATCGGTGCGAATAACGAAGTTCACAATCTCGATACAGGGTTCATGATGGAACACAAAGATGGGGGTGTATACGCGAACATCGCCCTCATTTATCACGCCGACGAACACAGGTTCTCGGTTGGATACACACAAAACACATTCGCAGATGATCACATTCTTCACTTTGAAGATGAAGATCACCAAATGCTCGTAGACTTACGTGGGAACGTGTTAGTTCAAAATAGCTTGACCGTCGCGAATGGAAGTTATTTCGGGGACGGTACGACCCTCACGGGTGTCGCCCTTTCGAGTGATCTCACTTCGAACGCGGCCCGTATATCGAACCTCGAAGATTCGAATGTGAATATATGGTCAAACCTCGCGTCGAATGTGATTCGTATATCGAACCTCGAAGCCTCAAACGTGGATATATGGTCAAACCTCGCCTCGAACGTGATTCGTATCTCAGACCTCGAAGCGGCTAACACTGTACAAGGTGGTTTGATCACAACGTTAGAGGGTGATGTGACGAGTAACGCACTACGTATATCGAACCTCGAAGCCTCGAATGTGGATATATGGTCAAACCTCGCCTCGAACGTGATTCGTATCTCAGACCTCGAGGCGGCTAACACTGTACAGGGAGGTTTGATCACCACGATAGAGGGTGATGTGACTTCAAACGCGGTCCGTATATCGAACCTCGAAGCCTCGAACGTGGATATATGGTCAAACCTCGCCTCGAACGTGATTCGTATCTCAGACCTCGAAGCGGCTAACACTGTACAAGGTGGTTTGATCACCGCGATAGAGGGTGACGTGACGAGTAACGCACTACGTATATCGAACCTCGAAGCCTCAAACGTGGATATATGGTCAAACCTCGCGTCGAACGTCGCGAGGATTGAAACATTGGAAACGGCTAACGCGGTCCAAGAGGCTCTGATCACCGCGATAGAGGGTGATGTAACGAGTAACGCACTACGTATATCGAACCTCGAAGCCTCGAATGTGAATATATGGTCAAATCTGGCCTCGAACGTGATTCGTATTTCGGACCTTGAGGCAGCTAACACTGTTCAAGAAGGTTTGATCACCGCGATAGAGGGTGATGTAACGAGTAACGCACTACGTATATCGAACCTCGAAGCCTCGAATGTGGATATATGGTCAAATCTCGCGTCGAACGTCACGAGGATTGAAACATTGGAAACGGCTAACGCGGTCCAAGAAGCTTTGATTACCGCGATAGAGGGTGACATGACTTCGAACGCGGCGCGGATTGCAACGCTTGAGTTGGCCAATACGGTTCAAGAGCTTTTGATTACCGCCATAGAGACGGATATGACATCCAATTCGGGGCGTATTGACGCGCTCGAGCCACGTGTGACGAACTTGGAATATTCAAATGCGGGTATATGGTCAAATCTGGCGTCTAATGTCACGCGCATAGAAAACCTTGAGACGTCAAATGCGAATATATGGTCAAACCTCGCATCGAATGTTACGCGTATAGGTAATCTGGAAACAAACCTGAGCGATAACTCGAGTCGAATCGATGCACTCACGCTGGGTGATGTCGTTGACGTGGGTAATGTTACGTCGAATACAGTTCAGTTCATTAACGCGACCACTTCACTCGTCGCATCTGGAAATGTCGTGGTCACGGGGAACGTCACTTCTACGACCGGGCGTATAAATAAAGTGGCGACCGTCGGTACTACCAAGACGTTCGTCGTCACAGTATCTGGTGGGGTGTTCTACATCGATGGCGTACAACAGGATACACTCGAACTTCATCAGTATCAGACGTATATTTTCGACCAATCCGATGCGAGTAACGCTACTCACCCTATACGATTTTCGACGACGACAAACGGTACGCATAATGGTGGTGCTGAATATCAGTTTGGTGTATCACACACGGGAACGCCTGGGTCCACGGGGGCGTTTACGACATTTGTCGTACCCGTCGGTGCACCATCCACACTTCATTATTACTGCGAGAATCATTCGGGAATGGGTAGTTCTTTGAGCGTTTCCACACTCGCCGAACTCATCGTCACGGGGCGTACCGTCGTTTCTGGTAACGTGGAAGCCTCGTCGTTCATAGGTGACGGGTCCCAATTGACAAACATCGCGTCGAACTTACAGGCAATCACAGATAATGGAAATGTTACGTCGAATTCGATTCAATTTACAAACACGGGGACGAGTATAAAAGCGTCGGGGACTATAGAAGCCGTTTCGTTCACGGGTGACGGTTCTCAGTTGACTGGTATCGCCACGACCCTTCAAGCGGTTTCAGATAACGGAAATGTCACATCCAACACGATCCTACTCTCCAACGTGACGACGGGTCTGGTTGCGGATGGTAACGTACACGCATTGAAATTCATCGGTGACGGGAGTGAGTTATCGGGTATCACGCCGACTCTCAGCGCAGTTCTCGATACCGGGAATACGTCTTCGAACACTATTTTACTTACGAATGTCACGACAGGTCTGGTCGCGGATGGTAACGTACACGCCTTAAAGTTTATCGGTAGTGGTTCGGAATTGACTGATATCGCCACGACTCTTCAAGCTGTCTCGGATAATAGTAATAGTACATCGAACACACTCTTACTCACGAATGCTACGACGGGTCTGGTCGCGGATGGTAACGTACACGCCTTGAAGTTCATCGGTGACGGGAGTGAATTGCAAAACCTCCCCAACGCGGGTGTGTGGGAAACGAACGAAGAGCAAGAAATTTATTATACGGGGAATAACGTCGGTATTTCAAATGCCAACCCGGGACACAATTTAAGCGTTGGGTCAAATCTATATGTCGATGATACCGGATCTAACGTACTCGTTATTTCTGGGAATGCGGCGATGAGTTCGCTTACCCTAGGGCAATTCTCAATCGTCGCATCGTACGGTCTCGATGATATTTTAAACACGTCGAACATCTCGTCGAATACGATGCAATTGACAAATGCAACCACAGGTCTCGTAGTATCCAGTAATATTGTCGTGACCGGGAATGTCACAGCTGCCTATTTACATGGGGACGCGAGTAATGTCACCGGTATCACATCGAACCTCCACCAAATTGCCGAAAATGGGAATGTCACGTCGAACACACTTCAGTTCACGAATGCGACCACTGGTTTCGTCACCACCGCAAATGTAGAGGTGGGGGGTGAACTCACCGTGAGTGGGAACGTCGCCGTCGATACCGATACCCTCTTTGTCGATTCGGTGAATGATAGGGTCGGTGTAGGAACCTCAAGCCCCAACGCTAACCTCCACGTCGAGGGTAACGTCTATGTGTCCTCTAACCTCAAAGTTGATACAACGACTATATCAACATTATTCGTCGGGTTACCAACTGTCTCGTGGGCTACGAGTATAGGTGGAACGGGCAACGACAACGGAAAAGAAATCGCCACGGATAGTGGTGGGAATGTGTACGTGATTGGACACTACAGTGGTAGTGTCACTATCGGGTCTACAACATTAACCAGTGTAGGTTCTACTGATGCATTCGTCGCCAAGTATGACACAAGTGGTACAGTTCAATGGGCTACGAGTATAGGTGGAACGAGTAATGATTTTGGATATGGTATCACCACGGATAGTGGTGGGAATGTATATGTGATTGGAAGCTACATTGGTACTGTCACTATCGGGTCTACAACATTAACCAATACAGATACTTATGATGCATTCGTCGCCAAGTATGACACAAGTGGTACAGTTCAATGGGCTACGAGTATAGGTGGAACGGGTTCTGAAGATGGATATGATATCGCGACGGATAGCAGTGGGAATGTATATGTGACTGGAATCTACTTGGGTACTGTCACTATCGGGTCTACAACATTAACCAGTACAAGTTCTTATGATGCATTCGTCGTCAAGTATGACACAAGTGGTACAGTTCAATGGGCTAAAAGTATAGGTGGATCGGCGGGCCCCGATTATGGATATGGTATCGCGACGGATAGTAGTGGGAATGTGTATGTGATTGGAAGATACTACGGTAATACTATCACTTTCGCGCCTGGTACGACATTAACCAATACCAATCAGGATGATACCGGTGGTGAGTTTGCTACTACTGATGTATTCGTCGTCAAGTATGACACAAGTGGTACAGTTCAATGGGCTAGGGGTTTCGGTGGATCGAATAATGATTTAGGATATGGTATCGCGACGGATAGTAGTGGGAATGTGTATGTGACTGGAAAATTCTACGGTAGTAGTGTCACTATCGGGTCTACGACATTAACCGGTTCGAATTTTGATAATGCATTCGTCGCCAAGTATGACACGAGTGGTACAGTTCAATGGGCTAGGGGTATCAGTGGAGCCACTGCTGGAGATGGTATCGCCACGGATAGTGGTGGGAATGTGTACGTGATTGGACATTACAGTGGTAGTGTCACTATCGGGTCTACAACATTAACCAGTGTAGGTTCTGCTGATGTATTCGTCGCCAAGTATGACACAAGTGGTACAGTTCAATGGGCTAGGAGTATAGGTGGAACGAGTACTGATTTTGGATATGGTATCGCCACGGATAGTGGTGGGAATGTATATGTGATTGGAACCTACGGTGGTACTGTCACTTTCGCGTCTGGTACGACATTAACCAGTACAGGTTCTTATGATGCATTCGTCGCCAAGTATTCCCAACCCAAATACCTTCATATAAACACAGGAATAGAAGTGGGTACGGCCAACCTCTCCGTGGATACGGTGAGTGGGAGGGTTGGTATCGGGACGGCGACTCCGAGGACTAATCTTCATATAGGCCAGCAGCTAAATTCACAAGGGGATAAAAATACGATACCAGCAGCTGGTTTGGGAATATCGGCAGATTTTCCGAGTAGTACTCACGCATGGTTTGCTCACAGGGTCAATGCAACTGGCGATGAGTATTGGGGTTTGGCTGTGGGAACTATATATGATGGTGCGTCTTATCTCCAAAACTTAAATAAGAACTCAGGAACATATTACGACCTCCTTCTCCAACCAAATGGTGGCAACGTCGGTATCGGGACGACGGATCCGGGTGCAAAGTTCCAGGTGAATGGACTTGGATTCGCTGACGTTGCCAATTCTAGTCGTAGTTATTTTTTATATAGTAGTACCGGACTGACACAAAACACTGGAACTTGGGGAAATGCAAGTATTTATGCAACTGATAGTATTGTTACTGGTTCGTATATTGCGTCGATACAGGGAACTGTCGGTGCTTCTGATGAACGTATTAAGAAAGAAGTGAGTGATATCAATGATGGTTCAGCTTTAGAGACCCTTCGTCTCTTGAAACCCAAACAATATAAATACAAGGATGAAATATCCCGAGGCACAGACCCTGTTTGGGGTTTCATAGCCCAAGAAGTCAGAGAAACGCTCCCCTACGCAACACAGATAAGAAGTGAATATCTACCCAATATTTACGAACTTGCGACTGTATCGTCATCGAATGTAATAACCTTTACAAATTTTAACACCTCAAATTTAATGTCGAACGCGAACACCATCTCACTACGAACTGTAAAGGGTACTTCAGAACGGGTCAACATCGTAGAAGTTGTAGATGAACAAACGATTCGCGTGGATAAAGACCTTTCCGAATCGATTGGTTCAGTTGATGAATCCGGTAATGTCATGACTGGAAATGAAATCTTCGTGTATGGACAAGAAGTTGACGACTTTGTCTATTTGAAGAAAGATGCCATTTGGACAATCGCCACGGCAGCCCTTCAAGAAGTTGATAGACAACTTCAAACCGAGAAGGCTAGAAACGACGATCTCGAAGCTCGTATATTAGCCCTCGAAAACGCTTAGTCCCCAAGTCCATAGGACTTGTTCCAAACAACTTTCCTCCAAAGTGCCTCCCACTTTGTAAGAAAAAACCACCCAGTCGCGAAGCGACTGTTCCCTATCCAAGTGACTTCATCACTCAAAAAAACCTCCCCAAATAGTAGATGTCACTTGGTTCAAATATAGATACTCTAGAAATCAAGAATGCAGACAAGATAAAATTTATAGGAACATCGAACACGGTCGTGGACACGACCACAGGACGGATTGGTATCGGTACAGATACACCAGAGGATGCGCTTCACGTGAACGGTGGTATTCGGTTCGGTGGTCATATCATCCCCTTAAACGACGCTGTATTCGATATTGGATCGGCGGAAAACAAGATCCGTGATATGTACGTGGATACGAATTCACTGTGGATTGGTGATACGACGAAAATTGCATTCAGTGATGGAAAAATGAAATTCAAGAGACGCAAAGTTGATAAGGTTCCTAAGATGTTGTTGACCCTGGCGATCGGTCACAATCCCGCGAAAGATGAAAGTGCGGTTGAAGTGGATGCGGTCAGTTTCGCCAAGACAATAGACCCTACAATTACGACTATCTCTGATCTCAAACTTCAACACTGGCGTGATTTCACAAAAACATTCGACGAGTCCAAATCTATTTCCGACATTTTCGTAGATAACGAAGAAGATTACGAAGCTATCACAGCATCCGAGGCGTTCATGGAAGTAGGCTCTAACATTTTTACAGAACACTCTCTTTCTATCGGTAAAACCACGGATCCGGTATCCGCACTCGACGTTGTCGGAGACATAAACCTCACGGGAAGTTTGCTTATCAACGGTGTCGCGCAAACATTCGGTGATGGTGTTGTATCTTCTCAATGGTCTGATATTGATAGTACCACCGATATTTCATATTCCGGTGGAAATGTGGGTATCGGTATCACCCCACAGGCGAAATTACACGTTGATGGAGACACTATAATCACGGGAAATTTAACTGTTTCTGGTACGACGACAACCGTTGATACAGATAACTTAAGAGTTCGAGACCCGATTATTGAGCTCGGAAAAGATAATACAGTCTCGTCGGTCGTAGATCTCGGGCTCGTGATGACACGTCCTACAGGTAACAGTAACGTCGCTATAATTTACGATGAATCTGCTACAAAACTTGAAATTGGGTACACACAAGGTAGTGCATCGGATTCGACTATTACTATAGAAAATGCGGTCGACAACCCTTTACACGTCAATGTTAATGGGGTGCTATCAGGTGATGGCTCGGGTCTCACAGCATTAAACGCGAGTAATATAGCATCTGGAACCATAGAGGCTGCGCGTATTCCGGATATTTGGTCGAACCTCGCATCGAATGTTACACGGGTTGTATCCCTCGAAACCTCAAACGCGGATATTTGGTCGAACCTCGCGTCGAATGTTACACGGGTCGTATCCCTCGAAACCTCAAACGCGGATATTTGGTCGAACCTCGCATCGAATGTTACGCGGGTTGCATCCCTCGAAACCTCAAACACGGATATTTGGTCGAACCTTGCGTCGAATGTTACACGGATCGTATCCCTCGAAACCTCAAACACGGATATTTGGTCGAACCTTGCGTCGAATGTTACACGGATCGTATCCCTCGAAACCTCAAACGCGGATATTTGGTCGAACCTCGCGTCGAATGTTACGCGGGTCGTATCCCTCGAAACCTCAAACACAGATATTTGGTCGAACCTCGCGTCGAATGTTACGCGGATAGGTATTCTGGAAACGAACATGGAAACAACCTCTGATCAAATTCTATCCCTCGAAACCTCAAACGCGGATATTTGGTCGAACCTTGCGTCGAATGTTACACGGATTACATCCCTCGAAGATTCACACGTGGAAATCGTTGATGGTGTTGTAGCCCTCGAAACCTCAAACGCGGATATTTGGTCGAACCTCGCGTCGAATGTTACACGGGTTGTATCCCTCGAAACCTCAAACGCGGATATTTGGTCGAACCTCGCGTCGAATGTTACGCGGGTTGTATCCCTCGAAACCTCAAACGCGGATATTTGGTCGAACCTCGCGTCGAATGTTACACGGATCGTATCCCTCGAAACCTCAAACGCGGATATTTGGTCGAACCTCGCGTCGAATGTTACACGGATCGTATCCCTCGAAACCTCAAACGCGGATATTTGGTCGAACCTCGCGTCGAATGTTACACGGATCGTATCCCTCGAAACCTCAAACGCGGATATTTGGTCGAACCTCGCGTCGAATGTTACACGGATCGTATCCCTCGAAACCTCAAACGCGGATATTTGGTCGAACCTCGCGTCGAATGTTACGCGGGTCGTATCCCTCGAAACCTCAAACACAGATATTTGGTCGAACCTCGCGTCGAATGTTACACGGATCGTATCCCTCGAAACCTCAAACGCAGATATTTGGTCGAACCTTGCGTCGAATGTTACGCGGATCGTATCCCTCGAAACCGATTTGGCATCAAACGCATTGAAACTAACTACACTTACATTGGATGACGTGGTAAACATTAGTAATATTACATCAAATACAATCGAAATCACAAATACAACTACGGGGCTCGTCACGACCGCAAATGTTTCCGTGGGGAGAGACTTGACAGTTTCAGGTAATTTGACCGTACTCGGTACAACAACAACCGTTGATACAGAAAATTTAAGAGTTGGAGACCCGATTATCGAAATTGGTAAAGATAACACGGCGTCGCCTATCGTAGATCTTGGAATCGTGATGACACGTCCATCGGGGTCCAGTAACGTCGGTATAATCTTTGACGAATCTACGGATACACTCGAGATTGGGTACACACAAGGTAGTGCATCGGATTCGACTATTACCATGGAAACAGCGACTGCAAATCCCATAAGTCTAAATGTAAATGGGTCTATTCGAGCTGGTCGTGACCAGGATGTAACATCCTATTTGGGTAGAGCTGCTATAGGTTACGTACCCGGCGTACCAGCTGGTGAAGTAGACACAACCATTTTAAGTTCTTTAACAGTTGTGGCTACAGCCGATGGTAACAAGTATTCATTGAATGGTGTTACACAACCGACTTTATATTTACAAAAGGGTATTACATACACCGGTATTCAAGCTTCGATTCTGCAGTATGCAGACCACCCACTGAAAATTTCCGCAACCCCGGATGGAACACACGGTGGTGACAATACGATTATTGCCGCAACGGAATCAACTTTGGGTGGAATATTATTTATACCAACATCACCTACATCACCTGATACACTTTATTACTTCTGTCCAAACCACCCTAATATGGGAGGGATGATAATAACAGGTCAGGGGTCATCGGATGCTGCAACATTCGCACATGTTGACCACAACACAGTTACGAACTTTGCATTGAAACAGACTGCGGCTGGTGCTACGCATATAAGTTCAACGGTGGGTCAAGGGCTTAGTTTCAGCATAGGTAACATCGAAAAAGCTAGAATTGGTTCAAATGGTGATTTCTTTGTTGACACTGACACCCTCTATGTAGATACAGTGAATGATAGGGTCGGTGTAGGGACCTCGAACCCCGACGCTAACCTCCACGTCGAGGGTAACGCGTATGTGTCCTCGAACCTCCACGTCGAGGGGGATATCAATTTTACGGGTGCGCTCACTCAAAACGGATCGACGTTTAGGTCTTCGCCATGGGTAACATCGGGGAGTGATATCTCTTATACGACAGGAAAAGTTGGAGTTGGAACCAATACACCAAACGCGGCGTTACATGTCGTGTCTGACACTGTGATTACGACGGATTTTAGTTCACCCACGTCTCAGTGGGGTTCACTGTTGGAAAGCGAGACTTTTAATAATGGTTATTTCAGTCGTGCCCAGGTAGCAGACGTTGCAGTTGATTCCAATGGAAATGTGTATGTGACTGGTTTTTATAGATCAGAATCACAATGGAGCCTCGGTATCGGTGTGACTCTTCCAGCAACGTTAGAATATGACACTTCCTTTATTATCAAATATAATTCGACTGGCACACCTCAATGGGCTAAAGACATATCTGGTTATGAAAGTGTAGGTAGGGGTATAGCGACCGATTCGAGTGGAAACGTGTACGTGACTGGTTTTTATAACACATTTTATGGAGGCCCTATAGACCTTGGTAACAGCGTTACATTACCGGGTGGCTTGGAACTAAATTTCGCTTATACCGTTAAATACGACACGGATGGCATTGCTCAATGGGCTAACGCTATCGAATCTACGGAAGGTTCTGAAGGTTATGGTATAGCGGTAGATTCAAACGGAAACGTCTACGTAACTGGCTGGAATCGCCAAGTTACTGGTACGACAAGTGTCGGTAACAGTATTAGCTTACCTACAACAGGTAATTCCCAAGACCCTTTTATACTTAAATATAATTCCAGTGGTGTTACTCAATGGGCAAATAGTATACCCACTTTGGGTTATTCTAATACGTCTAGTTTTGGTTATGGTATCGCGACTGATCCCGGTGGAAACGTATATGTGACTGGTACTTACGAAAATCCACAAGCTCCCGACATTTCCCTAGGTAACGGTGTAACTTTAAGTTCCAGCTTAGGTTCCCGTGATGCTTTTGTAGTTAAATACAACACGGATGGCACAGCTCAATGGGCTAACAATTTACATAGTAGATATACGACTGGTTACGGTATCGCGACCGATTCCAGTGGAAACGTATATGTGACCGGAACATACGATTACACCGGTTCAAGCAACCCTCAATCCTGGGGTAATGGTGTCACTGTACCCGGAGTATCTTCCTCAACTGGTTATAACATTTTTACAATTAAATTTGACACGGATGGCACACCCCTATGGGCGGATGGTTTCGAGACTGCGAGTACTGGTACTAACAGCCATGGTTATGGTATAGCGGCCGATTCTAATGGAAACGTTTTCGTGACTGGCGGATACACTTCGAATAGTAATCAAGATCTTGGTAATAATTTTGCTTTACCGACCAAAACGAGTGTCGAATCTTACCTCGTTATATATGACACGGATGGCACCGTGCAGGGAGTTAGAGTAACTGATTCTCCCAGTGGTGAATGTTATGGAAGGGGAATAGCATTTGATTCAAATGGTAATATATTCGTTTGTGGAAGTGTATCCCAGTTGGGTTCTTCGGGTCCGGGTATCACTATAGATGACACTGTTACGTTAGAACGCACAACCACCTTCAATTCATCTTCAGACGACCGTATAGGTTTGATCATTAAATATAACACACAGACGACTATAATGCCTACGGGATTAACGGTTGAGGGTAACGTCTACATGTCATCGAACCTCGAAGTTGGTACAACGACTATATCAACAACAGTATCCGACGGTGTACCATATGTCTCATGGGCTACGAGTATAGGTGGAACGAGTAACGATAATGGATATGGTATCGCAACGGATAGTGGTGGGAATGTGTATGTGACTGGAGGTTACAGTGGTAGTGTCACTATCGGGTCTATATCATTCGACAGTGCAGGTGGTTTTGATGCATTTGTCGTCAAGTATGACACAAGTGGTACAGTTCAGTGGGCTGCGAGTATAGGTGGAGGGAGCTCCATTTATGGATATGGTATCGCAACGGATAGTAATGGGAATGTGTATGTGACTGGAATATACTCCGGTACTGCGACTTTCGCACCTGATACGATCTTAGCCAGTTCGGGTTCAATTGATGCATTTGTCGCCAAGTATGACACAAATGGTACGGTTCAATGGGCTAGGGGTACAGGTGGAACGGGCTTCGCTGAAGGAAATGGTATCGCGACGGATAGTGGTGGGAATGTGTATGTGATTGGAGAATACAATGGTAGTGTCACTATCGGGTCTGCATCATTCAACAGTGCGATGAATTCTAGTGCATTTGTCGCCAAGTATGACACAAGTGGTACATTTCAATGGGCTAGGAGTATGAGTGGAGAGGCCAACGTTTCTGGCGAAGGTATCGCCACGGACAGTACAGGGAATGTGTATGTGATTGGAAGATACATTGGTAGTGTCACTATCGAAACAAGACAATTAAGCGGTCAGGGTTTTACTGATGTATTTGTCGCCAAGTATGATACGAGTGGTACATTTCAGTGGGCTGAGAGTATAGCTGGAACGGGCAACAATATCGGATATGGTATCGCAACGGATAGTAATGGGAATGTGTTCGTGACTGGAAAATACTCCGGTGATTTGAATCTCGCATATAATGCGTACTTAACCAGTGCGGGTTCAACTGATGCATTTGTCATCAAGTATGACACACTTGGTACAGTTCAGTGGGCTAGGAGTATAGGTGGAGCGAACATCACCCAGGGACAAGGTATCGCAACGGATAGTGGTGGAAATGTGTATGTGACTGGAAAATACAGCGTTACTATCACTGTCGGCTCTACAACATTAACCAATGCAGGTTCTGATGATGGATTCGTCGTCAAGTATGACACGAGTGGTACAATTCAGTGGGCTACGAGTATAGGTGGAACGGGTTCCGATTATGGCGAAGGTATCGCCACGGATAGTGCAGGGAATTTGTATGTGGTTGGAATCTACACCGATAGTGTCACTCTCGGGACTACAACATTAACCAATGCGGGTAATTATGATGTATTTGTCGTCAAGTATTCACCATTTACACTTCATATAAACAAAAGTGTAGACGTTACGGGGGATATCAATTTTACGGGTTCGCTCTTTCAAAATGGATCGGTATATGGGGGTGGTAGTACATCCCCGTGGGTAACATCGGGGAATGATATTTCTTATACAACGGGTGACGTCGGCATCGGGACGTCTACACCTGGGTACAATCTAGACGTCATAGGGAATATCAATTTTACGGGTGCGCTCACTCAAAATGGAACGACGTATGGTGGTGGTTCATCTCCGTGGGTAACATCGGGGAGTGTTATTTCTTATACAACGGGTAACGTCGGCATCGGGACGTCTAGCCCACAGGGGACCTTACATGTATCATCAGGCACTGTCGGCGACTGTCGTTTAATTCTCCAAGCTGATACGGATAACAATAATGAGGGTGATAACCCCCGGATAGAATTTTGGCAGGATGGTGCCATTCAAGAAAGTGCTATAGGGATGACAAGCAATCGTCTCAATTTCTGGAATTCAGTTGGTAGTGGTGGTATAGCATTTCATACAAACACGGTAGATGGGTGGACCAATGCCATCGAGCGTATGACGATTACATCGACCGGCGAGGTAGGTATCGGAGCGACTGTACCGGCAAGACTCTTCCACGTTAATGGAACAAGTCGCTTCGAGGGGGAGGTTGAATGGTATGAGGCTGGTCAGAGTACATCGCACGCGAACTACGGCGCAAATCGAGATTGGTATATTCGCTCTGGGGGAGCCGGTGGTAAAGTGGTCATACAAGATGCCAGCACCGCATCATACGTCGGTATCGGGACGTCGAGTCCCGGGTATAAACTCGACGTCAACGGGGACATAAACCTCACGGGAAGTTTGCGTATCAATGGGGTCGCACAGACATTCGGTGGTGGTGGTGGTAGCGGGACGTCACAATGGGTCACCGTGAACTCGACCGAAATCCATTATTCTGGTGGTAACGTCGGTATCGGGACGTCCGACCCGGCACATACATTACACGTCGAGGGTAATATTTATGCATCTGGAAATGTTACAGCTTTTTCGGATAAGCGTAAGAAAACAAATTTACGAATTATTGAAGATTCCGTAAAAAAACTAGAACAAATTAACGGATACACGTACGATAAAGATGGTACCGAGTACACGGGTCTCATAGCACAAGAAGTGTTACACATTTTACCCCAAGCCGTGGTCGGAAGTGAAGAAGAAGGGTATGGTTTAGCGTATGGTAACATGGTCGGTATTCTTGTCGAAGCGATAAAAGAACTGTCGAATGAAGTTAAAAATCTAAAAGAAAAACTATCCTCATAATGTATATGGGGGACTTTATCCCATCGTTCCCTAAAACGTTATCGGGATTAACCGGTTGGTATACTGGTGATAGCGCCGTGATGTCTGGGTCGGCGATGACTCAGTGGACAGATCTTTCGGGGAATAATAATCACGTAACTGGATCGGATTTAGTGGGTACTATCCGGCGGTCAACTACAGATGGGGGTATCATAGGCGGTCCCAGACCATTCTTGTATGGTGGACAGAGTGAGCGTCTAAGATTTCCACTTGCTGTAATGTCCGGCACTGCCAACGATTATACCCTTTTTCACGTAGCAAGATATTACCAGGTTGAGCCGACCGTCTACGCGTTTGATGATCAAAAAACGGGTACACCGTTTACGGGGTCGTTAACTGGTAACGCTAATAACGGACCGGCAACCCGTACCACCTCGGCATCTGGAGGATACATTGAATTATGTCACGCTGGTACGAGTAGAAACGGTTCTGTGTCTTGGCAACTTACCATGGGTGATTCGTGGGAAGTAGATGCTGAAATTTACATAAATCCACTTACTTATGGTGGTGCGGATGATATACGTTTCATATTTTACGCAACGAACCCTATCACAACAAATAATGCTCCCACGGGAACTGATGGACACGGCGGACATTATATAAGTTGGGAATATTACAATGGGGATACGATTCAAATATATAATTCCACAAATACTCTTATAAGTTCTGTTACAACGACATTGAACATGAACCAATGGATGCCTATAAAAATTACGTATATCAATGGAAATTTTACAGCTACTATCAGAAATTCAAGTGGAACTGTGCTTTCCAATGGAACTAGAACCAATAATTTCGGAACGACTTTTAGCTCATATCACGGTACGGCAAAATATTTCGGATTCTCTGGACGAAGTGGTGGTGTACAGGCTATAGATCGTATTCGAAACATCACGTTCAAATCGATCGGACAACCAATACATAGAAATCGCATATTTGACGGAGTTAGTGGCAATTGGCTTTCGGGGTTTCACTCTGGCGAATCTGGTGTAGCTCATCACGGCGCCTGGACTACGACAAATACATCTGTAGATGTGCATGGAAACAATTGGGTATTTTCTACAGACCAAAGATACTTATACAGATCTAATGGTGTAACGAGAGGTTCCGGTATAGGTGGTGGAACTTCTGCACAATTATCCGTTAATTACGGGAGTTATCAATCTACACAATCATCGACGTGGGGGATTGCTGAAATCATAGTGTATAACCGCACACTATCTTCCAGCGAATACACCAGTGTCGAAGACTACCTGAACAAGAAATATACGGCAACCCTTGATTTACAATCAATTGGTACAGATGCGGGTGATACATCACCGTATAGTTTGAGTGAGTATTACAACGAATCATTCTCAGATGGAACTTTTGCGCCATCATCAGGCCCGATAAGTATCTTCTCATTTATAGGACCATTTATAGGAGTCCTAAACCCTAAAGGATTTGGGGTGCCAGATGTAGCAGGACAGGAGATATACACCAGCTCGGGGACTTACTATTTCACGGTGCCCTCAGGTGTAACATCATTAAGTTGTGTCGTTATTGGTGGTGGAGGAGGAAGTTCGGGGTGTTCAGGTGCCAGTCAATACTCTGGAGCTGGTGGTGGTGGAGGGGGTCTCGCGTACGGAACATTTTCGGTTTCCCCGGGTTCGACCGTGACTGTCCTAGTAGGAAGTGGTGGAACTCGTGGCACTAATGTAAATTCAACAACCAACATTGCAGGGCCGGGGGGTGCGTCTTCCATAGAGTACGCTGGATCATATATGTTGAGAGCGTACGGTGGCGCTGGTGGTCGTTATGGAACAACCGCGAATGCCGCCGGAGGGGGGTGGGTTGTATACAATCCTATAACATCGTCGGGTGGTGGAAATGGTGGAGCTGGTGGTGGTGCTCGTAGCAATAACGGCGGCGGTGGCGGTGGTGGCGCTGCTGGATATGGTGGTAATGGTGGTAATGGTGGAATTGGTAATGGTGGTGTTGGTGGTTCAGGCGCTAACGGTGGTGGTGGTGGTGGTGGTGGGCAATCCCGTGGAGGCACCCAAAATAACGGTGGAGGTGGCACAGGACTATATGGACGAGGCGCGAATGGTGCGGGTGGTGGTACAAACTCGTATGGTAGGGGTGGTTCGGGGGGAGGAAATGGTGTTTCTGGTGGTAATGGTGGAAACCACGGTGCTGGTGCTGGGGGATGTGAAGATGATACAAATCGTTTTGGTTCATATGGTGCTGTAGGGGGTGCAAGAATCATTTGGGGAACTGGTAGAGCGTATCCTTCCACGAATACGGCGGATGTATAAATATAAAAACCTCATTCAATAGTAGACGAAATGCCGATTTATTCACCGACGGGATTTCTTGATGTCACGAACGCAACACTCAGGACCTCAAATCTTGAAGCTGAAAACTTCAAATTGAATGGTGGAAACATCTACGTATCGACGGATTTTACAGTAGCACCGACACTACAGTTAATCACGAATGGTGGCTCGGTCACGTCGAATACGGTCGAGTTTACGAACCCCACCACGGGTCTCGTCGTCGACAGTAACATCGTCGTCACAGGGAACGTCACCGCGGGGTATCTCTACGGTGACGCGAGTAACGTGACGGCGGTCCCAGCTGCCCAGATTACGGGGACACTCGCAGTGTCTCACGGTGGTACCGGAACGACGACCAGTACCGGAACGGGGAGTGTCGTTCTCTCTGATGCACCCACGTTCACCGGTGACGTGACTTTCGACACGAACACTCTCTTCGTCGATTCTGTGAATGACAGGGTGGGGGTGGGGACGACGACACCCGTGTATAAACTGGACGTGGACGGTGAGATACAATTGAGAGGACAAGGTCTCGTATACCACGCAAACGAGACATCTGATTCGGAGACTTCCAGGTATTTTTTGCAATTCAATAAAACCCTGGATGCATCTTACCCTATGTTATGTAATCGCGCACCGAATGGTGACGTAGTGATCGCCACTGGTACGTCTTCTGGCGGTGGTGACGTGGAGCGTATGCGTTTCGGTGGTTCAGATGGAACAATAACCATGGATGTTGGACGAGGTGATGTTTATTTTGAAAATAATTCAAATGACAATGCTTCCGGTAGCGGTATCACACTGAGAACACCCAGTAATCCGGGTAGTACGGGATCGATTTTTGCTGTTCGGTCATCAGGAAACGGGTGTCGCTTATGGGTTGGACAAGATGTTACAGCCGTTGCATCAGATTCTGATTTTTGTGCGGGACAGAATGGATCTGCAGTGGGAATAGAAGATGATCGTTCGACATATAATTTTGTAGTGAAAGCGAATGGGGACACTGGGATTGGGACAACAAGTCCTGGTGCGAGACTGCACGTATACGATGGAACCGGGACGGTAGCGTCAGAAATGATTTTAGGTCCTAGTGCAGCAGCTGACACAGCTGGAATAGTGAAATATTTTCACGGAGACGGAAGTGGAACCGGGTACATGATCATGGGAAACTGGGGTGACAGTATGTCAGATGGAACTGGTTTAGTCGTTAGAAAAGGTGGTAACGTCGGCATCGGGGTGACGGATCCAGTAGGAGTAAATGGGGGACAACGCCTCGAAGGTTCGAGCAGTGGAGGGTTTGAGTATATCGCCACGCGTAATCAATCTGCTGTGGGTGATGGGTCTTTTATAGGTGCCTATCTGTTTAAGAATAAAGATGCAGGTGGGACCCCACCACATTACGCTGGGATGTCAGCCAAAGCTACTGGTACGGGTGGTAACATGATACTTCATTTTCATGCTGCGCGTGAAAATTACGAAACTGGTACATCAGATATGATACTCGACAGTAGTGGCAGGCTCGAGGTCGGCGGTAACAGACTCCTTGTCGGCACGGGTGGTAAGCTCGGGCTTACTATAAACGATGGGGACGGAAACGCAAACCTCACTTTCAATCACGCGGATAGAGTACCCGACCAAGATGGTTCAGCTGGAAGGATTGATTGTGGTGTCGACGGAACTACTGGATACATGCGACTTCGGGTGAAAGACAACGTCACGGGTGGAACAGTAGTCGCCTTGCCCGATTGCCTCAGGATTGAAGAAGGGTATGTTCGTGCGTATAGTGAGTTATATGTTGACGGCAACGTCGGCATCGGGACGACGAATCCGACTGCTAAACTACACGTGAATGGAACGATATCATACAACACTAAACAAGCGACACATCAGAAGAACGCGGGTATAAATTATACAACTGCTAATGCGAATCAAAATTTAAAAACCGTGACAATATCCGCAGATGGTATAGCTCATGTTCACGTAACTGGATTGTGGAGAATGTCTGCATTCAGTGGAACAAACGGAACAGAGACAGAGGCTGCTTACTTCAACATTAGGAAAAATAGCACGGAAGTCACAGCCGGTTCAGTAGGACATCGTGTGGCTAAATTAGGTAATGTGAATGATACTAACCAATGGAAACCTATAGTATTGTCGTGGTCGGGTGCTGTTTCTTCGGGTGATACGATCAATGTCTATGCGAGTAGTATCGAAAATAATATTGAAGTTAATGAGCTCGATCTGAATGTTTTAGTGGTTTAAAAGAAAAAATTGACACCATATATATGAACGTAACATCCACAATCTCTGCGGCTCAAAAAAAGGCACTGGAAACAGATGTAGAAGATATTACGGCGTGGTTTGATAATTGGTTACAACACAGAGCGAACACATTACTCGAAAAGATATTTCAAGATGAAGTAAAACGTCTCATCGAAAACGGTGAAACTGTATCGGGAACAAAAGATGAAATCGTATTAGCCGCACCAGTGTTATCTGCAGCTGAAAGAAACGCACAAAAAGTAATGCCTTAAACTGAAACATTTTCCTCCAAAGTGCTTCCCACTTTGTAAGAAAACCCGCTCGTATCAAACAAAAGCCGTTGGCTTTGTGTCGTTTAAAAAAACCTCCCTAAATAGTAGATGTCCGTGAACAATTTGGGTACCTTTTTGAACATCAAGGATTCACACCTTCGGGTTGTTTCAGGGAACGTATATGCACAGGGAATTAATATAGGAGGTATCACGGTAGATGTAGCCCACGGTTTACAGAGCATCACGAATCAGGGAAATGTCACTACAAATACACTTCAATTCGACAACGCGACCACGGGTTTCACGACAACCGCGAATGTCACGGTAGGACGCGATCTCACGGTCACCGGGAACGCCCTCGTTTCCTCGAATTTAACCGTTACGGGGAACGCCGTCATTTCAGATGACCTCACTGTTACCGGGAACACCTTCTACGCGAACCCTGCCTCAGTTCTCGTGGACTCCAACGTGGTCACCGAATACACGGGACCCCACGATCGACCCCTGCGGAAGTACCCGGAGGTGGCTTTGACCACCGATGATAATTCGAGTACGAGTGGATATGTTGTGGATAAGAGTGAAGAAAGCTCGAGCGGGGATGCTTATGCAGCCTATCGTGCGTTCGATGGTATAATCCCCGATGGCACGACGACAATTGGTTGGAGAACTGATAGTGGCTACAATCAAGATACGGGTCTGGCGGATGGTGGCGTCACGCGTTTTACGGGTGATTCGGGTGAATGGGTAGAACTCCAATTACCAAATTCTATTAAATTATCAAGTATCGTTCTAAAGGTTGGAAACCAGGGAAATAACTTAGCAAACTCTCAACGTCGATTTCCAAAAGTATTCGTCATTTATGGATATAATGGAACTTCGTGGGATAGAATACAAGAATATACAACTTCAGCTATACAGAGTTTAACAGATGTTCAAACTTTTCATATATCAAATCCAACGGCGTATCATAATAAGTTTGTATTGGTTGTTAAACAGACATATTCCGTGACGGGTGCGACATCTGGTGTGACGAATATCGGCGAACTCGAATACTACGGCTACGAAGAAGGCAGTGGCTCCCTAGACACCACCCTAAAGTCCGTGTACAACGTGCCGGCGACCACGGGGACCCAGTTGGAGGTCTACTATGATGGGCAAGACTATACAGGTGTAACCTCGATGGTCAATGATAAGGCTGGAACAGCAACTAATGCGACTATATCAAACGCTGGTGGAACTATAACCTTCAACGATGAGTACAAGGCGTGGACGTTTGGGGGTGATACGACCAGGACTGATACATTCACTAGTCCTATTTCATCTTCTATACAGGGAAATATACCATTGAGTGCGAGTTTATGGTTCAAAACAAGTGAATTAAATAGTGGTTCATTAATATCCCTGGCCCCTTCAACGGGGGAAGCTACAAATCAAGTCTTTGGTGTAAGGTTAGACTCTTCCACAGAAACTGATTTTAGTTTTTTATTTTGGAACAATGATATTAGATATTCTATACCAGAAAACACCCTTATAAAGGATAATTGGTATCATTTGACCGCAACATATGACGGAACGAATAGGAATTTATATGTAAACGGTGTGAGATTAACCGTAGTAAGTACTTTCGGAGCCAACCTGTATGACGATCTCGCTTTACCAAGTTCCAATTTACAGTTACAGTTAGGACGAAGAAACAATGGGGATAATGAGTTTTTCGGTTCCATCGCGAACTTCCGTCTCTACTCCAAGGCCTTGAATGCTGGGCAGATCCAAGAACTCTACGACTACCAAAAGGATTACTTTTTGGGGTCCAAGTCCCAAGTGACCCTGTACAAGGGACACTTGGGCGTGGGGGTCACCGAACCCTCGGGTCAATTGGAACTCGCGGGAGATGAGCGGATTCAAGAGTATCCTCCTAGGGGGATGACTGACTTTGATACGTATATAGAGGGTCACGGTGTGTTTAAGGCGAGTGCTACATCACATGGTGGGTCAATTGGTACATCAAAATATCATGCATGGAAAGCTTTCAATAAAGATCGAACAGATGCCAATAACGGTGATAACTCCTGGTTAAATGGCCCAGATATATCAGGAGGTGATTATAACACATCAACGGGTGTGTATGAAGGTACAGAAAAACATCATGGTGGTGCACCGATTGGTGCTGCGTTACAGTTGAGTATGCCATATGAAATTTATCTCAAAGGGTATTCTTTAGCTCCATGGAACTACGCAACTGGTACAGATTTCCAATATGCAGATTCTCCAAGTGATTTTATCATTTACGGGTCTAAGGATAATGTGAATTGGGTTCAAATTGACTCGAGAACTGGTCAGGGTATGTCGTCTCAAACAGATATTAAAAGATTTTCACTTGATACACGCGATTCGTATAGTCATTTCGCAATTGTCGTTACGAAAAATAACACCGCCGCGTATCCTTCTACTTCCGCCAGCTTCGTCGCCATAGAAGAATGGCGTCTCTTCGGCACCCCCGGTCCCACGACCCTCGATAAGGGTTCGCTGTCTCTAGGAAGGTCCCTCGATGTTCCCCGCATTTCGCGATACGATGTGGATACGGAAACCCCGAGACCCGAGAAGTTGGTGGTGGATTTCGATACCACCGTCAATTCCTCACCCACAGATATCTCGGGGCGGGGGAATCATGGGACGTTTAATGGGACGGATATGAACTATTCGTCGGCCGATAAAGCGTTCGTATTTAATGGGACGGATGATTATATAGGAGCAGAATCAATATCTTTTGTGGGTGGATTCAATCCATTTACAATTTCACTTTGGGTAAATGTTAAGGTAAACACGGGGCATATTGGATTAACACAATATGGTGTGAACGCCTCGAATGACTCAATTGGTCTAAAATTAGTAAATGGTCAAGATGAAATAGAATTCTTTTTTTACTCTAACGATGTTAGATTCACGTGGACACCTGTGTTAAACCGGTGGTATCATCTTGTAGCTAATTATGACGGAGGTACAGATTCCGGTGTTACGGGTGGACAAGTCGGTGTGAGTAGAAAAATTTGGGTTGATGGTGTTGAACTTTTGGTAGCTCCGGGAACCAGAGCTACGGCAGGGACGGTCACACAACCATCCCTACCAGCGAATTCAGCATTGACTATTGGAGCAAGGATTGATGGAACAGAGTCTGTAAATGGCAAAATCTCCAACTTCAAACTCTACAACGTCGCACTCGAACCCTCGGAGGTCAAGAAACTCTACAACCTCGGCCGAACCGGGCGGTCCATGGTCATCAGCGACACGGCCGTCGGTATCGGGAAAGTCCCCGAAGCTCAGTTGGATGTGAGAGGAGACTTACGGGTTGGCGGTCGGTTATTCGCGAGTGTACCTTATTATGCGGCGCGTCAAAGAAATACGAACTCGTACGTATTCGACGAATCAATCGTTTACGATCAATACGTATATACAAATTACCCAGGTTCGTTTGTTGCCAACTCGGCCACAGATGGGTATTATCAACCTCCTATGAACGGTATGTATCAAGTACACATGGAATGTATAGTAAGTGGAAGTGGTAATATTCTTATTCAAAGACGAACGGGGACGACCGTAGACCTTAGTCACGATGAAAGACATGTTAATTATACTCTTAGCGGTTGGATGTCTACGAGTGCCGACGCACTCATCCCTATTACGAATTGTGTAACACAGAATATACGAATATACATCGATGGGACTGGTGGTAACGGTGCATGGCAGTACAATACGTATCACGGGTCGGCGTTTTTCTTATGGGTTTCCGACATTCCCGAAAGGCGTCAGCATCACGTGGCTTAATTTGTGGGTATATATAAATGCAGTTTACGCGAGATATGATGGAAGCCATGTCGGCTTCTTCTGCTGTAAAAGAATTAATTCGGGACAGTCCAGTTAGATTCAGCATAAATAGACCGTATACGTATGAAAATATCCTTTTTCCAGAAGGATATACAAAACCTTCTAAGGAAGCGTACGACGAAGCGTTCCCGCGTCACCTAAAGATAGAATTATTTAAGGAATTCCGCCAAGAACGCAACAGACGGCTCGCCGAGGTGGATTGGGTTTTCTCGACAGATTACCAGATCGAGGATACACTGTATAAAGAATGGCTCGCGTACCGCAGGGCTTTACGTGACCTTCCCTCGGTGACAGAAGATCCAACTACTCCCGTATGGCCGGAAAAACCGGAAACGCCTACGGGTAAAACCGAAGGGATCCAGACCCCACACTTCGTGGCCACGTTAATGACCGAAAACAGTCAGTTACGGTCAAAGATCACAGCGCTCGAGCGTAAATCGACAAAACTAGAGCTCGATATCATCGACATGAAACGACGTATTCAGAGGGTAGAAACTTAGAGAAATGAAACGCTCTTTTCGTAAGTATGGATAATTTCGTCGAGGGTATAGGTCTCGCGAGTTCCATTTTAATCACGATCATGTTCGTACCCCAAATCGTTCACGTATACAGGACAAAGGATACAGACGCACTTAATTACGCGTTCCTGGGTATAAACATCGTCGCGAGTGTTCTCGGTCTCGTATACTCTATCTACTATACGGTCATTCCCATGATTGTCGCGAACACATCAGCTGGTCTTTTTTCCATATCCCTCATGACTATGAAACGATTAAATGGGCTTAAAGAACAGTCACCAGTATAAGATGGGAAGGAGCCTTCCCCGTCTCTCATAGCTCAGTTGGTTAGAGCGTGCGACTGTTAATCGCGAGGTCATCGGTTCGATCCCGGTTGAGAGAGACCCCCATCTTTTACGAGTGTATCCCACTCGTAAAAGATGTTTACTAATTATAGATGAACCAACATATCCTGACAGGCCAGGTTGATGTCACGAGTAATTTACACGTCGGGTCATCACACTTGTTTGTCGATACGACGAATAACCGGGTCGGTCTTGTCACGAATGATCCACATGCCGGGTTACATGTAAACAGTAACGCGTACGTGGATACCGATTTACGTGTAGGTTCGCAAGTCGAAATAAACACGACTCCGGGGCGTGTGAAAGCTGTGTCGTTCGAAGGGGACGGATCACTTATAAGGAATGCTCCTGTCGGGTCACTCGCTGTTCACAGCACGGATACGGGTTTACCCGGTACGGACGCGATTGTCACAAATGAGGGAACACCTACGGCCGCAGAGTTTAAATTTGTGATTCCACGGGGTGACGTTGGTGCGACGGGAGCAGCCGCGACTGTTGCGGTCGGCACCACGACAACCGGGGCCGCAGGATCGGACGCTTCGGTGACAAATTCGGGTACGACTTCCGCTGCCGTTTTCGATTTTACAGTTCCGAGAGGTGACCAGGGTATTCAAGGTATTCAGGGTATTCAAGGTGAAACGGGAACAGCTGCGACAGTGGCTGTCGGTACGACGACAACGGGTACTCCCGGAACCAATGCGAGTGTCACGAACACGGGGTCTTCATCGGCTGCGTCGTTTGATTTCACTATCCCGAGAGGTGATACGGGTGCTACAGGTCCCGCTGGAACGGTCGCGATAGGTACTACGACGACCGGGGCTGCGGGGTCATCTGCGAGTGTCACGAATACGGGAACTTCGACAGCTGCGAACCTCGAGTTTACTATCCCAAAAGGTGACCAGGGTATTCAGGGTGTTCAGGGACCCGCGGCGACGATCGCGGTCGGTACCACTACGACCAGCGCACCCGGTACAGACGGGTCTGTAACAAATAGTGGATCTTCTTCTGCCGCGGTTTTCGATTTTGTAGTTCCGAGGGGGGCTGACGGAACAAATTATTTCACGTTAAGTGGAAGTGATATTTATAGGTCCTCGGGAAATGTCGGGATCGGGACCTCGAGTCCGGAGGCAAAACTCCATCTTTATCAAAGTGCGGGTTCTGCGAATTTAGTAGAGAAACACACGAATGCGTCAACTGGTGACTATCAGCAGCACATAAATTATACCCACTACGCATCTGTTGCGAGTGGTGCGTCTAGAGATCCAGACAACTCTCGTGGATTGTGGATCGGTAATATGGTTGATGAGAATGATGCCTCACCAAGTGGAGCAAACTTTGCTGCATTCACAGACAGTTTTCAGTTCTATGCTGTAGCCGACAGAACAAAATACGATAGCTCACTGTCATTTACTTCTAATACAGATGACTTACTATATTCTGGTGGAACTTTTAATAAAGTTATGAGAATCAATGCAAACGGCAACGTCGGTATCGGGACGACGGATCCAGGTGCTCCTTTGGATGTGTTTGCACCAGTGGCAAGTGGGACACAAAGAACTGCATTGAAATTGACAACTCCTGAGAGCACCACAGGAACTGGTTGTAACCTTGACTTTTTCCAAAACACGGCAAATGTTGGTCGACTTGCCAGTGTATACGAAGCAGCTGGGCAGTTAGGTATGAGCTTTAGTACATGGAATAGTGGTCTTGGTGAACGTGTACGAATTGACGCATCAGGAAACGTCGGTATCGGGACGACGGACCCGGATGCAAAACTTCATGTAAATGGTGGTAATCTCAGAATATCCGCTGGGGCTGGTGGTGGGTTATATGATAATGGATACCAATGGTTAGAATGTGATAATGATGCGTCTTGGTATAGACTGACGAGGACAGCAAAAACGAATGGTATCGCTTGTTATAACGGCATCGCCATCAATCAGGAGGGTGGTCTCGTTGTAGGTTCGTGGGATAGCCCGAACGCTCTCGGTGTGGGGAATGGTAAGTTCACAGGCACTGTCACGGCGTCGACATTTAGTGCCACGTCACAAGTTTATCTCGGCACCTCGGCGAGTATCCGACAGTCATCATCAACGTGGACAGGTGACCCCGGAAGTGGAGTTGGGAAACTTGAATACCATTCAAATAGGTGGTATGTCGTAGCGGGATCAAATAGTACTGAACTTCTGCGAGTTCGTCGAGATGGGAGCGATAAATTCTTCATTACGAATGAAGGTAATATTGGACGTACCGGTCACAGTAATGGCTTTCTGGTTGGATCGTATAATAGTGTGGGGGCGAATGACACTAAAACAAACCCCATATACACGATCGGGTCAAGTTATATGCCAAGTGACACGTCTCTCAATAATATGTATGGGATAGGGTATTCACATGGAAACTTCACTTCAATGCTCACAAGTGGATGGGGGATGTATGTCGCATCAGATGGTGATGCTCGGATAGGTTTGAATGCCCAACATGGTCACATAAAATGTACAGGTCACGTATATTGTGGTAATACAGTGTATGTAGGCGGCTCCACATCGCGAGGTCTCAGATCAGTGTCTGGTAACTACGGAACCGTCCAGACAACCGGAGAGGGTGCCGGGAACCACGAAGGCTACTCCATCAATGGTAGATGGGTTTTTATGAGTGGAGACGCTAATTCATGTGGTATATATAATGATACTGATAATAAATGGGCGGTACTTTGTTACAGAAATGCTCAGGTTAGGTTGGATTATAACGGAAATGAAAAATTAAAAACGGAGGGTGGGGGTGTTACAGTTACTGGGGAAATAAACGCATCTGCATTTAGTACGAGAGGTACAGGGAGTTTCGGGTATAATTTTGACGGTGTTTTTATGAGACCAGATGGTCAGGTATATATTTCGGTAGATGATAATTTTTATTTTAGGGATAACGCCTCTACAAGTTCCAATTTGCGAAGACATCTTTTTGACACAAATAATGGCCATATTTATGCTGAAGGTACTGTATACTCTAATTATGGTCTTGATTATGCAGAATATTTCGAATGGTTCGATGGAAATCCAGACAACGAAGATAGGATTGGGTGCAGTGTAAGTTTGGTAGAAAATACGAATAAGATAAAAAAGTGTGAACCTGGTGAAATACCACTCGGTGTAGTATCTGGAACTTCATCCATGACAGGCGGTGGAGCGGGTATACACTGGAATGGGTATTGGAAAAATGATGAATGGGGAAGAGCGACGTATGAACAAATGGAAGACGATAACGGTGAGTTAGTATTCAATGAAGATGGAACACCTAAAATGAAGCGAGCTATAAACCCAGATTATGACGAAAATTTAGATAGCGAATACTTAACTAGGGATCAAAGAAAAGAATGGGCGTGCGTGGGTCTTTTAGGGCAGGTATTTGTGAAAAAGGGGGGTGTGACATCTAAAAACTGGATAAAAATGAAAGAAGTCGACTCCGTTAAAGATTTGTGGTTTATTAACGCCGTTTTCGTCGATAATGAAAAAATAGAAACCATCCAGTCTGACCTCCAAGCCGAAAAGGTCAAAACAAAGAACCTCGAAGCACTCGTCCTATCCTTGATTACACGTGTACAAAAACTGGAACAAAAATAAGTCGTACAACAATATGAAACTATCGGAACTCAAATATCATTGGAAGACAATCCGGAACTGTTTACACGTGTCAAGAGGTTGTTCACTTAAAGATCTACCGCGTATAAAAAGTATAAAATGTCCTGCATTGCTGCCCTCAAGCCTATCGTTACCGTAAAGCCCACGCCTCGGTCCAGGACCAGGTCCACCAAGACTCACGCGTCCAGAGGAACACCTCTCACGAAGATTGATCGCCCGAATGATTACCTCTCCATGGCGGAGCGTGTCAATGGTCGGGCTGCCATGATCGGGTTCACGTCTGCGCTCGTCGACGAACTCGTGACAGGTCACTCCCTCAGTACACAGTTCCAGGAACACATCGGTCTTACCGTTGCCGTGACCGCACTCACCTTTCTTGGTACCGCCGCGAACCCCGGTGATGAGGGCTATGTTCAGGGTCCCTGGAAGCCCGAGACCGAGCTTCTCAACGGACGTCTCGCCATGATCGGAATTCTATCGCTTCTTCTGACCGAGTCGATCAATCCCGGAACGCCCCTATTTTGATACTTAAAAATAAAAACGTAGTATAATATAAAAATGTCTGGTGGTATCGCCCAACTTGTTGCCATTGGTGCTCAGGATGCTCACATTGTGGGTAAGCCCGAGGTTTCTTTTTTTCGCTCGTCGTACAGACGGCACACGAATTTTGCACAGACTGTCGAGAAGCAGGTTATTCAGGGTAACCCCACCTCCAACGGTATGTCCACCATTCGCTTTGAGCGCAAGGGTGATCTTCTAGGGTACGTGTACATCACGAACCGTTCTCCCACTAATCACACCCGTGACGAATGGAAAAATAAGATCCAAAAGGTGGAGCTTCTCATCGGTGGCCAAGTTATCGACACGCACACCTCTGAGTTCTCTCAAGAGATCGTCCCCGCGATGCTCGCGCAGTCGTATTCCAAGTCTCTCGCCGCAAATGGCGATGGTGCCAACCCCACTCAATTCTACCCTCTTCGCTTCTCTTTCTGCGAAAACGCCCAATCCGCACTTCCTCTCGTGGCGCTTCAGTACCATGATGTCGAGATTCGCATCTCTTGGGGAACTCTCACCGCCTCTGATTACGAGGTTCATGCGCAATTCGTATACCTCGACACCGACGAACGCGCGGCTCTCGCGGCGGCTCCTCAGAACATGCTCATCACCCAGACCCAGCGCGCGATCGGGTCTGCGTCCGCTATTCAGGAGCTTAACTACAACCACCCCGTGAAGTTCCTCGCGACCTATAAATCTGGTGAGGTCGGATTCGCCGCTGGTAAGGTCAAGCTCCAGATTAACGGAACTGATGTCGGCGACGCTAAGCTCGCCAAACCTCACTACACGTCCGCGTCTCTGTACTACCACACCCCCTTCAGTACTTTCTCGGTGGATAACGACGAGCGATTCTTATACCCTTTCTGCCTTGACACGGCTAAGCTTCAGCCCACCGGAACGCTCAACTTCAGCCGCATTGATTCGGCTCGTCTCGTGACCGATTCTGGGGTGTTTGACACCGATACGTATGCAGTGAACTACAATATTCTCCGCATAGAAAATGGCATGGCGGGACTTATGTATTCCAATTAAATCCTATTATATATTACTATGTGGCTTTTACTATTCGCACTAGCGTTCATCTTTATAATTACATATGACCCCAAATCAAGAACACTTGAGAAGTATATTCCCAATGGGCCAGCACCTTGTAAAGATGGACATTATAACGAAGTTCAATTTGGAAAAACGGGCTATGAATGTCCGGGGAAAAAAACGACTCATTTGGGTGCGGTTATATCTACTTAAAAAGAAGAATGATAAGTAATATACAGAATGTTTACTTTTGACAGGGATACAGCTATCATTGCAGCTGTCGCGGTATGCATCGTCGCGACCATCTTCCTATACAGGGAGTTCAGCAAGACTAAGAACGATCTTTATGAGATGAAGAATCTCGTTGATAAGCATGATTCGTACATGTATTCTGAAGAACCCGACGATGCGGGTGATTATGGTGAAGTCGTAGAACAACCCGAGGTCCAGGAGACACCTCCTATTAAGCCGTCTCAGCCCATCGTCGCTCAATCCGCGCAGTGATTCCAATATAATACTATATGTAAATTATAGAAGCGATGAGCCATGAAAAAATACAAAGCCATCGCTATACCTGTAACATTTACAGGAAATGTACCCAGGTTTTTAACAGTCCGTGATAAAAGATTTAAGGAATGGATATTTGTGACAGGTGGTTGTAAACGACGAGAAGTATATTTTCCATTGCGTTGTGCCCTAAGAGAATTGCGTGAAGAAACGAGAGGTGTCATTTCTCTTAAAGAAGGTGAATACACATCGTATACGTTTAATATACAAGAGAGTGACACAGTCGAGCTCGAATACACAGTCTTTATACTATTTGTCGACTACACGAGAGATAAACAATTTGAATTAATCCGTCGTTTCAATGAAGAAAAATATAAGATGTACACAAAGAAAATACATGTAAAACGTTCGTATGATGAAAATGACTATATGAGTTTCGATACACTTCAGGAGTTTAATTCCAGACACAGGTGGAGTCGTATAATTCAAAACGTTATACAGAATACGGAGTTTTATAAATGCGTATCGTCACGAGATAGAAAATCCTTTTATATTAAAGAATGAAATCAAAAAGTTATATATTGATGCAAATTAAGGATATTATCATGACCAGAAAGTCATACACGGAACAAGAAGCTGAGGCGTATTTGGAAGGTCTCAGTGGTAAGACGGTGTATGAACTTCTGGTTCTTAAAAAGGAACTAGCTCATTCGACCGAGGAATATTTAGATATATCTTGTAATAGATCTATTTGGCATGAAGACTATTAAAAAAATAAATGCAATATAATTTAAGTGAGATGTTCAAGTCGTGGTGTCGCCGCCAGGGTTTTTACAATAACTCCAATTTATCACATGTGCTTATGGATGGTGGAAAACTGTCAGTTCCATTTGATAAATTGAACGATTTTTATGAAGAATATGTACGAGCTGTCAACGCCGACGAGAAAATTTACGTCGTTGAACAGAAAACGGACACGTTTAATTTTTTTGTCGATATGGACTACAAAGATGAAGAAGAAATACCGTTTGATCGATTAAAGGAAATCGTACGGATTATTTGTGATCGTGTATCAATTCTGGGTGGTAAAAATGCATTGATATCCGTTGCAGAACCTAAAACCAACGGTGGTCTTATCAAACACGGTATTCATATAAACTGGCCAGATTTCGTTGTGGATCATGGATCTGCCATGGCACTACAGTCACATATAGTATCTGCCTTAAAACTTATGTTTCCGACAAAAAATTGGGGTGATATAATCGACACTGCCGTGTATGGTAATGGTAAACGTAACGCGCGTGGGAGTGGGTTTCGTATGCCGTGGTCTTATAAACGTGCTAAACATGAACCGTGTGAGGGGCGGGGTTGTGAAGGTTGTGATAATACTGGACGTGTAACACAAGGGTTTTACTTACCCGTTCTCATGTATGAATATACGACCAGTAAACTTAATGACATGTTCAATACGAAGCCGAGTGTGGAAATCATGCATATGGCCACCACGCGGACACAAAATACAAATCCGATCATAATTACGGGTTCGAAACGTGAAGAAGGCTCGTTCACCCCTAAAGATATGAAAGATGAATTTTCCGATGAGGAAACCATTGGTCACATTCAAACTTTTATTCAAAAATATTTAGATGGACAGACCGAATCTGAGATAACAAAAGTATACAAAAAAGAAAATATTTACCTGGTATCTACAAATTCTAAATATTGTGAAAATTTGGGTCGTACACACGCATCAAATCATGTATGGTTCATGATTCAGGGAAATGTGATCATGCAAAAATGTTTCTGTACATGCCCGGTGATGCGGGGAAGAAAGTCTGGTTTTTGTAAAGACTTTGTGGGAAGAAAGCATTTCCTACCAGATAAAATTTATAATAAGATGTACGTGAACGGTTTTAAACAACCGACTTATTCATCGCCTCAAAATATATGTTCGACGTGCCCAGAAGAAAAGAAAACTGACCCACTGGAAGTGACCGGCTTGTTACAATCGTTCATAAATCGACATATGTTCAAAGATGTTAGCGTATGTGTCACGAGTATCACGAAAAAGGGTAAGACTTGTACTGTTTTCACCGACTATTCGTGTACAGAATGCAATACTAAAAAAATGAAATTAAAAATTGTAAAAAAGGAAATTGAACGGACGTGCTGCAAAGGTCGCAAACATATGCTTACAGATAAAATCATAAAGATATTATAGATGTTCACGCTCTTGTTCATCGTAGTTTTTATGTTTATCCTTTCACGGGTTACAAATGTAGATACGAGCATGCACACCGTAGACGAAATAATCAAGAGTATACATGCATATTCAGGCATAGATGAGAAAACATACGCATCTTTTTACGCTACAATTCAACAGGCAAAGAATCACCGCGAACATGTTAAAGAGGCACAGGATATGTTACACAAGGCTATTAACACCTTAAACGAAATCCCGTTATATATGTCACCTATAGACACGACCGTCCAAGATGAGATTGCATATCTGAGTCAAAAACTCGGTTACGAATTTGAACGTGTTCTAATGAACGAGGCCATCAACAGGGATTTAAAGTTCAAATCTAAATACATTTAAAAGATTGAGATCTTTATAACGTATATGGTTAATTATACTAAGACACGTTCCGGGCGTATCTCAAAGAAGCCTGAAAATTACGAACCAGATGAGATTCCAGAAGACGACTTTCTAGAGGACGAGTATGACGATGATTACGAAGAGAGTGCAGATGATGAAGAATTTTCGGAAAGTGACAGTGGGGACTTCACTGATGAAGACGAAGATGTCGATGAAAATGGAAACCTAAAGGATTTTATTGTTGACGATGATAGTGAAAGTTGTGAGGAAGATTAGGCTTAAAAAAATGGGTTATTTATTATAGATATGGAAACTGAAATAGGTAACCCGATCGAGTACACACCAGATATTCCCCGGGAAGATGTAAAGGAAGAAGAACCGAATGCACCGGTTATGGAAACGCCTTATTATTATCAACCCCCACCAACACCTCTACCACCTTACCAACAAACACACAACATAGACTTTTTTTCAAACCTTGATAAAACTGCTTACGTGGTAATATTCGTGGCATTCATTTTAGGATTTTTCATGGGAAAAACGATGCAGCCGGTCATTCTCCGGCCAGCTTGAAGCGTAACCTGAAAAATCTCCAGTAGGACCGTCTAACGTTTCAGTAAAGTAAGCTCTACTCACGATAACGGGATCTGTTAAATTATCATTTATCACATCCGTCGCCGTGACTGTGGAATTCGTTTTTTTATCATCTTCTGTGTTAACTAACAGCAAAATCACTATACTTGTCACTATTAATAATAAAATAAACGCAACAAGTATTGGATTCATAATATATAATTTCATTTTATTTCATTTTATAAAAGGTGCGTTTTATAAAATGAAAATTTTCAATAACAAATATTTCTACGCCTCTTCCTCTCCCTCGTTACCTTCCTCGATTACATTCTGAGCTTCACGCCACTTGCGACGTTCTTCAATTTCGTGCGCGACGACCGCATCAGCCTCCTTCACAAGCTCCTCCATGGGAGTATCCGGTTTTTCTTTCTGTAGACGCTCGATGATGTCGGCGGGGTGCGAAATGGGTGGCTCGTCAGGCCTGGAATAAAACTTCGAGTTCTCGTCACCCGGTTTAATGAACGAAGTTTCACCCGAAATTTTGGTACCCATCATATCACGCTTACGCTCCTCGAACATCTTTGCAGCCATGGCCTGATTCTCGCGATATCCAGTCATGAGAGTCTCGAGTTTTTCGTTGGTGTAATGCGCATCTTCAATCTTTGACGGGTCGGGGGGAATAAGTAGCCATTTGTACATATCCACGACATAGATGTCAAACGTTGGGTCCTCTCTCTGAAGACGTTTGGCGTGATTGGCAGCCTCATCACGAGTCGCGAATGCACCCCGAATCTTAATCCCAAACTTATCATTCCTTTGGGGAGCCTCTGGTCCTACAACGGATAGGCACGCGAATACCTGGCCGGGGACAGTCGTGTAGTCTTGTTCAAGAGACATTATACCTGTAATTACGTCAAAAACTTTAAATACATTTAACCTAAGTAGTTTAAAGTATGTACGCGAGAAACTAACATGGAAGAACTTCGTAAACTTCATAATGTCGAAAAGCGAGCTCTCATCGAGAAGTGTACGAGGAAGGGTGACAGTATCCTCGACGTAGGTTGTGGGTTCGGTGGGGATCTTCAGAAATGGTTTAGTGTTGGCGCGAATATAAACATGTGTGAACCTTCAATGGAAGCTTTAGATGAGGCCAAGTCACGCGCGAAGAATATGAAAATGCGGGTAAATTTCTACCACGGCGACATACACGCATGCCCAAACAGAAAATATGATATCGTATGTTACAATTTTTCTCTTCACTATATTTTTCAGACGCGTGAAATATTTATGAGCACGCTTCATGAAATAAAAAAAAGAATGAAACCCGGTGGTATTTTCATGGGAATTATCCCAGATTCGGAAAAGATTATTTTCAAAACACCGTACATCGACGATAAAGGAAATTTTTTTAAAATGAAGGGAACGAGTAGTGGTAATTTTGGCGAAAAATTATTTGTGCATTTAATCGACACACCGTATTACGCTGATGGTCCAAAATCGGAACCTGTGGCCCATAAGGATCTATTAGTGACACACCTGGAAAATAGCGGGTTTTCCCTCGTTTCATGGGAAGGTCTCAAGGGAAATGCTATTTCCGAAATGTACAGTAAATTTATCTTCGTATATAAAAATGATACTACTGGTCGCGTTATTCATAGTTAACTTTTTAATATTTATGTATACGAAAGATGACCAGCGTCTTGTTGATGTAAAGGAAAAATATAGGACACTCAGGGAACACCTCGTCAAAACTGGTGACCCCCATTACAATATGTTACATCGCGAAATTCCCATAGTCGCACATACGGGTAAGCCGTCGGCAGTCGGGTATAATACTAACAAGGGTGAAGAGATTGGTCTGTGCATAGATGGTACACCAAACGAGATTTTCCATGTTTTGTTACACGAACTCGCTCATTGTATGGTGAAAGAGTATTCCCACAGCGACGAATTTTGGGAACGATACGAAAAGCTGAAAAATGAAGCGGTCGCGATAGGTGTGTATGATTCTATACGTAAGACGACACCATTCTGTGGACAGGAGATACGCGATAAATAATATATATGTATTATAAATGAGTTCTCAAAAAAGAATCCTGGACCTGGGAATCGCTATGACCCCCTGGTTTATCATCATGTTTAGCATGAGTATCATACGTATGGAATTTGATTACTGGATCAACATGAGTTTACTCTCTGTGGTTTACCCGGCGTTGATTCATTACCTGGGTCAAAGCAACTTATTGCTAGGTCTGACACGGGGTAGTCTTTTAGTGACTTTGTCTGTCTCTGTATTGACATTGATTACTTTAACTGAGGGCATAAAATGGCCAAAGTTAAAACAAAGTTTTAAACAGTACGGCAAGGATCCCAAACTAACTGCCATTGCCACGTCCGCAGTCATGGTGACGACCATGCTAGGCTTAATTGTGGCTCAGTACACTATCGGTGAGAGTATGTTTCAAATGTAACGTCGAAGTACGAAAAATATGATACCGGCGACAGCACCAGTCGATGCGATACCGACTAGACTGCGTCCACCCTGAGCATTAAGAAACTTAGGAACCGTGTTCGCGAGCTTTTCTTGAATGGGCTTGCTAACAGCGACACCAGTACACGCGACAACCAAGAGTGCGTGAAACTGTTCGTCGGTCAGGTTGAATGGATTTTGCTTACCAGCCTTCTTGTGTGTTTCCTCAGTCTTCGCCTGACCGGGTGCAATGACACCTTGTCGAGGGAGTTCGACGCGTGGTTGAACATCGAGCATACGGGGATCCATCGCCATCGCGGGGGGTTCACTCATTTGCTGCTGGGGACCTCCCATGATATCGGAGATGGGAGTAGAGTCCATAGTATCTTTCTCTTCACGCACATTTTTTTCATGGAAATTTTCAGGCACGAATGTGGTTGATTGATTATTATTAATAGGAACCATTCCAGAAGCAGTTTCTGATAGATTCATTGTGGGAATATCCGACATTATACAATGATCATAGTTTTTTTCATTGCGCTCACGCCGCATTTTCGAAGTGTATTAAAATATAAAGTCGTGTATTGTACATGACGATCACGTGTTCGCACATTGATCCCGGAATGCACAAATATAAACTCAATAAAATCCGTGTGAATGTTCTCGAAGGAATGTATAATAAAGCACATATTCAACCTGAAAGGAAGAATATCGACAACCTGAGACTTCGCCTGAGATTTAAGGAAGCTATCAAAGAGGCTCATGAGATATGTTCAAATACCAAAAACTCTTATGAATGTCACATCGCGTGGCATGAAGTCGACGAACTCGAAGACTCGATGATGCGTCAAGATCTTAAAGAATGTGAGTGATATTCTAATAAGTGATGGACATAGAACAGATAGCCTCGTCTATATACGACACCCTAGGTCCGGGGTATAGTGAACGAGTATATCACAACGCCATGGAAATCATGTTACGTGAACGTAATATACCATACGAATCCGAACGTATTATACCTATCGAGTTTCATGGACACACTATAGGTAATTTACGATCCGATATCGTCGTAGACAAAAAGATTGTACTTGAATTTAAAGCTGTAAAGGCGCTGAACGAACATGCAGATATTCAGGGGTATAATTACCTTCGACTAACTGGGTTATGTACGGCATATCTCATTAATTTTCCACCCGTTAAAAATGGTAATGTTGAAATCAAAAAAATTACCACGGAATATGACTAGGGTTAAATCTACAAGACTCTTTCAAAAATGAAACAAACAGTATCAAGTCTGATTCCGTTTTGATAGAATCTAGAATGCTGTTTACATATTTGTTATATTTGTGGTGCGGCCCCGAATGTATGAGACGATCATCACGCACGTTGAGTACATGTTTTCCATGTAACGTGGGTAACATTATTATGTTTGAACTCGCGTTTACATCGTAGCCATATTTCTGAATCACATCATGTGTTTTGAATTGTTTAGGTATAACATGGTGATCTTGTACGAGCCCTCTCATATTCCATCTCGATTTAAAAGATGATCTCGACACTGAACCGTATCTCATATAATACTATCACTTTTTAGTTGTGTGATTGTGACACAACTAAAAAGTGATCCAAACGGGGCTCGAACCCGTGACCTTGGCGTGCCTCATATGAGTGTGAACTCACTAATGTATAACATGTATAAGCACCACGCTCTAACCAACTGAGCTATTGGATCTTTCTTGTATCTAATATACTCTCGTAGTCTTTAAGTGTAATTACATTATACGGTTGGTATATATTCCCAAGCTAGATCGGCACATATTTTTTTCCATATGAGATCCTGTTGATGGAGCTTCTCTTTCGATTTTAGTAACGGAAAATACTGCAAATATGAATCCTCACTTAGAAGTTCACAGAATTTATACAAAACATACGAGTAACTCAAGAAGTTTTTACGCTCCGATGGACAGTTATCATCAAATGGTTTTTGAATATCTTTAAACATCATGCGTAACTGCTCTTCAAGTTCCTTTGGCATCTTGGGTGGTTTTATTCCACTCAGTATATTCGTTATATATGGTACGTGTTCGTAATACTTATTAAGTTTCAACTTTTTGAGGAGTGCGCGAACGCGTGCATGCGTGATTTCGGTGAGTGATTTAATCTTCATCTTTTTGAATTCATTTCGTAATTGGGAAATTACTTCTTGTGGTATAGTAGTCGTTTCTTGTGCCTGAAACTGTGAGAGCCATTCGTTAAAATGATTGTCTCTCTTATACGAATAATTAACTATCTTCTCAGAAGTCTCCTGCTCTTCTTTATACGTGAGTTCCTCACTTATCAAAATTTCGACGATCGCTCCGCACCCGTCGCATACCATCTCACTCGTATCACTGAAATGGAATATGTTACTATCTGGGCATGTAGAACAGGTTGTAGAAAAGCGCTCTATGGGTCGATCGATTGTTTGTTTTTCTACATCTATTAAATAGTCTACGAATATATCTCTCCTCTTTAATCCGGCAGTCTCCTTACATTTGAATATGTTATCCGTGTGTGTCTCTTTAATGGTATCGTCTGTGTATTGTTTCATATACGGCATACAGCGCATAATATAATCAGACATTTCAGCCTCATATAGTCCTCGTCTAAGTGGGTCTTTTTCTATTTTTTCCATCCATTCGTTTATTCGGTTGTTATATCTACTTAAAAAATTACCCTCCATTTATATTAATGAAATTACTTCACTCGTTTTTAATTAACGCAATTTATAGAATTAATCAAATGATTAAATTTTTATTTCATAATAATGATTTCACTGTGATTAATAGGTGTATCGAGTACACGGTTGACCATTCGAAGAAAGAAGATGATATTATGAGTGTGTTTTGGGAAAATGAATCTATGGCATGGGTCGAAGAATCAAGTGAATATTTCACCGACTTTAAAGAAACTGATAATATTAAAAACCCTCCTTCGTGTGTTACAAAACACGTGGTACGGTATAAGTTTTGGTATAACAACAAGATTTATAAATTCTTGACGTATGACCTCGATTTCAAATGGCCGCCAGTCAAATCCGCGGGTGTAAACTTTAACATTCCTTTGTCGAGTGCTCAATTAATGGATTGTGATGACAAGCCAGTGAAAGACATGCTCTCCAAAATAGGACGATACGCCGGTCCGTTTAATGATTTTTATAAAAGTAATGTGAAAATAAAAGACATGTTATGGTACAATGACGAAACGAGAAAACATGTACCGACTATTAAACTAAGAAATCGGTTTGGTATGACTAAGGTAGTCTCCACCGAAACGGGATTGCTTACTGATCTTCGGATACCTTAGTTGCCAAATAGAATTTCAGTTCGCCAAGATTTGCCACATTATATTTCAATACCAAAAACCTGTTTTGCTCCTCCTGCATGATCTGTACAGTAGAACACATACTCGTCGCCTTCGTGAAAATGTTCATATACTTGAGTGAATACGAACCACACATCCTAGGCGATTCATCTGTACACTCGATGACAGTCTCCTGATTCGCAAAATCACCGCACACTGAAAGTTTGAGTTTCTTTCCTTCGCGCATAATCTCAATCTCTTCTCCAATGTTTGACATGTCCCTGCACATACGCTGGAAATCAACTGATGGCAAAGACGTGTTCATAGTCATGTGAACATCTGGAACCTCAATCTGATTTTCGTTGATGTCAAGAAGTTTTAGAGCAAACTTGGTACACGTTTTTTTACTCTCGCTATGAATTTCAATATTCATATATTCTTTGGAATCTATAGATATCGCTAGCACGTCATTATTCGTGATCGTCTTCAGAAGTTTGTGCATGTTTGACATATTCACACCGGCTTCCAAATCTTCTGTACACGAATACTCTTCGAAATTATCAGCCGATAAAAACATATCAATCAACGAGGTTCGAGCGGTGTCGAGTGTGACTATATACATTCCGTCAGTCTTGAAATAAATATTCACATCATTGAGAATGTCTTTCAATACCTCGAATGTCGACTTAAATGCACTCGCCTGTATAGTTAATAGCTGTAACATCTCTCGATAATTTTATAATTATTTCTTTATATCAGTAAATGCGTCAGATACGGAACGACTTATCTTTTCCTGAAGTTCGGGTGTCATAGCGGGCTGAAGAGATCTTCCATATTCGTCGAGGCCGAACATCTGATTATTAGACTCGCCGGACAGGGTTGTCATGTTAAACGAACTGAATCCACACGTTTCCAGTTCTTGCACAGGAAGAAGAGATTCAAGCCAGTTTTGTATTTCTCGACCGACGAGTAGCTTTCCGTTTTGTGTCAACATCGTGGGAACGCGGGTGATTTTACTCGCATACTTAGCGGGAATCCCAAGTTCGTTAACATTATGGTAGCGCACAATCTGTTTGAGCTGAGAGTGTGAATTAATGTAACCAATGACATCGTTACTATGCTTACACTTGGGACTGAACAATAGTAGAGACATACCTGTTGTATTATTGCAAAAAAAATCCAAAAAATACACACGACTTTTTTTATACCTATATACTAAATGACAAAAATCGTTCTAGTTATTTTGATAGCCCTCGTGTTATATATGATGTCCAGGACGAAGGAAAAATTTGGGTATTCCGGGTATAACAAACCCGTGAAGAATGTTATCCTAAACGATTCCTCCCCCAACATGGACGACTACTCTGAACTCAATAATATCAATATTTCCAACGATCTCATGGAAAAATTTGTACTCGCGTCTAATAAGTATGTCGGTGAAAAGGCGGGTTTGTGCACATATGTAATCGAGACGACAAATGTGAAAAAGTTTAAGCACAAGAGCAAGAACCACGAACTGTATCAGTGTATGTTCATGTTCATGCGTCAAGGTGGGTTCTCGTTCGGGTTTTCTGCTGTTGTAGACATTCTCGTCGTGTCGGGCGAAGTTAAAATTCAGGGTGCGCGAACCCAGCCTCTTAATGTAGTCCCACCTAATGATCTATCACCGTTTCAGTCGTCTATAAAAGGTCAAGAGTTTGTAAAATTCGATACGTTTGATAAAGGTGAGTTGGATTTGATTAAAAATAACTCTAAATAATTGTAATGATATCTGTCGACGAGATTTCGCATATGGCAGATAAACGAAATCGAATCAAAAAGGAAACGTACACGAAGATATACGAACAAATATCTAGAAAAATACGTAGAACTGTAGAGGCCCGCGGTAAGAGCACTATAGCAGAAATACCCAGCTTTTTAGTTGGATTTCCGTCATTTGACAAATATAAAGCCGCTAAATATTTAAAGCGACAACTGGAGAATAACGGATTTAAAGTCACCGTGACAGGCGATGTATTACTTGTCATATCATGGGAAATTAAGAAAATCGCTAAAAAGGACCAGGACCAGGAAACGGAAGACAACTTCCCGACCCTGATAAACTTACGAAAGGTTGCAAATAAATACAGGGGATATGCGGGAAACGGTTAATAAAAAAAGTTGTGCATATCATAAATGGATAACCTTAATATCCTAGTCGAGGCTAAGCGTGAGTATCTTGAACAACTTTCTATTCTCATGTGCCCCGCGATGATAGACGTTTTTGATGCCATGTATCAAGAGGCACACAAGTTGTCGAAGGGGCGCAAAGTTTTGCTAATGTTCCAGCAGCTACTTCGAGATGTCCCTGAATGGAATGAAACAATGGCCAAACAGCACACAGATAACATCGCCAACAGGTGTTCGTGGTTCAAAAATCTAGTAGCTGCGGTGTTTGTGAGTTCTGTAAAGATATTATCGGCCGTGCGTCTCAGTAATGATAGTAAGAAATTGTCTGTTAAGCTTCCGAGCAATGAACTCTTCATTCACAGCTGCTATAAAAATGGAGCCAGGGATTTGTACAAAGACCCTTACATATTCACGGAAAATCAGTCAGAACACGATAGAAACGATAAATTATATGAAAGGTTAGCCTTATGCATCGAAAACACAGTCAAGGAACTTATCCCCGTTCAGGACATTCTACAGACTTATATGACTGATCAGCCAGATGAAATCATCAATCCGAGCGAAATGGACATGCAAGGTGATGATGTGGAAGAATATGATGACAGTTCGGGTGGTGTGGACCCCGCCGAGAATCTCGTGGATCCAATGGGATCCACAGGGGAAACCTTGAATCCCGAACCCCCGACAGAGTCGACACCTAGTGAGGGGGTTATGCCCGATTTCGACCCCGATCCAGTCGACGAAGAACCACAGAACCTCACTCAAGAGATTGACCGTGAACCCCAGCGAGACCCTTTTGAAGACGAGTTTAGAACGATCAAGTCTTCGCAGGCTCAGCAGCAAGCGCCGAGTTATGACGAGGGTGAGGACCTCTTCCCAGATGCATCTGAAACCAGAACAAAAAAACTTAGTTATTAGATATGGACGAGTACTTCAGAGATCCGACGTCATCAGCAATCATCGCTGCACTGATAACGGCCTTATACATTCACGGAAAGGCTCGTTTAAACGACGAAGGCGCCCTAACAACGAGCGCATATGTAAAGCCGGCTATCCTAAATGCTATATTAGTATACTTCATAGTCTCGAACGGTATCGGAAAGCGTGAGACTATATCAACAGACCCGTTCTAAAATACATAACTTAAAGATTAACCCCATATTATTAGAAAATGACTTCGGTTACCGCTTTTAATGATATGATGGGACAGTTCCTCGCCGAGCTTCACATGTCTTTTCCCGAGGAGAAGAGTATCAAGAAGTACATGACCGCATTCGAGATGATGCGAACCACCAACGCCCGTCTAATTGTCGATGGGTTCATGGCTGCCATCGGACCCCACATGGATAAGATTTCCGGCAAGGACGAGTCGTTTTTCATTGAAAATTCGGAATCTATTGATTTCTTGAAGGATATTAACCTGCAGAAGATCTGGCCCCTAGCTTCTGAGAGTACGCGCGATGCGATTTGGCAGTATATTCAGACTTTGTATATGCTCGGCACTACGATCACGTCTATCCCACCGGAAACACTTTCGATGATCGAGAATGTCGCCAAACAGTGCGCTGACAAACTTCAGGACGAAGGTGGTGACATTGACGAGTCTCAACTCATGAAGTCCATGCAAGGTCTTCTTGGTGGTATGATGAAAAAATAAAAGTTTATTAATATAAATGGCAACTCGGTCCGTGTTTAATGAACCGAAGGAACTTTTTAATAAAAATGAAATTCTTAATTTCTGGCCAGTTGAAAATCAAAGTGCAGCAGACCGTGTAAATGCGACAACTCGCTTTGTAGTGTATGCAACCTGTATCTTATATCTGATTAGACGCGATATACGGGTATTTATTCTTGGAATGACTGCAGTGGGTGTTCTTTATGTTATGGAAAGGTCGAATATGATAAAAGAGGGGCGCGTACGACCAACTAAGACGACGAGTGAATATAAGTCCCAGTGTCAGGTACCCACTAAAGACAATCCCATGGGGAATGTCCTCATGAGTGATTTTACCGACCGCCCCGACAGGCCATCTGCGTGTGATGTCTCCACAGTTAATGATGATATCAACTCTATTCTTTTCGAACGCATTCCGTATGGTCCTACCCGTTCTCGTTCGTCTATGCCAGATGTTCAGAGGAACGCGTACGCACGTCAGTTTGTGACTTCTCCCGTTTCGAGTATCCCAGGTGACCAGACTGAATTTGCGGAATGGTTATACGGTGAAAAGAACGCACCTATGTGCAAATCTGATGGGACGATGTGCAGCCCCAATGCCCGGGGTGTCCAGTTAGAAGCGTTCGGCGGTTTGGATCCGAGTGGTGACATGCGTTCTGGTATGTTCGGTGGCTCTGGAAGAGGGGCTGGCACAGTCAGTTCGAGTTTCGGGTAGATAATATTCTCATGTAATAATAAATGGCGTATCAGCTCCAACCTGGAATGAAATTGGTTGAAAACCCGGTAGTACCCCCAGTGTGTGCGACCGAAGAAATTTTCACGTACCCCAAACCGAGTTCCCTGAATTATGGTTCTCGTCCCAATACCATGTTATATGGTACAGCTCCGTTTATGGCTGGAAAGGGTGCACCAGCCGAGTTCATAGAGACGAGTGATGCCCTACGCCCCCAATCCACGAGTCAGTTCAATAAAATTGTTTCTCAGACGTACGAGAAGAACCACTTCCCCCTCCAACACATCACATGTGGAATTCCCCTTAGGACCCAGACGTACGAGCCAGCTAGCACGCGAGCTGATATCCAGAACGCGATATTTAATGTGCGATACCAAAATTAAAAATCTCAATAAGATGTAAGAATGGCTGATCCAGTGTCTATACTTGCGGTAGCCGGTTTGGCATATGTAGGAAAACGTCTGAGTGACAGACCTCTCGAAACGTATGAAACAGAAGAACCACCAGTATATACCCCCAGGCCTCCAGTTGAAGTTAAGATGCCCGAAATCATAAACGAATCTAACGACCGCCTTCCCTTGCGGAAAATAGAAATGTCTACATTTGCCGATATAGCACCCCAAATACGTACGAACGGCGGAGAAATGCTTTCTATGCGCAATCGAATGTATGACACGGGGCGCATGAACAATTTGTCTCCAGTCGAAAAGCAACTTGTCGGCCCCGGTATTGGCGTAGACGCGTCTGTCCCCGCTACAGGTGGTTATCAACAATTATTTCGTGTGAACCCTGAAAATGTCGGTGCGCACCGTCTCACCACGTTACCCGGTCGCATCAACGCCGGTGGTGATATTAACGGTGGCCGTCGTGGTGTGATGGGTCAATTTGCACAGAACCGACCGGAAAAGACGGCGCATCTCGCATCTCGTCGCCCAGAAGTGTTTGGGCGCGCTCAAGGTATGTCTGGGCTCGTGCCTCGTAATGAACACGAACGCACGAAGCGTCTTACAAATCGCTCCGAAACTGGTAAACGAGACGATGCTCTTAATTACGCCGGCGCTAAGCGTATCGTATCTGGAAGTACGCTGGCTATGGATCCCACGCGCAATAAGAAGGACGGTAACGTCGAACAGTACCAATACTATAACCAACCCGGACCTAACATCAACAAATATTCTCACGGTTATCTCTCCGCCCCGGGTGTCAAGATTGGAGAATCGCGCGTATACGGTACTCCCCACACGGTGGAACAGCTCAACAAATACGGTTTCAGGCCAGAAGATAGACGAGGCAAGGCTAACCGCAATGGTAACGCTGGTCGCATGAATGTCAGGGCTGGACCTCTCAACCAAAATGGCATTCCGACAGCCATTCGTTCTGATACAACTCGGATAGATGGACGTATCAACCCAATCAACGGTGGCTGGACACAGCAATACACGAACGACTCCTACCATCAACTTAACGCGTACAAAAGTCGCGAGAACCCCTACGCGCGAGCCGATAGTTTGAATGTGGCGAAAAAACAAATGAATAAGAATCCGTACGCTCAGACGTACTATTGATTAATTAAATAAACAAACCGTGAAATAACATTCATTAAAATATTATCCATATATTTTAATGAGCGTGTACACGTTAGATATAGATAGCAGTGAGCGAAATCCGGTCACGTTTCCTAACCCAGGGGATTATGAAATTGAATTAAAAACACCCATATATGACGTAAGTAAAATTTCCCTAATCTCAGCACGTATACATAATAGTCAATTACTCGTGCATGAAAGAAATAATTCGTTTTCAGTTAATGGGTCAATTATTACGTTGAGTAATGATAATTATAGTGGTAAAACGTTGGCAGCAGAACTCGTTTCTAAAATCCCTGTCATCACATCTGCAGTGTATGATTCTGGGACAAACAGTATAACCATGGAAGGATCGTCTCAGTTCACGTTTGAATTTTATGGTGGCCATAATGGTTACGCAAACGCTGATAATGGGTACACGACGCCTCACGATGTTCTCGGTCTTCCGGCGAGTAATGTTTCGTCTACCGGAACCACTCTCACGACCGGTAGTATAAACTTGCAGGGGCCAGATGCTATGATTATCAAACTAAGCAGTGGTTCTGACGAGTTTAATAAAACTGTATTTTCGGAAACACCCTTTTATACAGGGCGAATACTTCTATGTGGCGACGCTACCAATTTTTCGGGAAAGGACGATGCGGTCGATCATTATTTCCATTCTGGTGTGCAAAAAACCATATCTCGACTCAGAGTGCAGTTTTTCTACAGTAGTAACAACCGAATTATACCGTATGATTTCAGACATGCTAACCATATAATAAAACTCGCGATTGACTGCTCGACTGATAAATTAACTACGACGACGAAAGTTAAAAAAGATTTCTCGTTACCCACACCTATGCGCATCCCTGATATGGAAGATCCGAATAGATGGACACCGATTATGTACATAATTATAATAGTTGTAACGGGTCTGATGTTTTTGTTACTTACAAAACCCAGACGCCCAATTAACGGCTGACCGCGTAGACAACAGGGGCGGGCTTCTTGACACGCGAGGAGAGGCGAGAAATCACCATGTAGACGATCACCGACAGGAGAGTGGTGAAAAGGGCAGTGAGGGCGTAGTTGAGACCACCGTTCTTCTGAACCTTGATGATTTGGTGAATGGACCAGCGAACGAGATCCATCCAGGAAAGCGCCGCAGCGAAGGAGAAACCAGCGACAACCGCGTTAAGCGACTGAGCCTCAAGTTCACGAGAGATAGCAATCAGGGCTTCGGTGGGGTCGGTAGACATTTTACTATAAATAAATATTTTTATTCCGGGATCAAATCTTCGAGTTCTAATATTTTTTTATATTTCCGTCCGTCGTAACCTTTTACATTCCGTACGGAAATTTCATCATCATCTGTATCTGACCCCGATTCAGATGATGAATCATCACTCGCTCTGAATCTTTTGTATTTAACATCCGTCCAACCCTCAGGGTCCGATGTGTTCATTACTATCAATAGCATTTTTTATCATTTCTTCTGACGGGTTTGTCGGTTTCCATGCTTCCCACGCTTCATACGCTTGATTGATCTCCTTCATTTGAATATTATCACCCGAATACGCCTGAAATTGATCTTCTTCATCGTCGACAATCTCCACGTCTGACTCTTCTGACTCCGTTTCGTAAATTTCTGGAAAGTATGTCCCGATCTTCTTTCCTACTGAATTCATCGCACAATATTTCATACAATATTCCAAGTCTTTAGCGAGAATGGTTTTTCGACCACACGCTTTTGCATATTCGCCTGAAAGAACGATCGCTTCTTCCAACACAGGTGTGATGATATCAACTGCTGATTGAACCACTGTCGAAGAGAAGTCGTACCCCTCCATTTTCGTATCTTAATATGTTATAACTGACTGTATAAACTCTAAGCTCTCTTTTATCGGATTTTCCATTTAACTTCAATTTTAGCTTTTGTTCTTTTACCAACGAGAAATTTCGTTGACCGGTCGGATACCAGCGTTCAGGTTCGAGAGCGAAGCTATACGAGTAAAAACGCCTGATGAGTTGTGTCCTAGAGTGATGGATCCCACTCTGTACAGCTCGCATGGAAATGACGTTCCCTGAAAATTCGTCAATCACTTCTTCGTCATTTAGAGAAACCGTGAGTCCCTTGAGATGTTCGTAATTGATATATTCGAGTTTACCATCTATCTCTATAATTTGTGCGGTGTGATCATAATCAAAAATAGTCGAATTGTCACGCTTTAGAACGAAAAACATCTCCTTTACGGGGTTTATAAACTCTGTTTTGAAGGATATGTCTTGTACATCAACTCCATGCGAACTCGGGATTGCGAAATTTTGATTTTGTACCTGTGTTATAATGTGATCCTGATTAATCCTGGATATCTTAACACGTTCCTCATCGCCGAGTGCTATGAGTTCAGTCTCGAGTACGATTGAATTTATACCAGGTTTATATAGGATTGATCCGGATACTATGTTAATAGTTCCACCCATACCCGTATGGTTATTACAGTAATAATACAACGTTGACGGTGTATTGTCGTCAACTGTTATCGTAATGAGTTCGGAAGAATAGTCCGTGCCGGTTTCATATGCAGGTCCTTCAACATTTTCGGAAAATCTAAGTGGGTGGCTCCCATTTGAAGTATCGGTCTGATCGAATGTGTATGTAAAACCGCGATATAACGTGAGAGTGGGCTGTATTGCACCGTCTATATAAAAGGCGCCACCACTTACAGTCACGGCGAATGTCAGATCGGGTGTCGTTGGCAGTCCTAGTATGCAATCTTCACGCTTATTAAGTTCTATCTCAAAGTGACATTCTTGCGTTTTTAAAGCACATAGTGCCACGGCGAGTTCAGGATTATTATAAAAATAAAATGGGATATCAACAATACACGTCCGTGGTTTTGTGGCGTCACCAAGATACTCTTTTATACTGGGATCGTCAACTTTTGTACCAGAAAAATCGTTGGGAAACTTGCCAATTAATTTCGATAAATTAACCTGCTTCGCCTGTGTCACATAATTTTCAGAGTAGATTTGTAAAAAGTCACACGGTATGCGCTGAATGTGTTGACCTCCGATGAACATATCGACATGTTTAATAAGAGCGTGTCCTATGGATTCGATGTACTTATAATAGTTCGAACCATCGTAAAGTTTCGGTATTTCGAAATATAGGCGGACTGATGACATTAAATCACCGACACCTTTCGGTATTGTGCATTTTAGGGTATGACCATAGTCTACTTTGCCGTGAAGTTCATGTTTGACGTTATACATAGAGAATTTCGAATGTTTCCTGAAACTCTTTATAAAGTGTGAAAAGTCGGGGTTATCTGTAAAATAGGCGTCGTGTGCACCTTTTGTGGCGAGTTGTACACGTCCCGCCATTTCTATTATTAGTGTTTAAAATTTTAAACCCGCTAACCCACTCTGAACATGTAGAATGTTGTAATTTAAAGCGTATACATCTAGATTTATGTTACGCGTACTAGACGTTTCTTCAAGTTCCACGTCCAACTTTTTATGAATAATTCGACTCATGTTTAATTGCCCAGATGGGTAATATTCTTCGGGTTTGAGAGCGAACGAATGCATGTAAAATTCATACGCTGGATTTGGGCACCCGGTGTGATACTGCAGGGATTCGTGATACGCTGCGTATAGGCCACTCTTGTCGAATATTTCTTCACCGTTACACTCAAATTTGATGTTCTTGATCAGGCGGTGGTCTGATCGTTTACCTTCGTAACGACTCGAAAACGACTGATCCGGTGATGATGTATCAAGTAGCTGGTCATTATTTCCAGATTCTTCCTTCGCTAAGAAGAACATCTCTTTCACTGGATTCACAAACTTTAGCAGGGCCGATTTCTTCGATTCGCTGGGTTTAAATTTAATTGTCGATTTCTGTAATTGTGTGATGATGTATTCCATGGGGCGCGTCTTTAGAAAATTTCGTTCATCTTCTGTGACGAAAAAGAAATCCGCTATCAGGGATATGTCCCTAATGCCACCGTCCACATTAATTTCCCGTGTGACATTATTACCCGATTTTGTATATTTGAAACTCACATCGTCGTCGACGTTCTTAAATTTAATGTACACTTCCACGAGTTGTTTGGTTATGGCACAAACAGGAATGGCCAAACTCGAATGTCTGAAGAAGTAAAATGGTAAGTTAACATAAAATGTATTATACGAATTACTGACGTTTAAATGATTATTGTGCCCGCTGAGAAAGTATAGTGTTTGTTCCAAATCGTCCGTGTTGTTGTGTAATTGGTTATACATGTTTATATAATCACTCGTGATACGTTCGATCGTTTGTCCACCTATACGCAAATCTACGTATTCGATAACGTTTGCCGCTAGTGACGTGTTATATAAGTTTGATACCAGGGGGTCTTGTGATTCGGTAAGTGGGTCGAGTGTGATCTTCAGCATTATACTACGAATGAGATCACCTACGTTACCCGGAATTCTAACCTCTGCGTAACCACCTAATTTTTTTTCACCACCGGCGGGAATTTCTACAGCTTCCGTTGCGAACCGAGTATGTTTTTTATAGTTCATGACGAAATATGAAAATTGTGGTTCGCCAGTGAGCCATTGGTCCTGAATACCTGTGACAGCGAGTCTGACACGCCCCGCCATTCTTAATACATGTGAGTAAAATTTTATCAAATAAATCATGGCACTATAATAGATGGATCTGAAGCTTCGGAAGTTTAAACCGGAAAATATAGCAGACGACAAAGTTTGCATTTTTGTGGGTAAACGTAATACGGGTAAATCAACACTCGTTACTGATATATTGTGGCACAAAAAACATCTACCCGCAGGTATAGTATTGTCTGCGACAGAAGAAGGTAATCATTATTATCAACAGTACATTCCGGATCTATTCATTTACGGTGATTATGACAGGGAAGCCATAGAGCGTGTAATGGATAGACAGCGTAAACTAGTCGGAGCAGGAAAAAAGAATTGTGGTGCATTTCTACTTCTAGATGACTGTATGTACGATAATAAATTCATGCGCGACACATGTATACGTCAATGTTTCATGAATGGTAGACATTGGAAGATTTTTTTCATGTTGACCATGCAATACTGTATGGACTTACCACCAGCGCTTCGAGCTAACGTGGATTACGTGTTTATTCTCAGGGAAAACATTATTCAAAACAGAGAGAAACTTTATAAATCGTTTTTTGGTATTTTCCCTAATTTTGACATGTTCAACAAGGTCATGGACGCTTGTACAGAAAATTACGAATGTATTGTTCTCGATAATACATCTAAAAGTAATCGAATCGAAGATTGTGTTTTCTGGTATAAGGCGAAACTGCGAACAAATTTCAGGGTCGGTGCACCCGAATATTGGCAGACACACAAGAAGATGTTTAATCCGAAAGGGGGTGGCAAGAATCTAAAAGATACCAAAAAAACAACCGCTTTAAAGATTACGAAACAAAGATAAATACATGTCCACGTACAGTGTAGAGCCCTGTCATTACACGTACCGTGTATCTTCTATTTCCAAAATTGTAGATGGAGACACGATTGATGTCAATATTGATCTCGGCTTCGACGTTTGCACGAAGCAACGTGTACGTCTTTTGGGCATCGATACCCCTGAATCACGTACTTCAGACGCGGAAGAAAAAAAGTTTGGTTTACTCTCGAAGAAGAAGCTCAAGGAGTGGTGTATGAAGGCGGTCGCGTCTGATAAGGACGACATCGAGATTGAGTTGCGGTGCCCCGAAGCTGATTCTCGTGGTAAGTTCGGCCGCGTTCTCGCGGAGGTATGGATTAGCGAAGACGGAAATTGGACGAATGTCAATAAGTGGATGTGTGATGAAGGATACGCCGTTCCATACGCTGCTCAAAATAAGGCCGATATCGAGGGTCTTCACATGATAAACCGCGAACGAGTCCGTGATCAATTGTAAAAATAATTAAACAACATAACTATTAACATAGTAAATATGTCTACTCTCACAAATTTACTAAGTTACCCGGTTATTTCATTACGAAAGAAGTTTAGGAGAAGAAATAGAGCTTGTGTAGATGACGTCGCACCCCCGTCGGATACCGTACCCGATTGTAAGTATGGGGAATACTGTATAAAGTCCGAAGTCATAGCCCGAGATAAAAAGGGAGAAATCGACGATACATTCATTGGATATAGCGGTGATATGAACATCACAATCAAAACTAAATATGCATGCGAGCGCTATAAAAAAGTTGGAGCATCGTGCAGTGATCCGACAATGGTTATTAAAGGTGGTGACTGTAAGGAAGTAATACTCGTAAAAAATAAGGCGGGTGTAGTTCGAGAATTATCTAGTCTCTGATTAATTGATTTCACCTGGCACAAACTCATGCTTGTGTACCCACAAATTGCAAATCCATTTCTCACCCGAACGTACAGTCGTCCCCGCGTGTAAAGCGTCATCTGTGAACATATCCCAATCGTTTAAGGTATTAAAAACGAGAACGTCCCCCGTGTTAAGTCTATACTTCTTCCTAAGATGGGTAAACTCCGTTTCACCACCTTCGTATCCTTCGTTTAAACCTATAATACACGTGTACATACGATAGTTGGCTTCTAAATGTTTTTCGAACGTATCCTGATGTTCTGTGTAGAACCCACCCGGTCTGTACCTGAGCACCTGTAAGTGTTCACAATTGATCGGCGGTCTATCTGTAAATGACGCACACGTTTTAACCATATGGTTTACTATCTTATCACTTTTGGGATCTAGCCACGCCGTCATACTTTTACGTATCGTATCGTCAACATCTCGGTCTTCGGAAACCGTGGAGGGTTCGAGCGATTTCGATGCGAGTTTAATGATATGCTGACACATTTTAGGTGAAAAAACATTTTGATACACCCTCGGTTTGTGATACCTCGGTCGATATAATATACATAGTATGACAACCGCTACTATTATGAGTAGGGACCTCCTCATTTTATAATAGACGATAAAATATTATAAGGTAAACGCGATGTATACCTATTTCGTATATCTTGTATAACACTGTTTGTGTATTTAATAATAGCGTGCAGTTCACTTCGTATTTCGTATATGGTGTTTGATTTCATAATGAAACGCCTGAGTGCATCGCTCACGGTGTCTATAAACATCTGATATATATCTCGTATATCTCGCGTTTTGTCGTTCGCCTTTTCGCGTTTCTGGAGCTCCCCTTTAAATTGTTCTTCAGAAATTTCACCTAATAAAAATTGTATTCGAAGGCGATGATGATTTTCGTATAAATACCCATATCTATACAAAAGCTCTCTCTGTATCCGCGTCACTTGGAGATGAATGTCTAATAGATCTGAAGTTGCTTTATTACGTTTCAATTCTTGATATGTCGGACAACCACCACATGGAATATCAGAATATTCCCGGGTTCTATTTACAAAGTTGACATAATGAGGGTTATGTATCCGCCCCGTCTCTATAAGCCCCGTCCTCCAATCAAATGCTACGTGGCATTGTGTACACCACATCTGCGAACACCCATCTATTTTATGAATAGGTACGTTACATTTGGGACATGGTTTGGTATCACGCTTTAATAATTTTACAGTCTTGACGAGATTTTCGTCACAAATGTGTCCGTCGAGTACTTCTTCGTGACACGATTCGCAAAATATTTTATTACATATACCACACACCCAATCATCGAAGAGAAAGCCCCTGCAACCACCCGATGGACATTTGATATTAAATACGTTCGTATTCGGTGGGACTTTAACACGATTTAAATACTGTAAATTTTCAGAAATATCGATGAGCGTTTTTCGCAACGTTTCTATCAACAATTCTCTCACACGGGTCTCCAATGTCTCTGAAATTGTAACACGTCTTAGTAGTTCAGCTAAGTATAAAAATGTCGTTCGCAACATTCTCCATTCCAAAATTCTCGTGACGTATGGTTGCGTCTCGGGTAATCTGGCCGATTCCTTTTCAAATAACACCGTTTCTCGATGTTTCTTGTACTCTATATTTCTGAATCGTTTCGTACAAAAAGAATCCACAAACATTCGGGTGAATTCATGCTTACATTTCATACATTGAGGTTCACTAGACGTCGACAGCATATATGTCTGAGAACATGATCGACAACAATCAAATTCACAAAAAGGGCACGTAACCCTTTTATGTACACTTTTAGTGTACTTTTCTATGCAAATTGGGCATTTATCCATAAATGAACAACGTTTAACATCTTTAAATAATGGTGAGTAGAGTTAACAAAAACGATCCTAAGTCAACCTCGCGAATAATATTATCATGTGTGAATGTCCCGTATGTTACGAAAGTGGTGCTACGTGTCGATTCATATGCAATCATACGTTTTGTCACGGGTGTGTGAGAAAATGGTATGAGAACGGTTCAAATTCATGTCCAATGTGTAGACGGTCGATGTGTTTTAGGGGTATTACCAAAATGAAACGTCAATGGGATAGACAACGAAAATTTTCCGTGTTTACAGATCTTGTAAACGAAGTATTTAATGATTTGTGTGAGACCGATGATATGCATTTCTTTGTACAGTGTCTACAAATCTTACAAGAAAGGTTCAATTATATGATTTCAAAATATATAGATTTGGACATAGAAACATTTGAGTGGGTACTTCGTATGACATGGTTCAGTGTAGACTTTATTATGAACAATACGACACGTCGTATTTATGAACACCCGACGTTTACGAGATATTTAATGGTGAGTGACACTGTATACGGTGTAAAGAGTAAAGAACGCATACGGTCTAATTACGATTATATAACGTAATCCCATCTGTAATTATACCATCTACATCAAATTTACGTATGTGCTCTAGATCTTTTTCGTTTTTATGTGTGTATGTGAATACAGATACACACGAACGTTTACAATATGAAATGAAATCCTTATCCAGACATGTCCAGTGAATAATAACCGCCGTCAGCCCTTGTAGAATATAATCGTATTCCGTGTGATGAAAACGGGCTTCGAATGTAGAACCTTTTTTTAAATATGACGGTAATGAATAGAGTAATTTACGATTAAAGCTACATACAATCACGTTTCTGACAGATTTTCCCGCGTAAAATGCAGCCAATGCATCCGCCAACATGGAATCACCACCCTTCAAATCTAGTAGAAGTAATACACTCTTTATACAGGGTATGCACTCGTACACCTCGTTTAACGTGCATATACCTACACGTTTTAGATGCTCGTATGACATATCTTTTATAAACCCATCATCAATATATATGTCATGCGCTAACACAATTTCACCCGTTTTACACAATTGAACATCTATTTCAACACCATGGTACCCATTTCTAATAGCATCGCGTATAGCTTCGATAGAGTTTTGTCTATATTTCGACCCCAGCCCTCGATGTGCTATATATTTCATGTTATTGTAACCTAAGTAAATATTCGCGGCTCGTATAATTTATGGTGTGGCTATGAAATATTGTCTGGTAACATGTTACATGTCTAAGGGGCCGACGATTATCAGTGACAGTTTATGTTGCGCTGAACGGAAGATGATACGTCGACTTTATAGAGAATACATGAAACGAGGACAAAATCCACACAATTTCACGAGCTGGTTACATAGAAAATACGGTGAGTTGGTTGTCGAAAGAAAGACAGTTTACGGTGATGGAATATCCATGCCATGCGTCCTGTGTCGCAAGGCTATAGAAAAACTCGAAATAAAGTGGAGGGCTTTTGACGGTGAGCGTTGGGTGCACAGTGTGAAAACACCTGATATTCCAGATTCTATAGCCACACATAAACAAAAACGCGTTTTAGGATTTGCATAAGCAACCTAAGATGTTAGTATTATTACATTTTTAATAAGATGAATATTTTCTTTCTATCCCTTATACCACGTGAAATAGCAGAATTGTCATGCGATCAACATGTGATTAAAATTCAATTGGAAATTTGTCAAATGCTTTACACGGCGTGGTTCTATTCCGACGAAGAGGTGTACGTGTCTCAAAACGCACCTTTCACAAAGGACGGTTCCAGACGAGGCTACAAACCGGCACACAAGAAGCACCCCATGACAATGTGGATTGCTTCTAGTGTAAAGAATTATATGTACGCTTGTGATATAGGTCTTGCACTCACCGAAGAATATACTAGAAGGTATGGTAAAATTCACACGTGTGCTCAACACTTACACTGGTTGAAGGATAATATACCTTCCCATTTCGAAGAACGACGAAGTGATACCGCGTATTATTCGAATGAAGGTATCCCTGAGTGTATGCCCGACGCTTACAGGTGTCCGAATGTTATAGAGGCGTATAAAAAATACTACACGACCGAGAAATCACAATTTGCGAGGTACAAATTGGGGTTTCCGGAATTTATGTCCTTAAACGTTCAAGTTACGTAATTTCTTGAGTTCGTTGTTTGTCGTGGTCATTTTTTTCATGAAATTATTTATGTACATTCTCTCTGTATTGGATACCTTAGCCACAGACCTGGACGCGCGCCTAGAATTGATTTCCGATTGAACCGCCTTCATCTTCGAAATCGCCTTGTCTAGATTCTTGATTGTCTTCGCGACTACCGGCGAGCTTCGTGTAGTTTTAGGTGCCGTGGGTACTCGAGTTCCTGGTTTGAGTTTCTTAACATGTTTACTGTGGTCTCTTTTCAATTTTTTCATGATATTGCTAGGCATTTTGTAATATATTAATATTATTTTTTCATTTTAGCTACACGTTTTCTCGCTTCCGCGTTTATTTGCTTAGGGGACAGTTTGGGATTCTCCCTTTTAACGCGTTTTTTCATATCCTTCAAGATATTCAAATTTCCGCCGACTTGTTGTCGTCGTTCTGTTCGGGACACGACTGGCTGGGCAGCTGCATTTCTGCGCAATTTTTCCTTTGCAGAAATCGCCGCCTTCTCGGCCGCTTTTCGAACAGCCGCCTTATTACTTAACAGACTCGCGGCTGAAGACGCTTTTAGTCCTTTATTCCTGTTCATGTTAGCCTGTTGCTTGCGAGCCAATTGTACCCTATTAGCTCCGGTAGCACTTTCGAGCTTCTTCTTATTCTCCGCGATTTTAGCGGCACTCTTCACGGCGTTCATGACTTTTTGCTGTTTGTTTTTCTGGACGAGAGACTTGAAAGACGGTTTTACTACATTTGGTGTCAAGGCGGCGGCCGATATTTCACCATTATTAAAGAGTGGGTTTTCCCTTTCGGCGCCACCGATTTTTTTCGCATTCGCGTAAGATTTATTCTTTACCCTACCGATCGCATTCGCGACAAGAGACTTTGAAGCGCTCGCAACCTTCTCTTCTACTTGTTTATTAGCGGTTCGGCGAATCATGTCCAGGTTTGCACCGGGTTTATTCGTTTGCTTTACATACCTACTCTTATTTACAGCTGGAATGTTCAACCCCACAATATATTTTGAAAGTTCCTTCTTTTTGGCATTTTGTGCCATGTCATTCAATTGCTGCTCAAAAATCTTACGTCTCTGTCCCACATTATTATTGAGTTGCATCACCTTTTCGAGATGACCACGCTTTTTAATCGGACCAATACTACTCGATTTAATTTCCGTGCGTAATTCGATTTTTTTGTTCATCTGTTTTTCTAAGTTTGTTAATGTGGTGTCAGACTTCGCATTCTTAATAGCAGGGTCCCACTTTCCTATGCGACCAGCGAATCGACCAACTTCTTCTTTTGCTTTCTTTATGAGCTTGTTTTTAGCGGGTGCTAGATTCAATTGATTCATAGCAGCGGAAGCGTTGAAGTTGTTCTCATTCTTGGGTTTGGCTCTCTCCTCGGTCTTCTCCTTACCCGCGAGACGTCCAGCACCCCTCTTACGAGCTTGGTTGAAAATGGTACTGTTCTTCGAGTTGTCCCACTTCTTCATGAACTCTGCGACATCAGCGTTCACGAGACCATTAATTTTCTTGAGCTTGAACTCTACACCTTCACGAACCTTTTTCTTCGTGTTTGCCTCCTCTTCAACAAGTTTAATCATCTTGTTTACTTCGGCGTTTATTTGATTGTATTGCTCGGCCGTTCTGAAAGGGTTACCAGCGCGACCTTTCAGTACCGTAATTCGTTTGTTGTTATATTTTGAAATTTTGTTAAGAATAGCCTTGCGTTTAATTTGTAAATTCTCCTTGGCCTTCTTGTTAGCTTCTTCCTTCGCCTTACGGTTGGCGTTCTCCTTGGCCTTCTGGTTAGCTTCTTCCTTCGCCTTACGGTTGGCGTTCTCCTTGGCCTTCTGGTTAGCTTCTTCCTTCGCCTTACGGTTGGCGTTCTCTTTGGCCTTCTGGTTAGCTTCTTCCTTCGCCTTACGGTTGGCGTTCTCTTTGGCCTTCTGGTTAGCTTCTTCCTTCGCCTTACGGTTGGCGTTCTCTTTGGCCTTCTTGTTGGCTTCTTCCTTCGCGATCCTGTTGGCCTCTTCCTTCGCCTTACGATTAGCTTCCTCCTTCGCGTTTACCATTTTCGACAATTCGGAATTTATTTGTGTGAGGTTTTTCGTGCCATTGTTAAACGAGTTCGTGAACCCCTTTTTAGTAGCCGGCCATGTGGGAGACCCTAATTTATTGTTATACGTATTCAATTTTTGTGATAACGCCTTGGCGTCCTCACCCTTCTTTTTGATCTTTGCGATCCTATTGGCTTCTTCCTTCGCCTTACGGTTGGCGTTCTCTTTGGCCTTCTTGTTGGCCTCTTCCTTCGCGATCCTATTGGCCTCTTCCTTCGCGATACGGTTCGCGTTCTCCTTGGCCTTCTTGTTGGCCTCTTCCTTGGCCTTCTTGTTGGCCTCTTCCTTCGCGATCCTATTGGCCTCTTCCTTGGCCTTACGGTTCGCATTCTCCTTGGCCTTCTTGTTGGCCTCTTCCTTCGCGATCCTATTGGCCTCTCCCTTCGCGATACGGTTCGCGTTCTCCTTGGCCTTCTTGTTGGCCTCTTCCTTCGCAATACGGTTCGCGTTCTCCTTGGCCTTCTTGTTGGCCTCTTCCTTCGCGATCCTATTGGCCTCTTCCTTCGCAATACGGTTCGCGTTCTCTTTGGCCTTCTTGTTGGCCTCTTCCTTCGCGATACGGTTCGCGTTCTCCTTGGCCTTCTTGTTGGCTTCTTCCTTCGCGATACGGTTCGCGTTCTCCTTGGCCTTCTTGTTGGCTTCTTCCTTCGCGTTTACCAAATTCGACAATTCGGAATTTATTTGGGTGAGGGTTTTCGTACCATTGTTAAACGAGTTCGTGAACCCCTTTTTAGTAGCCGGCCATGTCGGAGACCCTAATTTATTGTTATACATATTCAATTTTTGTGATAACACCTTGGCGTCCTCACCCTTCTTTTTGATCTTCGCAATCCTATTGGCTTCAGCCTTCGCGTTGTTGAGTGCCTTTTGCTTATTGGCATTGGCTTGAGCCTTAGCGTTGTTAAGTGCCTTCTGCCTATTATTATTGGCTTGAGCCTTCGCGTTGTTGAGTGCCTTTTGCTTATTGGCATTGGCTTGAGTCTTAGCGTTGTTAAGTGCCTTTTGCTGGTTCACAGATAACTTTTCGCGTATTTCAGCTGCCATATCTTTTATCTTCTCACCTTCCGAGAAGCGTCGCATGTATGCCACTTTATTGGTGTTCGTGAGATGTGGCGAATCGTTAATTAATTTTTCCATCATTCTCACTCTTTTAGCCTGTGCGTTGTTTGCAGCCTGGTTCAAATTCTTTTGAGCCTGATTAGCCTGCGCCTGCACGACATTCAGCTTGTTTCGTGCGTTTTGGAGATTCTTAGCCGCTTTCGCCTTTTCCTCGGCCGACTCTGCATTCGCAGCCGCTCTTTCAGCCACTTTAGCCGCTTCAGCAGCTTCCGCAATTTTAGTTTCTGATGCCGCCTTTTCATTTTCGAGATTCTTCTTTGTAGCTTCTAAATTCGCACGCAACGCATTCGCATTTGCAGCTTTTTGTTGAGCGTTCGCGAGTTTTGCGTTCGAATTAGCCTTTATTTTCTTCTGTATCGTGTTCACGATAGAATTGTAATTCGCACCACCGTTAAACGTGGTAATATAAGAACTCTTTTCGTTGTTATTTAATCCCGAATTTGTCATCAAAGTATTCAATCGTTCACGCTGTTTGTTCCTTAGCGCCACATTGGATTTGGATTTTATATTCGTCCGCACAGAGTTCATTAGTGAATTGAAGTTCTCACCCTGTTCAAATCTCTGTAAGAAGTTCGTTTTTGTTTGATTATTCAGGTTGGTGGAACTTTTTAACAAATTATTCAATTGTGTTTGGCGTTTATTTTTCAGTTCAGCGTTTTTTATTCTTTTTTTATTTTGAATTTCTTGACGTAACGCATTTATATTTGTATTGGCGTTAATAGAGTTTATTTTATTCGAAATATTCACACCGGCGTTCGAAGCTAATTTAGAAAGTTCAATTTTCTTGTTGGCTAGATTCTTAGCGTTTGCTGCATTTTCGGTCGCTTTCTTCAACGCTTCATTTTTAGCTGTTTCGGCCTCCTTTATTTTTTGTTGAGCTTTTTGTATATTCTCAGCAGCCTTCGCTCTTTCCTCCGCTGTTGTCGCTTCGGTAGCAGCTCTTTCCGCCTCTTTAGCTTCTTCGACTGCCTTATTTTTTGCATTATCAGCCTCTTTTAAAGCGGCATTTTTAGCGTTTTCAACTTTTTTCAGGGCTTCCATCTTATTTTTTTCAGCTTCGTTCTTAGCATTTTGGAGCTGTTTAGCTTGTTTGGATTTTTGCAGTTCCAGTTCACGCTGCTTAGAGTTTAAATTATTTTGCAATTGTTTCATTTTAGAGGCATTGACATTGCTAGGTGTTTGCTTGTTTTTAGATCCACCGAAAATTCCAGAAAAAAATCCTCGTTTTGGTGCAGGCGCAGGCGCAGGCGCAGGCGCAGGCGCAGGCGCGGGTCTATCGGACGCCGGTACTGACATATTGATAGACGGCGAAGGTTTTGTGTTACTACGTGAATTGGACCTAGTTGTATTCATGGTCATGCGACTACGAATTTTCTCAGTTCTACGTCTGACAATTGCATTCGAAATCCTTTTTTTATAACTATTGGTGTTACTAAAATTTGCCGCAATATTTCGGGATTTGACAGGTTCGAGTGACACACTGGGTGTATTCGCGATACGATTCGCATTCTCCTTGGCCTTCTTGTTGGCCTCTTCCTTCGCAATACGGTTCGCGTTCTCCTTGGCCTTACGGTTGGCCTCTTCCTTCGCAATACGGTTCGCGTTCGCGTTCGCGTTCGCGTTCGCGTTCGCGTTCGCGTTCGCGTTCGCGTTCGCGTTCGTATTTGTAACTGGGAATTGAGTGTCATTTTTAGGAGATTCCGATTTCACGCGACGAGTACCACTCGCCAACTGTACAGGTTCACGCACCTTCATACCATGCAATCTACGACCTATAGCACTCTTCAACTCATTTTTTGTTTTGTCGACGTTGATGAGACCAACTTTTTTAGCGATGCGTTTCAGTTCGGAATGTACGGAGCTAGAACTAAAGAGTGCATCATAGTCACTCTGTGTCAGGGGTGATTTCGAGTCAATCAGATATTTCTTATCGCGAGTTATTCCGAGGGGTGGTAAAGGCAATTTATTAGTGTCGGCTAACTTAAATATTTCGCAGACCTTGTCACGTTTCATTCTTAGTTTTTTACCAGTGTGAACCAATACCAGTTTCCTGATATTTTTTATATCCTGGCCCGGATCACATACGTCCATATTGTTATAAACCGATAAAAAAAATAATTATCACGAATTCATACCTATAAAAAACATTCGTAGTTTATCTTCGTGTGACATATCAAATTTGAATAAGTTGTGTTCACCTGTCGACACTGGTATTGTCTTACATAGTCTATCCGTGTCTACTTCTCTTCGTAAACTTAATACACGCCCCAATAACGCACTTATAAATTCATTAAACGAATTTATTTCACTTATATAACGGTCCGTAAGTGTTAGTTTAAAACAGAGTACCTTATCGCGGGGTTTTCCTAAAAACGGTGTTACTGGTATATCTTCTTTGGTACCTCCGTCTAGGTATATATTATCGTTATACCGTGAGGTACACGCTATGAAAGGTATAGACATACTCATACACACTGCGTCTGCAACACGCATATCGGGGTGTGTGTCACATGAAAAGTAATCAGTACACCCCCTGTTTAAGTTGTAAGCGGAAATGAATAATTTTTTCTTCAAATCTCGAAACTCTACATCACAACCGAGTATATCTATAATAGCCTCGCGAACAGGTTTCATATCCACAAGTCCGAAATTCCGGAAAAATGTAATCAGTTTATATTTTGCTATTCGTGCTATGTCTACATTTAAGAGTTTGTCAAGTATGACGTCAAAAGGTATATCGAGTGCTAAACATGCACCTAATACAGCACCTGCAGACGAACCTGAGATTTCTTTTATACTTTTTAATTCTTCTTCATGTTGCTTTAGACAACCCAACATGGAGAAGATACCCATCGAAGCGGGCCCCAGAATTAGATACTCCATTGTATCATTTAATAAAACTGAGGAAATTGCTTCCGTAAAATAGCGAAGATGATCGCGAAAACAACGGCGTGAACGAGAATAGCTGGGCGAGAAGTCTTACCAGACATGACCTCACCAGGTGGGATAGTGAGGAGCATACCGGGACTCAAGGCCATAAACAGTGTAGTAGTGACGAGAAGATCATTGCGAGTCAGAACGAGACCCATGGCACGCGCCACGAGGGAGTATACAAGGAAAAACACGAGACCATGAAACAGTACAGTCATGCGGTCAGTGCTGATGTTCTTGGTAGAAAACTTGAAACCGTCCGTCTTTAAAAGCATACCTGGGCTGAGAGCCAGGAATAGCGCTGCGGGAATAGAAACCTTCTGGGATGTAAGGTTAGGAAGCATTTAATATACACCCATATATTTTTTAACATAGTCGATGAAATGATATAAATTAGCACCTCTCATCATTTCTTCGTGAAGACCGTTTCGGTTTATAATTTGCCTGAGATTTTTCCAAATATACCATAAACGTTCATCATACCACGCATCACCAAATGTCACGCGTTCTATATAGGGGTCGTGTTCTGTAAAACAAAATTCGACAAAATCACAAAATTCACCCTCATGTTCGATATGTGCGTCATACAACAATGTGTTCACTGTATTCCACATCATTCGCAACTCGTCTGAATATTCAACTTCCCAATCCTCAACACTCATAATCACATCTTCGCACACATCGTCATCATCACTAACATATGTATCTAGATCCGCGTGTGCTTCGTGTACGTATTGTTCCCAAACCATTATACAGACTTCTTGGTTCCGGTGATAGAGATAGATGAAGTTTCCTTCGTTGGTAGACTATCGATGATAACCTTTAAGGCACTTTCCGCCTGTTCCTCGTTCCCGGAAAAGAAAACACTGAGACCGTCTTTAATAGATGTCTTGTTCAGACCAGTCTTCCTGACACTTTTCTTAACAGAAATTTTACCAGTCTTGGTGTTGATGACGTCGAGACCGTTGTCAATCATAAGTTGTTTAATTTGCGACTTAAGTGCCTTTTCGGCCTGCGTAAGTACTTTCATATCTTCACGAGCTTCTTTAATCTGTTGGTTCAATTCTACCAGTTTAGAGACGCTTAAAGTGAGTTCATCTGTTGAAGTGGACCCCATTTTATTTAAAGGTGGTCTTTATCTTTAAGTCAATTACATGAGGGGGCGCTGCATTAAATCTGGGACGATAGTGGAATTGTTCCAAGTGAAAGGGTTTTTGGGATTGGGGGGTTCAGCGCGGATCTGCTGATTCGCGTTACGGAGGGCACCGCCTGTGGTTTCTGGGAAACCGATCTGGTTACGAGGTTCAAGGAAGTTCTGACCCTTGAGTATATCTTGGGGTGCGAACTCCCCGAAATCTTCGTTAGAGGCGATCTCGCGGGGGAGGAGAGATGAGGCGAGACCGGTACCCGCCTTCATCTCACACGACCCTTGTTCTCCTACCGAAGGGACCTTGGGGCTGGGAGCAAACATGAAACCGGACGGGGCATACGTAGTATCGTTGATAGAGTACTTGGATTTCTTGGGTCGGAACAAAATGACAACTACAATAAGTGCAGCGACAACCATAGCAATCTTGGCCGTGGGCAACTTCTTGAACATATTCATCTTTATATAATGTGAACAATTTTTTTATTGAGTATCAGTGAACATGAACTCTTCTGGATAAGATTCGTCAAATTCGGATTTCGACTCGGGCTCGGGCTCGGGCTCGGGCTCGGGCTCAGGCTCAGGCTCGGGCTCAGGCTCGGGCTGGAGTCTCACCTGGATAATATTCCAATTAGGTCCGTATGCCTTTTTCGCAAACCAAAGACCGGAAAATTCCACGATCACTGTACACTTGTCACCAACCTTGATCGTTTCATATTCGACAACCTCCTTTGAAGCGTTGAACACTTTCGTAGCAGGGATACGCTCACATGTAATGGTATCATCACATACATACGCCTTCTTAAGAGTATTTTCAGAAAGTTGACGCCCGAACCATAATTCCGCATTGCTGACCGCGCCCTGGACGTTATGATCGTGAACCGCGTTAATAGCTTCACACTCACTCGACAGTGCGATTGTAAAGTCTGGGGACACCTCGGAAACGGTGACGTCATTCAGCTGGTAAAAATTACGCTTACGTTCATCTGAGAAGGCGCGCACGGTGTAGATACCGTCGGGACCCTTAGAAACTGTGTCGTAAATCATTGTACTTCATTATAGTATTATTTCTTTAAACCAATGAATGGTATTTCTGCAGCCTTTCTTAATAGGGGTTTGGGTACCCAGCCATCTCGCCTGGGTTTAAATCCGTATAATGTCGCCTGGGTATTTAGGTTTGGTGGTAAGGGTTGAGATTCGATGGGTCGAAGTGGGAATTCGTTATGTATGTAAGAATTTGTATTGTTTTGTTTCCATTTGAGCGTGTTAGTGTTAAACTTCTGGTTTCCACTCGTTTTCTCGAACCCCTCGACGACTATATTTTTTACACTCGGTTTGATACCATGGACGATTTGTTTGGAGAGACGTTCTGTAGACGGTTCAGTTGTGTAGGTCTCATATTTTCGCGGGTTTACATCAAGCGCCCTTTGTATACTGACTTTACCGCGGTCCGGGTGTGTCGTCTTTACACGTCGCAGCTTTGTCTTCACTTTTTTTAATATCGTATCCATACTATCTTTCGATGTGATTGAATTACTCATACTTTTACCGAGTTTGAATAGTCTTTGACGATCCTTTTCACGCTTTTCCGGACGTAGTCCGAGTTTTTGCATTAGATAAATGTCCTCGATTAAAAATTCCTTGCTGGCGACGTATATATTTGGATTTCGTTTAATCGCATTTGACCCAGTACTCTTATAAGATATTCCCTTTTTAAACGTTTTGGCTACATCATACCCAAACTCCTTAGGGCGCATGAAGGGTATATCTAAAATGCCGCCTACTACAAAATCTTCTATGCGCCCACTTTTAGGGAAAAATGCACGTAAATTTAAATCTAACGCGAACAATTCCACGTCGATGAATATGTCACCTTTATCGGGGCTGTTTGTCTTACCCATTTTTTTCTTTTTAATTAACGTGTACCGACGGGTGACGTATGGTCCACGCTGTTTAAATCCGACGCCCACATACTTGACGAATTTTTTATGTGTTGTTCGAGACAATACATTCTTAATTCTATTGTTCAATTTTTTTGAAATTTCACCGAGCTTATTCCATAGTAAGAGTTTGACTGCCTGAAGTTTTCCAAAATATTTGGCATTATACGGAATCGAGGGAACGAACTTAGCGTCTATATCACTCGTGACCACCCTATCGTTCATAGACATATAAATATTGAATGCTTCGCCACCGCTTACGATTAAGTTTCCCATTGGTTTCAGGAATAATGACAGTTCACCTATAGTGTCTAATATTATACCCCTTATCGTATCTGTGACAAATACGTAAATCATTTTTTCAAAATCCTTGTCGGGGTATTTGGTTCGCATGCGGTCCCTGAATTTTTTTAGATCTCCCACCTGATTACGGGTATAATATTTCTTAAGTTTTTCATCTCCGAAAAACATAAACTCGTTAAAATAGCGTTCTATTGCCCTTGTCGAGTACAATGACGTATCCATTATATTAACGACACAAAATTTTATATCAAATGTAATTAAAGATTTGACCTGTACATAATGTACAATGTCTACTATTGAAACCGTACTCTCTGAGATCACAGCCCTTCGTTCCGAGCTTAAGTCGCTTACCAAAATTGTGAGGAAGATCAAGGCTAAGCAGGAGGACCCCGACGGCGAGAAGTCTGCCAACCGCGCCAAGAACAACGGGTTTAACCGCGAGCAGAAGATTTCTGACAAGCTCCGAGTGTTCCTGGGTCTCGAGGAGGGTAAGCTCGTTTCTCGCAGCTTCGTAACTCGCGCTGTAAACACCTACGTCAAGGAGAACGGCCTCAAGCACCCCGACAACGGTCGCGTTCTTGTTCTTGACCAGAAGCTCCGTGACCTTCTCGAGCCACCCGCCGACGTACAGGTCACTTTCCTGAACCTTCAGAAGTACCTTGGCCCCCATTACATTAAGGTTGAGACCACTGCTTAAAAAAATACGTCTTACTATTACATAAATGATCATTGACCGGGCATCGGTCGATACCCTTGTTGGTACAAAAATAACAAACTTAGATTTGTACCAAAAAGCGTTTACTCATAAGTCTGCACTGAAAGAAAATGACGATCTAGACGGTTCTTTCGAAACACTCGAATTTATAGGAGACTCTGTATTGGGCTTTGTGATTACAAAGTTTCTATATGACAGGTACGAGAAACGTCAAGAGGGATTTTTAACGAAAGCTCGAACTAAACTCGTGAGAGGTGAAACACTCGCCGATATTGCGACAAAACTTGAATTGTTTAAATGGATCCAAATGGACGAAAAGGGTATGCGTAACAATTGGAACCGCAACCCGAAGATTTTAGAAGATGCGTTTGAAGCCCTGATAGGTGCTATTTATATGGATCTTGGACTTTTGCATGCGAAAGAATTTATATTACGTATTTACAACGATCCGTCCTACGTGAATTTGGATTCAATAATGATCGACGACAACTTCAAGGATCATCTCATGCGATATTGTCAATCTAACGGGTTACAGTTACCAGTGTACTCAGTCGCTGGCCACGATAACGGGATATTTTATATCAATGTATTTGTGGATAATGTATGTATGGGTATAGGTTGTGCGAAAAGTAAGAAACAAGCCGAACAAAATGCCGCCAAAGCCTTTTTTTATCCACCTAAGTTAGCTCATAATAGGTAATTTATCATAATGAAGTACACAAACGACTATACACCTAAAAAACGCGTGACAAAGAACGACAAAAAACATAAAAAGGACGTTTATTCCCAAAAGCACATTCGAACAGTGCTTAAACATTTGGAAGGTAAGTTAACTAATGCACCCAACAGTGGAAACCCTAATCAAACGGGAGTATGCACCACAGAAGTCTGAGGAATGGCTTGCACTTAGAGGAAATATGCTCACGGCGAGTGATGTGGCAACCGCTATAGGGAAAAATAAATATGAAACACCACACGAACTCTTACTAAAAAAATGTGGGAAGGGTAAAAAATTCATGGGGAATGAAGCTACCAGGCACGGTGAATTGTATGAAGACGAAGCGCGTATCTTGTATGAACAGAGACATAACGAAGTTGTGCACGAGATTGGCCTTTGCCCCCACCCAAAATATCAATGGCTCGGTGGGAGTCCGGATGGTGTTTCTGAATCGGGTAAATTGGTAGAGATTAAATGTCCCCCGATGAGAAAAATCGTACCAGGTGAAGTACCTGAACATTATATGCCACAGCTTCAATTATGTATGGAGATTTTGGATCTGGAAGAGGCGGACTTTATTCAGTACAAACCAGCGGTTACTAACTGGCCAAGACCTGAAGAGTTTGACGTTGTAAACGTGAAACGTGATCGAGGTTGGTTTGAAAAGTATTTTCCAATCATGGAAGAATTTTGGCAAAAGGTGTTGTATCACAGGGAGTATGGAATTGCTGACCCACCACCGAAAAAAACACGTAAGAAGAAGGAAGAATTACCAAAAACATGTGAAATTGTGTCAGATTCCGACGATAATTATTTTGAACAATAATAACAAGACTGTATGCATGCAGCACCACTAAGACACGCGTGGAGACTCACACGTGTCATAGCGAAACGCATTTTTTACATGAAAAGAAGAAATTTAAAACAACCCTTAATGACATATGCCACTCCTTACATAGTTGAATTTGTCAATGATCATAGAATTACGGTGGATCATTTGGCCAGCATAATAAATATGCTCGTAGAGACCGAAGTGCTCTCTATTTGTGTGCGAGCGATTACAATTTCGATGAGCATACACAAGTATATCGGTAAATGATCATTCCTCGTTCGATAATTGCATTAGGTTTACGAGATCTATAAAATAATCTAACGTAGCGTCGACGAAATCTCCGTTATAGTTTCTTTGTAATATGTTATTCGTATCATACACAACAAATAAGGCAAATATAAGCGTGGCTATCTTTGTATATTTCTTCCGACCCCGCGAAAGTAAACGCGCAAAGATTAATGCGATCAGGGCAAAGAATAGTACCATTCCCAATGTAGATAGGTCATACCCAAGCTGTACGGTTACTATACCAGCGAATACCATCGCTATGAATATAGCGACTGCTTCTAAAAGTGCTTCCTTGATATCAGTAATAGTGTGTGTGAGCATACCCGTAATGACAGACATTAACGTGATAAGGGCGAATTTCGTAGGTATGTTAAGAGATTTCGCAAATGCGAGAATGAGTGTTATCCCAAAGGTCGATAATCCAAGTACGAACCTATTTTTAGTGGCAAAATCTTTTAAATTTGCGTTATTTATAGTTGTCTCGACCATCTTATATACGACGAACATCTGAAAAATCAGGTTCCCAAATACTGAAGCCATAAAAGGCGCTTTTTTTTGAATAACGGACATTTATATATACGTATAAATTATTTTATACCTAAGTAAAACCTGGTACCTTGTAAATAATCAAAAATGTCGTTTACACTTAAACCGTACCAACGCGTGGGTGTAGAATGGATGGTGTCTATGGAACGCCAGACTTCTGGACCTACCGGTGGCTTTCTTTGCGATGAGATGGGTCTTGGTAAGACTGTACAGATTATCGCAACGATTTTGAAAAATCCGAAAAAACATACCCTCATCGTCGTACCGAAGTCTCTCGTAAATCAATGGATTAGTGAGTTCAAAAAATTCGCACCCGAAGTAAACGTAGGTACGTACGAAGACCGTAACTTACATCGAGATGTCATCATCGCATCGTATCCATCTGTGTATAGCAAAAAGAGTCGACTTCACATGGTTAAGTGGGATCGGATCGTTCTGGACGAAGCTCACGAGATTCGAAATCGCAAAACTCGCACGTTTAAGAGTGTGGACAGTCTTCATGGGTCAATTCGTTGGGTTGTTACAGGTACACCTGTGTTCAATTCGATGCAAGACTTTGTAACGCTTTGTACGTTCATAGGATTTTCCAAACATGTGGTTCAGGCGATGCACGATCAAATTAAAGATATTTACATTTTGAGAAGAACCAAAGCTGACGGGTTTATCGAATTGCCGTATTGTCACTTTGAAAATGTGGAGCTCGACATGTTTGAAGAAGAGCGAGCCATGTATGACGTCGCATTCACGGAGGCGTGTGAATCTATTAATTTCGTGATGCGAACGACAACCTCCACACAAAAAAGAAATATGCACATTCTGGAATGTCTTCTTCGAATGCGACAGATCATGCGGTGGCCCCAGTTATACAATGACGGAATTGCCAAAATAAACGAACACGAACCAGAGTCTTGGAATCACGATACAAATAAGATGTACACATTACGAAAGAGTATAATGGAACACCCCGATGAAAAGAGTGTTATATTCTGTTCTTATAAGGGTGAGATGGAACATATTCAACGCATGTTGACGTGTCAAACATTTCGAATTGATGGAACTGTGGAAAAGAACGAAAGAGACCGCGTTCTCGCTCGCTTTAAACAGTCACCTGAAGGAAGTGTATTACTGTTACAGATTAAATGCGGTGGCCAAGGTCTCAATATTCAGTGTGCGACCAGGGTATATATCATGGCGCCGAGTTGGAACCCAGCTACCGAACTACAGGCGATAGGTCGTTGTCACAGAACCGGTCAGACTCGCGAAGTTTTCGTAAAAAAGTTGGTATATAAAGATACCCAAAAATCGAATAGTGTTGATATGGCGATGATGTCACTCCAGGGGCACAAGTCGATGATTTGCGCGGACGTTCTTAACGATAAGCGCGTAGAAGATCAGATTCCCATAAAAAATGAGAAATCCATGGACGCGATTCGAAAAATTTTCCGATGATATAGTACAACAATGATGTATCAGGTAACTGAAGGAACTCGTGCCGAAGTATTCCACGGGACTGCCGCACACACCGCTGGTGGTCTCGCGAAAAAGGATCTCGTTCAGGACAAGTACGGTAACATTAAGAGCAAAGCGGCCGTCGCTGCGGCTAAGAAGCGCGTCAAGGCCGAGGGTGCCAACGCTATGGTGAAGGTTTTCAAGCCTGCGAAGAAGGGTGATTTCAAGCTGGCGCCTAAGAAGGGTACTGCGGGGTACAAGAAGCTTATAAAAAAAATGAAGAAGTAAAGTAAGAAATGGCTCTCAGTGCATGGGATAGTTCAGTCAGAATCGCTAAAATACGTCTAGGATTTGATCCCAATAGTTTCACCGTGATTAAGGGTAAACTATTGAAAGAAGCTCAATTAGTATATTATCTTATGATTTCAAGTGGTGGTAGTAAATAATTTAGATTATAAATTGAAAACCCTTGAGTTGTTGTGGTTCGTGTACAACGAGCTGGTGCAATTTCCATGTAACTCCAAACATCTTATTCAAGAAATACACACTGTTCATCTCTACGATGGCAATTCCTGAATTTCTTGCGTAAAGTTTATCCTTTAGGACATCTCTTAACTGTTCTTTTTCCGAATTAAAAACACCCGCCTTCAATTCACCCGCTATAGACGTGTCGACGCGTACCCTGAATTTCGGTTCTCTATCAGGGGTATGTTTGATATTTGAATTGAAAATTGGTTTGAGTTCTTCATAGCTCATATGCTTACCAAAAATATTATCGCTTTGCGCACTCACTTCATGTATGATCATATTTTCGACATTTTGGACCGTTTCATAGAATTTTTTTACGTAGTTATCATCTTCATCGTATCCTTTCATAGAAAAATCCAAATTCCACTTAGTAGTCCCTACGACTGGCGTAAATCCGCTGATACCGAATGGCATGTACATGCGAGGAGTTTGAATCCTCAGCGGCTTACCGTCCTTTGTGCTCAGGGATATTTTACGACCGTCATACTTCGGTATTTCAATAATTTCGCCGAGGCTGTGGAATTTAGCCATTTCTTATATAATGATTCAAAACTTTAAGCTGAACAAGCACTACACTCAGCATCGAGGCTGTATTGAATAGGTTTAGCTTTAGCCTTACTTCTCAGGTAATACATACCGGTCTTGAGACCAGATTTCCAAGCGTACATGTGCATCGAAGACAGTTTAGACACAGTGGGGCTTTCAACGAATAAGTTCATACTTTGACTTTGATCCACAAACACACCGCGGTCAGCCGCCATGTCTATGATAACTTTCTGACTAATTTCCCATACAGTCTTGTATAGTTTCTTGATATCATCGGGAATATCTACGATATTTTGGATAGAACCACCCGCCTTTACCATAAGATCCTTCATATCTTTTGACCATAGTCCAATGGATTGTAAATCTCTCACGAGATGTTTGTTCACGACGACAAACTCACCCGCGAGTGTGCGTCTAAGATAAATGTTTGTCGTGTAAGGCTCGAAGCATTCGTTATTACCGAGAATCTGAGAGGTACTCGCTGTCGGCATCGGTGCAAGAAGTAGACTATTCCTGACACCTCTCTTAACCTTTTCACGCATCGCGTCCCAGTCATAGCGCCCACTCAATATCGGTGTACGATCCCACATATCAAATTGTAAAATACCCTGACTAATAGGAGACCCCTCAAATGTGTCGTACGCACCGTCAATTTCGGCGAGTTCGCAACTAGATTCGAGTGCTGCATGGTAAATAGTTTCGAAAATATGTGCGTTAAGTGTCTTTGCCTCATCAGAATCAAATGGCATTCTACACATGATGAATACATCTGCGAGACCTTGTACACCGATACCAATGGGCCGGTGACGCATATTGGATAGCTTCGCACACTCAGTCGGGTAAAAATTGCGATCGATAACCTTGTTCAAGTTTTTGGTAACCATTTTAGCAATTTTATGCAATTTCGCGTGATCGAACGTTTTCGTTTCCGGGTCTACGTATGTAGGGAGGGCGATCGACGATAAATTGCATACAGCCGTTTCGTTTTTGTCGGAATATTCGACAATCTCACTACACAGATTCGACGACTTAATCACACCGACATTTTTTTGATTACTCTTCCTGTTGCATGCATCCTTATACAACATGTACGGTGTACCAGTCTCACTTTGCGACTTAATGATAGCTTTCCAAATATCACCAGCTGGTACGGTATCTTTTGCAAGCCCTTCACGTTCATACTGTTCATAAAGCTTTTCAAATTCGTCACCATATACATCAGAAAGCCCCTTCGCGGTATCTGGACAAAAAAGAGACCAAACACCACCACTTTCGACACGCTTCATAAACAAGTCGGGAATCCACATAGCCGTAAATAAATCGCGGCATCTGGCCTCTTCGTCACCCTGGTTGAGACGAATATCCAAGAAATCGAGAATATCGGCGTGCCAGGGTTCGATGTACATCGCGATAGATCCTTTTCGACGACCAGCCTGGTTCACGTACCGAGCAGTCGAGTTATAAACTCGTAGCATGGGTATGATCCCATCTGATTTACCGTTCGTTCCGCGAATAGTCGACTTATTAGCACGTATATCGTGAATATGTAAACCGATACCACCAGCCCACTTACTGATCTGAGCACACTCTTTCAATGTATCATATATGCCATCGATACTATCTTCTTTGTTTGCCACGAGAAAACAAGAAGACATCTGAGGACGGTGTGTACCAGCGTTAAATAATGTAGGCGTTGCGTGAATGAATTGACCGAGAGACATGGCGTCGTAAGTGGACTTGATAGATTCGATATCGCTACCGTGAATACCGATAGAAACTCGCAAATATAGATATTGCGGCGTTTCTACGATGACATCGTTCACCCTTTGAAGGTACCCACGTTCCAGTGTCTTGATACCAAAATACCCAAACGTACGGTCGCGTTCCGCAACGACAAAGTCTTCAACTTTTTTAGATACCGTGTATACTTCCTCTGTCACAATACCGTTATCGTAAAGAATTTTCATGGCTTCGGAAAAGGAATTGGGTGCTGTTTTTTGAATGTTACTCGCGACAATGCGCGTGGCGAGAATCTCGTGGTCTGGATCGTGAGTAATCATACCTATACAAATTTCAGCAGACAGTGTATCAATTTCGTGAGTAGTTATATTTTCGTACATGGAAGAGAATACTTGTTTCGCTATGAGCGATGCATCGACATTTTTGGATAACCCGTACGTGAGATTGGAGATCCTGTTGGTGACCTTATCAAATTTGACGTCTTCAACAAGACCGGACCGCTTAACAACCTTCATTTAATATATTACAATTGTATCTTTTAATTAACATTTGAAATCAACAGATCTGACAGGTACGGGACCAACGGTCTCGAGATACCTGTTGGGCTGCAGAAAGCTGCTATTCACGTTGAATGGACCCTCGACACCCGGCTTAGATACGGGTGGATACGACGCGATGAAACAGTTGGGTGCAACACACTTAGGTTTTTTTGGTTTACAGGCTGGGGTGTAGTAGGCCTCGTCGAAGTTAGCACCGACGATCATTTATATTTTACATATAGTTTTTTTCCTGAGATATATTAAATGTGTGACGTCCCTCACCTTAATTCGATCAAGCAGACCCCAACCCCCCTGAACACACTGTTTTTCTCCGAGTTTAACACGAATCTCATCCAGCGGGCGATTCGTCAATCATTCAAGGATAAGACGGGTGTTTCAATTGATTACCAAAACCCAAATGACTTGTACAGCATCATGCGCGTCGTTTTCATCAACAATGCGGGTGACCAATTCAGTGGGGTAAATGAACAAGTAAAGGCTATGAACACCATGGTGATCACTACTGCACTGTCACAGGTCCAGTCTGGGGTCGCTCAATATCTCGGTTATGTTAGAGACATTGACACACTCGCTGTGCCACCGAATGCGCCCGCTAATACGAGCACGTACGGTCTCAAAATTGATAAGAATGATAAGATTGGCGTTTAAAGATTATCGTCGTATCTAAATTAAGAATGTATTCCCTCAATCATTATAGGGACGAGACTGAAAAAATTTGTAAGGTCAAGGGTTGGGATCGTGCGGATATAAATACAGTCTGGCTGCTACTATCTGAAGAGTTTGGCGAACTCGCGTCTGCCATCCGACAATATAAGCGAACATTCAAAAAAGTGAATGTGAAAAAGGAGAGAGGTTTAGATGTCATGATGGAAATGGGAGACGTGTTTAGTTATCTTTTTCAGTTGGCGCATATGTTAAACATTGATCTAGATCAGATGTGGATTGAGCATGAAAAAAAGCTCGCACACAAAAAATATATATACTCATAATATACAGATGAGTAAGTTCATGCTCGACGATCAAGCTACCATGGACGACGTGAATCCATTTGTGAAAGGCAAATTTTCGTTACCGGGGACAGTTCGTCACCCGGGTGAATATGCCAAACATAAACCGATCGAAGACGTGAAGATGATGGCCGATTATAGAAGCCCTATGTGTGATTACGGTACAACAGTTGGTTGGGGTGCACCTAACATGTGTAAAGATGTACAGGGGGGTAGGTGTCATCTTTCTAGACCACTCTTACCAGGTAGAAATTTTGACAGGGGATATGATGAGCCTGTAGCTGGTGAAGGTGACAATACGTTTATTTTACGTGATGCTTCTGGTGAATTGTCACCCGCGGCATACACGTTCGTTTTTCTTATAATGATTCTTCTATTTTTGTCAATGTAGAATACAATCGCTCCAACCTATATTCGTTTTTACAACTATTCGCGACACGGGTCAATAAATTACTGGCCATGTACCTCGTGAATTGTTTTTGCCATGAACACTTTACGTTAATCACGGGTGGTATAAAAGTAGGGTCAAGTATTTTTATACAATTCATAATGCGTATAATGGAAAAAATGTTGTAATTTTCACATAATACATTATCGACTTGCAGTTCGATCATACGCCTCCGAATGTTGAGCGTTTTGTGGACCATCGTTCCTAGAAATTCTGTATAGTTAAACGAACGACGCTTAGAGACGAAATTCTTCCAGTCACCTATCGGCTTCGTGGCGAAGCATTCGGCACAATTTACATAACCATACCCTTCTACGTATGTAGTGTATTTTACTTCTACCTGAGGGGTATTTGTTTTATCTATGAAAGCGTTGGCTTCTTTTAAGAACGACGGCATTGTAATTTAAAAAGTTGAGTATTCTCTAAATTCTTTAAGAACGAACCTAAGTGACAATATCATAGAATGAAATTCATGATCAAAAAATGCGCGATACAATCACCAACACAACATTTTCGTATCTTTTGACACTCGACGAATTCAGGCGTCGGATACCAGAAGACAAACGACCGTCATGGATTAAGCTTACCACTATCACGATGGTTTCGTCATTCAACAAACCCGTCGATATTCCCAAAATTAGAAGCATCTTCGAGATGTCAGATATTCACCTGAAGTTGTACCCAGGTTCCAGCGACGGGGTGACATGGTCTCTCAAACGCACGACGTTCTATAACCAAATCACGTTAACGTACGAAGACTGTTACAGTGTGAAATCTATCAAGATTTTCCCCAATGGGAGTATCCAAGTTGCGGGGTGTAACGATCTGTTCAACTGTCAAAACATTATCAACAGCCTCATTTACATCTTACAATCGTTCGACCCCGAAGTTATTCCGGCGTCTGACTCGTTCCGTGTCGTGATGATTAATTCGAACTTCAGTTTGAATCACAACATCAACCTCATGAAAACGACAGAACACTTTGAGAAGCATTCAGATGTATTCAAAGTTTCTTTTGAACCCGACAGATATTCTGCAGTCAAAATAAAATTCAAACCCGCTGCCGACATGAAGGAGATTACGACAAGTATTTTCAGCACGGGAAAGATCATCATCACAGGCGCAGAAACTTTGAAAGAAATAGTGTTCGCTTATAACATCATCAACGAGCATATCAACACGTGTGATAATATTCGTGTTTCGAAGACTGATGTGGAAGATATTTTTGGAACGTTTTCAGGGTATGACATTAATGAATGTATAAATAAAGTGAGGAATATGGGATATAATTCGTGGGTGAACACGACGGAGAATAGACAAATTAATTTCTGAATGTAATATAAATGTCTCAGCGACTCGGTATGGCCGACGGTAGGTGCTTCACTATAAACAACTCGTCTAAGTTATATAACGATTATCTCATGGAGAAGAATGGTATCAGGTTTGAAGATAACTATTCGTACCGCAAGTTTCTTCAACGGAATGGGCCTCAGGTAGTGAAGACTGAAAAGCGCGCGGAGCCCTGCGGAATGTGTGACAGTACGATGAATTTGTCCAAAATTTATTGAGTAAAAATGTGTAAAATAATCTCGTCGTACTAGCTAGGAATGACAACATGTGCCATATGTCTCAATACAGTCAGGGAAACGCGAACAAATAAACCTACTCGATGTGGTCATTTGTTTCACTCCCACTGTATAGAGAAATGGAAAAAAACAGGTAACCAGACGTGTCCAACATGTAGGAAAATCATTGACGGTACAAATTTCAAAGTACAATTGACGGTTCATAATAACATACAACAGACATCTAATGTCTTGTTATTATCAGACGTTGTGGCGCTTGATATTTTAGACGTGTTTTTCGATATAGATACACCCATGGACATGGAAAGTTTACTTTCGGATTTTGGTGTGAGTATGTCCGACTTTGATTCCGCGATTCTTGACACAGAATGAGCTACAGTACTTGTTATAATTTAATCCCGGGTATTTTCGAGATGTTGTGCGGGGATCTGTAATGAGCTTACCCGTAGCTCCCGTGACGATGGGATCACCACCCCAACCCCGCTTATGGCTAAAAAAGTCAGCCTTGAAGACGATGACACGTCCGGGTATCAATTTAGTAGCAGCACGTTTTACGCGAAGAGTAGGAACCTTAAAAAATTTTGCGATACTTTCATGTGTGTCACCTTTTTTTACTTTATATTCAGTTTTATTGTGCTGCTTATAAAAGTGGAAGTCTCCTTGACATAAATAATTAGATTTTTTACATGTTGCTACGAACATCATGATTTTGTAATATGAAGGTTTACACTTCTCACCCGCCTTTACCATATACACTTTGTCTGGATTATCAGCCTTGACTAATCTTGGAAGGGTCCCACAATTCACGTACGTGTTATTATTCTTATTCATACTCGCTCGCTCACCCGGTTGAGCCTTCCACAACCTATTTGTTTTATAATCATTAACTGCATAGGCGTAACAATTATTACTTACCTTTCCTTTCGGACTACCCCATTTCCTAGTCGTGAACACATGCTCAGAACCATTTGGCGGTGGACGTTTAGTCATATATTATCATCAGAAAAAAATATTGCACTGTAATAAATGATTAGGGAAATTGTAAAGTCCAGGAAACGCGAGGATATTATACTCGAAATACTGACATTCGTGCTCGTGGTTCTTATAACCACGTTCATTATTCGTTTCACGTGGAATAACTCACTCGTTCCCCACATTAACATTCTCAAGCCTATCAAAACGTTCAGTGACGCGTTATTACTTTCGATCACTATTAACATTTTCCGCACCCTTTAAATTTCAGTGTACCCGTTATGAACTTCACCTTCGGGTGAAACTAGTGTAGGGTATCCGTTTATACCTTCACATTCTTCGGTATCACAATCGACGAAAGTGAATTGTTTACCGTGTTTACGCATATACGCGATCTGTTTGTTCGTCCACGAACACGACCGAGATCCATACATTTTCCACGCACCCGTGGCTTTGTCGACCCCCTCGAACACCTTCGTAAATCCACTGTGTATCTCACCTGTCGAGCTTTTAAGAGTTGGATATCCTTCTACAAAATCGGGACACTTTGTACTATCACAATCGACAAAATTATACGGTTTACCTAACTTCTCAAAGTATTTCGTCTGCTTGATACACCACGGACACCCTTTAGAACCGTAAATTGTCCACTTCTCACTGTCATCGAACGAGACTGATTTCTTCGATGTTGGTGTCATGTTCATCAGAATTAATGCATTCAACCCGAACAAAATAAACCAGTAAATCATTTTATACTGTATACAACATTTTTAAATCTACGATATTCGGATTTAACGAATACGATAGATTTATTTCGATAGTGGCTTAGCCCGCGTCCTGGTAAGTCCAGGTCTCTTCTTTACAGGCTTCGTATCTTTACGAGTGGCCAAAATTGCGGCAGCTCTTTTCATGGCCGAAGCCTTGGCAGACTTATTGGGTGTAACTGAAGCCTTCGGAGATTTCGGTTTCAGTTTTATCGGTACGGAGGGTGGACGACGGGTAGAACCGATCATCTTCAATACAGTGTTCATTTTTTTAGTTGGTGTGACACCCGTAAAATATTGATCTTTCAAAATTTCATCAAATGTGGGAAGATCTGCGTGTGTCTGGTTATATTTAAGCCTGAAATTAGACACTTTACTAGTTGAAGGTCCGATATACTTATTCGTCAAGACCCTCTTAATGAAATCTACAACACTCTTATACTCCACAGTCATTTTCGATCTATGGATATTCGAGAATAAAGAGTTTAAGAAAAAATGTATATCGTACATCTTATGGTTACCCCTAAAAATACCGTAATCAGTCTTTAAACTGCCATGATTGTTAATCTCGGGATTGGGTATACCGTTGATAGCGGACATTCCAAAATCTATGAGTCGTGGTTCTCCATTAACAACCATCACGTTCCCCGTGTGTAAATCATTGTGTCTGAACGTCGGGTGACTTTTACGCAACGATTTCAGAATATGAATTAATTTTTTCAGGACTGTTTTCATCACTGCAGCATTTGGTCGCTCTTTTGTGATCCATTTATCAAATGGCTGCCCGTCAAGATATTCAGAATACATAAAATCCTCAGTATTACATTTTTCAAGTCCATACACGTTGGCTACACCCATATTTTTTAGACGGTTCGTGATATTATGCTCAGCCTGAAGAGAATTAGAGGATTGTTTAATGGCGAGTATTCTCCTACATTCGGAATTTAAACACCCCTTATATACGACACCGTATTCACCTTGACCTATTTTCGTTAGGGGTTTGAAATGTTTTGTCGGTTGACAAGGGGCTTTTAGTTTGTTCTGAACATTCGATTTCATATTAATAACTAAGAAAAATAACTATATCTACTCATCAATCTCACACTCTTCCTCATCTTCCTCACTTGCATCATTCTCTTCACCGGGCGAAACCCCGTCAACGCCCTGGAACGCGAACGAAGGGAGCTTTGTCGACTGCTCACACAATACTTGCGAAAGGCGCACACTCACACCGAATTTGTTATCGATAAACCAAATTTGGTTGATATCAACAATACACATACACTTTTGACCCTTCTCGATACCTTCGAGGGGCATCGATTTCTGAGACATGTCATACGCCTCGGCGAGGAAAGATCCATCTGTCTTGGTAATGAGCTTGAGCTTCATAGTAGAAGGGTACTCCTCCTTACCCTGGCGCACAATTGGCTTGTAGAGCGCCTCGCGAATCACATCAATGTTATACTGCTTACCCAACCACTCCTTAGAGTTTTCGGCGACAGTCTCGATGATTCGAGTGTCGAGGCCTTGGAGTTTCTCCATAAGTTCCATGGCAGACTCATTATCCTTGTCGAAGGATAGATCCAGTGAGTAGGACGTCTTATTTGTCGTCTCATCAGTGAATGCACTCAACCCGAAAGGAGAGCGAAGGAAAGGAAGCTGCAAATACATCTTCTTGTTGCCTAGTGCGTTAATGTATACGGTTTTGCCACCGTTCTTGTTCTTTTTCATCTTGGAGAAAACAACAGAAGAGGCATCGAAATTTTCATAACGCTGAATGATGGTGGACATACTTATTATATCTTATATACGAGACCAAACTTTAAGTATATTTTTTTTCTCAGAATACATTAACAAAACATAATGGGCCTTTTCAAAGATTGTGGTTGTGGTTGCGACGGTAAAAAGCAGGAACAAAAGCTAATGATTTCGATCATGTCAGCACTCGTTTTCTTTATAATCGCGAACCCTGACACTTTTCGTATCATGCGCCGGGTCTTCGGTTCTTGGGTTTCTAGCCCTACAGGTTGCCCCACCATGCGTGGTCTCGCTCTCCACACTATAGTATTCATGCTTGTCACTTGGGGCATGATGAACGTAAAGTCCGAAGCGTATGAACCGGGGGCGAGTGTACAGGCTATAGGTCCAGCACCCAAAGCGGAACCCGATTCCGATTCTGATTCTGATTCCGATTCCGATTCCGATTCCGATTCTGATTCCGATTCCGATTCCGACGACGATTCTGATTCCGACGACGAGGAATTTGCAGCCGTAGGCCCGAGCCCTATGCGCATCGGCCCCGGTCTCATGAATGACGTATCCACTCCCAGTACGACCGGTGTTGAACCTGTCGTTCGCATGGCTGACGTCGAACCCCCTAAACCTGGTATGAAAGAAAAGCCGATTGAAATCCGTGACAGTGGTAAAATATATACTCCCATGGATCTCAACTCTGGATTAGATGCTCCTGCACCTATATCTTTTAAGACTGCTAAAAAGGGTAAGGCGATCGCTAAGTGTAAACTCGACGACGGGAGGGACGTCACTTTCAATTAAAATTCTTCGTCGAATGAAATTGGTGTTGTTTCGTCCATTTTACCGTAATCCCCTACACGCTTTTCAAAAAAATTAGTCTTGCCATCAAGGGAAATATTTTCCATAAAATCAAAGGGATTTTGTGTATTCCAGATTTTATCGAACCCCGCCTGTTTAAGTAACCTGTCCGCGACATACTCGATGTATTCGGACATTTTATCGGAATTCATACCTATGAGACTGCACGGGAGAGCCTCCAAAATGAACGACTTCTCTATGTTAACTGCGTCTGTAACGATTTCATAAACCGTTTCGACACTCGGTTTAAAATTAAGCATCTTGAACAACTCAAGGGCGAATTCGAGATGAAGCCCTTCATCGCGACTTATGAGTTCATTGCTAAAACATAAACCTGGCATGAGTCCACGCTTCTTTAACCAGAATATAGCACAGAAACTTCCCGAAAAGAATATACCCTCAACGCACGCAAAGGCGATGAGTCTTTCGGCGAATGTTCGGGATTTGTCAAACCATTTCATAGCCCATTCCGCCTTATGTTTGATAGGGGGTATAGTCTGTATAGCGTCGAAAAGTGTGCGTTTTTCTTTGGAGTCCCTGATATACTTATCGATGAGTTTACTATACGTTTCCCCGTGGACCATCTCGTTATGCGATTGATACGCGTAAAAGGATCTCGCTTCGGTAAGCTGAACCTCGTCAGCGAAATTATTATTGATGTTTTCGAATACTATGCCATCTGACCCCGCAAAAAATGCTAATATGTATTTGACAAAATGACGTTCATTTTCAGACAATTTTTTCCAGTCGTCCATGTCAGGAGACACGTCAACCTCCTCAGCGGTCCAATTTGACATCTGAGCCTTCTTATACAGGGACCAGAGATTCTCGTGTTCGATTGGAAATACCGTGAATCGAGAGAGAGTAGGTAGTAGCATGTGTTCGGTAGTATCGATGTATTCTTCAAAGGCGAAATAGTCACCTATGTGCTTACCCTTTACAAAAATTTGGGGATAGGACACAGCCCCCGGTCCACACCGTTCTTTTAATTGTAATTTGTCGACGTATTCTTTTTTATATTCGAGATTTAATTTTTTACATAACGTTTCTGCATAGTCACAGTATTTACAGTCAGATTTCGAAAGAATAATTACCCCCATCGCGTGTGTTATTAGCAATGAATATATTTTGTCTGAAATCTTTAGATATGATAGTGATTTCAGAAATTCACAGTGGTGACCTGTTGAAAATTTTAGTAAACGTTGATGACATGGAAGATGAAATGCATGCGATCGTGCAAGAAAACCGAGGTGACTACCTGATAGTTAAATATTACTCGGAAACGTCTTTAATATACAAAGATGCGAATGTATATTCGCTCGATGAAGATACGAACATATTAAGGGTGGAAAGTGTAATCGAACATTATCAAGGTGGTGATACGATATTTATACACGTCAAAGACGACATGTATGTCGTTTCTGATGAAATGAATAATGACGCTGATAGCGATATGTATGATGAGTCTGATAGTGATGGGACGGATCTGAGTGGATTTATCGTATCAGACTCTGAGCACGAGGGTAACATACAACTCCCACCTGGATATGAGACAATAGACGCTGTGTGGAATAGCTGGAAACCTTCTAGCCCAGGTTCCCTGAGATTCAAAGAAATGGTTGATCAAATTGAGGAGCGCGCTCGTCTTCAGATGGACGAACATAATTTCTAACCTAAGTATGCGACATTTCCCCAATCTTTTAAAGAGTGTGTACATAAGAATGGACGCAGGAATACTGGCTACTATATGGTCCGATCTGGACCAAATTTTACATAAACCAACCATTAAGCCGGTAAATATTTATACATGCATTAGATGCAACGAACAAAAGGTTGTCACACGTGAGGGAATGGTGTGTACGGGATGTGGTGCCGTTGATTCGACATATATCGATGACACACCCGAATGGACAAGTGGTGTTTCAGAAGATGGGCGTGTCACTGACCCGTCCAGGTGTAACATTCCTTCGACAAACCACGAATTGTTTTCTGCTGCATGGGGCAAGGGTACCGTGATAGAGACACGTCATTCTTCTAAATACGAAACCAAGCGCATGGCAAAAATAAATTTTCATAGTTCTATGAATCACAGGGATAGATCGCTATTTCACGCTTATAAGGATATTGATGAGGCGTGCAGGGATTTACCAGAGACTGTATTAAAAGACGCCAAGACGTTATATAAAAAGTTTAACGAAGGTAAGCTTACGAGGGGTGCCGTGCGCACTGGTATCAAAGCGAACTGTGTTTTATACGCTTGTCGACTTTCAAAGTTGCCGAGAACGACAGAGGAGATTTCAAAAATGTTCGGCATTCAATCGAAAGATATGAGTCGGACAACGGACTTGTTCATGGAAGTTGTAGATGATGAGAAGACAGAAAAAAACTACGTGACCATGCCATTTAATGTCATGCAGCGTCTACTGAATAATTTTGACGCAACCAGAGAAGATCGTTTGTTATGTAACAAGCAATGTGCGAAGATTGAAGACTGTGTCGATCTTATGAGTAAATCTCCGAAGAGTGTAGCTGCGGCGGTGATATATATGGTGTTGAGTGAAAAGGTGTCAAAATCGGAAGTATGTGAGAAATGTTCCGTATCCACTCCGACTTTGAATAAAATAGTCGGAATTGTAAAACGCTACTTAGAGGATAAATTGTAATAATATGTAGTTATGAAGATATTTTTAAGTACCCCCTGCTACGGGGGTTTATGTCTCGAGCAATATATGTCGAGTCTCATTCGTCTTCAGATTGAACTAGTAAAAGAAGGTATTCAATTAATGATTGATACTACCGAAAATGAAAGTCTCGTACATCGTGCCCGGAATGTTTCTCTGGGGCGCTTTATGCAGAAAACAGACGCTGATTATTTCATGTTTATAGATGCAGATGTTGAATTTGATCCCAAATCTGTCGTCCGCCTTGCAAAATCTGGGTACGACGTGTCAGTCGCGTGTTATCCTAAAAAGGTTGTAATGTGGGATAACGTCAAACGGGGGGTGGAAGAAAACGATAAGAGGGATCCAAATCTTCTTTCATCGAGTCTCGTCGTAAATATAGGTGCACAACGTCGCTCGGTCGAAAACGGGTTTGTCGAAGTTCTCGATGGCCCGACTGGTTTCATGATGATTAAACGATCCGCGTTGGAGCGAATGCACGAACAATACAAAGATACACTCACGTGTAAGAATGATCACCAGAATCGAGATTTTGACGAGTATTGCGCTCTATTTGACTGTATGATCGACCCCGTGTCGAGGAGGTATCTCTCGGAAGATTACGCGTTTTGTAGGAGATGGCAACAGATGGGTGGTAAGATTTATGCAGACGTTAACACTACGCTTGGTCATGTAGGTAATCTACCGTTTAGTGGTTGTTTAAAACATAGGCTTAAGGCTTAAATTCTAAACAGAAGTAGTATGCGCATCGCGACTATAATTATTACGAGATCGCGTTCATGTCACGTAAAGGCTTTACATACGGTTTTGCGATTTAATATTCATTGTATGCAAAAGGGCATTCTCAATGAAGTGGTGTTTGTAAACGACGACCCATTTTCCAAAGCTGAAAAAATTCATGAATGTTTAAAAACGCATGACCGAATTTTATTTGTTGATTTTGGTGTAAGTATTGATACGAACGCACTTGGAAAGGTTGTCGATACTAATGATAAGTATGACATGATCATTTTCCCGGGTGTGAAGGAGGGTATCGATTGGGATATGTTCACAAAGAAGGTTAAATCGCAAACATCTGAACCGATAAACCAGATCGGCTTGCATTTCGATACCACCGTCGGTGCGCATATACACGATGATATGTATACTGTCACGAGTACTGACCCTAAAGCGTGGGTCATGATGAATAAATCTATTATCAAAAAAATTAAAGATAGACGTACGGGTAACATCAAAATACCACCTAAGTCGAGTACGATGTTTGAAAAGTTCAAAGAAAGCGGTGTTAAAATTGTTGCGTATACAGCAGCCGAAGTGACAAGTACATACACACACGAGTGTTTCGGTAATATTATAAATTCTTCTGGTATTAAATCTACTTAAAGAATAATTCTATAAATCAATACATAATGCAACGTCTATATGTAAATAGAGATGATCCTATTTACACATATGCGATATCTTTCATGGAGGGGCACTGGGGTGTCAAAGGTATATTTCCTGGTTGTCAACCAGTGTCTATTGAATATAAACATTTCAATACTTTAAAACAGAATCCGTATGTCGTATGTGAAAAGACTGATGGTGTCAGATTCATGTTACTCGCGTTTATGTTTGAGAATAAGAAGCGTTGTGTGTTTCTGAATAGGGCGATGGATATGTTCGAATGCTCACTCAATTTCAGAAAGCCGGTATATGATGGTACGATATTGGAAGGCGAGCTATATGAAGACACGTTCATGATTTACGATTGCCTAACAGTTTCGGGCTCTGTCATCGGAAACAGAAATTTTGTGGACCGCCTCGAAAGTATAGAAAAATTACTGAAAATGTTAACCGTTCTGAAGTATGATCCAATCAAACTAAAAATTAAGAAGTTCTTCCCACTGGCGGAGTTTGAGCATTTTATGAATGTGTATTTACCCACCGTAAAACAGAAAATTGATGGATTAATCTTTACTCCCGTGATGGAAACCGTTAAAACGGGAACACACGAAACCATGTATAAATGGAAACCCAGGGATAAGAATACGATTGACTTCCAGTTTAAAAAGAAGGGTGCGATTTGGCGATTATATGTCCAAGAACGGGGCAATTTGATTTTTGAATCGGAAATACGCGAGGAATGGGTACCCCCGGGCATACATATCGAAGAAGATTCGATTATTGAATGTCAATACATGCACCAAGATGAGCCAATGTGGTGGAAGCCGATCCAGAGACGTTATGACAAAACATACCCGAACGGTCGCCGGACATTTTACAGGACGCTCGTAAATATCAAAGAGGATATCAAGATGAGCGACTTCTTATCGTGTACATGAGTACATGGTGAGTTGCCTTTTTGGGAAATGTAACTTCTTTGAGCGAGTCATCATCATATAGATACCACTTACCGTCGTTTTGTTTTAGAATAGTTATGTAATGACCACCATTTTGTGTTCCGAGATGAATAATACTTCCACATACTTCGTATTGCTTAAATTCGTCCACTTCAACAAATTGTTTTTTGTCGAATGATACGAATAATATCTTCGGGTATTCCGTTATAGCTGTCCTCGTCGTAGAAACGTTATGTGTCACACCTTTGTCATCTTGGTAATCACTTAACACGTTCCACTTTTCAGAGTGGGTGATCATGTCACTCACGGTGTGACGAGTGTTGGAATTATTTAAAATTAGAAAACTAAACAGTTCATCAGACGTTTTTGTACCACTTGGACATACAGTATACTGTAATCGTTTTCCATATATGACACTTTTTAGTACGGGGATTTCCTTTTCGATAAGGTCTATTATGCAGAATAGAGCATCTTGAGCGTCATGTGGTTGATGCGACTTGAAACGAGGAAACTTATTCCTAAAATGTTGAAGGAGAAAATCTATATTTATCGTACCTCGCTCCTTACTAAAGTATATGCGAACCAAGTCCGTATATACTTTAGTAAAATCGCAATTGCCAGTGTATGGGTTTTCTAATATATATCCGGTCAGTTCATCGATACTTAACATACATTGAATCGCTACGTTGAAATAACATGTATTTCCGTTGTTATAGAAACCATGCATTTTTTAAAAGCGACATAAAACTTTAACCTAAGTTATTTAGAGAAATACAGCTTTGTAAGATTGATATGTTGGACGTACAATACATTTACGACAAAGTAAAGCCTGTTATCGATCGCCACAGGAACGATGACTATGTGGAGATTGAATTCAGATTGGGTAGATTCAATGGAAATATGTTCGATACGAACGTGGGTAAAGAAGTATTCACCACAGTGATGCGCCGTCTAAAAAAGTATGATGGGTGGGAGAAGATTGTATCCACGTCACAAGAAGTATTCTACCGCGAAAACGATAACATGCGTATCACAATCGACGAGAATACGGGTGATGAGACGGTCGTACAGAAAGATCGTATTCACAACGAAGACTTTAAGAATAACGCAAATCTACCCTTCGATTTCCGAATCAGTGTATCCAAAGAAACACCCGTATCTGACGTGGAACGCACAATGGATAAGAAAAAAATGAAAGAGCGTCTGTCATTTGTCAGAAAGAATTTGAGTATTGATCTCACGACGTGTATGGGTGATACACATGACATGGACAGCGAAGACCCCGTTGTCTACCAAATCGAGATGGAAATTATCGATCCCAAGACTATTAGGGATGATCGCCAACTGTTCAACATGTTATATAAAATTAAAGATCTTTTTAATATCTTGGATACTAATAAATGATGCTTATATGGCTAGTCGTGATGATATTTTTCATCATGACAACGACGTCTGTCGTTAACGACAAGTCACAAGTATCCCACCTTGGTTTCAAAACGGAATATTTTCACTTGTCAAATGGTAATTCTAAGAAAATGTTTGAAAAAATGAAGTCTTATGGACTGCCTCCAGAAAGACTGAAGGAATTCATAATGCTTGAAGATAATTTTTTACGAGTTGAGCACGAGTCGGTTTGTAAAGGGGTCTCTATGAAATATGAAGGATTCGCGGTTTCAGATAAAATAAAAAAAGTGTTCACTGGTTACGATTTCTCATACCACACAATACATTTAAAACAGATTTCTGAACCGACAAAGCTCATAAATCGAAATATAACATGTTGATCAGATACAATAGTGCGCGCCTATGTTTCGAGCTGTACATTAGATGACAATTATCAAAGACATACATGATCAGATATAGATCGTCTCCAGATGTATTTTCATCTATCCATTTTCGAGCATCTTCCGAGTTCATAAAGTCGTTCGTGCAAAAATACGTCGCTTCTATGGGCCCAAACCCTTCTTCATGCGTTTCGCGTTCATACTTGATGTAATCAACTATGACGTAAAAAATAGTGTTTAGAATGTGTTCTTTAATATTAACACTCGTGTTACATGCTTCGTCTATCTGAATAGAACCTTTCGCTCTCGCGACCCTGAGAAATATCTCTCTCGGGTCTTCCATATATGCTATTGGCACACTCCTTTTAAAGCTGTTCAACTCGTGTACCTTTTGGAAAACGCTTTTGTTTATTGTTTTTCTTAGGGGGGGAAGGTGTCGCGACGTTCATAAAGTTTTCTAGATTTTTAGCAAATGCATTGTTTAAATCGTTCAATTTTTTATTTAATTCAACTTTTCGCTGCACCTTCCACGTCTGTACAGTCGCCTTCTTAACCTGATTCACACCCTTCTTGAAAGGTACACCCTTCTTATTCTTTTTAAGATTTAAGGAGTTGATAATTTTTTGCATCTCAATGACATTTTTGTTAAGTGGTTGCATGACATTCTTATACTTCGTTAACCATCTATTTCCGTATAATTTCTTAATATTAGCCTTCACACTTTCATTATTTAAACCGCGTTTTTTATAATTAATGGGTGTAACTTTCTTAGCCTCGGCAACCTTTTTCTTCGGACGTTCGACGGGTGGAGGCATGTTCAATTTTTTACACAGTGTATTAACAGTGTCTGCATCAGATACAGAAATATTTTTTGTCATGGCAACGGTAGTTAAATAATCCTTTGAATGAGACTTGCATGGGTGACCGTTTACGTTGAAGTCTCCGTATACGCGCTTTTTTATGAGGTCACACAAAGCCGCTTTTGTGGTCGTCGGTTTAATATTCATTATACCGAGTTTTTTCGCCAATGACATGAGTTCCGGTTTCGAATGAGCCATACACATTTTCTTTGAAATTACAATTCGTTTCTTGTTCTTGTTGTAGTCGATGTTTTTTGTACTTTTATTGGTGGCGACAACCTTCGCCGCACGCCGCTTTGTGATACGAGCATCTACATCGACACTCGTGAGACGAATGCAATTCAACACCAACAATTCTTTCACCATATTCTTTCCGATATCATAAGACGCGAGCATATCAGCGTTGGTGATAACTCCCAATATCTGCACGACACCCGAGGTAAACAACTGGAAGATACGACCTTTATATTCCATACGCAGTGACGCTTGAAGTTCGGGCTCGTATTGGACTTTACCACTCTTCGCGAATGTTACAGCTATTTTTGTTAAATTTAAAGACCCATTAATTTTGAACTGCCCCGTGATGTTATTGTAAATAATTGAATTGTATAAAAAGTTCTCTCTATTCGTGAGATTGTCTACTATGTATTTTTGTATTTTTCCCGCATGCGTGATGTCATTATTCATGAACCCCCCAGAAAAGTGTATTTTACCATTTTTGTAAATACGGAAATTCACACCTTGGCGAGTAGAGCCATCATAAACAGATGCAGTTATCTGCGCCATGAAATAGTTCACAGACGGGTTGAATTTTCCAACCAAACCATTCTTGGAACGCTCTACACCCCCAGTGTAACGACCATACACCAGTTTAACATTTGTGACTTCGATATCCAAACTCGTTCCAGGCAAACGAGTACGATTAGGGAGTGGTTTATTAATGACGTTTTCTAGGTTGACACGCGTCGACTTTGTATCGAAATCCTTATTTACTATAGCATTGAAGAACCCGAGTTGGAGTGGACTCACGACAAGCTGTGTGATATTCGCATTCTGTAATCTCGCCTGCGTGGTGTTTGATATTTTGTCGTATGTTTTCGTGTTATCCCGCACGTGTGCCCGACGTAATGTACTTCTATTAGCATTGGTCAGGTATGGCTCGGACCTCAATACCTCGTTAATGGACGGTATGTCATTATTATTTATGAAGTGATCGAATTGTCCCATATATTTTACGCATACATTTTAATTGTTCAGAGACACGACTACATCAAGACCCACTACAAATTCCTGTGCGTCGTACATCATATCATTGTGTAGTCTCGAATCGACTGAGACTGTGATATCCCTTTGACTGAACGGTCCTATGTACGTATCATAATTAATCGTCTTTTTACCCAAGTTTCTTGACACACAGAAATTGTTGAATGCATCCTGAAATACTGTCATGGGGCATGTAGCATTCTCGTCAAATTTGACCATGTGCGATTGCAGGAAGTTTTCAAGAGGGCTCGTCACGAGTGCAACTTGTTTCTGCACCTTCTTGAAGTATTCGGGTACGACATTCCATACATCTTTATCAGCGTACTTTTGTGCGTAGATCAAGTACGCGCGTACACACTTTTGAAGAATGACAGGAAGTTCACCTTCAAGTTTCGTTTCAAGTGTCGGGTCGGCATTCTTCACCTGTTTACCGAAATTGACCGTCAAAATGCGTCGTAGAATACTTCCAGAGTTATCTTTCCAATGAGGCACTTCGTTACCACCGAGAATGCCGGGCGTTGTCCACTCCATCGATTTCGCCTTCTCGTGTTTCACCGCGATCGATACGTCTTCACCGCTTACAATCGACTGAAACTCAGCCTGTTCGAGTGCTAGATCGTTTTTGACTTCCGGAGCGATAAACATAAACGCGTCGTAAATAGACGACAAACCGAATTTCTTTTCAACATTGTTCGAAAGAGTGCGAACGTCCTCTGTGCAATAGAATTTTCTAAACACTTTCGTAATCAGGGTCGATTTACCAGAGCGGGCTACACCCTTCAGGAAAGGGATCACCTGCCAACCGTCCATGTCATTCACGTCGAAACAGAGGCGACCACCGAGGACGTAAATCCATTTACATACGTCCTCCTCAAAATTCTGATAGTCCAGAATAGACTGAAAGTGTGGAGTAGGAATATCATACCAATCTTCGACGTGAGAATAATCGGTATACTCTTGATCAAAGTATTTACAACTCATGATAGACTGGTCAAGGGCCTTGAATTCAGGTGATTCGTACGTGTAAAAGTTAGACGTGTAATTTCCCATCTTTTCAGACCACTCTTTACCGATGAAAATACCGTTGTTAAACGACCACACGTTTCGGTTTTTTATGATATCGGGAAATTGCATATCGTTACAATTCGTGAGATATGTGATAACATCTCTATGAGCTGTACCGCGAGACGTCAAATTTTTCCACAACTCGTATTGGGTCTCCTTTTTACCGACACCGTATACAAACTCTTGAATCGTTTGTACGGGTTTCCACGCCCTTGTAGAAGCACCCGTTGAGGTCTTAATTTCTGTGCAACATTGTCCTTTGTACCTTTTGGTATCATGATCGTACAAATAACGAAGTGTCTGTAAAATCGCTTGTTGAAAGGGGGAAAGCTCTTGAACATTATCCATGGTAGAAACGCGGAAGAGAGATGGGTCAGACTCAGGGTTAATAGGAACGTATGTAGGGTTGTTTACCCGGTCATAAATACGAGCGTTTCTAAACACGATTTGCCAGGCATCATCAACCTGATCGATCAGGCGGTTAATTCTAGTGGCTAATTTGACGTCTTCGTTGTCACACTCGAACTCGAGTAGGTTTAGACTCTCAGCCCGATGATACAGCTCACATAGACCGTCACGAACGTTTTTATATTTAGTACAAACTTTTTCGATATTCACACTTGTGGGTAGTCCGTCCTCACTGAGTTCGTCTTTGGTAAAAAAATTATCATATCCGATACGGTATGAAAGATATTGGTCGTTATGTTCGTTAATCTTCCATAACCGTTCTAATTCATTCACGAAGAATTTGATCTCTTCGTCACTGAAGGACCTAATTTCATTTGTCCTCATGGCACTGTTTGCTTCCTCGTACCCAGCATTTTCGCTGATGAAGTGAGTGCCCTCCGACATTTTCTATAATAGGGGGTCATTTTTCTAAGCTCAATTTTTCTGAAGAGTCGCCAAAAGTTTGACGAGAATTTTATTTTGCATCTCAAGTTGTCGTCCCATATTTATGACGGCGCTGCAGATAGTTTCACCCTCGGGTGTGATCAGGGCCGCTTCAAGAATTTCAGCCATCACAGCGGTAGGATCCATATCCTCTTCGTCATCTTCGCTTAGAATCTCTTCGACATCTATATCATCTTCGTTCAACTGAGACATACCCTCATTCACAGTTTCGGACTCGGACTCGGACTCATATTCAGATTCGTCATTCTTTACAGGAGCGGTAGACATTTATGTACACACAGGAAAAATGGTGCATGTTTTTTCGCGCTGAAAAAAAATGTTGGTGTATAGTACAACAAACAAAATGGCCGGTGGTCTCATGCAACTCGTCGCTTACGGTGCCCAGGATGTCTACCTGACCGGCAACCCCGCTGTAACTTTTTTTCAGGCTGTGTACAAGCGTCACACCAACTTCGCGATGGAGAACATCGAGCAGACCGTCAACGGTAACCCCGCTGACAACGGTCGCGTCTCCGTGACCGTCGCGCGTAACGGTGACCTCGTCGCCGACATGTACGTCGAGCTCAAGGCTAAGGCTGGTCTCGCGGAAATCACCGGCGCCGCCGATGATACCTGCTTCGCGGCTGAGCGTGCCATCAAGGATGTTGAACTGTCCATCGGTGGTCAGCGCATCGACAAGCACTACCAGCGCTGGTGGCGTTTGTACTCCGAGCTCTACCTTGACGAGTCCAAGAAGGCGTCTTGGGGTAAGCTCACCACCCCCGGTACCGACGCGGGTCAGATCTTCCTCCCTCTGATTTTCTTCTTCAACCGCAACCCCGGTCTCGCGCTTCCCCTCATCGCGCTCCAGTACCACGAGGTCCGCCTCGACTTCGACCTCTCCGCCGAGTTCGACCAGTACACTGACGGTTCCACTTTCAAGGTCTACGCCAACTACATCTACCTCGACACCGAGGAGCGTCGCCGCTTCGCGCAGAAGGGTCACGAGTACCTCATCGAGCAGGTTCAGCACACCGGCACTGATGCCATGGCGGTCGCCGGTCAGACCAAGCAGATCCGCCTCTCCTACAACCACCCCGTTAAGGAGCTTGTGTGGTGCGCCGACCAGGGTTCTGTCTCCCGTGCCAACTTGTGGAATTTCACCTCGACCAACGACGTCGTCCTCGCGTCCAACGTTTCGGCGGGTGCCACTTCCGGTAACTGCTTCGTCGCTACGTCGATGACCGGTGCCCCCCTCCTCAAGGCGTCTTCCGAGGGTGGTGCTTGGACCGAGGAACTCGCCGGTCCCGTCGAGACCTTCAAGCTTGTGCTTAACGGTCAGGATCGCTTCAAGGAGCAGACCGGTAAGTACTTCAACCAGGTTCAGGCCTACAACCACCACACCGGCTCGCCTCTCCCCGGCGTATACTCGTACTCCTTCGCGCTCAAGCCCGAGGAGCACCAGCCCACCGGTACCTGCAACTTCTCCCGCATCGACAACGCGCAGGTTGCCATCAAGACCAAGGCCGGCGCTGTCGCGACCAACCTTAACATGTTCGCGGTCAACTACAACGTCCTTCGTATCCAGTCGGGTATGGGTGGCCTCGCGTTCTCCAACTAAACATTTAGTTTCAGTTTTCTAAAAAAATATAAAACTCAATTTTAAAATGCATAGTACTAATGCTATTTAAAATTGATTAGAAATCCTAAGTTAGGACGTTGGAGTCTCAAGTCGTGAAATCTTTTATTCGGTAGCGTCATCTCCGTATAAATCTTCTAGGATTGTGAGCATCTCTTCTACATCTTTAAGCGCCGATTTGGTAGATCGCAGGTTCCATACGGCCAACCTTTTCAACTTTTCGTTCATCTGTTTCGCCTCATTAACTTGATTCTGAAGACATTTAATTCTCTTATTCGATTCACTGATGACAGGAGGTGGAATATTTTTTTGTGGGTGCTGACGCCTCTGCCCGTTATACTTTGGGGTCGCGCGAGGAGAGTGTATACATTTGCACGTGATAGTGAACATGTACATGTATTGCGTCGAATCACTTTATACTTCTTTCATTAATGTTACCATGGGTGGTTGATCTTTGTACCCGTAATATAGAATAGAAATGCCGAAATTGTTCAACATGTCGTCGTGGACCCCCGAATTTATGTAACGTTTCCAATTTGACAGCGTCGTGTGAAAATATTCGTACCCTTCGTCAGAGAATGCATGAATCCGCATAAAAGGTTCTTGGCGTAGTTTTCTCATGTACGCGTTGACAGCTTCGGGTAACGGTACTGTATTATTGTCGACTGCGTGTAATATATCTATCACATAATAGCCATGAGTGTCGCATATTATATTAGTTTGTAACCGCGGGAACCCCTTTATATACATTTCAAGATCGGATTCACTGGGAAGTGTTGTAAATATCGGGTAATTTTCATTGACATTGCATTCGTGATGTACGTACCCGGTGTGTGTATGGTACGTTATTTTTGAGTTCCATAATCTATCAATATCCTTGGCTTCTATGGTTCCACGTTTTTTAGACGTGTTATAAGACGGATCTCTAAATTTAAACCCGTCGTATTCGATCCCACCGGCATATTCCCATCTGTTGACAGAAGATAAATGACTGATATCCCTTAATTTGTCGATGGATTTATGGGGCAATCTTACATGTATCTTCCTGAAAGCTGCACACGGTGATACGATTGAGAAACACATATAATCCTAAGTTATGATTATAAATAAAAAGAGTGCGCGTGACGTATCTATGTACGAAGTTTATACAGATGGAAGTTGTTTGGGTAATCCGGGGCGCGGTGGTTGGGGTGCCATAGGAGAGGACTTCAAACTTAATGGGAAGATGGGAAATACGACCAATAATGTTATGGAAATGACGGCTGTTCTCAACGCCCTGCAAGAGTGTGATAGACGAAACATACACGAGGTCTGTATATTTACAGACAGTCAGTATGTGAGGAATGGGATAAGTAAATGGATTGTGGGGTGGAAACAGAATCAATGGATATCTTCCACGGGTGCACCGGTGAAAAATAAAGATTTATGGATTGCTATCGACGAAGCTCGTAATAAGTTAAAAAAAGTTCATTGGAAATGGGTTAAGGCGCACAACGGCGACCCCAAAAATGAAGAAGTTGATAGATTAGCCTTTGAAAGTGCGGGTGGCACCACAAAGAAAGGTAAATTCTACAGGGTTGTCAAGGGTCACGTCCCGGGAATTTACACGACGTGGAATGAAGCTAAGGAACAAATTGATGGATACAGTGGATCGATATACAAATCATTTAAAACAGAGGAAGAGGCTAAAAGGTGGGTGCCCGCAGTACATAGTAAATTTACTCGAACATATATAAACGTTCCTTACGATGAGAAGGATTTCGTCAAATCTCGGGGTGCTTCGTGGGATCCCGAAGTAAAAAAGTGGTGGGTAAACGAGATGATTCCGGATCTCGAAAAATATATTGGTTAATTTAAATGGGTGATAGTAGCACACCCACGGATTGTAAATGGTGTGATAAACAGGAAAAATTGTTGGTCAAGTGGGCTGAAAAAGCTGCGGGATATAGATGGTTACATAATCATGCTAGGCTATATTTCAAGCGTCAGAATGATTATCTATCGTATCCTAGTATCATCATAGCGAGTATAACTGGAGTTGGGGGGTTCGCGGTTCTAAATCCTAGCGGTGGTGACAATGTGAGCGACGAAACACACACTCGTATCATTTTAATTCAATACTTTTTTGCGTTTTTGAATGTGATGGGAGGTATTTTAACATCCATAAGTAAATTTAGTCAAAGTTCAACAATGATAGAGACACACTCTAATATGTGTGTACAGTGGTCCAAATTTTACAGAAGTATTGACATGGAGTTATCCCTGGACACGAAACATCGAGTCGACGTTGTTGAGTTCGTGACAAAATCACGCGAAGAATACGATCGGTTATTATCTGAAGCGCCGGACATTCCAGAAATATCGATTAAGAGTTTTAACAATGCGTTCCCAGATAAAGAAACCAAACCAGACGTATGTAACGGGTTAAGTATAATTGTTTCAGACGATCAGTCATCTGATACTAACAATAATAGATCTATATCTAGATGGATAAGTGGTATGTCTCGTGCAAAAACGAGTCGTAAAAGTTTGGACGTTATTTAAGTTTTAAACCCTTCTTTTTTATGGTATTTTTCAGTTCGGCCATAAGTTTAGCGCGTCCATTACTAATTAGAGGCTTCGGAGGTGGTGGAGGTGGTGGAGGTGGCGGAGGTGGTGGAGGTCGAGTCTGGGGTTTTAGTGGTACTACATTGTTGGAGCGCGACACTGTTGCCGGTACTGCAACTATAGTTTTACACATTTTAATAACTCTTTGAGCATTTCTCACAGTATCATTAAAGTTCATGCTAATTTTCTTGCGAAGTTCAGAGGGTGAAAGTTGGACACGTTTTCCCTTTACGGTTTTGGTTAGACGAATGCCAAGTATTCTAGCTTTACTCTTTAGATCTTTATATTGCATTTAGTATTCTCTAATATTATTTTTCTAATATATACTAAATGCCATCTGTTAAAGAATTGAAGAACGTAAAGACAAAACTCAAAAAAGTTCCCAAATCCCGCGGAAATGCCCCCAAAATACCAACTGCTGAATTGCTTCGTCTAATCGCAGCGGATCCTAAAATTAGACGAGACAGGGAATTCATAAAACGTCTTCATGAACTCATGAAGAAATGATTTATTTAAGTTTTAACATATACATCGTTTGTCTAATGAGCGTGACGATTTCATCGTGAATGTTCTGAAGGTGTTTATCCTTGGGAAGTTTCATCGCTTTCATGCGCGCTAACAGTGACTTGAAGTAAGAATTGGCCAGTTCTGGTGTAGAAAGAAAACGTTTGTTCAACTTGGGTGGTTTGATCTTCGAGTATTTACCCATATACACTTCGCTGTATGTATCTATGAGTGGTACTATATTGGTGTAATACGTCTGTAAGGCCTTATGTTGAGCGTATGAGTTTGTGTGTAAATGGAAGTAGTGTGTCTGTGTTCTAGAATTCATCAACATTCCGATAAACTTATTCGCGTCTGACATTTATATATACATGTATTTTTTAATACCCACCCTTGAGAATATCGGGTGTCTCCGAAGGAAATTGCCTTGAAAAGAATTGTTTGTTACCCCAATCACTGTGTCCTATAGTACTCGGTCCACTTCGATCAATTTTCATGTGCTTACGTAAATCCTTATAATATACGCGGGCTCCTGCAGCTATTATATCTTCGTGTTTTAAATCGACGTGATTGTCGATAGGGAAAAAGTACTTGTAATACTTTTTCATATTATCTACGTGTACAAGATAGCACTTCATGCTCGTGATCCACTTTACGCGCTCTACACCGTTACCGATCTTACCATCGGGGTACCTGGACAGACAATGGAAAAAACATATCTCAAAATCATCACCGAGAGTGTCGATCACACCTTGTACCTTTTTATAAAATTCGTCATTCAGGATAATTACGTTGTCTTCAAACATGAGGGCGTATTTAATATTCTGATCAAAACATCTCTTGTAAAACTCCATGTGTCCCATGTAGCAGCCAATCGCACCCATGTTAAAGTATGTAATATCGGGTCGCTTCTTTACAGAATCATAATGCATTTCGAGGGCCTCGTTAAAATATTCGGGTTTCACATATTTTTTATACTTCGTCGCATTTTCAACGGATTTGGTATCCTTACCATATATGATTTCGAGTGGTATATTACTATTATAGTGACTCATGAAGGTTTCTTGGCGCTTCGTAGATGAAGGTAGAGTTAGTAAGAAGGATTTAAAATCGACATCGTTCACTCGACGCTTCTGTATCAACGCGAATATTAAGATAAGCGTCAATAACAGGAGTCCTAGGGTTTGGGTGTCCATATTATAATATATGTATAGAATATATTATGAAGCCGAAAATACTAGGTCTTCTGATAATCACGTTATTGTATGGGTTGATATATTCGTCTGTACCAGCGAAAGAGTTCGGCTTTAAGAGTGCATTAGATCCGTTTTACTTTTCGTTCACCACCATGAGTACGGTAGGGTACGGTGATATATCGCCGAAGACGGACCGCGCCAAACTACTCGTAATGTCACAGCAGACGGCAATTTTAATGGAAGTTGTGAACATGTTCAATCGCGTGTTTCCTACAATAAAATAATTAAATATAACAAGTGTGATGTGTCTAAAGTTTTTCGCGGTATCCACGCAAAGTGACGATTTTACTAAACCGTTCCTATGTTCGTGTGATATATGTTGTAAACAGTGCAATAATATGGAATCACTCGTCAAGCATATGGGGTCTCACGATATAAGAGATTTGAACGTACGTTTAAACGCAAATTACGGTACTGTTCGCTGTAGCACGTGTTTCCATTCATTTAGAAATGTGTATGACATGAGTTCACATCCATGTGTCACGCGTGAGTCAACGAAAGATAGTATCGTTTAGGTTTCTTTATCATTTACCGACCATTGCCCATTCATAAGTGCCGAGCGTCGCTCCCAATCTGTAATTTTTAACGTATTTGTGGGCGGTGTAATAAGTACACCCTCGTCGACGACGCGACATTTATAATTACCCACCGCACACATATGTTCGAGTTCAAATCTCGATGCAAATTGAACATAAGGGGGTAAATGGATTTCTGCCTCGAGTAACGTTTTGTAACGAAACGCATCTTCGAACGTTTTGAATGCGATTATACAATTCTCCGAAACGTCGTCATCATTTTTTGACATTACCGAATACACACCCAGATCCCCCTCTCTTATGAACGCCAAGATATGAAACATTCGTATCTTGGGATCAATCTCTTCCAACGACTTACTATTCGTAGTATCATATGAATAGTAAGACGTAGTTTTGGTATTACATCTTTTCGCTCGCGAGTAATTAATCGTTCGTATAGGCAATCTGGCAGCGAACATATCTTTTCCTATCATAGGATTATTATAATTTATACTTAGGATCATTTTCTTTCCAAAAGCTCCGACCATCCTAAAATGCTATCAGTGTTCATGTAACACCACGGGTATTTATTCACACCATCGTAACCAGCGAAGTGTATGGGTTTTACACCTACATTTTTACAAAGTGCGCATGTTACATCATTATCGTCGATGATGGTACCAATATTTAGACATGTACATATATCCGATTTAAATACTTCGTGATTCGTAAAACTATTCGTTAATATGATGTCATCAAATAATCCCGGGTAGTGTGTATCGATCCATTTTTCAGTTGCATTTCTAGCACAATTTTGTCGCCCGGTTACAATATATATTTTATCGTATTCTTCGCGAAGCATTTTGATCGCTTTAACAGAGTCGTCAAAAGGTTTTATATTCTGAAACGTCTCCGAATTGTAAAATTCGCGTACCATTTTCGACGATTCGTCGTTTGTGATTTTGAACATATTACTATAAATGTAACCATATTTAGACTTAGTCGGCATAGATAAATTTCGCCATTTTGCCATAGGTTTTACAAATGGCATGAGAACTTCGTCAATGTCAATGGCGATGCGATTCATTACAATACAATTACTCATAATCTCTAATTACAATTCCAACCGGAAATCTTGGTACACCCCCGGCTGTTATATTTTGAAAACGCACGGTGAGCATCTTTCCAATATATTTTTTATGGTTCTTGTAGTCCTTCTCACGTTGAGCGATTGTACCCTCTGGTCTAACAGTAAACTGTTGATCATCTTTAGTTTTACACACCCAAACGACAGCATTCGCATCTCGACCATTCCCCGTGTTGGCGCCGGTGATTTCAAATTCTTCCGTCTGGAAATCTTTGAATTTCAGAAGGTAATTGCTTCGCTGACCCACTTCGTATACACTGTCCTTGTCTCGAATCATTGTACCCTCGTGACCCTCCTCGACGTGGCTTTTATGAATATGGGTGAGGTGGTCTCGCGACATGACGAGTGTAGTCTTCACATACTCGTAATGGGGGTTACTAAGAGACTTAACCTTATCCCAGCGTTCATCGAATGTCATATCAATCTTCCCCAAATCAAAGAAATCGAACACATAGAACTTTAGTTTCAAGGGGTTGGTCTTGAAAGTGCTTGTAAGTTCTTCGAATGTCATGTTTGAGTCAAACGCTTCACCATCGACATATTGACCCTCCTTGAGTCCCTTACCAAGAATCTCAGTTCCAGGTACAATCTTACCAGTCCTCGAGATACCCCCATCCTTAGAGACAAGTAGGCGGACACCATCAAGTTTGGGTTGAACGTAAAAAGGTTGACTGATATACTTCTTACGATCTTCCCATTTATTGGCGAGCATAGGCAACACTTGGTTGCACTTAATATGCTCATTGTTCCACATGGTTTGGGCTCTCTTGAGAGCCTTTTCATAACCAGTTTTGACATTGATTCGTGACTCAGAAAACTTGTCATTTCCTTCAACACCAGAAATCTTCACGATGTCCGCAGTTCCATCTCCTAGATCTTCGACTTTGATGTCAACGTAGCGCTTGTTACCATGTTTATCTTGTCTGATAAGGCGCTCCATTGTATGAATAAATAAATTCTCAACTTTAAATAGATGTCCGGTTTATTGGTTATAAATCGCGAACGCATGGAGAGACTTAAACCCCAACCGTTCACGACCATTCCATTCAATATGAATACACTCAGTGTAATTGTTTTACTGATATGTATGATTGTTCTCTATAGACGTTATGTGAAGGTTAAGAAATCTCGTGAACAACGCCATATTTAATACATTCTTCCGTGTTTATGTAGATGTCACGTGACATCATATCATTTAGGACGTCTTTGGGAATATCCGTTTCAGTTTTATATAATTTTTTAACAGTTTTCATAAGCTTCTTACACGTCTTTAGTTCGTCTCGCAATTCATTATACTTACCCATGAACCCAGAACTCAGTTGATGAATGAGTACGTATGCGTGCCTACCCATATACCGCTTCGATCCACCTAGTAGAATAAATGTCCCGGCGCTACAGCATACACCGTCAACATACGTGTGTACGCGCACGCGTGAACCCTTTAGCGTATCCATAGCATTCATACCCGCGTACACATCACCGCCATCGCTACATATACGCACGTTAATCGTGGGTACATATCCAGGAAGATCGATCGCTTTTTTCAATAGATCAACTTCCAAAGCTTTAAATTTTTCTACGAATTCTAGTACATTTTTGCGGTCTACGTCACCGTAATAATAAATGTCACAACCTGACACACGCACTTCGGCGGTCACGTCTTCGTGTTCGTCCTCGTTTTCAGAACTCATTTATCAAACTTCGCATTTTCTTTTTAACTTTCATTACTTCGGTTGGTCTCAGTTTATTTCCTAATGCTAGGTGGTTCATGACATCGAAATCTGATGGGGAAATTTTATATCGTATTGCATTGTCAAGTTGTCCACTTGAAATGTATTGTCGTATGACAGTCAATTCTTCAACACCTAAATGAGTCGTATTCCTGGACTGGATACTCTTCAACTTATTCTTTCGCATTTTGTAATTGCCATACTTAGTCCACGAACTCCCAGGCTTGATAGCATTTACCTGTAAAGGTTTACCTAAATACATTTTAGGAATCGCCGCAGCGTGCAACGCGTAATATGGCATGAGATCCCAACAACCTGTTTTATAAATGACATTATCGTATACATCGGCGATAGATAGTGAATTTATTATATCGACTGTCGAATGGTCTTTGGATTCTAGGTAGTTTCCATGTACGACATCACATACGTGACCGTGTTCGTGAAGTGTTTGTGAGATATCAAAAGTTCCAATTGAACATAGGATATCAGCGATGACGTCCTTTGACGTTTTAAAAATATCCTTTTCATCAGAGTTTTGTACGTAATCGTAAAAATTAAATAAATTTCCGTCACATTTTTCAGCAGCTATGCGCGAGCGTGTATTATCGGGAAGAAGAGACGTAATTTCATCAGGGGTTCTACGTGGTACGATTATGAGTTCAAAAGATGGGAGTACATGAACCGATGTCGATGTCACCACGAGGGATTTATTTACACCCCGACCATTATCTGAAACATAATCCACAATCTGTTTTTGCCAATACACACTGGTATCGTAACCATCTAATAAAATAGTAGACCCCGATTTCAATATGTCGTGGAATGAGAATTGATTCTTATGTAACGTGTCAGCTTGTAACTCTACGACATTCTTGTCACCCAATACTTCAGAAACTATAAACGATTTTCCTCTACCAGATGGTCCACACACGAAAACATTCTTCCCTTCCGATACATATTGTTCGAGGAGTTGAATTTCTTTAGTGTGCAGCGTTATTGGACGCTCCTTTTTTTGTGATATTATTTTAATGAAGGATTCCATCAAGGATGATCTGACTGAGCAAGCACTAGACCTTGTCTTTAATAATCAAACCTTATATACAAAAATAATAGATCCTATAAAGAGAAAGGTTATACCTGTCATAGTCTGTATTGCACTCTTTAATATTATTATGTTTGTCATGCTGTTTTATCTTACTCGTCGTCTGTCATCGATTTTATAACAACATCTGTAAGTTGATCGGCGGTGCGTCCTCTCAACTGACTCAAATCCTTCTTCAGTTCGTTGGATAATTCATTTTCACTTACGAACATCTCGATAGGTTGAATGTGCATTATTTCGGGTTTGAAAATTCCGTTATCGTCTGGAAATTGTTTTTCAAACGACTGAATGACAAAGTAGGGAATTGGTGGTGATTGTTCTATAAGTTTATCGTATTCCGCGCGACACGCGTCTATCATCGCGGATCCGTCACATGACCGTTCTTCTATTGGAAGTGTTAATTCAAGACGGATCGTTCTAGAAAGTTTGCCATATTGGAGTGACGCGACACGATTCCCTTCCATCATCTCACTTATTTTAAGAAATTGCATGATAGTCGCTATTATACCCGCGATCAGATTCAGACCACCGATGATAGCCGGTGCTGCACCTCTTACACTCGGTGGTAGTGAACTCTGAGCAAAGTTCGCAGTACCCGTGATTGTGGAAAGAACGATCACAGGAAGTGAAAATTGCATGTTTTGTTTTTTGTAAATTAAGAACGCGTGATTGTGCATATATCTGTAACACGCCGAAGCCTCACCCCATGTTTTCAATATTTGTTCTTGTTGTGGGGACCACGTGAACTTGGGTTTTAAACGCGCTTTTTTATCCTTTTCCATAATAATATATATTTACATTTAATTTCTGAATCTATATAAAATGAAACGTTCTACTCAGAATGCAATTGGTTTTATCCTTGTTATACTTCTCGGGGCGTACATCGGATACTTGCGGTACCTGATGGATAAGGAAAAGGTACAATCGCGGAAAAATAGGTCTCGAGCTATGAGAGTTCCCGACCGTCTTCCCACCCCCGAACCGATTAAGTATCGATTGTCCGAACCCGAACCCGAATTTAGGAAACCTCCAATTAAGAAATATAAACCTGGGTACGTGCAGCAGATGGGTCTATTATCGGGGCCAGGTGGTGAAACGTTACCCCTATACGGAAAAGAGGTCAGGGGGCATAGGGATAGGTATAATTATTACACGTCGACAACCGGCGAACAAATATATTCACTTCCAGTGACTCATAATGGTCGTGATTGTATGGATACTCTCGGGTGCCCTGAATTATATGATAATACGCAGGTTTCTGTATTAGGCAACTCATCTCCATTTGACGTGAAGATGTACAGAACGGAAAATTACTTCTAAGTGAAACGAACCCCGAATCGTTTAGTTATGTATTTTTTAGCTTCTGGCATAGAAGGACGACTCCACAATAACCATCTCGACCAAAATCCAGCCGTGCGTATACCCGTTTTATTCCAAGTTTCACCCATACGGGAATGGCGCGCTAAATATCTACGCATACGTTCAGGGTCTTTATGAATAGTAAAATCTGAATAACCTTTACCCCCAAAATCTACAGACTTACCGTCTTCAAACGTGACCCTGTACTTTTTTTCACTTTTCGGACTGTTTCGTAACAATACCTTCATATAATTATACGTATATAAAGTTTTCGTAATGGGCTTAAAGATTTCCGGCGAGTATAAGATATCGGCTGAGATGCCCGAGTTGGTCTAAGGGGTGCGACTTAAGATCGCTTGTGCTATGCACGCGTGGGTTCGAACCCCACTCTCAGCAACCGCTCCTATAGTGTAGCTGGTAAACACTGTGGACTTTGAATCCACCGCCCCAAGTTCGAATCTTGGTGGGAGCTTCCCCTCTCTTAGCTCAGTTGGTAGAGCAGTGGACTGTAGTTCCATTTGTCACCTGTTCGAATCAGGTAGAGAGGACCATTCCTTCATAGCTCAGTTGGTTAGAGCGTGCGACTGTTAATCGCGAGGTCATCGGTTCGATCCCGGTTGAAGGAGAATTTTATATTTACACCGTACACATTACGAAAACAATGACACTTTCGTAATGCGTATGATACTCGCGTTTTTACTATATAATTCTTGTGCTATTGATTGATATGATATTTATGGATCGAATATTAAGATACTTTAATAAGGATATTATGTTACCTATACGCTGTTACGCGAGTAAGAAGCAGATGTTCGACCTTAAACATAGGTGCGATTGTCGAATGTTCTGTAAAAAAACCTCAGGTGGAAAACCTGTACCGGTATCAATCTCACAAACTCTACACCCGAATAACAGAAAATATTATTACCGTATAATAAATGGTCCGAAACATAAGCAACAACAATTTTCCTGAAATGGGAAGTCCGGTTGTTGGAAATCGAAACAACAACAACAACAACAACAACAACAACAACAACAAAACTAATAACAAACACCCTAAAAACAAAAATGTAACCACACATTTCAATAAAAAATTCGACAGTGTAAATAAAAAGAATATTCCTGCAAGCAAAAGATCCTTTTTGATCACGGATGTCATGGCCAATAAAAAGGTGCGCACCGTTTACGATATTCGCGCACTGAAAAAATGGTTACAGACACACGGTACGAGTCCTATGACCCGCATACCGTATAATGCATCAAATATACGAAAGTATCCCAATCAGCTTCCAAAACCTCTTGTCGTCAAAATGAAACGTGGGCCCCCGACTAAAAAGTCTCCAACTAAGAAGTCTCCAACTAAGAAGCAGCGTCGTAGCTAGAGATGTTTCTGACACACTGCGATGTACATGTCACTTCCACCTATTAATTCTAACTCGGTACTATCTACAGTACGTTTGGTAAACGGTCCAACGTTCCCGTTATTACATTTCATACACAACGCGGAAAGTTTAGTGACTTCAGTCGCGAGTGGTATACAATCGATCAACTCCCCGAACTTTCTTTGAAAGCAATCTCCGTCTAAGCCGGCTAGAATGACCATTTTGTTTTCAAATAAACACAATTCGACAAACTTTTTAAGTTTTGGGAAAAATTGAGCTTCGTCGATAGCTACCGTGTCACAATAAAGGAAATCGTCTGATACTACAACTTCAAATGGGTCAGACACTTTCAAACAATTAAACTTGACATTATCATGTGTTCGAAGTACTTCATCGGGTGACCTGGTATCTTTGTCAGAATTCAGAACCAGTATATTCTTATGTATAACTTTCAATCTTTTGAGACGTCGAATGAGTTCTGACGTCTTTCCAGAGAACATATTACCCATGATAATGTGAAGGCTCATGTTTATTAATACTCATGTATATTTTTTATTAATCTTTTTTTATATTTTCAAAGTATGAAGCGGTATGTTTCGATTCTAATCATAACAGTGGCCGCGATACTTTACTATATTCAGTATAAATATATTAGATTGACGGATTATTTCATGATAGAGACGACCACACCCAGGGATTTTAGCCAATTTACATTTGAAGATGATTTTTTAACAAAAGAAGAGTGTGCAAAATTATCAACTTATATACAGAATCACCCACGTATGTCCGAAAGTGATCTGGGAGAACAATTTAAAGGAACGTATGGGTTTCAATTTACGTTCAGGGACGCTTCAGTGAAATACGACGTGACCAATATAAAAAGAATGACTGGTATCGACCTCGATCCCATTTACAAAATATATAAAAAAATCAAACACCCGGGAACAAACGTTTGTTTATTTAATCCCTTACTTATTAACACCTCGTCTACAAAATCTGAAAATAACACGGCCGAACCTCATTACGACACGACGATTAATGCGATGCGTCTCTCTCGACGTGTTACTCCGGTATGTACAACTGTCGTATATATTGAAGTACCAGATGAATATGCATGGGGGCGTCTAGGGTTAGCTAAGTTTGGTCATACACGGGGCATTGATTTCGTGTATATAAAACCCAAAGTAGGTCGTAAAGTAACTTTCCGAGGTGACGCGTATCATTATGTCGAGCCGATGTACACCGAAATTCCCAAGAAACGTATCAGTTTAGTTTTTGAACAGTATAAGTTACGTCCAGAGGAAATACAAAAATTTGGAAATATTGAGGTAACATAAAGTCGAATTACTATATAGTATTATGCTGGAATATACGACAGAAAGCGGTATAGCTATACGCGTGGGGCAATCCGCAAAAGAAAACGACATACTCACGTTCACGAGCGATCCGCAATATTGGTGGTTGCACGCGAGTGGGTATCCCGGTGCTCACGTTGTCGTATGCTACAAAGAGGGACCCCTATCCAAGGAGGTGAAGCGCGATGCAGCCGTATTGGCTATACATCATAGTAAGACACCCGAAACGAAAATGTCTTGGGTCGACGTGACACAGGTTTCAAATGTAACGTTGGGTAAGCATAGGGGTCTAGTGACACTCAACGGTCACATAGAACAACCCACCGTTTTCAAACGTAAAGAAAATGATCGCTTAGAAAGACTTTTAAAACATAGACGCAAAATAATAGTATGAGCCATCATCAGGATTGGGAGCCCGTCGTCATTCGAGGAAAGTCACCCGCACGCGAACATGCGTCTCGTAGACCGCATGTGGAAATTACAAAAGACCAAAAATTAGACCGCGAAGAGATTGGCACACATGAAAAAGTTGGTATGACAACGGCCAAGACTATTCAGAAAGCGCGTATTGTAAAAGGATACAACACACAAAGGGAGCTTGCGATGGCGATCGGTGTCACACCAGGTATCATAAATTCATATGAATCTGGAAAGGCACTTCCAGATCCTAAGACTATGCAAAAACTCCGTCGAGTTTTAAATGTTAAACTATAGTACATGAGTTTGACATTCAAAGAAAGCGTAGTTCTTCATCATACAGCATACCGCAATATCGGTCTTTTCACTTCCATTTCCCTAGCCCTCTTAGGAGTGTCTAGATTTTACAGGGCAAAGGGAAACGAATTGTATAACCAAGCTTTCATACTGATCAGCATGGTTGCGATCACACTCGCGATTATCATTTTACACAATCACATATCTCAAATGACATTCTTCATAAGCAAACTAGACGGAGAAGAGCGAGATATGGCACAAGTTTGGTTAGATGTCGCGAAAAAGACGTATTTTCTCGTATTGCCCATAGCTGGTTTCACTGTATTTACATTTTATAGACAGTTCTCTAAGAAGTGAGTGATGTATACAAACCCGCTATGTAATACACATCTTCGAACCCGAGTTCCTCTAATTTCTCTGCCGCAAATCTGGCACGTTGCCCAGTGTTGCAGTAGACGAGTAGCCCCTTCTTAGGGAGTTCTGTAGTGGTTTTTTCGTTTATCTTATCCACAGGTATATGTAACGCCCTGGGGTAATGTCCTGCGCGGTACTCTGTGGCGGTGCGAACATCGATCACTCTCTTTATCTTACCCTCTTTGATGAGACGTTTGGCCTCGGAGGAAGATACTAGGTTCTGCCCCATGTAGGTGTATGCGAGAGCTCCTGTGAGGGCACCAGCTATGATAAGTGGTATCATTTAGTATTTGTGGGGATTTTAACTTTCACATGTTCCATGTCAAAACAACATTGTGCGAAACCATCGTATGTTTTCTTACACGATTTACAATAATAAAGGGTATACGCGTTCATGATATAATGGCTCTTGGAAAAAAAGAAGAAGTTTACACCCGTCTGACTCCTGAGGAGATGGCGAAAAAATCTATGGAATCCAGGAAGAATGCTACTGAGCGTGCACTTAGGTCTGAAAATGTTCGATACAAGTCAACATGCGACCCTGTAAGATTCGAAGAATTTCTCGAACATCGTCTGACAATCTGGGCGGGTTTGAAACATAAGACGTTCCACGCGACCAAGATGTACGATAAAACTTCTGAAATTTTGTCTTCCCTCAAAGCAAATTAACTTTCTAATTATTAAGTAAGATGTCTTTGAGCGATGCTCAGATTACCAAGAAGGTTGGGGATCTGCGTAAATCTGAGGGTAAGATCTACGCCCCCCTCAAATATTTCAGAGGACTCACTACCCTCAAGGAGGTTGAGACCCGCTACAAGAAGATGCTCCGAAAGGATTACAAAGATTTCAAGACGGACAAGGGACAGAAAACAAAGACTTCTTCCTACACGCAAAAGTTTAGAAAGATGTACCCAGGAGTCAAATCTCTCCCTGAAATTGCTAAGGCTACTGGCATGCCTTTGAAGACCCTCAAGACGGTGTACAATAGGGGGCTCGCTGCGTGGAGAACCGGGCATCGTCCGGGAGCTTCTCCACAAGCGTGGGGCTACGCGAGGGTTCACAGCTTCGTCACGAAGGGGAAGACGTACTACACGGCGGATAAGGATTTACGTTGAAACCTTCTTATCTATTTTATCCATTGCGAGGTGACATTCTCTACATAAAGTAACAACTGGATACTTAGCATGTAGTTTCACAAACCTTCTCAGAATTTCCGTGGAATGTATCTCACCGATTTCGTGGGCTTCGAGGGCTAAATCCATGACACCCCCGCGGTTTAATATCGTATGTGCACTATCAAAACGTTTTTCATAGCGACCACAGCATTCACATTGTTGACTTTTGAATTTTTTGAAGACCGTCTTAATAACATTAGCCCCGCTGTTACCCAGTTTCGTTATAGCTTTAAAATTCAACTTATCCCCTGGGACCAAAGGGCTCCACTCTGTCGTCTCTAGGTAGTCGTTTATGTATTCCTCTATACGAGAACACAGTCTTTTAAATTCATGTGTATGAGGAGCTGTTACGGGATTCATGAACACGTGGTAAAAGTAATCTTTCCGCGCATCCGATTTATAGTATACCTCACGCATCCATTTTTCCTTTTTTATCTTTACCATACTACTTTTTACTTAAAATGTGGTGAATATTACAATTACTTAAGTTCTATTTTTTTTTGATCGCAATTGTGGAATACCCTTTCGCTTTAACTGCCATACATGTTCGACTACGACAGTTGCACCCATCGCTGTGAGTATGGGGTTATCGTATACGGATACTCCGTACCACATTACGATAAATCCCCACGCGAATGCTAATACATCTGTCACTGGCGATGCGAGATAACTACAATTAGCCTCTGTGGGGATTGATTTTTCCATTATTATATAGAACGCCGATCCAAGAATTATAGATGAACCTAGTGCAATAGTATGCTTCATTTAGTATATACATATATTATATGATAGTACCTAAAGAATAAGAAACTTTATTGTATAATGAATAGCGTCGTCCCTAAGAACGTTCAACAATTAATTGGTTCATCTGAACTTTCGATGGACCAAAAATTGATCGGTTTCATGATGTTCATGCCCAATGTTCCCGAAAATGAGATGGTCGAAAAGATTGTCAAACACAATCTAGAACTCGGTACAAAAATCAAAAAACTCGCTGAAGAGGATAAAATTACTATCGGTAAATTTGATAAAAAATTCATTCTCGATGTAAAAGTAAATTAAAGATGTTTCACGTAACTTATTAAATGCAGTTACTGATTAAGAAGCTGTCTTCCGATGCAATCACTCCCACTCGCGCGTCCCAGGGTTCCGTTGGATACGACTTATACAGTACTGCGGATTCTGTTGTGCCGTGCCAACATGGACGAGTCATAGTGGGAACTGGCATTGCAGTGGGTCTACCTGATGGAGTATACGGACGTGTCGCGCCTCGTTCAGGACTTGCCGCGAAGCATTGTATAGATGTCGGAGCTGGAGTCATTGACCCAGATTATACGGGTGAGATTAAGGTCATCATGTTTAATCACGGGTCTGAAGATTACGTAATTAAGCGTGGTGATAAAATCGCGCAAATGATTCTGGAGCGGTGTGAAACGCCCCCAATCGAAGAAGTCCTAGAAATTGAAGACACTGTACGTGGCGCCCACGGATTTGGGTCTTCTGGTTAATTTAATTACCGAACGCTACACCAGCCATACCATCCTTCACGCGGAGGATGTTATAGTTGACAGCATATACACGGTTAATATTGTTACCGGCGCCACCAGTAGGCGACGTGACGGAGAGCTTCGCATTATCTATGCGGGAAAAGTTGAGCGTCCCAGAGGGTTGAGACTTGTTGATCTTGAGGCAGAATGGCCATGTGTACACAGGGGCTGTATCGAGTACATCGGAAGGTAATGTATCAACATGCATTTCATGAACGACGTTATGATGGAACGTCTTCGACGTGTTCTCGAAGAGGGGTGTACCGTTAATGTATAGGGTCGACCGGTCGAACGAGTATTGCGACTGCCAGTTCGTACCATCGACGGCCGATGAAACGAGGTGAAGTGCCTTGACGGGGTGATTGAAATAAGTGAGATCAATGTCGGTATCGGTCTCGGTTACGGGTTGGTACTGTAACTGTGTAAAGAGAATTTCGTGGTCATTCTTTACGAAATAGTCACGCTCATCGGTGTCGAGGTAGATGTATGTACCGTATACCTCGGGCGTTGTCGTGGGGGTGAAATTCGAACGACACTTGATACGAATCTCTACGGTGTGGTACTGAAGACCGACCAGGGGGAGAGACTTGGTCCAATCTTCGCTAAAGAAGAAAGGAATGACGAAATAGTCCGAGCCGCGACCAGCCGTTGTTGCGTCAGCCTTCGCGTTACCCGCAATTTCACTCGAAGTTGTGGCACAACCGGCCTTGGAAGAAGTGTCGTTGTAGAGAATGTTGTGAACACCCTGAATGTAAAGTGCGTCGAGCTTGCACACTTCCTGGCCTCCTATGTGAAGAGAGAATTCGGTCATGTCACCCTGACCGGACGAGAATAGACCGTTGGTATTGGTGAGAACGTTGGAAATGTTTTCCGCTTCAATCCATACATAGCTAAGCAAGTCACCTTTGGAGCGAACGGGTATGACCACCTCATTGGAGCTACCGAACGAGCCGATGTAATCCATGCGTTCTGGTTTGATGGAGAAGTTCGTATGACGCTTATAGTTTTGGCGAAAAAATGACACCTCGGGGGTGCCAGTAATGTATACATCCTGAGCACCCTTAGATACAAGATCAATCAACGCAGCTGACATTTACTATGTAAAGATATTAAAATTTTACCTCTATAACGAAGTATGGTACAGTTTCAGGTTCTTATATGGGATTCTCGTGACGAAGAGGAGACGCATGTTATCAGGTTATTCGGGAAGACAAGTAATGGTGAATCAGTGTGTGTGACGACGAATTACACACCGTACTTTTTCGTCAAGATTCCAAGAGGTATGATGAAAGAGGCCCTGATGCGGTACATCGAGGATGCATGTTACGCCGATCTCATCACGGGTTTTGACACCGTGAAAGCTAAAGATGTATGGGGATTTCAGAACGAAGAAAAGTATACATTTTTACAAATTTTTTGCAGGGATTTGACAGCTCGAAGGCAGGTGAGTAACCGCCTGAGAAAACCCATACGGGACCTCAACAAGAAGCTTCACATCTATGAAGCGAATATTGACCCCGTTCTTCGTCTGATGCACGAGACTGGTATAGAATCTACCGGTTGGGTTGATACGAACGACGGTGTGATTCGAGCCTGTCACGCGCATGTCGACATCGATCTTTTTTGCAAGGATTGGAAAAAACTCACACCTGTTAAAACAGATGTGTTGGCACCATTCGTCGTGGGATCGCTAGACATCGAGTGTTATAGCTCTACTGGAAAGTTTCCTGATCCGAAAGTTCCTGGAGATGTATGTTTTCAAATAGCGATTTCCCTGAAAAAATTCGGTTCTGACGATGAACCATACGACAAAACATGTTTGTGCTTTGGTGAAACCGACTCTAATCTAGAAGGCTGTAACATAATCAGTTTTGATACCGAACGTGAAATGCTCACGGGATTTAGTAAATATTTACGCGAAAATGATGTTGATATTATTACCGGTTGGAATATTTTCGGTTTCGATTTAGAATACATCATGCAACGTGCTTCATTTAACCACTGTTCAAGAGAATTCTTTCAACTGAGTAAACTTCGAGGACACATTTGTAATTTGGTATCGAAAAAACTTTCATCAAGTGCTCTAGGGGATAATGAGTTAAAACTCGTACCAATTCCAGGTAGATTCGTGTTCGATATGTTTCACGAAATTAAACGTGAACATAAACTCGATTCATACAAACTTGATAATGTGTCTAAAATTTACTTAGGGGATCAGAAGATCGACATGTCACCCAAGGAGATGTTTATGCGTTTTAAAGAAGGTGACCCCGTAAAATTGCGCGAAGTCGCCGAATATTGCATTAAGGACACAGTTCTTCCACATAAACTCATCACGAAGTTGTCCACACTGATGAATTTACTCGAGATGGCAAAGGCGACGTGGGTACCGTTAAACTATCTCGCTGAGCGTGGGCAGCAGATCAAAGTTTTTAGTCAGCTTACGAAAAAGGCGAGGGAACTCGGTTTTAAAGTACCCGCATTCGAGTATGGATATACAGATAACGCTGGATATGAGGGGGCCACCGTTCTCGAGGCGCAGTCGGGTGCTTATTATACACCCATAACAGCGCTCGATTTTGAGGGTTTGTATCCGTCTATCATGATGGCCCACAATTTATGTTACTCATCACTTGTCATGGATAAAAAGTATGATAATGTACCGGGTGTCACATATGAAACATTCGGCGAATATAAATTTGCGCAGAATGTACCTTCCCTTTTACCTGCAATTTTATCTGAACTTAAACAGTTCAGGAAGCAAGCGAAGAAAGATATGGCAAAATCTACGGGTGCGACAAAGAATATGTATAATGCAAAACAGCTAGCGTATAAAATTTCTATGAATTCTGTGTATGGGTTTACGGGTGCTTCAAAGGGTATGCTTCCGTGTGTCGCCATCGCATCTACCGTGACAAGAAAGGGTAGAAGTATGATCGACGATACAAAGCGGTACGTAGAAGAGAATTTCCCGGGTTCGAAGGTACGATACGGTGATACTGATAGTGTTATGGTAGAGTTTGACGTAGGTGACCGGAAGGGGCAAGAAGCTATCGAGTATAGTTGGGAAATCGGTGAGAGAGCCGCCGAAGAGTGTACACGTTTGTTTAAAGCTCCCAACAATCTTGAGCTCGAGAAGGTTTACTGCCCATATTTTCTGTATTCAAAAAAGCGGTACGCAGCTAAACTGTGGACGAAGGGTAAAGATGGTAATATGAATATGGATTACATTGATGTGAAAGGATTGCAACTCGTTCGCCGAGATAATACTCCTCACATGCGAGAAGTGTGTAAAGAACTTCTTGACGTTATTCTCGAGAGTAGCGATACCGATGCACCTAAAAATTTAGCGAGGCAACGCGCTATCGAACTTCTTGAAGGTGAGGTACCAAACAGTAAGCTTATACTGAGCCAATCCCTTTCTGATACGTATAAAGTTAAGGGTAAGAGTGTATCGATTTCAAAGGTTGAAAAGGAACACGATGATGATCCGACGAGCTGCGACATTAATATGGCACATGTTCGCGTTGTAACTAAGATGCGCGCGAGACAACCCGGGTCGGAGCCGAGATCCGGAGACCGAGTTCCGTATCTATTGATTAAGACGGAAGATCCACGTGCGAAGGCGTTTGAAAAATCTGAAGATCCAAAATTTGTCGAGGAACACAACTTACCTATCGACTATTCGTATTATTTTATTAACAAATTTCTGAATCCGGTATGTGACTTGCTGGAACCACTATTCGAAAATCCAAAGACTGAAATTTTCGGAGAATTGTTAGAACGTGCAAAACCTCCGAAGAAAAAACGCGCGACCAAGGGAGAAAAACAGATGCTCATTTCAGACCTATTTAAAAGGTAGGCGCGACATTGTATCATGGGTTTATCCGACCAAATAACGGAATTGATTGAACGCGAGGTTGAGCGCCGTGTATATGAACGCGTTTGTAAAGTTCTGGAAAAGGTTACTGAACTGTTTCCTGTGTCTAAGAAATATGTGAGGCGTGAGTTCTTACCCGATGTTGAGTACTGTCAAGGTATAACTAAAAGTGGTCGTTTCTGTACAAACAAGGCGACTAAAGAGGGGTTCTGTTCATTTCATGTAAACGACGAACGTTTGTGTGAGCCTATACACATACAGACAACAACATTGCGTCACAATCACCCATTTCCATCTGGGTTTATTGAAGGGTGCCCGAAATGTGAAGATGACAAAAAAAAGAAGTTAGAGAAGTAAAACATGTATGATGTAACATGAACAAATCAGATATACTATTAACATCTATAAACACATTTTATGAGATACCTGAAAATAAACTCCTTTTGACAGAATTGTTGACAAAGTCCAGTGGAATTTCTCTCAGAAATTTGGAGTGGTTCATAACAAACTATTCAAAAAAACATAATACGTCATATACTACGAGCGACGGGCGCATTTTCAGTGTACATTGCGCCTATAAATCGAGTCTGGACGGTTACAGTAAAAAATTATTCGATCCATTTTGTAGGTCTGAAAAAATTACGTACACTATCCCCGGTACAACTGATGAAATTCATACGACTGTCGCACAGTTGAATTTCATCAAATGGTGCATTAAAAATAAAATCGTTGATTATATTCGCGATAATAAAGATACTCTGTTTAGTAAGCGAGTTTCATAAACCCGTTTTCGAAAATGAACGTCTGATATCCTACGTAATACATGTTGAGTGTATACACTTTATTTAAATTAGGTACCAGTTTCACTTCTATGAGTGTTCGATCTGATTTTAATTTTCCGAAGTCCAAACTTCCCGATGGTTCCACATTCACCGGATTCATCGAGAATGAATATGTATATATATTTCTTATCGGTCTCGACAATCGATGTGCATGGGGCACTATATATTTGTAATAGGCGTGGCCGGGGTTTAGAATATTGGGCAAATCTTGTCCATTTATAAAAAATTTGGCCGATGACATCACGGGAGTAAAAAACGAATTTTCTGCACTAAACGTGTCGCTCGACGAAAAGTTGTATCTATTTTCAAACACATTACTCTCTATGGTAGTACCAGACCCCTTTATCTCGTTTTCGTCCTCAAATTCCTTGTTTCTAAAAAACCAAAAAATCGTCTTTACAGGAATTTTTGGTACCAATTGAAGTTTAACTTCATTTGACCCGATTTCAGTTTCAACCGACGGGTGACGTTTGACCACATCTGTCGTCACAACCTGTTTTTGTGTCATTAAAAAGGACCTTTCGATGGGCGAAACGGTCATTTCTTCCGTAATCATGTAAAAGTGGTCAAACGTAACAGTGTCCACTGAATTTGTTAAGAATGATTGTGGTCGAAATTTTATTCTGAACTCTAATTTCTGTTTATGAATCGCACACGTTGGAAAGTATGGTCTATTCGGAAAATTAGTAGAGTACTCGTCACCTTCATATTTTCTTGAAAAAAATAACGGAATCGGAATCATGAGCCTAGATGTAGAACGAACGACACTTTCATCATTTTGTATCGATGTGTACTCTGCGAGGTTACGGTTGATGGTGTACCTTTTAGTCCGCTTTTCCGATGCGTCGAGATACATTTCGTCATATATGATACCCCAATCATCGTAATATTTTTCTACTTCTATCTCATCGACGTGCATACTCACAGACTCTATCATGTGACGCCCGAGTTGGTCGGCGACATTCGAAGTACCTGTCAGACCAGGAAAGTCGATGAGTATGTACATGTTAGATATCAAGTCTCCCATATTACGCGGGTTAAGTGTCACAGTAATAGATTCACCCATGGGCCACGTAGATTTTGTCCCGGGGTTATCAATCTTGGTATTCCTATGATATTTAATAAAATTTGAATGTTGTTTCACGTCGTATTTAAAGAATGAATTCTCGGGATTATCACTTATTAAATACGGATCCTGTTTACCTACCGCATTGAGCGAAAGGATAGCGCCGGTGTTAGGACCTTCAACGATCATACCTATCTATTGTCTACATATTTTTAATGTCGGTTTTCCACATTGTCACATGACTCGTCTTCATCATAATCTCTAAATCCTTGTGCGCCTGGTGAGCTTCTGACATAAGAGCTTCAACTCGTTCTTCTGTATACTCGACAGTTTTGATGTTGAGAAGGTAATCCCACGTTCCATCAATTTTTGGAAAAATTTTAGACATTTCTTCTTCAAGTTCCTGCCTCTTTCTCTTGAACACTACAAGTTTACCTCCGATCACCATCGATACAAACTTAGACTTATGACCACACAACGCGGCACGCTTATCCAATACGTCGATGAGATGAGCCTTGCGCTTTTTATAGTGTTCGAGTCGGAGATCTACAAAATCCTCTAGAATTTCTTCGGGACTCTCATACTTGTGGATACCCCGAGTGGGGTGGAAGAGATGCATGTTTGATGTTCGGAAGGTCTTCTGAAGCTTGAGATCCTTAACGAGATCTTTACCATTATAATCTTGAATGATAAAATCCACGTTTTCGGTCGTACTGTTATTTGTGAAACCACTAATAATCTTCTTCTCAATTAAGATGTCTAGGTGTTCTTTGTAATCTTGGGTCCAGCGCCCCGGGGGGAGTTCTGTGACCTTAACAGTCTTACCAAAGGTCGACCACACACCCTGTGTTACCCACGAACCATCGTCGTGTTCGAAAACCTTCCCTGTGAAACCCTTGAACCAAGGTTTCATACTCATAAGAGTTTCACCTTCCAACGATCTTTTGATATTTTCTTTAATGTCTTCTGGATTGAAAGGTGGAACGTAGCAACTGAACCCCGTTCCGATACCTTCCGTACCGTTTACCAAAACCATCGGAAGTGTGGGCATGTAAAATTCGGGCTCAATGGGGCGTCCATCGTCGTCTAGATAGTTCAGAATAGCATCGTCTCGGGGATCGTAAAGCTTACGCGCGTCTTTAGTCAACTTTGTAAAAATGTATCTCGTCTGAGATGCGTCCTTTCCACCCATGAGTCGCGTTCCGAATTGTCCGCATGGTTCCAAAAGGTTGATGTTATTAGATCCGGTGAAATCATTTGCCAATTTAACGATTGTATCCGCGAGCGACACTTCACCGTGATGATACGCGGTTTTCTCTGCGACGTATGCAGCTAATTGCGCCACTTTCATCTCATCTTTGAGATTCTTGTGAAAACACGCGTACATAACTTTTCTTTGTGAAGGTTTGAGACCATCTGCTACATGGGCGATAGATCTTTTCAAATCAGCAAGACTGAAATTGACAAGGTCTTTGTGAATGAAGTCTGTGATGTTCAGATTCTTGACATTTCCATATCGAATTTCAAGATCTTTTGGATCCTTTGCAGTACTCTCTAAAAGCCACGCTTTCCGCGCATCAGCCTTCTTCTTATCAAACGCGAGAATCACCGATTCGTCGGTCATAACATCAAAATCGAACTTTACCGTGAGTTCCTGAATTTTTTTGAAGTAGTCACGGGCTTCTGCAGATGTAGAAGTACCTAGACCCTTATAATATTTGATTTTCCAGCCAGGTTGACCAGTACCATACCATTCTCGGAATGTGGAGTCTGTGTAAAATGATTTGGATTGCGTACCTTTGGTAGCTTTAATGATCGGTGTAACCATAGAAACGACGAAGCCAAGGTCAAGTAGTGACGGCCAAAACGCGTGAATCATATTGAGAATGAGACCCTTGATGTGACTCCCATCATTATCCGCATCCGTCATGATCATGAGGCGACCATAACGAAGTTCCGAAACACTCGTGTATTCCTTTCCTTGTTGAAGTCCTAAAATCTTCTTGAGGTCGTTAAACTCTTGGTTAGAAGTCAATTGCGCCACAGATGAATCCCTCACATTCTTACACTTACCACGGAGGGGGAACACGCCGTAATGGTCGCGACCAACTACCGAAAGGCCGGCGACAGCGAGAGTCTTCGCCGAGTCACCCTCTGTCACTATAAGTGTACACTTTTCAGATTGTGCCGTACCAGCCTTGTTCGCATCATCAAGTTTGGGGATACCAGTAATTTTAGACTTTCTGGCTCCGTCAGTCTTTTTGAGTTCCTTCATCTCCTTGAACTTTGAAAGTGCCATGAGTTCATCAGCGATACCAGTTTTGAGAGCATTCTTAACGAATGTTTTGGGTAGTTCAAACTTCGAACCAAAGTCCGGGGACTTGGAGGTACACTCGGACTTCACCTGACTGGAGAAGTTCGGGTTTTCGAGTGTCGCCTTCACGAAGATAGTAAAAGCATTCTTCACTTGCTGGGGCTTCAACTTAATCTTTTTCGCCATATCGTCAATGATTCCATTGGCGATGATGTTCGCTACGTGATCGACGTGAGTACCACCCTTCATGGTACAGAGACCATTCACGAATGAGACTTGTTCGAGACCATTCTCAGAGGGTCCGACACATACCGACCAGCGGTCGGTGGTGACAGATGCAACTTCTTGGACACCTTCATGCATCTTGGCATAAGCTTCAAAGTTTTGTTTTGGGAGGACTTCGCCGTTAAACTTCACTTTACAGTTTTGGGTGGTACAAATGTTCGCATCCCAAACACGCTTTTGGAAAATGTTGTAGATGGTATCGTCCATCTTTGACATCCCAAACCTCTTCCACTCAGGAGTGAACGTGATGGCGACCGACGACGTAGCGCCCGAATGTTTTTTGATTTTTGGGGGGTCACATACGGTCATGTTCTTCGACCATTTTTGGGTATACGTCTGCTTTGACTCATGATCCTTGATGATCACCGAGAAGTCGCTGGAATAAATATTGGCCAGCTTGGCACCATATCCATTGCGACCACCCACGATACGCTTTTGTGTGTCATCATAGTTGGTGCTCGTGAGAAGGTGACCAAACACAAGTTCAGGGTTCCAGAGACCCTCCTTTTCATGCATACGAACACCAATACCACCGAGGGGTCCGTTGTTCTCGATAGTGACTGATCCCACATCCTTGTCTATGATGACAGAGATGGAACTGACCTGCTTGGGGTGGAGAGAGTTGCGATCGATGGCATTGACCAGGATTTCATCAAATATTTTCAGTAGAGCTGGGGAGTACTTGAGATTCTTCTTGGAGAACTTATCACCATCAAGAATCCAGTAAGGTTCTATACCCAACTCGACTGGACCGACATACGAGTCAGGTCTCTTGAGAACGTGTTCGATATGGGTGAGTTTTTGAACTGATTCCATTTCTTCTTACTTCTTAATACAATGTACTCTCTAACTTAGGTTGTTATGACAGTTTACCCAACTCTTCTAAAATACCTAATACCTGGCGTCGCTCTTTATGTGTTGTTTTAAATGTGCGCAGTCCAACAGCGAGTGAGTTCAATATATCACAAATCTCGGCATTTGTCATAGATTTAGTGGTGAGGGGTTGTGCGATTTCATACAGTGACGTCATCTTATCTTAATATTACATTGGATTTATAGTTTGCTTAGGTTCACATTTTTTTAATACAATCGGCCAAGAAATTGCGCTTCAAAACTTTAAACGCGATATCTACTTCGATTATTCGCTTCTCTAAGCAGACCATCGAACCAATGACATATTTCATTAACCGTTTTTGACCGACTTCTCACGTACGCGCGTTTACCTATTTCACGTTCCTTTAAAGAATGGAAAGTGTATTTGGGTACGTTCTTGAAACACCAGTAGCATACCCTTTCAACTTTTCTACCGACAAACGAGTAACGCGACTGATTATTTATCATAAATATTGGGCGTATACGCTTATAATATGAGATTAATTTTCGCTCTTCGCTCGTGGTCTTCGATATAGATGGGTGTAGAGGAGCATTACATTTATAACACACAGAAGTCCATTTCAATTTCATGAGATAAAAATGTTATAATACTTTAAATGATTATACCCGTTTTAGGTTCCATTATCGTAATTTTGATTATAGTTTTAGGTATTGTTATTACCAGGAAGCCTAAAACAAACACAGTCGCGTCGAAACCCGTCATGAGTTCTGGTAGTAACGACGGAATCTTCGGCATTTCATTTACCAGGGGGGAAAATGAGATACTTGATTTTATCGATAACGTGGAAAATCGGTCAAGTGACACTCTTCGTTCCATATTGTGCAGCATTTTGAGTGATGAACAAATGTCTAAACTAATCACGGGGCCCAATACGTCAATTTCGTGTAAAAAGGCCACGGAGCGTCTCGACAAAATTAAACAGATGGTGCAAGTGAAAGTCAAATCCGCTGCGTTCAAGTCTGAAGCTGTCAGAACCGTCGCGGACATTCTTTCTGAAGAGACCGCGAGCGTTTATGAGAAGATAAAGGCTCGTTTATGTACAAGTGATGAAACTATGATTAACAGTTCGACGATCACCGATATGATTAAAGACGCTCGTACTAAATTCTGTAAAAATACGAAAATGGTAGAACTCAAACCAATTTTCGAAGACGTCACTCGCATAAGACGCGGAAATTTACCTAAGTAACCGTGAAATAATGTACATTTCAATCGTGAAAACAATCATGAACATGCAAGATGAACACCTGAGGCGCAGTGTGGAGAAGATGAGATTGGCCTATAAGGCACATGAAGATAAGAAACGGTCACGTACTCTCATTTTTATCAAGGATCTCCCGGAAAGGGTCGTTGAGAAAAGAAGTGTGACTGGAATTTGCCAAGCGTTAACTATGAAAGGGAAAAAATGTTCTTTCAGGGCAGTGAATGGTTGTTTCTGTAAAAAACATACGGTGAAAGATTCTGAAAAGGTATTGGGAACTAAGCGTATTATTTTGTGAGTGTAATATAAATGTTTGATCAAGACACGTTAAAACCTGTGATAATATCTATGATTGTTTATTTAGCAATTGCCAAGATTATGCCGGATATCCTTAAGAAGCCCACGGGTATCGGATTTATCGACGATCTCAATATGTTTCTCATCTCTCAGAAAGGTTCTTTAGGATCCGGAGCTATTCTTACGGGTCTTGTCGTTTTCGTTACCAATTATATTGTCGACGAATTCGCGTAATACCCCTTCTCTACTTACGAGTTTCTTCGTATGTTCGTGATTCATTTCTCGGACCTTGTTTTCGTACGCGTGTGTCATGAACTCCAAGAGTTGGTCAAAGTTTGGTTTTCCCCAAGTCATTCCCTTTTTAAACAAGAAATCGTCTTGTTCCAATTCTTGAAGTTCACAATCAATCGTATACGGTGTTTTGATATACTCGGGCGCACCCCCGTAATTCGTAATGATGACAGGTTTGTCCCTGATCGCAGCTTCAACCGCACCCATACCGACACCCTCGGAATGTGAGAAACTCACATAGCAGTCACTCCTGTCGTGTATCTCATTCATACGTTCATCGGAAACGAGGCCGTTTATAACTTCGACACGCGGGAGTTCGATACGTACATCGGTGTTACACGTAGCTTTAATTACGAGACGTGTATCTTCTTTGTTCAAACGAATGAAAGCTCGTAGAACTTCTCTGAAATTTTTACGAGGGTCTCCAATGTTACCTATATGATAAAACACGTACGGTTTTTTGTGTTGATTCGGAATATATGCATGTATAACTTTAAATGTCGTATTGGGAAACTGTCTCGATAAAACGCGTTTACAAAACTCACTGGGTACAAATACAGTGCTAAATTGTTCGACGAGAAGACCGTAATCCTCATGAACAGTTTCAGTCTCACACACGGTCATGCATGCTAGGTTTTTTACTCTGGTTTTCGCATACTTGATGTATTCGATTTGTTCTCTCACGGGGATCGTAAATATCAGGCCATGTTCACACTCGGGAAGTTCTGTACCGATGAGATGGTAATTTTGATCAGGGAATAAGGTTGAATATTTATACGCGTGTTGTCCGATTCCGGATTTGAGAGTCGGTCCTATGATGATCATATCTATTAAAGATAATCTTTCTTTTATATATATACAATGGACTCTTTGCGTAAAGAAATCGAAGAAGAACTCAAACGTACCCGAATTGACAAGTCGCGTATCTACGATGTCATCTTGAAACTACTCGATGCGGTCGAAAACGGTTCTACGGGTTCCGGTTCTCAGGGGGAGCGGGGTCCCGCTGGTCCTGTCGGTCCCGCTGGTCCTGTCGGTCCCGCTGGTCCTGTCGGTCCTGCGTGTGAGTGTAAGTGTAAGTCTACTGCGACGGACGAGAAAAAGGCTGCTCCTAAGAAGACCGCCGCTTCCAAGAAGAAGACTCTGCCCGGTGTATAGGAAATCTATGTACATCTAAGATAAGTACAACTCTTGTTCCATTGCCCGGTTTTTTAACTTCATGGTATCTGGAGTGATCAAATAAAAATTCGGAACCTTCGTCGTGTGAATGGTTTCCAGTGTCAGTATAAAGTGTGCATTCACCACCACTCTTTATAGTGAGATGGTACCTCAAGTACAAATTAGACTCTGCGCGATGTGCTGGTATTTCATACGCACCTTCCATAACGGCTAACACGGCAGTATCCTTTCGTATACATGGTATTTGTCGCAATAACGTGTACAGTTTTGGGAAATAACACGCCTTGTAATAATAATACTTTCTGTCAGGTGGAAACCACGGGTCTTCTTCGTGATAATATATTTTATTAAATTTGTGAGAATATTTATCGTATTCTTCGCGTATTTCTTTATGTCTTGGTTGTAAAAACTTCAAGCCATGGAAACTACGTATGTCATATGTAGGTTTATACATGAAGATATCCACGATAGTGTTCCGTATTCCGTATAATGGACGCATGGGTGAAGTGAAATATAAGCGGTCTATAGGATTTTTCAAATAGTCAAATGCTACCAGTATCAGGAGGAGTGAAAAATATTTCATCTGTATATAATAAATGCCCGGATATAAAACACAATCTATGTACGCGACGCCCGAACCCACTGAAAAGGTTGATACACTTGACAAGCGCTTCGTTCTCCGAATGCCCAAGTTGAGCATCGTTCAGCTTGTTCTAATCGGTCTCATTCTCGCTCACGTGTGGACTGCGAGAAAGACAAACACTGTGGTCGTCTCCACGATCGCACTCTCTATTGGTCTACTTCACATGTATGACCATATGTTTCTCATTCAAAGGGGGCCTGAACGCCGCTTCTGATTAGATATTAATAACTTATTTTCCAGTTCTTGAAACAGATCTTTAACGTTTTTTTCTAGGACTAGGATCTGGCTCGTCGTGATATCTGGACGCACGAGTCTCCGTGGAAGATGAACAAGTTTTTTTATGGTATCAATCTGATTGAGAATTTTTTCATATTTAGGATTCATTCTTGATTATAGAGGTCATTTAAAGTTATAACGTCTAAATTATACATGCGATACCTTGGGAATAAAAATGCTCTTGTATCGAATATTGTGGAAGAGATACGCACGCGGGTTCCGAAAGATTCGAAAGTTCTAGACTGTTTCGGTGGAACGGGGTGCGTGGCGCGCGAACTATGTGAACATTTCGACCACGTGAGCTCGTGTGACATAAACCACTATGCGTACGTACTATGTTATTGTCGCGCGAAGGTACCAAAAGATGTCAATATAGATGATCACGTGATAGAATTGAACAATCTACCGCCGGTACACGGTATCATTACAAAATTGTATTCACCCGAAGGTGGACGTAAGTATTTTACGACCGAGAATGCTATGAAGATCGACGCCATGCGCAAACATATACGAGATTGGGATATAGATGAAGATACACGTATGTTACTGCTAGGCAATCTCATTGAATCCGTTTCGAAATTCTCCAATATACCGGGTACCTACGGTGCGTATAATGATACATGGGATCCTCGCGCACTCAAGCCGTTTATTCTCGAAAAGATAATCGATAACACGTCCGCGCCCATGGGTGACGTATATAATTGTGACTCTAAAAGCATTATCCATGAAGACTATGATGTCATTTATATGGACCCACCATACAACCAGCGAAATTATGCGACGTATTACCACGTACTAGAGACTCTATCTAAGTACGAGGAAGACATACAAGTCAAAGATAATAAAACTGGTACACCGCTACATGTTCAGCAATCTGCTTGGTGTTCAAAACCCAAATGTGTTGACGAACTCAAAGAGTTTATGGAAAAATCGAAAGCTAAACTCGTTATAATGAGTTACAATAACGAGGGGATCATTCCAGATTCCGAAATCGTCGAAATATTCAAGAGTTACGGTGAGTATGAACGCGTAGAATTTGATCACAAACGGTTTACGTGTAACGGTAAAGGTGAATCGACCGTAGTGGAGAGACTTCATATATGCACGCGACGCGAGCGTTTAAACTGGAAAAATCGTATTTTCAATGAGTGTTGTCTACGTGGTATGGAGGTGCGTATCCCAAGTGCAAGCATAGATCTCATATGCACTGACCTACCATACGGTGTAACTGAATGTAAGTGGGACACCGTGATTGATTTACCAACAATGTGGAAAGAATTTAAGCGAGTACTCAAACCCTTTGGAACTGTAGTGTTGTTCGGTCAACAACCGTTTACGAGTCGTCTCGTATCGTCAAATTATGAAATGTTTAAATATTCACTCGTGTGGAAGAAATCAAAGCCTGGTGGATTTGCACAGGCACCATATAAATTTTTGTGTGAGCATGAGGATATACTCATCTTTTCAAATGGTAAGACTTCTAAAAACGCGAAAAACAAGATGACTTACAATCCACAGGGTACGATTGAATGTAACAAGATCATGAAAGGTAAAACTGGTGACACCGAGCATCGAAAAGGGCGGAAAGTTCAAAACGATTACGTTCAAACAGTGACAAACTATCCTCGAAGTGTACTCGAGTTTAAAAATGAAGGTAAATGTATACACCCTACACAGAAGCCTCTACAGCTCATAGAGTATTTACTAAAAACATTTAGCAACGAAGGTGACGTTGTTCTTGATTCGTGTATGGGTTCAGCCACAACGGCAGTTGCGTGTGTGAATACTGGTCGTGTATATACGGGATTTGAGAAAGATACGACGATTTTTGCTAAGATGGATAAAAGAGTGAGCCTAAGTTAGAATACGAAAAACCTTTTCGTAACCATGATTACGATATTAACAGAAGAATATCCCCAAGAGAAAGACGTCGCTTGTATTCTTTCGCATATATTCAAAAAACGCGTTGAAAATGTAGTATATGACGTCCCATTTGATGATGAAGGAATGTGGACGTGGGTACTAAACATTCGCGGTTTTGAAAATGTGTCAATAGAATTTATCAAACCCGGTGGTTCTATGTGTGACTATATAGTCATGCGTGATGGTGAACCTTTTTTACTCGTAGAGGCCACACAAACAACAGAATCGGAGTCCCGAAACACGTGTTTTGGTCAAAGAGCGACAAAATTGGTTGTAGCCCGTCAGTATTACCCGGACATACCATTTATTTTTATGTATTCTCAGCGCCCGACGTCTGAAACAGACACCGCTCGTCTACATTCACGTCTTTATAAAACTAACGGCGCCATGGTGATATACCGCGATGATCCATTCACTGACGTCATAGGAGATGTCCAACCCTTCGAGACGGTAAACGAGCTGATATTTCGAGTAAATTCAATCAAAAAGAAAGCAGGAAATGTACCTCTCCTCATTTATCAAACGGATTTTGACACGTTCACTATTAACGCGTTACTTTCCAAAGGTGTCACGCGACAGATTTGTAACGACCCTAACATTGGTATCGTATCGTTATTGGCATCTACGATCCACAGGTTGATACCCTCATGTAAAATCTGGGTCACTTCACACGGCGTCGAAAAGATGTGTAGTCCAAGTCATAAATTTATGATGGCAAATCGGCAAATAGACCTTCGCCTTAAAGGGTTTGATCACGTGACAACTCTCGGTACACCCTTGAGGAGTTCATACTATAAAAAGTTGAGGGGAACTGTATCAGAAAAACTTTCTACAATTCTTCTTCATGTTCTCGCATATACTAACGGAATTGAAATATTATTCCATAATCATGCCGGCGGTGCACGTAGTAAGTTTTCGAGTAAAGAATCTACTGTTTCAATACCAAAGGAGATGAATATTCCCGACTTGGTACTAAAGATGAACGAAGAGATTTATATTATCGAGGGTAAAAGTGGTGATCATGGATATAAAAAGGCTGAAGAACAGCTCAAGAGTCTTGATGATTTTGAAAACGTCGTAAAAAGTGCATATCCGAATGCGGTAGTAGAAAGGTGTGTGTGTTTATCGGTTAAAAATTTGGACGAAGTTGAGAGAACGCCACAATTAGCATTCGTATTAGATGCAAAGGGTAATGTTATGTAGGATTGTTAATCAAAAGACGCGCACTTGGATCCGTGATACATGTCCATTTTGGTCTCCAAATTTCACTTATCAGGTGATCATTGTCGCGGTCGTATAAATTCCAAAATATTTCGCGGTACAGCGCCTCTTCCTTAGTGAGTGGTGTATTATATCCCTTCGCCTGATCTTTAATTTTAGAAAATCGCCGATCGCTTATACACGTTTCAGCATACTGTTTAATCGACTGTACCCAATTCGTACCAACCGCATCGCTCATACCGTCCTTACGTCTCCATAAAATTTCATCGGGTAAATATCCTTCGAAAGCTTTGCGTAATACAGCCTTTTCAACTTTCCCAACTTTTTCATTTTGGTTCATATTCATACACATATCAACAAAGTCTGTGTCGAGAAATGGTACGATGAGATCGAGGCCATGCGCACTCGCGCATCTATCTGCACGTAACCCATCAAATTGATGAATCAGACGCAAACGTCTCATATTTTCGAGTGCAAAGTCATCAACGCTGGGTGCGTTATGAAAGTATAGGTACCCCCCTAGAATTTCGTCCGCACCCTCACCCGAAAATATATATCTACAATTCGTATTCTCTTTGATATATTTACAAAGAATCCACATCGGAACACTCGCTCGTACAGTCGTGGTATCATAAGATTCTAGTGATTTAATAACGTCGTGTACCAGATCTATACCTTGTTTTATGGTAAAATATACTTCTGAATGATCACTTCCTATATAGTCTGCCACGACACGCGCCGCCTCGTGATCTGGACTTCCCTCGAGGCCGACTGAAAATGTCTTAATTTTACCAAGTTTCTTTGCGGCTATAGAAGCGATAAGACTACTATCCAGACCACCTGAGAGTAGAAACCCTATTTCGCGGTCGGTGTTTTCGAGTCGCTTCAATACTGATGATTCGAGACGCGATTTTACTGCATCGTCGCCAGTGTTTGATACGTGCTTGTATATGTACCAGTATGAATTGTGGTAGCACATGAAATCGTCTATCGCAGAATCATATATATGTCCCGGCGGGAAGACGTGTATTTCAGATTTCAGAAACATGAGTGCCTTCACCTCACTCGCAAAGGCTATAGAACCTTCATCGTATCTCGTGAAAAACATTGGGCGAACTCCGTAGGGGTCGCGCGCCGCTAAAATTCGTTTACCGTCGGTATACGTGAATGCATAATCTCCCCTGAGAAGCTCGACGGTTTTCATGATTCCGTAATCTCTTATGAGAGGTATGATAACTTCACAGTCACTCTCACTCATTTCGACACCAGTGCGAAAATCCCTGTGATTGTAAATTTCACCGTTACATGTTAACATACGACCCCGGTTTGTGAAAGGTTGCATACCAGCGTCTGTGAGATCGTTGATCTTAAGGCGGTAGAAATCCATACGACATTTACCAAGTGTTTTAGTTCTGTACGCGTCTGGCCCCCTATGAGTAAGGAGGTGTTCGGGTACGTCAACCTCCTCGCCGAATATAGTGAGTATACCGCACATTAGTTATATAATGGGATATCCCTTAAGTATATTAAAATTATTTGATCAGGTCAAATAAACGTCCCAGTTTCTCCACATTTCACCGTAATTATTCCCACCGGTTATATCATCGTTGTCGGCACCCTTGGCGTTATTGTATTTCACTTTAGCAATTCGACCACAATCAAAATCTATAAACTGTTCCCCATTTTCTATAACGTGCTTTCCTAACAGACACTTATCAGGAAACTTTCTAACGTGATCGATACATGCATTTATATACGCACCTGGCCCGGTCGGTGTGAGGCAGTCCACACCATAATGCCCATGAGTCACGTTCCATAAAATTATATCAATCATCTTCTTGGAAATTTGATGTTTTGGGGTTGACCCTATGAATCCGTTCGTCATATACAGTTGTTGTTGAGGTGTGTCAATGCATACATAAATTTCTTTATTATATTTTTGTAACGTATCTAATGGTTGGTAGCATACCATTCTAGCATCTGTATACCACCCACCCTCGTTATATAAAATTAACTGGCGCATCAGGTCACATTTATATGAATAAGGTTTGAGAGTGTTATATGCATCTAAAACATCCTTATCGAAATGGTCTTTGATATACGCGTGACAGTCGTCACCCGAATATATCTTGATTTTATACCCGGGGTTCATACGATACCACGTCTCGAGAGCCTTTTTCATGCCATCGGGTAACGCTGGGATTTTACCACCATCTACGATAATTACTTTATGAATGGTTTTAGGGATCATAACCAATTAAAGATAATTATCTTTAATTAGTCAAATGAGGATTTCATACTCCATTATGGTATGTAACGAATCGAGAGATTTGTATTCTCTTATATCATTTCTAAAACGAGTGAAAGACGTCGAAGACGAGATTAATATTTTGGTCGATACTAAACACGTCACACAGAAGGTTCGAGATGTACTTAAGTACTTTGAAAGTGATATCGTCACATGTGAACGGGAATTTGACGGCGATTTTAGCGCGCAGAGAAACTTTCATATCGAGAATTGTTCGGGGGAGTATATTTTTATGTTAGATCCAGATGAAATGCCTAAAGAACTACTCATAAAAAATATCAAACATATTATAAAAAATTCTGGTGCGGATTTGATAATGATACCTAGACTCAATATTTGTCTGGGTGCAACAGAAGAATGGTATAAGGCACACGACTTTACCGTAAATGAGATGGATTGGGTCAACTGGCCAGATTTCATGTGTAGGGTGTACAAAAATGATCCCGAGATACGTTATTCTAATAGTCTACATGAAGTGATAACGGGTTGTAAAAAAAAGGTTGCACTCGAGGCTCTCCCGAAACTAGCTATACTTCATGTAAAGGCGGTCGAAAAGGATAATAACAGATGGAACGACGGAAAATATCAGAGTCCCATTGACGACAATTTGTATGATACGTTAATTTAACGCGGAATTGCCATCGGTGGTTGAGGTATCGATACACCCCCACCCCCTCGCTTATTTACAAAATACACGTACCCCCCAGTTAAAACAGCTAACGCTAGTAAAATATAATTGAATGAATATTTCTTGCGTTTTGGTTTTTCTTCTTCTTTCTCCGGAAGCTTTTTGACATTCATATTTAACGTATCAATCTTCCCGATGAGAGTGTGTAAAGCTTCTAAAATTTGTACTTCTTTATTAATCGGCTTTTCTTTCACATCTACAGTAGTGATTTCCAAAACCATAAACCATTGAGAGTCGGGTTGGAGAGTTACATAGTCGCCGTCATCTTGTTGTTCATATATATTGAAATTTAATTTTTTTATTGATATAGGATTGAAATAATTCGTTTTTCGATTGAAACTTTTCCATTGTTTATCCCGAATAACCATATGTGAAGCGTGGTTAAAATGTCGTTCCAACGGCACTCTTGCTAAAATCTGTCCGTGTCTTTCATCTAACATCTGCGCAACTTTTGGAATGTCGGGACATATAACATCTACAAACTTGGCTATGTTACTTGCATGATCATCACTATTTGGATTATCTTCACCGACTTGTGTAATGTAAAAATCAACCATCTTTATACCTAAAACTCGACCGAAATCTTCCACGTGCGTATTTGATTTTAAAGTCAAATCTAAAGAAAACGTATTATTCGATCCGTTTACAAAATTAGAATCTAAAACAATGTACTGGACCTTTTTAGGTATATCGTGAATCGAAGTCGACATCTTATTATTACATATAAAAAAATAACCTAAGTAGACCCCACCCATCTCTAAATATAAATTCAAAAGAATGCAGTGTGAGTTAACCACCAAAATCGAAACTCTTGAGAAGGAATTGACCGCGCTTCGTTTAGAAAATGAAGAACTCAGAAAAAGTCGGCGGGTCCCAACAATCAAGATCAGCAAAGTTCGTTGCCCGTGCACCACAGGAAAGGGTACGCAGTGTATGAAATTTTGTCTCGAGGGTGCTGCAACGTGTAAAGTACATTCAAAGCCTCCCAAAGAGCCCAAGCAAGTGAAGCCTCCAAGAGAAAAGAAACGGTGCTGTACAGGTATAAACATCCGCGGAAACCCGTGTAAGCGCCCGTGTCTAACGGATCAGGATTTTTGTGAGCGCCACGATCCATCAGCACCGAAGATTATCAGTAAAGTCAAACGGAACAAACAGCGGGATATCCCCAAACATAATCATAAACCCCTGGAAGTTCCGGTGTCACCGTGCACACTTTGTGAAACCCATGGTGATATATTCAGTCACGTGAAATGTGTATCAATTTCCGAGATCCCGGGAAGAGACGGTATGACACTACGTGACAGATTAAAAAATATTTCGATACAGTAAATGCCATACGGACTTCTCGGATTCGTAGCCTTTCTTTTAGCCGGTGTGACTTTAATAGATGATAAGTCCACGGTTAAACCGCGAAATGATACGTTTAGTGATGGTAACGAAACGCGTAGGGGTTTCCTATATGCTAATCAGTTTTCACCAAAGTTTAATCTCAAATAATTTTTTATTGATATATGTTAAATATGAGTACGAGCGCAATCGTAGAACTTGATTCCAGTGTAAACTCAAAGATGGTAGAGGCTCGAAACGATTTGAAAAAGGCGATGGAAATTAAAAAGCAGATGGAAGCCGCTCAGAAAGCACAAGCCGAACGCGTCGATAAATTTGCTAAAGAATCTGAAAAAATCGCCGGAAAGGTTGAGAAAGATGAGAAACTTAAAGCGGAAATGCTGAAAAAGCAAGACGCATTTGAAAAGCGTACAGCCGAGTTCACGACACTTATGAATACACTTGGTATACAGAAAGAACAGTTATACGAAAATGCAAAGAAATCCTTATCTCTTAAAAGTGGTGTGGATTTGGTGAAAAAAACTAAACAGATCAATACTGTTAATCAGAAAATTAAAGAACTTAATCAACAGAAAGTGAATAAAATTTTCAAAGAAGAAGCAGATACTATGATTAAACAATCCAAGATGGCCCTCAAAAAAATGTGATCTTATATAAATGAAGGACAAAATAAGATATATGATCTTATTTTCGATTGTCATTATTGTCGTTTATGTATTATCGAAAGTAGTCCGTGAAACATACGATCCTAAGCAGGTAGTAACTGTTGATGGTAAAGAATATATTAAACCTAAAATTTCACCGGAAAATGAAGCTAAGATAAAAAAGCTTCAGGCAGAGTATGCTAAGATAAAAAAACAACACGCTGCCATGGTCAAAAAAATGAAGGATTCGAGGGCAAATGAGACCAGGGTAAATAAGAAAACCAATGCGGATATTAACAAACACAAGGCTGCCACCGCCCGTAAAATGAGGGATAGTGCGAATAAGATAAAAAAGCTGGAAGCTGAATTGAAGAGACAACAGGCCGCTTCTTCTAGGTCTGGCAAAGCGCGCAATGATAAGACTTCCCGGGACGCTAAGGCTAGTAAAGCCAGGGTCGAAAAGGCTGTTAAGGCTGGTAGGCTAAGTAATTCTCGGAAGTCGAGAAAAAGAACTCTTAAAAAGAGGCGGGTAAGGAGGACTGCTAGGAAAATTGGGCGTGCTAGGTCCAGGGGAAAGATGAGTCCTGCACAGGCCAGGGCTTCTATTCGACGTTTAACGAGGGGGTTAAAGAGTAAAAAAAGGAAGCCGAGAAGGAGAACTACGAGGAGGAGAACTACGAGGAGGAGAACTACGAGGAGGAGAACTACGAGGAGGAGAACTACGAGGAGGAGAACTACGAGGAAAACTGGGCGTACTGCTGCCAGTAGAAGGGCTGCTGCTGCCAGGAAGGCTGCTGCTGCCAGGAGGGCTGCTGCCAGTAGAAGGGCTTCTGCCAGTAAAAGGGCTGCTGCTGCCAGGAAGGCTGCTGCTGCCAGGAGGGCTGCTGCCAGTAGACTGGCTGCTGCCAGAAGAAGGGCTGCTGCTGCCAATAGGGTTGCCGCCAAGAAGGCTGCCGCCAAGAGGGCTGCTGCCAGAAGAAGGGCTGCCGCCAAGAAGAGGCGTTCGAGATCTAGGGGTCGTTCGAGATCTAGGGGTCGTTCGAGATCTAGGGGTCGTTCGAGATCTAGGGGTCGTTCGAGATCTAGGAAAAGGAGGAGACGGCGGTCTGATAAACGTTTGAAGGATAATATAAGGAAGATTGGTGTCGAGAATGGCTTCAACGTATATTCTTGGACGTGGAATGAGATCGCTGCATCCACATATGGAAGGCGTGGCGATGAAGTTGGTGTCATAGCACAGGAACTTCCGAAGAATGTCGTAGAATATGATGAATATGGGTACCTTCAGATTAAACCGGAACCGTGGGTTATTAAACTTATAAGTGATATAAAATCGAAATATAAACTTCTATAATACACCAGCGACGCATCGGGTGACGACAACGGTCTGATCATGTTCATCGCGAGTTCGTTTCATCTCATGGAGGCGTGCAGGCACAAGGTGCTATTATGGAATTTGTTCAACATGTTACGCGTTATAGAATAGAACGTAGGTTCTACCAACTCCTCAGGGTTGGTAAAGTTTACACAAATTATTTTTAAATTTCACGGATACTTTGATCGAAAGAAAGTGTCACGGATTTATAAAAGTTTTTAGAAGTCAAGTGTCGCTACGCTCCGGTCACGGCCGCGAATGTTACCAAATTATTTTTAAATTTCACGGATACTTTAATCGAAAGAAAGTGTCATGGATTTATAAAAGTTTTTAAGAAGTCAAGTGTCGCTCCGGCATGTAAAATTATTTTTAAATTTCACGGATACTTTAATCGAAAGAAAGTGTCATGGATTTATAAAAGTTTTTAAGAAGTCAAGTGTCGCTCCGGTATGTCGTGAAGGCATGTAAAATTATTTTTAAATTTCACGGATACTTTAATCGAAAGAAAGTGTCATGGATTTATAAAAGTTTTTAGAAGTTTTAAGAAGTTTTAAGAAGTCAAGTGTCGCTACGCTCCGGTCATGGCCGCGAATGTTACCAAAACCTTACCAATCCACGAGAAACGCATATAGAATATTCGTATATTGTTACCAAAACCTTACCAATCCACGAGAAACGCATATAACGCATGTCGTGGCCTGGGTGTTGCGCAAAATCTCAGGTGAATTATTTTCTCAGCTATATATTGAGAGAAGAAATAGCCCCAAATATATGAAATATTTACCCCTAAAAATTACCCCTAAAAA